>Ga0075430_100005258_pt1 | contig 10915 bp, 8 predicted proteins | sample RhiMetdeltSRZDD4_FD_75294 | JGI IMG/M metagenome (GOLD analysis project Ga0075430, IMG submission 75294) | Populus rhizosphere microbial communities from Tennessee, USA - Rhizosphere MetaG P. deltoides SRZDD4 | ecosystem: Host-associated > Plants > Roots > Rhizosphere > Soil | place: USA... | reverse complement strand
CCGCCGCCAGGAGACGAGGTCGAGCTGGAAGGCCGCGCCACCTTCGTAACCGGCCGCTGCCCGGCTTTACGCTTTCTCGTGGATAAGAGGGTGGTGCTTACGAGCGAGATCACGAGATTCAGAAAGGGATCGTGTGGCGATGTTGAAGAGGGAACGCGAGTGAAGGTCAAGGGACATCGGCGCGCGGATGGGTCTGTCGACGCGACCGAGGTGGAGTTGGACCGATGACAATGAGGATGACCAGGACGTTGGGTGCGATGTCGATGGTGTGGCTGGTGGCCACGACCGCAAACGCTCAGGATCCGGATCGGGAGACGTTGCGTGAAGCGGTCACGTTTCTGATGACCAATCAGGCCGTGCAGACAGGAGACTTTCAGCGCGACCGCGCCGCTGCCGAGGCAGCCCGCGACACCATCGCGCGATCGCTTCTGATCAACCTGACGTCGGCGCCAATCGGCACCTCGTCGGGCGGCTTTCTCTATCGCTTGAATCCTGAGCTCGGCACCGTTCAACGTGCGAGCGAGAACTTCGGAACGTTTTTCGTCGAGCGCGCGTTGATGGGCGGCGAGGGCACTGGATCGTTCGGCATGACCGCTACGCGGGCCGCCTACACGCGACTCAACGGTTATGACCTCGAAGACGGCAGCTTCACCACCGTTGCCAACCAATTTCGCGATGAGACAACCGCATTCGACACCGAGTCGCTGTCGATGCAGCTCTCCGCGAGCACGTTGACCTTTTTTGGGAACTACGGCGTCACCGACAACTTCGAGCTGGGTGTCGTCGTGCCGGTCGTGCGGATCAACCTGGAAGGGGAGCGCATCAACGTCTACCGCGGGACCGCCTTCGTGCAGTCGGCTGCGACGGGTACCGCAAGCGGTCTGGCCGACATCGCCGTCCGCGCCAAGTACGGTCTCTACAGCAACAGGACGGCGAATATTGCAGCCGCGGGCGAGGTGCGACTGCCGACTGGGGATGAAGAGAATCTGCTTGGCGCCGGCTCGACGTCCTGGCGCCTGCTGGGCGTCGCGTCGTTCGAGAGCGGTCCGGTCGGCTTTCACTTGAATGGCGGGATTGTTGGCGGCGGCGTTTCCGATGAGCGGATCTTGGCGGGAGCGTTCTCGGTGGCGCTTCATCCACGCGCGACGCTGACCGGCGAGTTGCTGCACCGCCACGTCAGTGAACTGCGCCCCTTCGAGTTGACCGCTGCACCTCACCCAACGGTGAGCGGCGTGGACACCTTCCGGCTCACGCCTGGAACTGGTTCCACGACACTCGTCACCGCGATCACCGGATTCAAGTGGAACGTGAGCGATACGCTCGTTCTCGGCGGACACCTGCTCTGGTCGCTGACCGATCGCGGCCTGAACGCACCGGTTACGCCAACTGTCGCGTTCGAATATTCAGTGAGATAACGAAAGGAAAAAGGCAATTCGAGCAGATCGGGTTCGCCTAGCGAACCCGAATCTGCTCGATCTTCCAGCTGTCGCCAGATTTTCGCAGGTTGAACGTCCAGTGCCGATCTGCGGTCTGTACGCCGCCGCCCACGCGAGGTTCCCATCGCGCTTTGCCCACGCAGCTCGCACCGCCGATGTTACCTATCACCGTGATGTCGCAGAGTCCGAGCGACACTCGTTGTGAGAGTAGTCCCTTGAACGCGCGATCGAGCGCTGCTTCATCCACGCCCGGCCAGACCGAACTGGCTGCCGTTGCGTCGAGGCGGTTGTAAGCGCTCTCGTATCGCATGAGCACATATCGAATCCGGGCGGATTCCTCCGCTCGTGAATCCGCACTCAGCGTTTCGCGAGACGCGGGCACCGGGGTGTCCAACGGCTTCAACGGGACACTCGCAGTTTCCACGACGGGCGGCGCCGGTGCTGCTGGGGTCGACGCTGGCGGCGGCGACGACACGGTAGCTGGCGCAGGATCTGGTAGGGCCGATGTCCGATCGGCGGTTCGCCCGGCAGCAGGCGGCGCAGCAGCAGGAGGCGCTCCGGCCGGCGGTCCCGTGGTCGCAGCGTTCCGTGCTGTGGTCGAAGGATCTGGCCGCGGTGAAGATGCCGGAGGCTTCGTCTTAGACGTCGTGCTGCCAAGGCGCGCCTGTGATTCCGGACGCGAACGAACGTCCGGTGCCGGGACCACGCGACGGGCCTCGGCTGGCGCTGAGGTTTCGGGCTTCGGCTCGACAGGTGGCGTCGAGAGACCGGTTGGCGCGGGCGTGCTATCGGGCGTGCTCTGCGGTACTGCCGCGGCAGCTGGTGGCTCGGCGCGCTTCTCCGCAGCCGGAAGGGATTTGTCCTTCACAGCTGCCAGCTCATCGTCCAACAGGGATCCCGCGGACAGCAGTTGCTGCGCCGGACGGGTGAAGTAGAGCTGCGCCAATCCAAATCCGAACAAGCCGAAGAGAAGCAGCAGGACAGCCATCGCGCCGATGACGCGTGGCCAACCGGGATCAGCCTCCATTGGAGGCATCTCCGCCAGGATTGGGATGTCTATCGCAGTAGGCCGAGTCGCGATCCGGTTTTCAAGCTCGTTAATCTCCGGAGCGTCTGGCATGAGCGCCTGGGCTTCGTCGACCGCCGCGCGGGCGCTGTCCAGATCGCCGGAATCGATCGCCGCATGCGCGCGTTCTATACACCGCGCGAAGCGACGCCCGCGCACACGGGCCTCGAATGTCGCCCATCCGGCACTGCTGGGAATTTCTGGGCGGTGCGTGTCAGAACCTCCACCGTACTCCGTCATAGCGGCGGTGATATGCAAATTCGAAGCTTACTGGAACGCGCGAAATTGCTAGAGAAAAACCAGCCGAGCTACACAGCCGATCCAGAAGGTGAGAAGAACCGTTCAGTATCTTTGCTGAACAGTACCCATAAACCGTAGAGGCCGATGATCGTGATCCAGGGAAAACCCAGCAAGGCGATCGCCGAGAGCACGATGCCGGTGACGCGCGCCCACGGCTTGAAGTAGAGCAGACCGATACCAGTGATCACGGCGGGGAGCGATAGCGCCACCAGGAACGAAATGAGCGCCGTGCCGACGAGGGACAGAATCGGAATGGCCAACGCCGCCTCGTCGGGATCGGCAGAGGCCGTGATGATGCCGGCCGCCCCGCCAAGACCAATCAGCAGGAACGCCGCGAACATGAGGCCAAGAGCCCCGAGGGCGGTGTAGAGCACGCCGAGCACGCGGACGTGGGTGTCCATGGCCTGGAGCTCGACGAATCAGTTCTCGTCGTCGTCTTGTTCGTCCTTCGGCGCGCTGGTCGCGAAATCGTCCCCGCCGGCTTCCTCGTCGTCCTGCGCGCGCCAATCCTCGTCGGCGTCGTACAACCGGCCCACCGGGCGCTCCTTGATCGGCCCGCGGGGGCCGCGATCGGATTCCTTCCGCGACGGTTTCCGTTTGTTTTTCGGAGGTGCGTCGGGTCCGAAGTTGCGGGCCCGCCCTGGTGGCACGTTCCCTTCACTCGGACGCGGCGCGAACCCTCCGGGACGCGGGCCGCTGAACCCGCCAGAGCTCGGCGGGCGCGGGGAGCTGAATCCCCCCGGCCGTGGGCCGGCGGGACGTTCCTCGCGCGGACGGGCTTCGCTGACCGCCAGCGGCCGCCCTTTGAACGGCTGTTGATTGAACCGGCGGATGGCTTCTTCCGCCACCGCGCGGTCCGCGTAATCCACGAATGCGAATCCGCGTGGACGGCCGGTCTCCCGATCGGTTGGGAGCACGATTTGAGTGGGCGCCCCGACGCTCGACAGATGCTCGCGCAAATCTGCCTCCGTCGCGGCATAAGGCAGATTGCCGATGAACAGACGGACTGACACAACTCCCTCGTCAAAGGCCAAATGCGGACCCGGCGACTGCCGGCCCTTTGGCTCCAACAAAATAGCACGATCCGGGTTTAGAGGTCGGGGTGACCTTATGTCGCTCGAGGTTGAAGCCGTTCCGGGCGTGCGCTACTATGGACTGTTCCGGATTCCGCAAAAGAGCGCACAGTAGATGCCCCACACCAGCGAGACCAACGACGCCAGGAACCATATCGTCGTCCGGGGTGCACGGACTCACAACCTGAAGAACGTGGACCTTACCCTGCCGCAGCGCTCCCTCGTCGTCATGACGGGCGTCAGCGGGTCAGGGAAGTCGTCCTTGGCGTTCGACACGGTTTATGCCGAAGGGCAACGCCGCTACGTCGAATCGCTGTCCGCCTACGCTCGCCAGTTCCTCGAACGGATGGAAAAGCCGGACGTCGACACGATTGAAGGCATTTGCCCGGCCATCGCTATCCGCCAGAAAAACAGTATCAGAAACCCACGGTCCACCGTCAGCACGACGACGGAGATCCACGATTATCTGCGGTTGCTGTTCGCGAGAGTTGGACGGACCTTCTGCCGCAACTGTGGACGCGATGTCGTTCGTGAGACCGCCGAAGTCGTGGCAGGCCAGCTTGGGAATCTGCCTGCGGGCACGCGTCTCCTCATCGGCTTCGATATGCCGATCGTGACGACGGGCTCGTTGCCTCCGGATCGAGAAGTGGACGAGGAGGAAATCAGCGCCGAAGGGAGCGTCGACGAGGAGCTTCCGCAGCCGGCCCTCCCCGGGCTGGTGGACTCGCTCGGCGAAACGATTGCCGGGTTGCGTCGCAAAGGCTTCGGCCGTTTATACGTGGACGGTCAGACGATCAATCTCGAGGATGTCGAGCCCGCGGCGTTACGCGACCGTCAGACGCTGCAGGTGATCGTCGATCGGCTCAAGCTGGACGGCGATCTGCGGACGCGCCTGACCGACTCGATCGAAACCGCGTATACGGAAGGTGGCGGGGCTGGCTTCGCGATTCAACTGACCGATCCGCCTGCCGCGGCGATCGTGCACCGCTTCAGCGAGCGATTCGAGTGCCGCCCCTGCTCGATCCAGTACGAGGTGCCACAGCCGCGGCTGTTCTCGTTCAACAATCCGTTCGGTGCCTGCGGGGTGTGTCACGGCTTCGGCAACATCATCGAGCTCGACATGGGTCTCGTCGTGCCCGATCAATCCAAGTCGATCCAGCAGAACGCGATCGAGCCGTGGAGCAAGCCCCATTACCGCGCCCAGCTCACCGAGCTCAAACGAGCCTCGAAGAACGGACGGGTGAGGCTCGATGTGCCATGGTCCGAGCTGGCGGATGACGAGAAGCGCTTCGTCATTGACGGAAACGGCGCGGATTACGAAGGCGTCAAGGGATTCTTCCGCTGGCTGGAACGCAAGAAGTACAAGGTTCACGTCCGGGTCTTCCTCAGCCGGTACCGCGGGTACCTGACGTGTCCTGAATGCGGTGGCGCGCGGCTGCGGCGCGAAGCGCGCGACGTCAAGGTTGGGGGCCAGACGATCGACGAGGTCTGCTCGCTGACGGTGCGCGAAGCGGATCGCTTCTTCGAGGCGCTGACGCTTTCAGAGAAGGATGCCGCGATCGCGGACAAGGTCTTGCGCGAGATCAGGAAGCGGCTCGGCTTCCTGCGCGACGTGGGACTCGATTACCTGACGCTCGATCGCCTGTCCTCGACGCTTTCAGGAGGCGAATCGCAGCGGATCAACCTGGCGACGTCGCTCGGCTCGGCGCTCGTTGACACGCTCTACGTGCTCGATGAGCCGTCGATCGGCCTTCACTCGCGCGACAACGAGCGGCTGATCACGATCCTGCGCCAGCTCCGCGATCAGGGCAACACGGTCCTGGTCGTCGAACACGATGCGGACATGATCAGGGTCGCCGACGTGGTCGTCGACATGGGGTTGGGAGCGGGCGAGCAGGGTGGGCGCATCGTGTTCTCAGGCACGCTGCCGGCGCTTCTGCAGGAGCCGAGGTCTCTCACCGCCAAGTATCTGCGCGACGAGCTCGCCATCCCGGTCCCGGCGGTTCGGCGCAAGGCCACCAATCAGCGCCTCAAGATTCTTGGCGCGAGCGAACACAATCTCAAAGAGATCGACATCGAGATTCCACTCGGTCTGCTGGTCGCGGTGACTGGCGTCAGCGGCTCGGGCAAGAGTACGCTCGTCCACGACGTGTTGTACGCCGCGCTCAAGCGAGCGAAAGGCGAGTGGGACCGCCGCATCGGCACGCACCGCAAGCTCGAAGGGGTGGAGTTCGTGACCGACGTGGTCCTCGTCGATCAGGCGCCGATCGGGCGCACGCCGCGCTCGAATCCGGTCACGTATCTGAAAGCCTTCGACCCGATTCGCGAGCTCTTCGCGGCCACCAAGGACGCGCGTTCGCGCGGCCTCACCGCGAGCCACTTCTCGTTCAACGTGCCGGGCGGCCGCTGCGAAGCGTGCGAAGGCGAGGGTGAAGTCAAGGTCGAGATGCAGTTCCTCGCGGACGTGTTCGTGCCGTGCGAGCAGTGCGAGGGCAAGCGCTTCAAGCCACAGGTGCTCGAAGTGAAGTATCGCGGCCGCGGCGTGGATCAGGTCCTCGACATGACGGTTCGCGAAGCGCTGGCGTTCTTCAGCAGCTCGCCAAAGGTCCTGCGCCGGCTTCAGGTGCTGGACGAGATCGGGCTCGGTTACCTGAGGCTCGGGCAACCTGCCACGACGCTCTCAGGCGGAGAAGCGCAGCGAATCAAGATCGCCGCGCACCTCTCGTCGCACACCGGCGATCGCATTCTCTACATCCTCGACGAGCCGACGACGGGCTTGCATTTTGATGACATCGCGAAGCTGCTGGCGGCGTGCAAGAAGCTGATTCAGGCGGGCCACAGCCTGCTCGTCATCGAGCACAACCTCGACGTCATCAAGACGGCGGACTGGATCATCGATCTCGGGCCGGAAGGCGGCGAAGAGGGCGGGCGCATCGTTGCGACTGGAACGCCGGAGCAGATCGCCCAGAACGACGCGTCGCACACCGGACGATACCTGCGCGACGTCCTGGCGATCGGCCGGTCGAATGCCTACGGGGCGTCACGACAGTCCGGCTAGAACCACCAGCAGAACAACGGTCCACGCCAGAATCACCGAGACCTGCACGACGATTCGTCGTGGGCTTTGGTCGGACGACTGATGGTTGTGGAAGCCGCACCACCAGACGACTGAGCACCAGGCGACGAGGACCGGCAGCCAGGTCACGCTCGGCGTCGTCACGAATCGCTGCCCAAACACGCGAACCGCGACGAGCCATATCAGCCACGCCGCGAACTGGACGAAGACAAAGAGGCCGATCGCGGCGGGCAAAGCTGCCACAAGCGCGCGTACTCCGCTCGACGACAGCGTGGAGACGTACAGCCCGATCGTGACCATCGTCAAGGACATCGCCAGGGTCTGAAACCACCAAATCACCACGAACGCCGGAACCATTGGTTCGTTCGTCGGACTCACGAAGGCGAGCGCTAGCGGCAGGATCGCGGCGAAGAGCACCGCCAGCGCCGTCGCGATTCCAGCCTTGACCAGCCACTGCTGCCACGCCGGTATCGGCAGGAGTCGCTGAGCATCGAGCGTGCCGTACTGGCGCTCCTCGGCACTCGACAAGGCGCCGATCAAAAGGCTCACCACAGCCGAGTACAAGAAAGACAGCATCTCGAGAGGAAAGGTGCGTGACGTCGGATCCGAGCGTTCGAACCATGAGAGCGTCAGCCAGGTCGCGACAAAGAGCGCGACGACAACGAACGAGATCTGTTGGAGCCGGATTTCCTTGCCGATCAGGAGCCGTATCGGATGACGCCGCCGGGGCACGAGGGCGGTGGCGCTGCCGGCGCTGATTTGCTGCGGCAACTGCAGGTCCGCACCGCGGCCTTCAATGGCTTCGAGCCGCATGAACCCGCGCCACCCCGCGATCAGAGCCACGGCACAAATGACGATCATGCCGCGCCACAGCACGAGGTACTTGAGTCGATCGATATCCGCGGCGCGATCGAAGCCGTACAAGATGCCGCCAGCGACATCGCCGGCGATCGCCAGTAGTCCTGGCACAGCAATCGTGAACACCGCGGCGGCAAGAACGCTGCGGCATACGAGCGCCAGCCACGGGGCAATGAATAGGCCGCATGCCGTCGCAAGCCAAATTAGCTGGGCTTCCCGCCAGTCGCGCGGGAACAACGTCGCGCCAACCCTCACCTGCCAGGCAAAGAGCGCGAGCATCAGCATCATCACGACGAGGACGCCGTACTTGATCACGAAGATTCGTCGTCGATCGACCGGCTGGGCCAGGAGCAGGGGCAGCGTCCGGTACGTGTAGTCGTGTCCAAACGATTGCGCCCCGAGTGTAATCAGCCCGAAATACGTCGCCATGGCGCCCGCCACCAGCGCGATCGTTTCTCCAAGAAGAACGGCGGCAGCAACAGTCAGGACGCACGCGCCCCAGATGTACAGCAGCGCTCGAACTTCTTTGGTGACGACAGGCAGATTGTGCGCGAGGGTGCTCACGCGACGGCTCCGGTGGGCTGCACCGTGGACACAAAGATCTCTTCGAGCGACAGGGCTTCGACTTCGAGCGTCTCGGGCGCATGCGCTCGAAGCCGGTCGATGACGTCCGCGGCGTCGCCGTTGACCACGATTTCGAGTTCGCGTCCGTCGCGACGAAGGACGCGCGAGCCGCCGAGCGCGAGCCCGGCAGGCTCCGCCGCAAACCGCGCGTAAATCTTGCGGTAACGATCGCGGGCGGCGTCAGCGTCGAGCGTCAGCACCTCCCGGCCGCGATCGATGATCGTGAATTCGTCGATGAGACCTTCGAACTCCGAGATGAGATGCGTCGACACGAACACCGTGCGCCGGCCGGGGTCACCCTCCTGATACGCGCCAATGACCGTCTGAATGAACTCACGCCGCACGATCGGGTCGAGACCTGACGTCGGTTCGTCGAGAATCAGCAACTCAGGATCTGGGCAGATGGCTGCGATGAGGCCGAGCTGCGTCCGCTGACCTTTTGACAGATGGCTCGTCTTCTGGCGTGGATCGAGCTGAAAGCGTTCGAGGAGGGTGGCTTCCGTCTGCTCGTTCCATCGCGGACGGAACGAGGCGAAGTAGTCGAGCGTCTGCCGTACGGTCATCCACGGATAGAACGCGACGTAGTCAGGGACGTAGGAGACGCGCGACTTGACCGCGACCTCGTTCGTTCCGGGATCGAGGCCGAAGATCCGTGCGTGGCCGCTCGTCGGTCGCAGCAGGTTCAACAGGCACTTGATCGTGGTGGTCTTGCCGGCGCCGTTACGTCCGAAGAACCCGTAGCATCGGCCCGGCCGCACGCGCAGGTTCAGCCCGTTGACCGCGTCGGTGCGTCCATAGCGCCGGACCAGCGCGGTCGTCTCAATCGCGTGAATGTTGTCATTCATATCTTTTCTTTATCGGGGGACTTCGTCCCCCGAACCCCCTTACTCGCTCACTCGCGGGGCCCCGGTTGCCCCGCTCCGTTCGCGAGGCTCACTCGCGGGGCCCCGGTTACCCCGCTCCGTTCGCGAGGCTCACTCGCTTTTGCTCGTTCGCGAAGGCACACTCGCTTTGCTCGTTCGCCCTAGGCCGTGTTGGCCGCGCGGGCGCGTTTGTGCTCCAGCGCATCAAAACGTTCTTCCGCGACGCGGAGGAACTCCAGCTTGTCGATTTGGAGGTGATGCGCGTGCACGACCGCGCCGTCCAGGGTCTCGCCGAGGAGCCGGCGGCGGACCTCCTTTTTGAACGGCGAACCAGCCGCGCGCAGGTAACAGCCTTTGCCGGCCACGGTTTCGATGACCCCCTGGCTCTCGAGCTCGGCGTATGCCTTGGCGACGGTGTTGCGATTGACGCGCAAGTGCTCGGCGAGCGGACGAATCGAGGGGAGCGGCTCGCCGACCCGCAGCGTTCCCGCCGCCGCCGCGAGCTTGACCTGGTCGACCAGCTGCAGGTAGACGGGTTTGCCCGATTTGAAGTTGACTTGGAGCAGCATGTAACTGTCATATGACAATATGACAGTGGCAGGACAGAGTGTCAACTTGACGCTGCTCGCGGCTCGCGGTCCGGGATCCGGGGTTCGGGACTCGGGGTTCGGGAACTCATGAAACGGCGAAGGGAAGATCTGTGCAGCGATGGTGCGAACCGTAAATCCAACAATCCCCGAACCGCGAGCAGCCAGCCGCGAACCGCGAGCCGCGACCAACGAATGACGTCGCTCTTCCGTATCATGCGGCGCTCAGCTAAAATGTTGTCGCCCCCCGATCGAGTTCCCATGTCCAGATCCGTACGGCTGTCGCTGTTGGTCCCGGCGATCGTTGCGACCGCGGCAGCTGCGTTCGCCCAACCCGCCAAGTTCGAGGACGTTGTCCGCAATCTTCGCAATCCTGACAAGAAGATCCGCGTGAGCGCAGTGCGGCTGCTGCGCGAAGCGGGATACGTCGAGGCCATCGGTCCGATGGCGCCGCTGGTGAACGATCCGATCAACGAGATTCAGCTCGAGGCGATTGCCTCGGAGCTGACCTTCTTCCTCGTCGAGCCCGTGCCGGGGAAGAAGCGCGTGGCCTTCGTGTTGGAGATGCCGACGGAAGGGCGAGGGGCTGCGGCGTTCGAGGCGGGGCCGCTCGCGACGTGGCCGAGGTCCGCGCCGCCGGAGTTGATTGATGCGCTCCTCACGGCAATGGACGATGACGACAAGGACGTCCGGCTGGAGGCGGTGTACACGCTGGGGGTCGTCGCTGGCGCCTCAGGCGCGCCGTTGTCGGACGCGGCAGCGGCACGTCTAATCAAGGCGCTGGATCACTCCGATCCAAGAGTTCGCGCCGGGGCGGCGGAGGTGATCGGGCGGTTACGCATCAAGTCCGCAAAGGACGGCCTGCTCAAGGCGGTGAACGACCCCAGCCCGGCCGTACGGTTCGGGTCGATTCGGGCGCTTGGCGAAATCGGCGACGAGACGCTCGTGCAGCCGATCACCGAACAGCTGAATTACTATGAGCGAGGTGATGGCGCACATGCCGCGCTCACGGCGCTCGCTCGCATCGCGCAT
>Ga0075430_100005250_pt1 | contig 10923 bp, 9 predicted proteins | sample RhiMetdeltSRZDD4_FD_75294 | JGI IMG/M metagenome (GOLD analysis project Ga0075430, IMG submission 75294) | Populus rhizosphere microbial communities from Tennessee, USA - Rhizosphere MetaG P. deltoides SRZDD4 | ecosystem: Host-associated > Plants > Roots > Rhizosphere > Soil | place: USA... | reverse complement strand
ATAAATCTGGCACCCACGTCTTTAAACGCTAATGTGGGTCCATGAAAAAGTTCCAGTGAAAAAATATGATCACTAACTTTTACAAGAGGAATTGGGAAGTTGACAGTTTCAGTAACTATTCTGGAAAGGTCATCATCATTTATTTCATTACCCACATAAGGTTTGATAACGCGAAAGGCGATCTCTTCATTGGAAAGCCTGTCAAGATCTTGAATCAAACTTTTATCAATCTGCGGTATCGTTTCGGGAAAGTATAATCCTTTATCGGGAGCCTGCCCCCGAATCGTTGCTTCCCTGAATGAAACCAATTCTGAATTTTTATTTGTGCTGTAGTATCTCAAATATTACTGATTATTAATTATTGATTATTATCAGGTCATTCACCAATACCTACTCATCACTCATTACTCATTACTCACCACTTCCACCCCTTTTTTATTTATTGTAGTCACATAAGTATTAAAATCGATTCCAATTTTTATGTAAACTTCCTTCATTACTGATTCAACCGCTTTTGCAGTTTTTTCATCTTTACTCAACATAAATACAGAAGGACCTGAACCTGAAATACCTCCTCCTAACGCTCCTGCTTCTTTACACTTTGATTTTACTTCATCAAACCCCGGTATCAGAATGCTGCGAACGGGTTCGATGATCACGTCTTCCAGCGAACGGCCAATAAGATCATGATCATTTTTTAAAAACCCCGTCACAAGACCCGCTATATTTCCCCATTGACGGATTGCATCTTTCAATAGAATTTGCTGACGAAGTATTTGCCTGGCATCCGAAGTTCTTACTTCTATTTGAGGATGGACAACGGTAACAAAAAGATCAGGTGAAGAAATAGAAACGATATCCAGCGGATGAATACAACGGATCAGGCTTACCCCACCAAAAATACAGGGTGCAATATTATCGGCGTGTTTTACTCCCGAAGCCAGCTTTTCGCCATTCATGGCAAACTGAACCAACTCATCATTTGAAAAAATATTTCCAAGTAAATGGTTGGCAGCAACCGCTGCCCCCGCGGCACTTGCCGCACTGCTTCCTATCCCACTTCCCGGCTTTATGTGTTTTTCAATTTCCATCTCAAACCCAACTTCATTATTCAACCTTTCCATCATAGATAATAATACGACACCTGCCACATTTCTTTCTGGCTCTGTGGGCAAATTAAAACCATCCTTGTTTGTAATGGTCACTTTTGGCTCATCAAGCAAACGCACCTTCATTACATCATAGGGTTCTTTCAATGCCAACCCAAGAATATCAAATCCGCAAACAAGATTTGCTACTGTTCCGGGCGAATGTACCGTTACACCCGAGGACCCTAAAGGAGAGTTATAATTTGATTTACCCATTAATGAATAGAATTACCAGCGGCTAATTTTTTACCGCTCTTAAAATATCTGCGAACACACCACTTGCTGTTACTTCTGCACCGGCTCCGGCTCCTTTTACGACCATTGGTTGGTCTTTATACCGATCAGTGTAGAACAATACTACATTATCTTTTCCATAAAGGTGGTACAGATCATGATTCGGATCGATATGTTGTAAACCCACTGATGCCTTGCCATCATTATAGGAGGCGACAAATTTTAATTTACAACCCGCAGCATTTGCCTTCTCGAATATTTCTTTGAAATGCTCTTCTTCCTTTGCCATGGCAGTATAAAAATCGGCAACAGTTCCTTTCATGCACGATTCGGGCATAAATGAATTGTTACTGATCTCATCCATCTCAATTTTTTCTCCGGCTTCTCTTGCCAATATCATGATCTTGCGCATCACATCGGTACCACTAAGATCCAACCTTGGATCCGGCTCGGTGTAACCTTCATCCTGCGCCTGTTTGACCACATCAGCAAATTTTCTTTTGCCATCATAATTATTAAAAACAAAATTAAGCGTGCCGCTAAGCACTGCCTGGATCCGGTGGATCCTGTCGCCGCTATTCAATAAATCGTTTAATGTTGCAATAACGGGTAATCCTGCGCCGACATTTGTTTCAAAAAGAAAATGACAGTTGAATTCCCTTGCCACATCTTTTAACTTCTGGTAATTGCTATATACAGATGAAGCAGCCACTTTATTACAAGCAACAACCGAGATACTCTTTCTTAATAATTGCTCATAAACCGCAGCAACAAGATCGCTGGCTGTTATATCCACAAAAATGGAGTTGCGAAGATTTCTTTCGATTATTTCATTTACGAATTGGTGAATATCAGCAATATTGCCATCATCTAAATTCCGCTCCCATTGAGAAAGTTCGATCCCGCTTTCATCGATCAGCATTTTGCGGCTATTACAAATACCTGCAATATTCACCACAAGCTTCATTTGCTTTTGCAGGAAGTCAAGCTGTTTTTGTAATTGTCCCAGCAACTTTTTGCCAACATTACCGGTGCCAACGATAAAGAGGTTAACCTGTTTCTTTGTTGTTTCAAAAAATTCTTCATGCAAAACATTGATCGCTTTCTTTACATCTTTAGTAGCAATCACGGCAGAGATATTTTTTTCTGAAGAACCCTGTGCTATGGCACGAATGTTCACACCGTTCCTTCCCATGGCGCTGAACATACGACCACTGATACCGGGGTGACTCTTCATATTCTCGCCCACCAATGCAACTATTGAAAGATCGGTTTCAATTTTTAGCGGTTCTACTTTTTGCAAAGCGATCTCATTTACAAATGCTGCATCAACTACGTGTTTGGCTTTTTGTGCAGAAGCCGCTTCAATTCCAACACAGATCGAATGTTCCGATGAGCTTTGTGTAATAAGGATCACATTGATCTTCTCATTGCTTAGCGCTTCAAAAAGTCTTTTTGAAAAACCGGGAATACCGATCATCCCGCTTCCTTCCAAACTAATTAGGGAAATATTGTTGATGCTTGAAATCCCTCTCACAATATTCCCATTCTTTGTAGAAACGGATTCGATCAGCGTTCCTTCCTCAGATGGGGCGAACGTGTTTTTTATCCAGACGGGTATCCCCAAACTCATTACCGGTTGTATCGTTGGCGGATAAATAACTTTTGCCCCAAAATGTGAGAGTTCCATTGCCTCCTGGTAAGAAATATGGGGAATGATGCGTGCATTATTTGTAAGCCGTGGATCGGCTGTCATCATTCCACTCACATCGGTCCATATCTCTAAAACATTCGCTTTGACAGCGGATGCAACAATAGCAGCCGTAAAGTCAGAGCCTCCTCGGCCAAGTGTTGTCGTCACTCCATTTTTATCTGAAGCAACAAAACCAGGTAAAATGAACAATGAGGAAGTTTGCGAGTTGAAATAATCATTGATCCTGTCATTCGTTTCAGCATAATCGACTTCTGCAGCTGTAAATGCCGAATTGGTAAGCACCAGGTCACGGGCATCTTTCCATGTTGCAGCAATGCCATCCGCGTTGAATTTCGCGGCAATGATCTGTGAAGAGATGAGTTCACCATAACTGCCGATACGATCTTTTGTTCTTGGCGTTAATTCCCGCAATAAGAAAATTCCATTGCAGATATCTTCGATCTCATTACAACTTCTTTTTACCAAACTTAACAGATGGCTTTGCTGTGCAACCGGTATCAATTGCTTTACTGTTTCCAAATGTCTTTGCTCGATCACATGTAACCTTTCTTTAAATGATTCATCACCTGAAGACGCTAACGCCGCTGCATTTAACAAAAGATCAGTAACGCCACCCAGCGCAGATACCACTACAATGGCCCTGTCCTTTTTCAACGCATTCTTTACAATGGAAACAACCCTTGCAATATTTTCAGCATTGGCTACCGATGTACCGCCGAATTTTAAAACCTGCATATGATTATATTGATAATGATTATAATGTTATTTAAAAAGCGACCCTTGTCGTTTACAGCTTAAAGCCCGGAGTTTGATATGGTAATTTACAATCCGCTTAGCGGATTGTAGTTGTTGTAGTGATAATAGACGTGTAAGCAATCTGTGTTGCTGATGAAGAAATAATATTTGATCTGCTTGATTTCACTACAATTTTGACAGGAGCACAATATATAAAAGAAAAACAATAACACTAGTTATTTTGAAGAATTTTCTACTGCCTTTTTTACACTGCCATATTTCAATAACAGCTCTTTTGCATTATCGTAATTATTCATCTTTAGCTTTTCCATCAGCATTTTGGTACCGCGGTCAACCAGCTTTTCATTGGTAAGCTGCATGTTCACCATTTTATTATCCTCCACCCTGCCAAGCTGGATCATGATAGCGGTAGAGATCATATTTAAGATGAGCTTTTGGGATGTGCCGCTTTTCATCCTTGTGCTGCCAGTTACAAACTCAGGCCCCACTTCTACCTCAACTGGATATTCAGCAATCAAGGCCAACGGTGATCCGGGATTATTGGTAATGCTGCCAGTCGAAATGCCCCTTGCTTTACAACCTTCTAATGCTCCAAGCACGTATGGCGTTGTACCGCTGGCCGCAATACCTATTACAAAGTCTTTATCTGAGATATTATTTTTCACAAGATCGTTCCAGCCCTCTTCCCTGTTGTCTTCGGCATATTCAACAGCCATGGTGATCGCCTTTTCACCGCCGGCAATGATTGCATTTACCAAACCATAAGGAACTCCATAAGTGGGAGGACATTCGCTGGCATCCACCACACCCAAACGACCGCTTGTTCCGGCGCCGACATAAAACAATCGACCGCCACTCAGCATCTTATCGCTTGCGGCCTCTACCAATCTTTCTATTTGCGGTATTGCTTTTTCGATAGCGTAAGGAACCGTCTTATCCTCATTATTTATGTTAGCAAGCAAGTCACCGATCGGCATCTTATCAAGATGCCGGTAATTGCTTGACTGCTCTGTAATTCTTTCAAAAGACATAGTTCTCACATTAGCTATGGTAGGCAACCAAACCCTCCATCGGGTTCTTAACCACTTTGCCTAACTCAAATTCATAAGTGTTGCAAAGGTGCTGCAACACATCCTTAAATCCAAATGCAATACTGCCAACGAAGTTGATTGGCATTACCCATGATTCGCGATACTTACAAAGATGATAAAAGAAAAAATCATTCAGCCCGTCTTCAATAATATTTTCGATCATGAAATGGCCGCGATTTTCAACCAAAAAAAGAGTGAATGAAGCCATGTAACGATTGGCCAAGGGCTTTTTATAAACATTTTCGAGTATCTCAGCCCTGCTGGTATGGTACGTGGCATTGAACCTTGCTTTCAGGTCATCATCGAAAGTATCGTAAAGAAAATATTGTATCACTTTTTTTCCGAGATACGCGCCACTTCCTTCATCGCCGAGGATATATCCAATGCCGGGTGTTTGTTTTACAATTTTCTTTCCATCATAGTAACAGCAAAATGAGCCCGTACCAAGATTGCAGGTAAGACCTTTATTTCTTCCATTTAGTGAACGGGCTGCAGCCATCAGATCATGTGTTACCTCTACATCGGCATCAGTAAAAACCTGTTCGATAGCTTTCTTTACTGATCTTGCATTTTTGGGATCTACGGTACCGGTACCATAGTAATGTACTTCATCAATTTTGTATCGCTTTATTTTAGGATAAAGTTCTTTTGTCAGCAGATCCGCTATCTGTTGCGTATTTAAAAAGTAGGGACTGATGCCGGAAGTAAAAATGGTTTTCTTTTTCCCATTGTTTAAAAGACACCATTCGGCTTTTGTAGCGCCGCTATCTGCTATAAGCTTTACTAACGACATGTTGTTGGTTGTTGGGTACTGGTTGCTGGTTACTGGTCAATCGTTGCTGGCTATGGTTATGAGAAAATTAACTACCATTTATAATACCCGGCGACCTGTAACCAGTAACAAGCAACCAGCAACCAGAAACTTTTTTCTATTTTGCATCAAAATACAAAGAAACAGGTAACGATGGGTAATAAAAAATTGCAGGTTTGGCTCCCGCTTATTTTTTCAATGGTGCTGATCGGTGGAATGTTCTTCGGATTTAAATTAAGAGAGAATACCCCCGCCGGTAATGGATTTTTCAGAACAGACAGGAAAACATCTTTGCAGGAAATACTGGACCTGGTCAAAGACCATTATGTAGATTCTGTGAGGCTGGATTCACTGCAATACAATGCGATCGATGAAATGATGAATCACCTTGATCCGCACTCAATTTACATACCTGCGTCAAACCTTCAGGAACTTAATGAGGACCTTGAAGGAAATTTTAAAGGTATCGGTGTTGAGTTCAATATTTTTTCTGATACGGTGCATGTTGTTCATGTGATTGCGAACGGCCCCAGCGACAAAGCGGGGCTGCAGGTCGGAGATAAGATCATTAAAGTAAATAATGAACCTATTGCCGGTAAAGACCTGTCTACTGACGAAATAAAAAAGAAGATTCGCGGCGAGGGCGGAACTGCCGTAAGGATCACCGTTCTTAGAAAAGGCGCTGAAAAAGAATTTTCAGTAACGAGAGGTACCATTCCCATTCCCGCTGTGGATGCTGCGTATTTATTAAATGATACGACCGGGTATATTAAATTGAATAAATTTTCTGAAACTGCTTATGAAGAATTTATGCAGTCTTTGGAGAATCTTCAGAAAAGTAAAATAACAGGGTTGGTATTGGACCTGCGTGGCAATGGCGGTGGTTTTATGAATGAGGCAGTGGAGATGGCCGACGAATTTTTGAGTGGCGACAAACTGGTAGTTTATACCCAGGGCGTTAATGTGCAAAGGATAGACTATAAATGTAAACGTCCCGGTTTATTTGAAAAGGGCCGGCTTGTTGTATTGGTGGATGAACTATCTGCCAGCGCAAGCGAGGTGCTCGCGGGTGCGTTGCAGGACTGGTGCCGTGCAACTATTGTCGGCCGCAGAACATTTGGTAAAGGTTTGGTACAACAACAGTACGGGTTGAACGATGGATCAGCTATCCGGTTGACGGTGGCAAGATATTATACACCAAAAGGAAGAAGCATTCAACGTTCATATGTAGAGGGAAAAGATAAATACCTTGAGGAGATCGTTCATCGATTCGAGAATGGTGAAGTAACCCATCTTGATACCAGCAAGATAATAAATGGAAAGATCTACAAAACTCAATGCGGCGATACCGTATATGGTGGTGGAGGTATCACACCCAAAATTTTTGTAGGTCTTGATACCGGCGTCCTCAACCGGAATATTGCCATGATATACAGAACCGGTGCATTGACTGATTTTATGTATAAGTATTATGTCAATCACCTGGATGAACTCAATAAGTACAAATCACCCGATGATTTTACTAAACACTATAATGATCTTGAGAACGTCTGGCAATCGCTTGTGATCTACGCTGCAAAAGACAGCATTGATCTTACAAAAGTTCCTGCTGCCGATAAGGATTATTTACAAAAGAGGATCAAAGCGCAATTGGCAAGATACAAATGGAGAGCACCTGGTTATTATGAAGTATTGAACAATGAAGATCCGGCAATTAACAAAGCAATGGAGATCATAAGAACAATCAAACCCACTCAGTAAGACGATGCTTGTGCTCATGCCCGGGTAATAAAAAAAGCAACCCGGTTCGCAGGTTGCTTTGTATAAGATCTTTTAAACGATTTACAATCGGTCTTTGTTTTCATCCCACCATTTTTTCTCCATCTTATAAGATCCAAATAATCCCAGGCCACCGCCAATAGCTATTAACGCAAAATAGATGGCAGGTTGTTCATCGTGGTGTCTGTATGTTCGTCCATTAAAAGTTTCTACCCACGTATTTTGAAATAAATAGGTGTCGAGCAGGTAAGCAAGAAATAAACCTGCGCCGGCTCCGATAAGCAATAAGGCCCATTTCAGATTCCTGTAAGGTGCAGGGCGATTCACAAATTCTCTTGGGTTCATGCCTTTTTCTATCATGGCAAGATTTCTACGGGTTGTTAAGTAATAGATCCCGAAAATGCAGGCAAAAAAACCTACAAACATTATTATCAGGAAGAGGGAGACTGTTGCTGGCATAATTGTAATTTTTATTATTAACGATTTTTAATTTTCTGTTCTCTTTGACTACCGGACTTTGTTGCCGGTTACAGCCTGTAAGAACTTTCCAAAAAATGGTTTACAGAAAATATGACTACGGGAAGGGCTGTGCGGTTACAGGCATCGTACTTGCTGCATTTAGCATTATAGGCATTATAGATGAATCCGTATACCTTTATTGTAACCAAAAGCCTCGAGGCGTTGTCTTATACATTGAATGTCAACCGGACTTGGTGATAACGAGATCATAAGCAGGGTGCTGCGTGGTGAGCAGGGTGCCTATGCGGACCTGGTAAACCGTTACCAGGGCTATGTTTTTACGCTGGTACTGCGAATGATAAAGAGCCGGGAGGACGCAGAAGAAGTGGCACAGGACGTCTTTGTAAAGACCTACCGGTCACTGGCAAATTTCAGGGGCGAATCGAAATTTAGCACCTGGCTTTATACCATCACCAATACCACCTGCATTACTTTTTTAAGAAAAAAGAAACTGGAGGTGCATTCATTGGATAATGAAAAGGTATTTGAAGTGGCCGACAGCCGGGATTCGGGGTTCCGGGCAAATATGATTGAGCAGAAATCAAGGGTGAGTATGGTGAACAGAGCGATCACCATGTTGAACCCGGATGACGCTGAGATAATAACTTTGTTTTATAAAGCCGAGCAAAGTCTTGATGAGATAGCGCGGATTCTCAAAATAGAGGTCAATACTGCAAAAGTGAGATTGCACCGTGCCCGTGGACGATTAAAGGAAAAAATGGAAAGACATTTTACCGAAGAGATCAAAAACATTTATTAAAATGTGGAGTATGAACCAGCAAGAAAATATCGAACAACAACTTTGGTCTTACATTGATGGTATTTCATCAAATGAAGAAAAAATGGCTGTGGAAAGGCTGATAGCCACCAGTGTTGAATGGAAGAACAAGTATCATGAACTGCTCGACGTGCATAAGCTAATGAGCACGGTGGAACTTGAACAACCATCCATGCGTTTTACAAAAAATGTAATGGAAGAAATTGCAAAGCTTCATATTGCACCGGCAGCAAAAAATTACATCAATAAAAAGATCATCTGGAGTATTGCATCATTTTTTATTTTGCTGATCGTTGGATTCCTGATTTATGGATTTGCACAAGTGGATTGGAATTTCCAGGATGATTCAAAACCACTGATCGATTTTTCTTCATTCAATTACGGGAAGATCTTCAACAATAATCTTGTTAATTTATTTATGATGGTGAATGTGTTGCTCGGTCTTGTATTGCTCGACAGGATTCTTGCTAACAAAAGAAAACGGTTTCAAAAGCCAATCTGATCGACAATCATTTGAATAAACCAAAATCAGTCTTTGTTAAAGTTGCTTGGTGATGAATGTCACTAAGTCCGGTATGCCCTTCCTGTTTCCAGGAGGGGCTTTTTCATCTTTTCGACTCTCACGCCTGCCTGCGGGCAGCCAGGTCTCACGATAAAAAAAGTACCTTTGTGTTATTAAGAGCAAAACATGGAAATAAAGAACAACATCCTTGAAACGATCGGCAATACCCCATTGATCAAACTAAATAAGATCACTAAAGATATTCCGTGCATGGTGGCGGCTAAGGTTGATTATTTTAATCCGGGGAACTCTATTAAAGATCGCATGGCAGTAAAAATGGTTGAGGTAGCGGAGAAAGAAGGAAAACTAAAACCCGGCGGAACTATTATCGAATGTACAAGTGGAAATACAGGGATGGGGCTTGCGCTTGCAGCCGTTGTAAAAGGTTATAAATGCATTTTTACTACCACCGATAAGCAGAGCAAGGAAAAAATGGATATTTTAAAAGCTGTGGGTGCTGAAGTAATCGTTTGCCCCACGAATGTTGAACCGGAAGATCCAAGAAGTTATTACTCCGTAGCAAGAAGACTGGCTAAAGAAATTCCGAACTCATTTCATGCCAACCAGTATGATAATCTTGCAAACCGTTTAGCCCACTATGAATCTACAGGACCAGAGATATGGAACCAGACTGATGGTAAGATCACTCATTTAGTATGTACTGCAGGAACAGGCGGTACCGTGACAGGCACAGCCATGTTCTTAAAGGAAAAAAATCCTAACATACAGGTGTGGGCAATTGACGTGTATGGATCATTACTTACAAAATACTTCCGTACGGGTGAAGTTGACATGAATGAAGTGCATCCGTATATCAGCGAAGGTTTTGGTGAAGATTTTGTTCCTGAAAATTATGATATGAAATGGATCGATCATTTTGAGCAGGTAACGGATAAGGATGGCGCTATCATGGCCCGGCGTTTGGCAAAAGAAGAAGGTATCTTCTGCGGCTATAGCGCGGGAAGTTGCATACAAGGATTGATGCAATTAAAAGACCGGTTGAAGAAAGACGACCTTGTTGTTTGCATTTTCCATGATCATGGCAGTCGTTATGTCGCTAAAGTATATAACGATCAATGGATGATCGAAAGAGGTTTTCTGGATGTAAAAACATTTAAGGACATAATAAACAGTCGCAGCGGCAAACAAAAACTTGTAACGATCGAACCCACTCAAACAGTTGCTGACGCAGTTGATTTGATGAAGAAATATGACATTGAAAATATTCCTGTCATGAATGGTAATGGACCAATTGGTGCAATTAGTGAAAATGGTTTATTTCAAAAAATATTCTCGAATCCGGACATAAAGAATTCAAAGGTTGAAAGCGTAATGGAACGACCCTACCCTCTTGTTGAATTCAACACCCCGGTGGAAAAGCTCAGCACACTCATCAATAAAGAAAATGGGGCGGTATTGAGCAAGGATGAAGCGGGCAATTATCATATCGTAACGAAGTATGATGTAATACAAGCGTTGGGGAAATAAATTTATCCGAATTTATTTTAACCTTAGTAGAAATTTGTCATCA
>Ga0075430_100005249_pt1 | contig 10926 bp, 11 predicted proteins | sample RhiMetdeltSRZDD4_FD_75294 | JGI IMG/M metagenome (GOLD analysis project Ga0075430, IMG submission 75294) | Populus rhizosphere microbial communities from Tennessee, USA - Rhizosphere MetaG P. deltoides SRZDD4 | ecosystem: Host-associated > Plants > Roots > Rhizosphere > Soil | place: USA... | reverse complement strand
GCCATCGTGCGCCTGGTCGGCGCCCTGCTGCTCCAGCAGAACGACGAACGGGCCGTGCAGCGCCGCTACATGAGCCTGGAAACGCTCGAGGGATTGAGCGATGATCCCAAGGCCAAGCCGAGGCGCATCGCAGCGGCTTGAACCACGGCCCGAGCCAGCATGAAGCTCAGGCCATGACCGGCGCTCTTAGCGCTTGCTCGACGCCGAGGCCGACGAAGTAGCCCTTCATCGTCTCCTCGAGCGAGCGGCCGTCTTCCGAGACCCTGAAATCCGCCTGCGTGTAGCCGGCCATGCCGTACCACAGGGTGCAGCACGAGCGGACAAGGCCGAGCCGGGTTCCTATCGACCACTGGTGGTCCAACGAGAACGTCGTCGGCGAGAAGGTGGTGTCGACCGCACCGAACGTATAGTCGGCGAACGCCCCGAGAACCAATCCAGGCTTCAGCTGAAAATCGTAGCCCAGCGCCACCGAGCCTTGCGCGCCCTCCAGCCTGAAACCCGTTTCATTTAGACGCATCGTGCCAAGGCCGTATCCTGCTGCCGCGCCGACATAGACACCACCCCAATGCGTCTGCCAGCAGTTGCCGGGCAAGGTTGCATCCTTGATGCTGCGGCCGCGCTCGTATCGTTCAGCGCTGGCTTCTGCGGTGGCAAGTGCGAGAGCCGTGGCTGCGGCAATCCCAAGAGCTGCTGGGTGGACAAAGTTCATGACATCCCCTCCGACAAGGTCCCCGTAAAAGAGCGAGCGAACCTAGCGCGAGGGCCTCACGGCAAATATCCGCTGGCCGCTTCAATTATCCGCACTGCGCGGGAATCGTGCGGGTGAAAGCGCAATCCCGCTCATCTTCGCCACTATCCAAAAACTGCTGGAATGCGCTGGGATGCGCTGATGGGCACTCCACAAATCGCCGTTACGCTCTATGTTCGACGTCTGCGGAGGCAAGCATGCATTTCGGCTTTGAGCCCCTGTTGCGACGTCATCGCATCTTCCGCTCCAGCGATACGGAGGATCTGAGCCGCTTCGGCTCTGGCCCCTTCTCCACAGTGATGTCCTTGATCAGTAGCCGCAGCATGCGCTGGCGGTCGCGTGCCGTGGTTGTCGACGCGGTCCACAATCGCGGGAAGTCGCTCGCCAGCTTGATAATCTGCTGCTTCTGGTCGGCTGTGATCGTACGCAACGTTTTGCGCTCGAAGTTGGCGAGTTCGGCTTCAAGTTCGATCACCCGCTGCATGGCGTCGTTCCAGCGCTGCTCGAGCGTGCTGGCGATCAGCCGGTTGGCGCGGTCGACCGCCTCGTAGCGCCGCTCAGCCAGATCGGCCTCGTAGCGTGCCCGCTCGATCCGCAGCCGCCATTGCGCGCCGATGGATTGGTCGCGCTCCTCCAGGCTGGTCAGTGCCGTAAGCGCGAGCTGGATCGTCAGCGGCGTGACGGCGGCGAGGAGGCGATCGGCAATGGCGGCGTCGAGCGGCTTGGCAGGAAGTGTCATGCGGGCGTGGCGGATCAAGGCTTCGCGCTGCTGCCAGTTGCACTCGTATCGGATAGATGCCGCCATTGCCGGTGTAGCGCACGCTCAAGCGTCGGCCGTAATGGCCGCACACGAGCATGCCCTGCAACAAGCAGAGCCCTTCGCGGGCCGGACCGCCGAGCACCTCGCTGTTGGTCCGGTTCGCAGCCATGCGCTGACTGTTGGCGAGGAACCGATCCCAGGTGATATAGCCTGGATGATGATCGGGAATGACGATCCGCCATTGCTCCTGCGGCATCAGCCGAGACGTGGTGCTGATCTCTCCGGTCGGTGCGATCTGCTTGCGGGACTGGTAGCGACCGAACACGTATCGGCCGGCATAGGACGGGTTCTTCAGGAGGCCGAGCACGCGGGAATGAGTCAGGCGTCCCCACAGCAGCTTGCCGTCCCAGGCGCCACCAGGAGCGGCGGGGAAAGCGCAGGCCCAGCTCGTGGAAGCGCTGCACGACGCGTAGGCGGTGCCCTCCTTCTCGAACAGCTCGAACACGGTCCGCACCGCGCCCTGTACCTCCTGGTCGGGATCGAGCACGATGCTGTCGCCATCCCAAACGAAGCCGACCGGCAGCGGAAAGCGCAGCTCGCCCTTGTGTGCTTTGTTGAGCTTGCCGCCGTGCAGGCGCGTGCGAATAATATGCAGCTCGGCCTGGGCGAACGTGCCCTTCATGCCGAGCACGAGGCCGTCGTTGAACTCGGTCGGATCGTAGCAACCGTCCTCGTCGATCACGAGCGTGCTGGTGATGGCGCACAGCTCGAGCAGACGATGCCAGTCCTGGTTGGAACGAGCGAGACGGGAAGCTTCGAGCGAGAAGATGGCTCCCACGTTGCCCATCGCCACATCGCTGACCAGCGTCTTGAAGTCCTCGCGCTTGGTCGCCCGCGCACCGGACTGGCCGAGGTCGCGGTCGAGGACGCGGATCTGCTCCGGGCTCCAGCCGAGCGCCTGCGCCTTGCTCGCCAGATTGTACTGGCGTTCGGTGCTCTCCTGGTTGAAGCGAACCTGCGCCACCGTCGATTGGCGGATGTAGACGCAGGCCATCCGCGACAGGTGCCGATCGCTGATCTTGGACGTCATCGTCATGCGGTGCCCCCTTCGCATCCAGCGGCGGCGCGCCGGCAGAAAGATAGGACTCGACCATGCTGGCGATGATGGCGCCCGCCTTCGCCAAATCCAGCGCGGCAATGGCCGGTCAGTCGAGTTCCTCGCGGCGGCGCAATAGCTCGGTGTTGATGGCGCAGACCTCGTTGAGCACCTCGCGCACCTTGTTGAAGTTGCCAACGAGCTTGCGCACCTCGTCGTGACTGGCGTTCGGCACATAATCCATCTGTGGCCGTTCGCCCGAGACGCTGACCGACAAGTAGATCTTCGGGCCGTGTCCGCGGCCGTCCGCGCAGTGACAGCCCGGCCGCCCGCAGCGCTTGAATCTCTCGACCAGGGAGCCGCGCAGGATGCGCTGCAGAGGAGGCAGGCCGGCGAGCAGTTTGCGACGACGTTTGCGCAGGTCGGCTGAGGACAAATCTCGCATGAGCATCGGGCCACGTCATTAACTGGTCCTCCGCTTCTCTCATTGTTCGAATCACTGGTCAATCCCTTGTCGAGTCGCTGGTGAGAAAATCCACGATGACCGACAGTTCCGCGAGACCGAAGGCATCGATCGTCAGCGCTTCTGTCGCCGGTGCGCCCCTGTCGGTCCATTCTTGCGGCACGGCGAAACTGCCGAGCTCGGCATGGCGCAGGCTCAGGGTCGCGACGCCGGAAACGTGTCGGACCTTCAAGACGGCGAACCGTTGGCCGCGCAGCGGATGAAAGGGATGAGTGATCTCAGCCGAGCCCAAGGCTCGCTGGATAACAGTGCTGTTCGATGCGATCGTGCCGACGGTGGCCGACCGCGTCGCCCAGGAGGTCGTCCGACGCAAGCTGGAGCCGGTTCTGGAGCCGGCATTCCATCCCGACTCCTACGGCTACAGGCCCGGCAAGTCTGCCATCGATGCCGTGCGCACGGCTCGTCAGCGCTGTTGGCGCTCCGACTGGGTGCTCGATCTCGACGTTAAAGGCTACTTCGGCAGCATTGACTGGGAGCTGATGCTCAAGGCGATCCGACATCATACGGAGTGCCTCTGGGTGCTGCTGCTCTATGTCGAGCGCTGGTTGAAGGCGCCGGTGCAGATGGAGGACGGCAGCGTTGTGCCGCGACAGGCCGGCACGCCGCAGGGCGGGGTGATCTCGCCCCTGCTGGCGAACCTGTTCCTGCACTACACGTTCGACAAATGGATGGAGCGGACCTATCCGCACATTCCTTTGAGCGATACGCGTACGACGCCATTTGTCATTGCCGGAGCGCCGAGGAGGCGCGGGCACTTTGGAGCGCGCTTGCCGATCGCTTCGCCGCCTGCAAACTGGTGCTGCATCCTCACAAGACGAAGATCGTCTACTGCAAGGATGTGAACCGGAAGGGCAACTTTCCACACATCGCATTCGACTTTCTCGGCTTCCAGTTCCGAGCCCGGAAGACGATGTGGCGGAAAGGGCAGAAGCGGATCTTCACGCACAGCTTCCAGCCCGCGGCCAGCCCCAAGGCGCTGACGCGCATCAGCCGGGAGATCCGGCGCTGGGCGCTTCACCACCGCACTGACAAGTCCCTGACCGAACTGGCCGAGACGCACAATCCGTGCATCCGCGGCTGGATCACCTACTACAGCCACTTCCACAAGACGCAGTTGCGTCCAACCCTGCTGAGGATCGATGCCTATGTCATCCGGTGGGCACGCCGCAAGTTCAAGCGGATGCGCCATCAGTCCAAGGGCGTCAGAGACTGGCTCGCGCGTGTTCGACGTGCGACGCCCCGCCTCCTCGCACGTTGGGCACTATGTCATGGCAACGGCCGAACATCGGGAGCCGTGTGACTCGAGAGGGTCATGCACGGTTCTGGGAGCGCCCGGGGGTGAAAGTCCCTCGGGCGACTCGACAAGTTTGCTCGTCGCAGTGTAGTTGCCTCGACGGAGCAACAGCATCCGACTACTGCCAGTCGGCGAACACACCGGGAACGACTTCAGGTTTACAGCTGCCTTGCTCCGGTCATTGCTCCGTGAGCGTCCGGAGGTCCAGTGCCAGGAGCTGCCATGTACTCGAGGGAGGCGCCGCCCAACGGGAACATGTGGATGAGGCGCCACAAGCCCGGAAAGGAGCATTCCTCCACGAGGAAAATGACTCCTCGCCTTGATCGCCGCGCGACAGGCTGGCATGCCTGATGCGCCAAGCGATCCGATGGCCGGATGGTGTCGTGAAGCGAATGCGGGTATGCCTGCACGACCAAACGGTAGAGGTGCGGTGTCCGCCAAGTGTGGCGGAGGACATCGCCTTCCTCTACCGTGACAGCATCGCGAACGCAGCACGATCAGGCTCACGCATTGTCATAGAGGAGACGGCAGACGGCCGCTTTTCGGTTTGCGCCGATGGCGATGCCCCTGTGGCCGGGCTCACCCGCGGGGACCTGCCGACATTCGTCATGGACGCGGTGGTGCGCGGTTTGGTCAAGGACCTCAGGACCGCCGTGGCGTTGCACGCGGGTGCCGTGACCCACAATGGCAAGGTGGCACTGATTGCCGGCTCGACGGGTGTAGGCAAGTCCTCCCTGGTGGCTTGGCTGATCGGGAGCGGATTTTCCTACCTCTCCGACGAGATCGCCCTTCTCTTCGCCGAGCAGAGCGCCGTCATTGGGCTGCCGCGTGCGCTCGTCCTGAAGCCCGGCTCCGCTGAAAAGGTCCTGGCGCTACCAGCCTATCAGGGCGCGAGGTCGGTGCCCGCAGGCGAGCACGTCATGGTCCGCCCGGGGTTCGTGCAGCCCAAAGCGACGACGCTTCACCCCTGCGGGCTGATCGTCTTTCCGCGCTTCGAGGCCGGATCGGAGCTGCGCGTTGAAAGCATCAGCCCGGCACAGGCAGCGCTGAGACTAGTCGGAACCAACCTGAATGCGCGCAATCTCGCCGACGGCGGCTTCCGCGCCATCACCAGCTTTGCACGCCAAACACCCGCCGTGACCCTGCGCTACGGGGACTTCGGGCAGCTGCAAGGTACGGCCGACGTGCTGATGCGATTCCTTCTGGACGGCAGCCTCGATGCCGCTGCCGGCCGGCGCTTCCTGTCGCTGCTTGCACCTGCGCCTCCCCCTACAGAGGCGGTCGTCGCGCCCGGCACTGCTGCTCCCGCACCGAAAACATACGAGATACCCGCGCCAACGCCGCGCCGCGAGCCGAGAAGGCTGACCATCGGCATGGCGACCTACGACGACTACGACGGGGTCTATTTCTCAGTGCAGGCGGTACGGCTCTACCACCCGGAGATTCTCTCGGAGATGGACTTCCTCGTGATCGACAATCATCCGGACGGGCCCTGCGCCGCGGCTCTCAAGGAGCTGGAGCACAGCATCCCGAACTATCGCTATGTGCCGTTCAATTCCCGTTCGGGCACGGTGGTGCGCGATTGCATATTCGCCGAGACGAGCAGCGACTTCGTGCTGTGCATGGACTGTCACGTGTTCATCGTGCCTGGCGCGCTGCAACGCCTGCTTCACTACTTTGAGGCCCACCTCAAGACGCGCGATTTGCTGCAGGGACCGCTCGTCTACGATGACCTGAGCGGCATCTCTACCCATTTCCACCCGGCCTGGCGCGAGGGAATGTACGGCTATTGGGAGACGGACGAGCGGGGCAAGGACCCCGAAGGGCCGCCGTTCGAAGTTCCCATGCAAGGATTGGGCGTCTTCACCTGTCGGCGCACCGTCTGGCCTGGCTTCAACTCGCGGTTTCGCGGCTTCGGTGGCGAGGAGGGCTACATCCACGAGAAATTCCGGCAGCGCGGCGGGCGTACGCTGTGCCTGCCGTTCCTGCGCTGGATGCACCGCTTCAACCGCCCCATGGGCTTGCCCTACGCCAATCGCTGGGACGACAGGGTGCGGAACTACATGATCGGCTTTCGTGAGCTTGGTCTGCCGACTGCCGAGTTGGAGAACCACTACCGCGAGCTTCTGGGTGAACCTGCCGGCCCGATGCTCCAGCAGATCAAGCACGAGCTGGACGCCGCCTAGGATCGTCGGGACAGGCACGCCAAACGTGCCGCGATCAGCAGGGGTGGTCGGTCCGCGCGCTTGGGTTGTCGCCCTCGGCAGGCGCCACACTGCCCGCCTCCAGCAGCGTCCCCTCGCTGACGAGCAGCTCGATCGCCTCCCGCACGTCGGCGGCAACGGCGGCTTCCGACCCGGGATACTCCTCTTTCAGCAAATTGATAATGTCCTGCACGGTGCGGCTGCCATCGCACAGCTTCCAGATCACCGTTGCGGTGTCGTTGAGATGGATCGCCTTGTGTGCGCCGAGCCGATAGAGCACGTTTTCGGCTTCCATCTCTTCGACAAAGAAGCCAAAGGCCTGTCTCGGCACTGTCTGTGGCGTCATTTTTAGGTCCTCCTTCGCTTGGGCAGAACGACCGGCCTCGGCATCGTTCCGCCTATAGCCCTCGGCGCTCCCACGCCAGCGCCGTCGCCACCGTGTCCGCAAATGTGCGCTTCGGCCGCCATTGCAGCGACTGGAATAGCAAAGACGGATCGGCGACAAGCTCCGGCACATCACCCGGGCGGCGCGCGGCGTACGTCGCCCTGAGGGAGCGTCCGGCTTCGCTCTCGACCGCCCGCAAAACCTCGAGTACAGAGTAGCCTCGGCCGTTGCCGCAGTTGAAGACGACGCTCTCTCCCGTTGCCCGAATGTGCTGATAGACGGCGACATGCGCGTCGGCCAAATCCGCCACGTCGATGAAATCGCGGACGCAGGTTCCGTCTCGGGTTCCGTAGTCGGTGCCAAAGACGCTCATGCTTGGCCGCAGGCCCGCTGCCACCTGGCAGGCGACCTTGATGAGATGCGTTGCCGCAGGCCCGCTGTGCCCGGTGCGCCCCTTAGGGTCGGCGCCAGCGACGTTAAAATAGCGCAGGATGCCGTAGAGCAACCCGCTGGCCGCGGCCAGGTCTCTCAGCTGCTGCTCGAAGAACAGTTTCGACCATCCATAAGGGTTGATCGGCCGCAGCGGCGCCGTCTCCGCGACCGGCACCCCCTCCGGCACGCCGTAGACCGCCGCCGTCGACGAAAAAACGACATATCGCACGCCGTGCGCGCTGATCGCGTCCAGCAACTCCAGGCCGCTGGCGGTATTGTTGCGATAGTATTTGACCGGATCGGCGACCGCTTCCGGCACACTCACCGAGCCCGCAAAGTGCAGCACGCCTTCCGGGCGGTGCGCGCGGATCACGCGCTCCATGAAGCTGCGGTCGCCGACCGAACCTTCGTAGAATGCGACCTCTTTCGGCAGATTGGCGCGAGCGCCGGTCGAAAGATCATCGATGACAACGACGTCGTGCCCGGCGTCAAGGAAGGCATATACGGCATGACTGCCGATGTAGCCTGCTCCGCCAGTCATCAAGATACCGCCCATGCCCCGCCCTGCCAGTTCTCGTCTCGTCTCGACAAAACAGCCTGGTCGGATCAGAATGCCCTACTGCGCTTCAGCAGCTCGCGGAAAGCCTGCCTTCGCCACGAGTGCAAGTAGCGTGCACTGCTCATTGTTGTGCTGATCGCGGAACGGCCGAGCAGCCACCGGGCAAGCGCGGTGTGGCGGGCCAGCCCCAGGGCGCGCGCCAGCTCGCGGCAACGCGGTTCGCCCAACAGACGATAAGCCAGGTCGAGCCCGGCGATCGCCGCCAATCGCGCACCGGTCTGCCTTACCAGGATCTCGAAGCGCTCCTCCTCGTTGGCCGTATCAACTCGGCGGGCAGCCTGACAGATGTCGACGACGTGGCGCAGCAATTCGTAGCGATGGAGGGCGCCGTGCACGACGGCGACGGTGAGAAGCCCCGCGGGGGTTTCGGCGATGCCGGCCAGATGCTCGTAGCGGATTGACATGGCTGCGCGCAGGTCCGGATGGTGCACGAGGTCGGTATGAGCCTCGATCATGAGCGCATCATTGTCACGATGGAGCCATTTCCATTCCTGCCGGCCGGGGTCGCGATCGTATTCTGCCAGTTTGAAGCCCTGCCCTTCCAGCACGCGCGCAAGCCGCGGCTCGGCTTCGGGAGCGACGAGCAGATCGATGTCAGTGAAGCTCCGCATGTGTGGCGAGGGGTAGAGAGTGCGTGAAAACACCGGCCCCTTGACCATTACGACTGGCAGGCCGGCGGCTGCCGCCATCAAGGCCTCGCCGTGCGCGCGCAGCATCAGCGCGTAGGCCAGCTTTGAGCGATGCCGGTCCAACGCCTCTGCCTTTGCGCTCGCAAACGCGGCATTTCGTTGGAATGGCGGAAAATGCCGCAACACGGCTGGAAGCACGCCGTGCCTGTCGGCCTCCGCCACGAGCTCGCGTGCCTCTTCCGGCGCGAGCCCGCGGCGCGGCGGCGCGTTCTGCGGCCCGAACGGATCGGCGCAATGGATGAGCCAGTCGCCCAACGCACGCCGGTTGCGCGGGCTGGCCGCCTCGATCAGCAGCCCCGCGTGCCGGCCAACAGCGGTGTTGACCGGGTGAGGCGAGGCCGCTGAATGAGAGATCCGGAGGCTTCCAGACACGCTATAGCTTCGGCGGATAGGGCGTCGTGGTCGTCGGCTTCGCCGTCGTGGTCGTCGGCTTCGCCGTCGTGGTCGTCGGCTTCACCGTCGTGGTCGTCGGCTTCACCGTCGTGGTCGTCGGCTTCACCGTCGTGGTTGTCGGCCCCGCCGTCGTGGTGGTTGGTCGCGCCGTCGTGGTCGGAGGCGGTGAGGCCGCAGCATGTGCTGGAGCCAACATCGAGCTGATTATCGGCTTCGTCCACAGGCCGGGCAGCATCAGGGCTGTGACTACCCCACCGATCGCCACCTTCAAGACCTGTCGACGGTCATGTCTCGAGTTATTCATAGTCTTGGCTTCTCCGAGCTGTAATCTCCGCCGCACGCAGGGCACGGTTCAGAGTTCCTTGTGAGCGTTAAAGACTCGGCATGACAAATGTCGGATATCAGCAGCACGGCGGCCTCTATGCGATAACATACGTTCCGTCAGCTGATCAACCTGCCGACCGACTTATACTGATTCCTTGCCAATCGCTGTTGCCCCGCGGTCACTTGCCTCGGAAAACCTCAAGGCACCAGGGCGTTTAGCTCAGGTCACGCCTTCGCAGGGTGCGGGCGATCCGAAGCGGCTTCACGCGCCCCCCAGGCTGGAATGCTGCCATGCGGCGAATGGCTGGTGCGGGTCACGAATGGTAAGGCTTGGGGAGAGCATATCATGTCCGGACCGCGTTCGATCTTTGCCGAACACCAGATGGGGTCCTGCTCTCGAATTCCGTCTTGCGAGGCGGGCTCGCCGCTTGGAATGGCTCAGGTTCTGCGCGGCTCGTGGTCCAGCTGCGCGACCAGAAGCGCCTGCGTGTCCGCCGGAACGGCACAGCGCGCGACGATGCGTGGCCACAGCTCTATCGGCGGAGCGCCGACGAGCGTCGAGCTCAGGGTCACGATCTGTAGATCGTCGTTCAGGTGCTGGCGCAGGCCGCAGCTGAGCGCCCGGCAGGCCACGCGCCGCCAGCACTCGCGGTAGTGGCAGATGCGGCCCAGGTAGCGCCCCGCGGCGTCGGCGAGGAAGATGTCGGCCCCCAGGTTGATGGTCTGCGCCGTCCCCTGGAGGCGCCGCCCGAGGGGGGCAAGCGGACCGAGGTCCATGGACGCATTGATGGTGACGAGCACGTCGGCATCCTTCGGCACGGGCTTGTCGGTGGCGAGCGAGCCGAGCAGGGCGATGCGGAGAACGCCGGGCGTCGACCGCGCCGCCCGCACGAACGCGAGCACGGAGTCGAGCAGGTGAGGCCGCGGGTCCGGCACAGAGGGCCGGGGTGCAGGCGGCCGGCTGTTGGGCGTGCCATGAGGCGGTCGGTGTCCTTCACGCGTGACCCGTGTCACCTCTCTACGCGCGGCTGTGAGCTTTGCAAGGAGGCCCTTGCGGCAGGCCCGCAATCGTTCAAACTGGGACGTGGACTGACGGGCGGAATGACGGACGCTGCGGCTGCCTGCAATTGATCCGACCCTGCCGCCGCCGATGCGCGGGCCGGGCCGGCTTGAGGGAGAGATGTCGCTATGAACAGCCGTGGAAAGCGGCCGGGATCGGTACCCGCCACGCCCATCGGTGCGCAGGCATCTGCGCCGAGAGCGGCGGTCTACCTGCGCGTCTCGACCGGCCGCCAGGCCGAGCAGGACCTGTCCATCCCGGATCAGAAGGCTCAGACCAGAGCATGGGCGGCCCAGCGCGGCTGGACCGTGGTCGCCGAGTACGTGGAGCCCCGGCGCGTCCGCGACCGACGACAAGCGCCCCGAGTTCCAGAGGATGATCGAGCGCGCCTGCGACGGC
>Ga0075430_100005247_pt1 | contig 10926 bp, 10 predicted proteins | sample RhiMetdeltSRZDD4_FD_75294 | JGI IMG/M metagenome (GOLD analysis project Ga0075430, IMG submission 75294) | Populus rhizosphere microbial communities from Tennessee, USA - Rhizosphere MetaG P. deltoides SRZDD4 | ecosystem: Host-associated > Plants > Roots > Rhizosphere > Soil | place: USA... | reverse complement strand
CGGCCGTGCGCGTAGGCCAGCGCGTCGGCGAGCTCGCGCACGAGGCGCGCCGCGTCGGCCAGCGGCAGCGCCCCATCGCGCGTCAGGCGGCCGCGCAGAGTTTCCCCCTCGACGTACGGCATCACATAGTACGGCTGCCCGTCGGCGGCCCCGGAGTCGAAGAGCGGCAGGACGTGCGGGTGCTGGAGCTCGGCGGTCACCTCGATCTCCCGCAGGAATCGATCGGCGCCGAGCGCGGCGGTCAGCTCCGGGCGCACGACCTTCACGGCCACCCGGCGGCGATGGCGGAGGTCGCGGGCGAGGTAGACGGTGGCCATGCCACCGCGCCCGAGCTCCCGCTCCACTTCGTACGCCCCGTCGAGCGCGCGGCGCAGTGTGGCGAGCGTCGCCGCCTCTCCGTCCGGCCCATCGCGGGATGGCGGCTCGGGGGGCGGCTCCGCAGCGAACAAAGCCGCGGCCCGCCCCGCCGCGGGCTGGGCGAGGAAGTCACCGGCTGCTTCGGCGCGCTCGCACGCGTCCACCTGCGCCTCGACCTCGGCACGCAGGGTGACATCGGCACCGCACGCGCGATCGAGAAAGTCGGCCCGCGCCGCGGCGGGCAGCGCCAGCGCCGCTTCCGCCGCGGCGCGGACGTCCGCCCAGCGTGGCGGCCCCGCGGCCGGGCCACGCGCCCCCCAGCGCGGCGGCTCGGACCCGGTCATCCGCCCTCCGAGCGAAGCGCCCGGTAGAGCCACCCCTTCGCCATCAGCCAGTCGCCAGCCGCGGTCCGCGGCGACACCCCGAGCGCTTCCGCCGTCTCGGCCTCGGTGAGGCCGGCGAAGAAGCGGCATTCCACTACCCGAGCGGCGCGCGCGTCGACCGCGGCGAGCCGCTCGAGCGCCTCGTCCAGCGCGAGCAGCTCGTCGCCGCGGGCGGCCACCGTGAGCGCGTCGCCGCTCGCCTCTACCTCGGCATCCTCGAGCGAGACCGGCCGCCGACGCGGGCCACCGCGCCGCGCGGCCTGGTGCCGGCGGGCGTAGTCGACGAGCACGCGCCGCATCGCGCGCGCGGCGAGGGCAAAGAACTGCGCGCGGCTCGCCCACTCGGCGCGCGACTGGTTGGCGAGGCGAAGGTATGCCTCGTGGACGAGGGCGGTCGTCGAGAGGGTATGGCCCGCCGGCTCGGCGGCGAGCTGCCGGTGGGCGACGCGCCGCAGCTCCGCGTACACGAGCGGGATGAGCCGCTCCATCCCCTCGGGCGCGCTGCGGCGGAGAACGGCCAGCGCCGCGGCGACCTCTTCTTCCGGCGCCTCGCGTGCCGCGCCACGTGCCTGTTGGGCCATGTCCCGACCTCGGACGACGCGCGCCGCACCACGTTGCGTAATTCGCCGCGATCCTGCGCGTGTGCTGATGCAGCCCCACCGCTCGTGGGTGCCAGCGGTCGAACGTACGGCCGCGTCACCCCACCCGCAATACAGATGGTGGCGCTGCGTCCCCGCACGCCCAGGTCACCCCTCCGGAGATCCCGATGCGCACTCCCACGATCCCGCTGACCCTGCTGACGGTCGTCCTCGTCGGTTGCACCGACGACGTGCCCACGGCGCTCTCCTCGGCCACGAGACCGATGGCCCACCGTGCCGCCGTGTTTCCCGACCTGATCGCGCTGCCGAACGGCTTCACCGCAGACGGGATCAGCTTCGGCCGGGGCAGCACCTTCTACGTCGGATCGGGCGCAACTGGAGCCATCTGGCGCGGCGACGCCCGCACTGGAGCCGGCGCCCTGCTCGTCCCGCCACAGGCCGGACGCATGGCCTGCGGACTCGCCTATGATCCACGCACTGACCACCTCTTCGTCGCCGGAAGCGTCACCGGGCAGGCGTACGTCTACGACGCGGCGACTGGCTCCACACTCGGTGTTTACCAGCTTTCGGACCCGGCGGCGGGCCCAACCCTCATCCAGGGCGTGGCGGTGATGAGCGACGCCGTCTACTTCACCGACGCCTTACGCCCCGTCATCCACCGCATTCCGCTCGGAACGCACGGCGAGCTGCCGTCCGCCGACGCGGTGCAGCAGATTCCCCTGACGGGCGACTTCGAGTTCATCCCTGGCAGTTTCGTCGGGAACGAGAGCGGGATCGTCGCCACGCCTGGCGACCGGTGGCTCGTCATCCTGAACCCGACCACCGGGACGCTCTACCGGGTCGATCCTGCCACAGGGCAGACGACGGCAATCATGCTCGGCGGCGGTTCGGTGGCTGGCGATGGACTCGCGATCATCGGCCACACGCTGTACGTGGTCCAGGTCTTCCTCAGCCAGGTCGCCGTGGTGCGCGTCGATGCGGACTTCACCGGCGGCGCCATCGAGCAGCACGCACTGGGCACCTCGACGCTCAACTTCCCGGCTAAAATCGCGGCGTTCGGGAGCGCCCTCTACGTGGTGAACGCGCGCTTCGACGTCGAGCAACAGGTGGTGCGATTGTCGCGCTGACGGGCGAGCCGTCTGACGCACTCGTCCCTCAGGACCGCACCACCTCAGGCTTCTCCTTGCGTTCTTCTCGACCCGCAGCCCAACCCTGACGCCAACCCAAAGGTCGATGACGCCCAGCCGGCCCGCCGCTGGTACCCCGGCGCTTCCGCAGCTCGCGGTTAGGCGAGATCGCGCTCGGCGCGGCGAGCCGCCTGCACGATGGCCGTCTGCACTGTCTCCGTCACCCGGCCCGCCGCGCGCCATTCCGCGGCCGTGCGCTCCACACGGCCGAGGCACGGCGCAGCGACGAGCACTACCTGCGGCTCGTGAAGCGCCTGTACGACGCCGGCGTCACGCTCGTCCCCGGGACGGACGGCGCGAGCTACAACGCGGAGCTCGAGACGTACGAGCGCGCCGGCATCCCGGCGGCGGAAGTGCTCCGGATGGCGACGATCGTGAGCGCGCGCGTGATGGAAGACAAGGACTACTGGAGCATCGCGTGGGGGAGGTGGCGGACCTCGTCATAGTGGACGGCCGACCCTCTGAGCGGGTGGCCGACCTGCGGAAGGTCGAGCGGGTGCTCCGCGCCGGGCGGATGTACGAGGCGCAGAAGATCGTGCAGGCGCTTCGGCCTCCTCCGTCGCCCTGACCAGCCGCCTCGGCGCGCGTTCGGCGGGCCGGCGACGAGTTCTTGCTCGAGGAAGGCGATGCGCGACTCAGCTGCCGGCGTGACAGCTCCGGCCGGGGCACAACGATCTCGCGCTCGGTGGCGCGTAGCGTTACTCGTCGCGTAAGGCGCGCACCGGGTCCAGCTTCGCCGCCCATCTCGCCGGCAGGATGCTCGCCGCCGCCGCGCACCCCGCGAGGAGCGCGGCGACGGCGAGGTAAGTCACCGCGTCGGTCGCCGTCACCTCGTACAGGATCCCCTGCATGAAGCGCGAGAGCGCGAACGCCACCCACAGCCCGACCGCTATCCCGAAGCCTGCCAGCCCGACTCCGTACCGTACGATGCTCACGACGATGCGCGACGGCGTAGCGCCTAACGCCAGCCGGACGCCGATCTCGCGCGTGCGCTGCCTGACGCCATACGCCACCAGCCCGTAGACGCCCACCACGGCAAGCACCAGCGCCGCCGACGCGAACAACCCGAAGATGAGCGCCGTGAACCGCGGCTGGGCCGCGATCTCCGACACGAAGCGCGCCAGCGGCTGCTCGTTCGCGATGGGCAGGAGCGGGTCGATCGCGTGGATCTCGCGCCGGACCAGCGGCGCGAGCGCCATCGGATCTCCCGTCCCGCGCACGAGGAGCCACATGTTCGACCACGACACCTGCTGGAACGAGAGATACATCATGGACGCCGGCTCTTCCTGCAGAAGCTGATCGCGGATGTCGCTCACGACGCCGACCACCGTCCATGGGACAGCGGCATTCCCGCCGACCGCGATCTGTTGACCCACCGGATCCACCCCGGGCCAGATCTGCCGAGCCATCGTTTCCGTGATCACCACCACCCGCGGCTCCCGCTCACCATCGGACTCGGCGATCAGCCGTCCCTTCTTGAGTGCGACGCCGAGGGCAGCGAAATATCCCGGCGTCACCGTGCGCCAATTCGCCGACAGGAACTCGTCGGCGCTCGCCGGTTGCCGGCCGACGACTGTGAACCGGATCGCGGTGCTCCCACCGCTGAACGGCGCGATGTTGGTGAAGCCGACCGCGCGGATGCCCGGCGTGGTCGTGAGCCGCCGCGTCGCCTCCGCATAAAATGCCGCGCGCTTGGCGCGCTCGCGGTAGCGCTCACCGGACACTTCCAGAGACGCGGTGAGCACGCCCTCGGTGCGGAACCCGTAGTCGACCCGCATCAGCCGCTCGAAGCTCCTCCCCACGAGCCCGGCGCCGACGAGCAGCACGAGCGCCATTGCGACCGAAGTGACGATGAGGATGCTGCGAAGCCGGCCGGCTGCGGCGACTCGGCCACCGCTCCGCAGGACGTCGTTCAGGTCTGCGCGCGACGCCTGAAGCGCGGGCGCGATCCCGAACAGAACGCCGGTCACGAGCGAGGCGATGATGCCGAAGGCGACCACACGCCAGTCGATGTCGAGCTCATCGAGCCGCGGGATCGCCGTCTCGCCCACGTCGCGCAGGACCGGAACGGCCACGACCGTCAAGGCGACACCTAACGCCGCACCGATCGCCGCCAGCACGAGGCTCTCGGTCAGGAGCTGCCTCACGATCCGGCCGCGCCCGGCGCCCAGTGCCGCGCGGACGCTCATCTCTCGCTGCCGCGCCGTGGCGCGGGCGAGCAGGAGGTTGGCGACGTTCACGCATCCCATGAGGAGGAGAAGCCCCACGGCGATGAGCAGCACCTGGACGCGCGTGCGCAGCTCATCGCCGATGAGCCACTCCTCGAGCGACGTCACGTTTGCGCCCCACTCGCGGTTCGTCTCGGGGTACTGACGGGCCAGATCGCGCGCCACCGACTGGAGCTCGTCGAGTGCGCGAGCAATCGTGACGTTAGGCGCCAGGCGGCCGATGGCTCCGAGCCGGCGGTCGCCGCGCGGCGTTTCGCCACGCGACAGGGTGGCAGAGGGCGCGAGTGGCTCCCAAAGCACCGGGTTGCCGGGGAAGACGAACTCCGGCGGCATCACGCCGATGACCTCGTACGACGTCCCATTGAGATTCAACGTGCGGCCGACGACTTGTGGATCGCCGCCGAAGCGCGTCTGCCAGAACGCGTACGAGAACACGACGACGCGCGCCGGGGCACCCGGCTTCGACTCCTCCTCGCGGAACACCCGCCCCATGAGCGGCCGTACGCCGAGCAGCGGGAACAGCGACGGCGTCGCCGCCATCGTGCCGAGCTGCTCGGGGTCGCCGTCGCCGAGGAGGGTGAGGTTCCCCCCGGTGAAGGCGGCGAGCTGGCTCAGTCCCCGCACGCGCTCGACCCAGTCGAGGTAGTTCGGCTCCGAGATGCCGAACCTGTCGGTGGTGGGGTTCGTCTCGTAGAGCCGGACGATCCTGCCCGGCTCGTGGTATGGGAACGGGCGGAGCAGCACGGCGTTCGCCACGCTGAAGATCGTCGTGGACGCCCCGATCCCCATGGCGAGCGTGAGGAGCGCGACGGCGGTGAAGCCGGGGCTCGCCCGGAGCCCTCGCACGGCGTAGCGCAGGTCGTGACGCAGCTCGGTGAGCCATTCGGCGCGGCGCATGTCCTCGTTCCTCCTCCTGCCGACGTCGCGGCAGGCTTGCGTGATGCGGTCTACGTCGCCGAAGCGCACAAGGGCCGCGGCGCGTGCGTCGGCAGGCGACATGCCCTGCTCGAGGAGCTCGCGGACGCGCATCTCCAGGTGAAAGGCGAGCTCGGAGTCGACCTCCCGCTCCACCGGGACGCTCCAGAACCGCCACCGGAGCTCGCGTCTGAACCGGCCCAGCGTCGGCACGTCAGCGCGCCGGGTAGAGCACTTTCGCGACGGCAGTGGTGAAGTCCGTCCACTGCGCGAGCTCCAGCTTGAGCCGGGCGCGTCCCGCAGTCGTTAGGCGGTAGAACTTCACTTCCCGCCCCGTCTCCGACACGCCCCACTCGGCCTCGATCCACTCTTTGCGCTCCATCCGGTAGAGCGCGGGATAGAGCGAGCCCTCGCCGATCTCGAGCGCGTCGTCCGTGGTGTCCTGTATCCACCGCGCGACGCCGTAGCCGTGGCGGGGACCCCAGGAGAGGGTCTTGAGGATCAGGGTGTCGAGCGTGCCGTGCAGCAGCTCGGTCTGTTCGGCCATGCGTGCGCTCCGGGTGCCGAGTACCTCGATTTTCGAGGTATCATAGGACGCGACACCTCGATAGTCAAGGCGTGCGACCAATCGGGCATCGCGTTGCATCACGCGCGTGCCGAAGGCGCGCCAAGTAACACCTCGTGCCCGGTTCGTAACGCCGCATTACCGCGCCTGGCGGATGCCGCGCGATCCGTCCGCGCACAAGCGCATGCCACATCGTGCGTTGGCGTGCTGCGGCCGGCTGGTGCCCCCCTTGCCTGAGCGTGGCGTGCACTCCGACACCGTTTCGTCGGGACGCGGCACCACCATCGATCGGACGGAAACCATGTACACACATTGCCTCCTCCTCGCCGCACTGATCTTCTCGGCGCTCTCGCCTTCCGCCCACCCGCAGCGCGACGTCGCGCGAACGCGTGACGTCACCATCGTCGAGCGCCTGCGCTCCGAGCTCCGAGATATGCTCGACACCGAGACGGGCGCGGCGGCGGACGTGAGCCTCGCCGAGAGGCGCGTCCACCCCTCCCTAACGCGGGTTGGCAGACTGGCCGGCCCACAGCCGACTTTCCGCCGCGGAAGCGCCTGCTGGTGGCTGTGGGTCCTGTCCGGCGTCGAAGTCTGCTCGTTCGAGCCCGTGCGGAAGCCGTGACCGCCACCCTAACGAGAACCTGGTGATCCGATGCTTCGCACAAGACCGATAACGCTGCCCCTTTTTCTCGCCGCGCTCTGCTGGGCGGGATTCGCGAAGGCGAGCCCGGCGCAGGGTGGGTGGCGGCAGTGGGACGTCCGCCTGCACGACGGCAGGCGGCTCGAGGCAAACCCGCTCGGCGCGCCGGACGATGGGCACCTCTCGCTCTCCGTTGGCGGGTACGAGCGACGCGAGAACCGCATCGCGCGCTCACTCGTGCAGGTCATCGCGGCACGGCCCCTTCCCGGGGAATCCCTGCCCGCGGCACCCGCCCTCGCGTTGTGCGAGGACGCGATCATACTGCGCGATGGCACCACCACCATCGGGCGCATCGGGCTCGTGCGCGTTCGGTGGTCGGAAGGCGTCGTCACCCAGCGCGGCAACACGATCGACCTGCGCGACGTCGCGTACCTCGTCTTCGCGGCGCGGACCTCCACACGCGCCAACTGCCGCCGTGAGGCGTCCCCGCCCGCGCCCGACCTCATATACCCTTGTGTCACCTACCCCGTCGGAATCCGGCAAGCGCCGCGGTCGGGCGGCGATGAGTGACTTCCGGACGTAACGCTTCGACGAATGCTCGTAACGTCTTGTTACTCGGGCGGTGCGCGGCGTGGGCTGGTGGAGTCGGCCCAAGCCCTTGCGTATCACGCAATTGAGTCGTATTGCCATCCTGGTGCTCCCCTTGCCGGAGGCAGGGGGACCCAGCCCGGCACACGCATGCGCCGACTCCTCGTCCCAGCACTCGCACTCGTCGCTGCGTGCGGCACGCGACCCGACCCCCAGCGACTTGCCACCGCGCGGACCGGTGCGCAGCGCGGCGAGCCCGGCGTCGTCGCACGTCGGCTCCTCTCGGAGTCGCAGTTCAACGACTACGGTTACCCGACCGCCGACGGGCGATTCCTCAGCACCAGTGACCCGTCCACTGGCGACCTCGCCGTTCGCGACCTGTCGACAGGCGCGCTTCGACGCGTCGGCCTCAAGGATAGTTGGGCGTCGGACGCGTACACGGATCGATCGATCATGTCACCGGACGGGCGCCGCATCGCCTTCGCCTGGGCTGACGAGGAGTCACGCTACTCGCTACGCGTCGTCGACTCGGACGGCCGCAACGCGCGCGTGGTGTACGACGACTCGGCGTACTACTACATGGAAGTCAACGGCTTCGCGCCCGACGGCCGGCACGTGATCGTGGAGCTCGACCGCACGAACGGTCTGTTCGATTACGGCTGGCTGGACCTCGATGGCGGCGGCATGCGGTTCCTCTTCAAGAACGTGCCCTGGGTGCTGGGTGACGTGCTCTTTTCGCCGGACGGCCGGTACGCCGCATACAACGGGAGCGACGAGGGCCCCAACGTGGGGCCGCGCGACGCGCGCATCCTGGAGATCGCAACGGGACGAACGTGGCCGCTGTTGACGTGGCCGAGCGACGAGTCGCCTAACGGGTGGGCCCCGGACGGTCGTGCGATCGTGCTGAGCAGCGACCGCGGAGGCACGCCGGGCTTCTGGCTCCAACCGGTGCGCGACGGCCGCGCGGACGGGGAGCCGCGCCTGCTGAAACCCGACGCATTCAACACATCCGGCGTCGGTGTCACCCGCGACGGACACCTTCTCTACACGGTGCGCAGCGGCGCTGTCCATCTGTACCAGGCGACGATCGACACATCCGCCGGCACGGTCCTCGGCGAGCCGGTCCGCATGGACGACCGCGACGTCACACGCCCACTCTCGGCGTTAGGCGTGTCGCGGAACGGGGAATGGCTCGTGCATAACGTGCCAGACCGCGACAAGGCCGAGTGGGCGCAGCCCGTGCTCACGTTTCGCTCGCTCATCACCGGCGAGACGCGCACGGTGAGGACGACACTGGATCGGATCTACGGCCGGCAGCACTGGTCGCCCGACGGCACACGCGTCTTCACGCGTGGTGAGGACGTCAACCGACGCGCCGGCGTCTTCGTCGTCGACGTCGCGACCGGCAAGGCGAGCACGGTGCTGCTCCGCGATACGACCACGAGCTCGTGGGTCGTGCCGTGGAACCTCGGGTGGACGGCCGGTGGTAAGGAGGTCATCTACCGCCGCTTCGATCCCGACAGCACGCTGCACACGGTGGCGGCAGACCCGGTGACCGGCGCGACTCGCGTGCTCGCGAGCCGGACGCACGCGCGGCCGCAGGACGTGATCGGAGAGCTGTCGCCAGACCGACGACTCATCGCGCAGGTAGTGCAGACGGAGGACCGTCAGGGAACGGCACTGCGCGTAACCGACCTCGCCGGCAGCTCGGCGCGCGAGCTGCTGCGTGTGAGCATGCCGGACCAGCTCTTCACGATCGACTGGGCCGCCGATGGACGCCACATCTACGTGGTGCGCGCGAACCAGGCCGATGTCGCGAACCCGGCGCGCGGGACGCTCCGCGTGGACCGCGTGTCGGTTGCGGACGGGGCGACGCGCACGCTGCATTTCGCGATCACGGGCAATTTCTCGTCGATGGCCGTTCACCCCGACGGGCGCCGCATCTTCTTTACGGCCGGGTATGGGGCCAACGAGCTGTGGGAGCTCGCCGGATGGTGGTCCACGATGTCGGCCGGCGCTCGATGAGCGCGACCAGATGACCGGCTCGCTGCTCGTCGTCGATGACGATGCGGTCGTGCGCGAGGCGCTTGTCGAAGCGCTCGTTGAGGCGGGGTACGACGTGCGCGCGGCTGACGACGGCGCACGCGCAGTCGCGCTGCTCGCCGAGCGGGCCCCTGACGTCGTGCTGTCCGACGTTCGGATGCCGGGGATGGACGGGCTCGAGCTGCTCGCGCTGCTCCGCGAGCGCGCTCCCGATCTCCCCATCCTCCTGATGACGGCGTTCGACGACATGCCGACCGTGGTGGCGGCGATGCGCGAGGGGGCGACCGACTTCCTCGTGAAGCCGCTCGACCTGCACGACCTCCGCACGCGGGTGGCACGCGCGATCGACGACCGGCGGGCGCGGGCGCGCGCCGCGCGCGATCGCCGCGGCGAGGACGAGACGCCCCCCAGGCTCGCAGACCTCGTGGGGCGTGACCCGCGCATGATCGAGATCTACAAGCTGGTGGGTCAGGTGGCCGCAACTCGCGCGAACGCCCTCATTCGTGGCGAGAGCGGTACCGGCAAGGAGCTGATCGCGCGAGCGATTCACGACCACTCGCGAGAGGCGGCCGAGCCCTTCGTGCCGATCAACTGCACCGCCGTGCCGGCGACGCTGCTCGAGAGCGAGCTCTTTGGCCACGTGCGCGGCGCATTCACGGGCGCGCAGGGGGATCGTCGCGGCAAGTTCGCGCTCGCCGGACGAGGGGCGATCTTCCTCGACGAGATCGGCGACACCTCGGCCGACTTCCAGACGAAGCTCCTCCGCGTGCTTCAGGAGCGGCAGTTCTATCCGGTGGGCGCGGACCGGCCGGAGCGTACAGACGCGCGCGTGATCGCCGCGACGCACCGCGACCTGGAGGCGATGGTGGCGGCGGGGCAGTTCCGCGCGGACCTGTACTACCGGCTCCGCGTCGTCGAGATCGTGGTGCCGCCACTCCGGGAGCGGGCGGGCGACCTGCCGTTGCTTGCGGCGACGCTCGTGCGCCGCGCGGCGGCCGCCGTGGGGCGGCCCGAGCCGGTGCTCGCGCCCGACGCATTGGCGGCGCTCGCGCGCCACGGGTGGCCGGGCAACGTGCGCGAGCTGGAGAACTGCCTAACGCGCGCGGTCGTCGTGGCGAGTGGCGATGTCATACGCGCCGAGCATCTCGTGCTCGGTGGCGCGGCGCCGGAGGGGCCGGGGAGGCTCGTCACGCTCGACGAGATCGAGCGCGAGTACGTGCTTCGCGTGCTTGCCGCCACGCGGGGCCACAAGGCGCGCGCGGCCCAGATCCTCGGCATCTCGCGTCCGCGGCTGGACCGCATTCTTGCGCGGCACGACATCGGCTCGGATGGCTGACATCGCCGTCGCGAGGCCGGTTCGCCGCTCGCTGCGCACGCAGCTCATCCTCGTCGTGCTCGCCGCGGCACTGGTGCCGCTCGCG
>Ga0075430_100005245_pt1 | contig 10928 bp, 5 predicted proteins | sample RhiMetdeltSRZDD4_FD_75294 | JGI IMG/M metagenome (GOLD analysis project Ga0075430, IMG submission 75294) | Populus rhizosphere microbial communities from Tennessee, USA - Rhizosphere MetaG P. deltoides SRZDD4 | ecosystem: Host-associated > Plants > Roots > Rhizosphere > Soil | place: USA... | reverse complement strand
ATCCCCGCTGGCGCGTAGGCCCGGGCCAGGGACCTGGTCAGGACGATCACCCCGCCCTTCGCCGCCGCATAGTGGGCGTTGCGGGGCGAGCCCCGCTGCGCGCTGGACGAGGAGATCGTGACGATGCGACCCCACTCCGCCGCCACCATGTCGGGCAGCGCCGCCTGGCAGGGGTGGAACGTGCCGGTCAGGTTCACGGCGACGACCTCGTCCCAGCGCTCGGGCGTGATGTCGGCGAAGTCGTCGAAGGCGACCATCCCCGCGGCAGTGACCAGGATCTGCGTGGGCCCGAGCTCGGCCCGGACCTTGGCGAACGCGTCGTCGATGCCGGGACGGTCGGTGACGTCGACGCCGAGCCCCACGGCCTGGTGGCCGTCGGCCTGCAGTTCCTCGGCGACCCGCCGGGCGCCTTCGGCGTCGCGGTCGAGGACCGCGACCCGCCGGCCGGCGGCGGCGAGGTGGCAGCAGGTGGCCTCGCCGATGCCGGACGCGCCGCCGGTGACGACCGCCACCCTGGTCTGCTGCTCCCTCATCGGCGCTGCTCCCTCTACTCGCTACTCGTAGATCACGCTGAGTGACGGGGTCACCGGCTCGGCCTGGCAGGTCAGGACCCAGCCGTCGGCGACCTCGTCCTGGGTGAGGGCTTCGTTGTTGCGCATGCGGGCCTCGCCCTGGAGCACCCGGGCCATGCACGTCGCGCAGCTCCCCGTCTCGCACGACGACGGGACCCCGAGCCCCGCGAACCGAGCCGACTGCAACACCGTCGTCCCCGGCCGGTGGCTGACCGTCACCTTCCGACCGCCGAGCCTGATCGTGATCTCCCGCTCCGTTGCCTCCGGCCCAGTCTCGAGGCCTCGTCCGATCGGCGCGGCGGGGGTGAATCGCTCGACGTGGACCCGTGCCGAATCGACGCCGTTCTCCTTGAGCGCCGCCTCGACGGTGGCCATGAACCCGTCCGGCCCGCAGACGAAGTGGTGGTGGTCGGTCCCGGCGGCGGATCGGACGAAGGCGGCCACTGCCGCCCGTGTGACGAACCCGGCGTCGACGTCGAAGTGGTGGACCACGCGGAGGCGACTGCTGTGCCTCTCGGCGAGTTGGTCGAGCTGCCAGGCGAAGATCGTGGAAGCACGGTCCCGGTTGCCGTACAGCAGCGACATCCGCCGGTCGCCTTCGGCAAGCTCAGCAGCCAGGATCGACACCACCGGGGTGATCCCGCTGCCGGCCGCGTACGCGACCAGGTCGCCTGCGTCGGCCGGGACCACGAAGCTGCCGGCCGGCGGTGTCACCTCGAGCGTGTCACTCGCACGAACGTTGTCGGCCAGCCAGTTCGACACACGGCCGCCCGGCACGCGTTTGACCGTGATGCGCAGGTCGCGGTCGATCCCGGGCGTCGAGGACATCGAATAGGCCCGGAGGTGAGCCTCGTCGTCGATCTCCACCCGGACAGTGACGAACTGCCCTGCCCGGTAGGCAAATGAGGACTCCAGCCCGGGCGGGACGGCGAGCACGAACGTCCTTGCGTCGGCCGTCTCGTCGACCACTGACTGCACCCGGACCGGGTGGAACCGGGCGCGGGCACGACCGTCGAGCATCGGCTCCGTGTCGGCAGCGCGCATCGTCCCCCTTCCGGTGTCCCCGAGTCGCATGTTCATCAACTGATGAACGAGTTCATCACATGATTAACACGGACACCAGACGCGGGCAACCCCGGATGCGGTGCGAGACTGCGGCCATGCCTGCGCGGCGAGGAAACGTCGGGGACCCCACCACCCGCAACGCGCTGCTGGACGCCACCCAGGAGCTGATGCTCGCCGAGGGCTACGCCGCCGTCACCACCCGCCGGGTCGCCGCCAAGGTGGGCGTGAACAGCGCCCTGGTCTTCTACTACTTCGACTCGATCGACGGCCTGTTCATCGCCCTGTTCCAGCGGGGCGCGGAGCGGAGCTTCGAGCGACTGCAGAAGGCCTTGTCGTCGCCGCAGCCGTTGTGGGGGTTCTGGGATCTGATCCACGACCGCTCCGGCTCGGCCCTGACGATGGAGTTCATCGCCCTCGCCAACCACCGCAAGGCGATCCGGGCCGAGATCGCCGAGTACTCACGCCGGTTCCGGCGGGCGCAGCTCGACACCTTGTCGACCGTGCTCGAGGCCTACGGCATCGACCCACAGCGCTGGCCGCCGGCCTCGGTGATCGTCATGCTCTCGGGCGTCTCCCGATTCCTCCTGATCGAGGAAGCCTTCGACGTCGACATCGGCCACGCCGAAACCGAAGCCCTCGTCGAATCCCACATCCGCGCCCTCGAAGGCGAACGCCTCACTGCGACACCCGCCCCCTGACAGGCCCTTTCACTACGTCAGAGTGATTTGGCTAGGGCAATCGAACGGGACCGAGTCCGCCGGTGCAGGGAAAGCCCCCGGTCCCAGTCGTGCCGCGAAGTGGACCATCGTTGTCCGATTGAGGATCTGACCAGGCAAATGACCTAATCGAACCTGCGGTGCGTCAAAGCACCTAATGCCGCCACCCCCGACACCAACCCTCACGCACGCAAACCCGCTAGCTGGGCCGATGCCGCGTGCGGGAGAGTCCGTTTCCCGGCCCGACTCGAACCCCCACGGTGCCGGTAGCCACTCGTTCGACGTCCTGGGTCCGAGAGGCCGGCGTCGGCCGCCTCTACCCGCCTCACGCGCACAGATGGACGGATTCGGCCCCAAGCGTCAGTCGGCCTCCACCCGGCGACGTGGTCCACCCTGACGAGGACGGATCACTGCGCCGGTTCCCGAAGTGATCGAAGGACCGTGTCAGCACATACCCCGAGGCGTTCCGCCACCCGCGCTGCCGACCAGCCAGCCGCATAGAGGGCTGCCGCCTCGCGGGACTCGCGCTCGCCCAGACGACTCCCGCGGACCGCAACACCCGTACGCCGCAGGTGTCTCGACACCGTCACCCGGTGGATGCCGAACTCGGCCGCAAGCTCCTTCATGGTCCTGCCGGCCTTGTAACCGGCCACCAGCGCATCGACCTGGTCAGACCTCAATGGCCGCGAGTTCCGTGACTTGACCTGTGGAATCGGCGCCGAGAAATGGACCTTCTCTGATGAGGAGCCTCCAGGAAATGTCCAGATGTCCAGGTCAGCGAGAGCCTCAAGGACAGGTTGAGGGTTCGAAAGCTGTCCACTTAGGTCCCCTATCCACAGACCTAATGCGCCCTATTCAAACCCGACACGCTCGATGACGCAGCACGGGGCCTGACTAACTGACCGTGGTCGGGTCCTCGCGACTTGCGTGGTCGGCTGCGGGTAGTGACCTGCTTGTCTGTGGTCAACTCCGCACAATCTTGGTGAAGCCCGCGACGAAGATCGATCCGAGCACCCAACCCATGGCCACGAATCCGAACCGGACTGCATCGAGCCACCCGTGAGCCCGCCAGTCACCCGCGACGTCGAACTCAGCGACCGGTAGGAACGTGTCCGCCGCATACGCGAACGCCGTCCAAGGACGGAAGCTGCGGTTCGCCTCCCCGACGTAGGTCATGTCACCCCTCGCCAGCCAGGTCACAACGGAGAGCAGCGCTATGGCTCCGAGTGCCCACCAGCCGGCGCGGGCTGGGCGATAGCCGTGGCCGACTATCGCGGCGAGTATCCACCGCCACAGCTTTTGACGATGCGACAGGCCGCCACGCCGAAGCCGATCCCGCTGCTTCTCGATGGCAGCCAGTCGGCCTTCGTCTTCGTGCCCATTTTGCAGGTACACGCGCTGCAGTTGCTCCCACGGGCCGGGGCGGTATCCGTCCATCCCGTCCAGCCAAGCGAAGCGGGCGACGTGGTCCCACGTCGCCTCACCGCCGAACCGGTCATAGCTGAAACCCTCAAGCCGTAGCGGCCGCGCGCCGGACCAGGATCCCTTGACTCGACCGTCCTCAACAGTGAGATCGTCAACGAGCTCCGATGCACGGCACCGCCGAAGATCCAGCTCACCAGCCAACTCGGCTCCGGTGCAATTGAACACGCCGCCTATCTGTGCACCGGGCAACCAGATGTCGCCGGCAACTGTGCACGGGACCGGCGTCGATCCGGGGCGAGATCGAGCGCGAAGCAGCACACTGCTCCTCACATGGACATCCTCGGCAACGAGCGCGGCGCCGCCCGGATTGCTCAGCGTGGCGCCTTGTAGGGAAACGCCCCCGGCGACCCGTGCGCCCACCAACCTGACTGCACCCGTGACGTTGCACTCAAAGGTCTCCCCGCGACTCGAGTCCCAAGGCTCAAGCGAGACGTCACCGACCTCCGCTTGGTCAATGACCAGAGCGTCGCTTCCCGCGCTGTCGAGCGTGACTCCGACACAGCGCAGGGGACCACCGATTCGGCTGCCTAACATGCGCACCGCACCCTCGATCCGACACTGCAGGATGGCGCCGTCGTCGAGCTCCAATGGCCCGAGGAACACTCCAGCGCCGATCTCGGCTCCATGAGCGACGAGAGCATCGCCTCCATGGTTGGCCAGGACGGCGCCCGCAGATGAGATCCAGCCTCGGACACGCGCGCTGAGGAAGCTGACTGCGCCCGTGATCCGACAGGCCATCGGCTCGTCACTCGGTCCTGCTGCACCGACGAGCAGGACATCGGCCCCGATGTCGGCATGGTCGCCGATCAAGGCATCTGCGCCCCGGTTGGTGAGCGTGAGACCCCCGCAACGAAGCGAACCGCCGATCCTTGCGCCGCGCAGATTCACTTCGCCGACGACCTGGCACGCACTCAGCTCAAGATCGTGCTCTACCTGGACACCGTCTGCGGAGAGACCTGGGAGAACGCAGCGATGGAGATCGAGGGCGGGTACCGTCGCCCGGTCGAAAGCGGGCGCTTCGGCGAACGTGCAGTCGACGAAGCTCAGGCCAACGAGGCATCGACGGGACCGAAGGTCGAGCGGACCGACGATCCGTGCTCCCGCCAGACGCACGTCCCGGGCATCAGTTTCCCCGATCGTCAACAGCTCGCTGAGCAGCTGGGCGGGAACCCGCCGCCGGTCGGACCGCAACCGCCTCAGATCCGCTATCTCGCCCTCGCGAGCGGCCCTACGGACGAATTCCATGACGTCGCCGGGTTGCTCCAGCCCTCCCTCGCCAACCACCACCGAACTCTATGGCGCCCATCCTGGATGGTGGCCTGAAGCGCAGTGAGTCGCCCCGGGTCGTGTGACTGCTCGGGTGACGTACACACCGGTGAGCTGTGGTTCGTGTCCTCGCGGGGCGGGTCGTGGACGAATCGACGGGCAACGTCGATGCCGGATTGTCGGTGGTCCTCGACGCGATGGAGCAGCTCGGCCCGTCGGTGGCCGTCCAGCAGTCTGTGTCCTGGCGGGGAGGCAGGTCGTGTTCGAGTTCTGGGTCGAGGCCGGAGGGTACCCGTGAGGCGACGGGCGGCGCGCGTGTCGCTCTGCGCCAGGGGTTCCGGGCCGCGGGGGTGGGTGACCCCACGCCAGCGAGCGGCGGAGGGGAGGTCGATGTGATGTTGATGCTCGAAGAGTTGCCGACGCTGCTCCGGGACGAGTCATGAGGCTCGTCGGGCTCGGGCGGCTTGCGTGGCGCTTGCGGCGGTCGTGGCGCGGCCTGGGTGCGTGGCGATGGTCAGTCGTCGATCTCTGGACGGGTGGCAGGTTCACCCCACGCGATTCTCACGAGCCGATGACAACGCGCCGACGCGGGCGACTCTTGTTCCCGTTATCGATCCCTGCCACCTGGCGCCTCGGACCTCGCCTCCGAAGAGTTGGTGCTCTAGCGCGCCGAGCCTGCAGGCCATTGCGGTGTGTGATCAGCAGCTCATGACGGCCGGCCCGCCCGGCTGGTTCGGGGTCCGCCACGTCGCGGCCGGATCTCGACCCCGGCCGCTCGCAGTCCCTTGAGCACGTTGTCGGGGCTCACGTTGAACCGCTTAGCCAGCTTCCCGGACGACCAGCCGTCCCCGTAGAGGCGAGCGGCTTCCATGGCCTGCTCTCGATCGAGACAGCCCCGGCGGGGAAGAACCGCAGCCCGTCGTAGATGCGCGGACACTGTCAGGCGGTTGATGCCGAACTCGGCAGCAAGCTCCTTCATCGTTCTGCCCGCCCGGTAGCCGGCCACCAATGCGTCGATCTCGGTGGAGTTGAGAGGCCGAGCGGCGCGCGCCTTGCTGCGTGGAATCCGGTGAGCGGCGTGGGCCTTCTCTGGTGGGAGCCCTCGAGGAGTGCCGATGTCCAGGTGAGCGAGAGCCTCTAGTGCTGGTTGAGGGTTTGAAAGCTGTCTGTGAGTGTGAGGATCCACCGGTCCTGAGCGTTGGTGGTTGAGGCTGGCGCCGGTGGTGGGGGTGTGACCCGAAATGCTGTTCGGCCCTGCTGGGTGCCTTGAAGTGGACATGTCCGCCCCTGTCGCCGGCGCCGGCCCGGTCGCCGTGCGTTGGCCTGATCAGAAGCTTGTCCACCCCGCGTGAGGGGTGTGACTCATCACAGTCCTGCCGCTGCGTCGCTCGGACCGGAACCGACAACAGGTCACTCCCTCGGTTCAAGGAGCGATGCCAATGCTCGCAGAGCAGTTCTCGGGGCAAGGCCATGGGCAGGCTTCAGCGGTCGCGCACTTCGCGGAGTTGCACCCGCGGAAAGTGCAGGTGGCTGCACCATTAGTCTTGGGGTGCGAGAGGTGACGGATCCGAGGTGAAGGCGGCGCGGATGCGACGCGAGGGTGGCGGTGGTTGGGCTCGTGAAGCGCTGATCATCGTGCTCGGGGTTGTTGTCGTGGTGTTGTCCGCGCTGTTCCCCGGCTACAAGGGTTGGGCGGTTCGGGGGCTTGCACTGGGTGCTGTGGCGGTCGCCGTTGCGGTCATGCGCTGGCTGGAGCGCCCGGTCGGGGCCCGGAGTGCCGAGGCGGGACCCGAGTCGACACGTTCGCCACACTCGTCGGTTCCACCGGGGCGGTCATCGGTAGAGATGGCGGCGTGCGTGGTGACCGCACAGTGTGGGCGACGCACGAGCACCGGTATCGGGACGTTGGTCGCAGATGGGCGCGTGGTCACGTCAGCGCGGGTCGTGGAGGGCGCCGATCAGGTGACTGTCCGGTTTGCCCACGAGGCTGGCCGAGCAGAGCTGTCGGTCCAGCGGCTCGAGCTCGACCACGACGCGCCGCCCGGCCTCGTGTTGCTCGGCGTGGATGTGGCGGCACAGACACCACCGCCACCTGATCTGTGGCCGGCGCGGCGCTTGCCGGGCGATGTCGACGCGCTCGTCGCGGTGTCGGTGTGGCGTGGGGCGCGCATCGTCGGGGCGGTCGAAGGTGCGAGTCGTCTGGAGTGGGAGGTGGGCGATCCGCTGTTGGGCTCTGGTGGTGGCCCCGTCTGCGATCGGGAGACTGGTCGCCTCGTGGGCGTCCTGGCTGACGATCCGCAGACCGGTCGGCTTGACCGTTTGATTCCGGTGCATGACTTGCGCCGAGCGGGGGTCGGTTTGGCGCGGCCGTGGCTGCTCACTGGCGACAGCGCTCGTGCGCATTTCTCGCAGCGAGCTTCGGGGCAGCGCAGCGTGCTGCGAGGCGGTGACTTGTTCCGTGGCCGGGTGAGGGCCTTGGAGGTGGTGGACACCTGGATGCGTACGGATGTCTGTCCGGGGGTGCCGCTCGTTGTCACGGGTCAGCCGGGCGCGGGCAAGTCGACGGTTGTGGGGCAGGCGTTGCTGAGGGCCGAACGGGCTGGCCACAGCGACGGGTTGGGCGTCCACGCCCGGCAGGTGACAGTGGGTGACTTCGTGAACGCGCTGGCCGCGGCGTGTGGGCTCGATGCTGCGGGCTCGTGGCGGGATCTGGCCCAGGAGCTGGTCCGTTTGACGCCGCCGTCGGTGCTGGTCGTGGTCGTTGATGCCCTCGACGAGGCAGTTGGCAGCGACATCGCCGAGCTACGACAGGTGCTGCGCGACGTGGCGCGTCTCGATTGGGTGCGGGTCGTGGTGGCAACGCGGCCGCTGGCGCGGGGCGACCCCTATCGGCCCGGCGGTCACCTCCACGCCTTGGGCGTCGCTCGGGGAGCGGCGAGCAGAAATCTTGTCGACCTCGACGATGACCGCTTTCACGCACCGGGCGAGCTACGTGGATACGCCGCAGACCAGCTGGCCCAGGAAGGGGTCGCTCATCCTGGGCCTCCCGGCGCAGCGTGGGAGACCTATCGCCGGGACGCCGAGCTGCGCGACCGGTTGGCCGCGGTGGTGGCCGAGCGGGCGGGACGGAACTACCTGGTGGCCGGCATGTCGGCCTTCCAGCTTGCCGAGGACGACGCCGTTGTCGATCCGGCGTGGCCGGGTTTCGATCCTGCGGTGGTGCCCCGGGGTGTGGGCGAGGCGCTCACAAAGCACCTCGACAACCTCCCTCGACGGTGGCGCTGCCGTGTCGAGGACCTGCTGACCGCGCTGGCCTATGGGCGCGGTGCGGGCCTTGACGACCAGCGTTGGCTGATCTTCGCCGCCGTGCTCGGTCGCGACAGCGCGACCGCCGACGACCTCGAACGGTTGCGCGCCAGCGCGGCCGCTGACTACCTGCTCGAGACCACCCTCGACGAGACCGGAGACCCCGTCACCCGCCTGTTCCACCAGGCCCTCGCCGACGAGCTCCTCGACCGCCGCTCGTGTCCGGCTGACGAGCGTCGACTCCTCACTTCGCTTCGTGCCGAGTCGCGTTCGGGGAGCTGGCTCGATGTTTCGCCCTACGCTCGCCGCCACGCGCCCAGCCACGCTCAAGTCGCGGGATGTCTCCGGGACCTGCTCACCGAGGCCGACTTCCTGGTCGGGATGGACCCCGACGGGATGCGCCCGGCGCTCAACGGTGTCCCGGCCCGCTCCCGGACCGATCCGGCATCGATCTACGATGTCGCTCTCCCGTTCCTCAGCCAAGATCCCGACGGCCAGGGCGTCAACGCCGCCGTGCTCGAGTTCGTGAGCCGGACCCAGGGCAACGCTGCCCTCGCCGATCGGCTGGGGGACCTCGGCGTCGAACGTCCTTGGCGCGCAGGCGGCAGGATCCGTGCCTTCGACACGCACCTCGCCCGCTTCGAGGGCCACACCGCTGGCGTTGTTGGCGCCGCCGGCCTGGCTTGGCCTGGCCTCGACCATCCCGTCGTGGTGACCACGTCCCACGATGGCACCGCCCGGGTGTGGGACCCCCGTCGGCCCGACACCGAGCTCGCCCGCTTCGACCGTCACACAGACCGGGTCCACGGTGTCGCCACCCTGGCGTGGCCCGGCCTCGACCACCCCGCTGTGGTCACCACCTCCGACGACGGCACCGCCCGGGTGTGGGACCCCCGCCGGCCCGACATCGAGCTTGCCCGCTTCGAGGGCCATGACGGTCCTGTGTACGGCGTCGCCACCTTGGATTGGCCCGGCCTCGACCACCCCGTCGTCGTCACCACCTCAGCCGACGCGACCGCCCGGGTCTGGGATCCCCTCCAGGCCGACTGTGTGCTCGCCTGCTTCGACGGCCATAGCGACATCGTGGGCGCGGTGACCACCCTGGCCTGGCCGGGCGTCGGCCACCCTGTGGTGGTGACCACCTCGCTCGACTGGACCGCCCGGGTCTGGGATCCCCTCCTTCCCGACCTCGAGCTGGCCCGCTTCGAGGGGCACATCAGTTTCGTGGGCGGCGCTGCGAGCATCGTCTGGCCCGGCATCGACCACCCGGTCGTCGTTACCGCGGCCTGCGACTGGTCGGCACGGGTATGGGACCCGCAGCTGCCCGATGTCGAGCTGGCCCGCTTCGACGGCCACTGCAACTGGGTGACCGGTGTCGTGAGCATTCCCTGGCCCGGCATCGACCACCCGGTTGTCGCCACGGCCTCTGTCGATGGCACGGCGCGGGTCTGGGACCCGCTCCGGCCCGGCGAGGAACTGGCTCGCTTCGATGGCCACACCGGGCCGCTGGTCGGCATCGCCACCCTCCCGTGGCCCGGGCTCGACCACCCCGCTCTCGTCACCACCTCGTTGGACGGCACCGCCCGGGTCTGGGACCCCCTGTCACCAGACGCTGGGCTCGCCCGGCTCGACGGCCACATCGACGAGGTGTGGGACATGGCCCCTCTCGAGTGGCCGGGCCTCGATCACCCGGTGCTCGTCGCGGGCTCGTTGGACGCCACCGCCCGGGTCTGGGACCCCTACCGGCCCCACGTCGATCTCGCCCGTTTCGACCGGCACACCGACGCCGTCTCGTGCGCCGCCAGCTTGGATTGGCCCGGCCTCGACCACCCCGTCGTGGTCACCGGCTCGCTCGATGGAACCGCCCGGATCTGGGACCCCCGACGCCCCGACGGCGAGCTGGCCCGGATCCAGGGCCACCCCGACACCGACCACCAGACCCCAGGCGTCATCGCCGACGTGGCCGCTCTCACCTGGCCTGGCCTCGACCACCCGGCTGTGGTCACCACCTCAAACGACAGGACAGCGCGGGTCTGGGACCCCCTCCAACCCGGCCACGAGCTGGCCTGCTTCGGCGGTCACACCGACAGGGTCGTCGGCGTCCACTCCCTGGACTGGCCCGGCCTCGACCACCCCGCCGTGGTCACCACCTCGGCCGACGGGACCGCTCGCGTCTGGGACCCCCTCCGCCCCAGTGAGGAACTGGCCCGGTTCGACCGGCACACTGACTGGGTCTGGAAGAGCGCCAGCCTGGACTGGCCCGGTCTCGACCACTCCGTCGTGGTCACCACCTCCTTCGACGGGACCGCCCGCATCTGGGACCCCCAGCAGCCCCACCGCGAGCTCGCCTGCTTCGACGGCCACACCGACAGGGTCTGGGGCGTCGCCACCCTGGAGTGGCCCGGTCTCGATCACCCCGTCGTGGTCACCACCTCGGTCGATGGGACCGCGCGCGTCTGGGACCCGCTGCGACCCGATCGCGGGCTGGCGCGTCTGCCGGTCTTCGGCATGGGCTGCA
>Ga0075430_100005243_pt1 | contig 10935 bp, 10 predicted proteins | sample RhiMetdeltSRZDD4_FD_75294 | JGI IMG/M metagenome (GOLD analysis project Ga0075430, IMG submission 75294) | Populus rhizosphere microbial communities from Tennessee, USA - Rhizosphere MetaG P. deltoides SRZDD4 | ecosystem: Host-associated > Plants > Roots > Rhizosphere > Soil | place: USA... | reverse complement strand
TCTCCAACAGACACAACATATCACCACCGATTTTTTGTACAGTATCATGGGGAACCTGCTTTCTTTCGAGGTGGGCGGATGCGCCCGAGGACTGGACGGGTTAATTTCGTGACCGCTTTGGCCCTGATGAGTCGAGTCCACGAAGCGATCAGTCGTCCGTCATGAAGGTCAGTTGTAGTCCTACAGTCGAGGGGGGTGGGACCGGAATGGACATGCTGGCATTGTTGCGGATGCATGATCAGCATGGCCATGTTTGTAGTTCATTCGCCACTTTGATCTCAATTGGGTATCTCCCCAGGTGGCCCTGGGAAATTCACTAGGTTGCCCAAGCCAAGAACCGATTCAAAAACGTAGATGAACGGGCAGAGGGCTCATCGTTGATCTGCACGGTGTACCACGCTGGGAACCATACCGGTGGAATGGTACAAGGGCTCGTGGCGAGTCTCCCGCACAGCCTGGCGAGCAGGTCGAGGGGCGAACCACCCATACACAGCCGGAAGCACGATGAGTGTCAATAACGTCGAACTGACCAGGCCGCCGATCACCACCACCGCCAGGGGCCGTTGTACCTCCGAGCCGATCCCATGGGACAGCGCCAAGGGAACCAGACCCAGGAGCGCAACCAGGGCAGTCGTCAATACCGGACGCAGGCGCAACAGACACCCCTTGACGACCGCATCGTCGAGCTCGAGACCGTCCTCTTCGTGCAGCTTATTGATATAGGATACGAGTACGATCCCGTTGAGGACGGCAACACCGAATAGATTGATGAATCCGATGGAGGCCGGCACGCTCAGATATTCGCCGGTCACCCACAGGGCCACCAGGCCACCGATCAAGGAGAAGGGCAAATTCAAAATGATCAATCCTGCATAGCGGACGGAATTGAATGACGAAAACAGCAGCAGAAAAATCAGCCCGATCGTGATCGGCACAATGATCTTCAGCCGCGCCATGGCGCGCTGCATATTCTCGAACGATCCGCCCCATTTCATCTCGTAGCCGGGAGGCAGCTTGATCTGTTTTGAGATTTTCTGCTGCGCCTCGGCCACGATACTTTCAATATCGCGGCCAAGTGTGTTGAAGCCCACATAAATCCGTCGATGGAGCCCTTCTCGACTGATGAGTGCCGGCCCTTCGCGGATTTCTACCTTCGCCAAATCGCCCAGCGGCACCAGCGCGCCGGTGATGGTCGTAAGAAGGATGTTGCTGATATCCTCGACGCTGTCCCGATACTGTTCCGGATACCGGAGCGTGAGGTCGAAGCGCCGCTGTCCTTCGTACACTCTCGTGGCAGGCTCCTGGCCGATGGCGGTGGTGATGATTTCCCGGATGTGCGCGACGTTGATGCCGTGCCGGGCAATTTTCTGCCGGTCGATATCGATGGTCAGATAGGCCTGGCCGAACAACTGCTCCACTCTTACGTCGCCCACCCCGCGCACTGAAGCCAAAATGGCCTGAATCTTGTCCGCCGCGCTTCGCAACACCGTCAAGTCTTCGCCCAGGATCTTGACGGTCGCTTCGGACCGGACACCGGACAGCAATTCGTCCACGCGTTGCTGAATCGGCTGGCTCAGCAGAAAATTGGCCCCAGCTACTTGTTGGATCCGTCGACGCACCGCGTCGTCCAATTCCGCCTTCGTCTTGGCAGTGGTCCATTCATCCATCGGTTTCAACGACACCACGGGATCGCTCGCGTTTGCCTCTTGCGGATCATTCCCCAATTCAGATCGACCGATTTTCGACACCACCATCCGGACTTCCGGAAACTCGAGGACAGCTTGCTGCATTTCCTTCTCGATCTCGATTGATTTCTCCAGCGAGATGCTGGGCAGCCGGATAGTCTGGGGTGTAATCGCCGCCTCATTGAGAATCGGGATGAACTCACCGCCCAGGAAGGGAAACAGGCCCAGGCTGGCCACCAACAGCAGCACCGCCAACCCCAGTACGGCCAGGCGATGCCCCAGGGCCCACGTCAAGGCGGGCAGGTAGAGCCGCTTCGACCACCGGACCAAAAAGGTGTCTTCTTCGCTGCCGCGTTGCAACGTAAAGAAACACAGCACCGGCGACAGTGTGAGCGAGACAATTAATGAGACCAACAGCGCAATCATGATGCTGTAGGCCAGAGGCTGGAACATCTTCCCTTCCATACCCTGCAGCGAGAGGATCGGCAGAAATACCAGAATGATGATAAGAATGCCGAAGATTACCGGTTGCCCGACTTCCTTCACCGCTTGCACGATCAAGCCCATCCGATCCTGCTTTTCGCCATGGTGTTCGGACATCAGCCGATAGACGTTTTCCACCACGACGACCGATCCATCCACCATCATGCCGATGGCGATCACCAGGCCGCCTAGCGACATGAGATTGGCGGTCAAACCCACCTGGTCCATGATGATGAAGGTTGCCAACGGCGTCACGATCAATGTGGCCGTCACCACCAGGGCGCTGCGCACGTTCCCCAGGAACAGAAACAACACGACGATCACCAGCACGATGCCTTCCAGCAGCGCCTTGTACACCGTATTGAGCGCTGCGGAGATCAACTCCAGCCGGTCGTAAAACGGCACGATGCGGAGTCCGTTCGGCAACAGATGATCCCGATGGATCTCGTCAATTTGATGCTTGACCGCCTCGACGACTTCGCGGGCATTCCCTCCGCGCAGCATGAGCACGATGCCCGCCACGGCTTCGCGGTTACCGTTCACGACGGCTGCCCCATGGCGAACCGCATGCCCGATCTTCACATCGGCCACATCACGCACATAGACCGGCGTGCCTCCGACCTGTTTGACGACGATCGTTTCGATGTCTTCGATGCTCTTGATCAGCCCGACACCGCGGACGATATATTTTTCCGCGTTCTTCTCCAGAATATTTCCGCCCGCATTGGCGTTGTTTTTGGCCACCGCTTCGAAGACGTCATGGAGCGCCAGATCGTATTTCCGCAACATCTCCGGATCGACGATCACCTGGTACTGTTTGACGAACCCGCCCATGGCATTGACGTCCACCACATCCGGCACGCTCTTCAGCATCGGACGGATGACCCAATCCTGAAGCGTACGACGCTCCATCAGTTCCATTTCGCTCATCTGATGGCCTGGATTATTGTCGTCGGGACCTTCCAGGTAATATTGGAAGACCTCGCTGAGTCCGGTCGTATTGGGAACCAATTGCGGATCGGCACCTGGGGGAAGTAGGTCGCGTACTTCCAACAACCGTTGCATGACCACCTGACGGGCCAGATAGATATCCATACTGTCTTTGAATATCACGTCGATCATCGCCAGACCGACTTTAGACAGGGAGCGCACCTCGACCAGACCGGGTGATCCTCTCAACTGCAACTCGATGGGGAAAGTGACGAACCGTTCCATCTCCGCTGGCGAGAGGCCGGGGGCCTTGGCGACGACCTGAACCAGAATGGTTGTGACATCCGGAAAGGCGTCGATCGAGATGGTGAGAAAAGCGTAGACGCCGCCGGCCACAACAATACAGGCCAGCACCATCACGAGAATACCCTGGCGAAGCGAAAAAGAGACGAAGGAAGAGAGCATGCCCTTAGATCTGACTCCCAAGCAGTTCGGATTTGAGGACAAACGCGCCCTTGGTCACGACAATCTCTCCCTCGCGCAGCCCTTCGAGCACTTTCACCTGTTTGCCGTTCGACTCGCTGACCTTGACGTCGCGGACCTCAAAACTTTGCGGATCGCGCTGGACGAACACGAATTGGCGGGTGCGGTCCCTCTGAATCGCTCCTTCCGGCAACGCAAGGACGCCCGGTTCCGGGTCCGAATAGACACGCACCGTGGCAAACATTTGGGGCTTCAATCTTCCGTCCGGATTGGGCAGCTCGAGCCGGAGACGCATCGTCCGTGTGGATGACTCCAGCACGTCACCGACGTACGTGATTTTCCCACTGAAAACCTGATCTGCATAGGCCTTGACACGCACTTCCACGAGCTGATTGGCTACCAGGTCGTTGGTGTGGATGTACGGAATATCTTTTTCCGGAATATTCGCCGTCACCCAGACCTCGGATAGATCTGCAACTTGGAACAGAAGCTTGGTCGTTTCGACCACCTCTCCTTTCGTGAGGTCCCGCGCAATTACCCGGCCATCGAACGGCGCGACGATCGGCACATAGGATCTGATCTGCTGATCCCGGTCCAGACTTGCGATCAGATCATCTTTCATCCCTAAGAGACGAAGACGGTCCTGGGCTTCCCGTTTGTCCGCCCGGGCACTGACCATGTCCCCTTCCCGGCGCTGCGCTTCGGCAACTCCGATGACCTTTTCCTGCAGGAGCGTCTGTGCCCGCTGATAGGCACGCTCTGCCACATACAACTTGGCCTTTGCTTTCAGATAGGTCGATTGCGCCAAGCCGAGTTCGCTGCTATACAACAGAGCCAGTAGGTCCCCGGTTTTCACCTGTTTCCCCAGATCCGTATAGACATCGATGACCCGCCCGCGCACCAGTGTCGTGATGTTCGCCAATGCATGCTGATTGGGCTCCACTGTACCGGGAAAATCCCGGGCGATCCGGAATTGCGTACGCACCACCTCCTCGACCGATATACCGGCTCGCTCTATTTCCTCCGCTGTGAGATGCACAAGGTCGTGCGAAGGGCTCGGATTCTCCGTCGCCGCACCGGTGGCTTGATCCGGCCCCCTCCCATCGCAGGCCGACACGAGGCTGAGCAGGAGCCCTAGCATGCCTATCCTCCTGCATACCGAACCCGTCAACCGCTTGACCACAGGGCGGCGCGATATATCGGCGTCAACCCAAGGGCTGTCCACTGAGCAGCACGCATCGACCGTGATTGCGCTTTCATACCCGTCACCGGTTCTTGCCTCGAGCAAGCCCCCGCAGGAAGCCGTGTGACTGTCGTGACGTCGTACCGAAAGGTGATGAGTATGCATGTCAACACTCCATCAGGAACGGGAAGAGCAAAAGGCGCCGGCCTTCGGGACAACCCGGTTACGGAAACGGCTAACCGTCGTCGTGGATGGATTAGAGAATGGGCGGACGAAAGAGGTTGAACTCGAAATCACGCGGGTGAACGAATGCGGGCATGGGGAGCCCCGAACGATATGAGAGACGCGCTGCCACGTGGCAGAGACACGCCATACCTGTTTGACTTTCATCTTCGCCATTTGTTTCGTCTTCGACATCAACCAATCTGTCCGCGTCCTGAGCCGGTCGGCTCTGGTCTTGGGGAGGCAACAGAGAGAGCAGGAGCGACCGGCTATCCTCCATAGCTCCCGCAGCCAATTGACTTGCAAACAGAAACAGGAATGCAACGAGAAGCATACGCTGCTGCTGGGGAAAAAGCATCACTGCCATCTTTCCATACCCACTGTACGTGAGTACCAAGAACTACGCAAGGCCCTCAGTTTCCTTGATCGATCGGCAGCTTGATGAGCTTGGTGATCTTTCCATCGCGATCCAATTCGATGCTCACGCGATCTCCTACTTTGACATCCCTCAACAGCGCCTCGCTGGCGGCGGGGAAGCGCGAAGGATGACCTTCCGGCATCTGCAGAGTCAATTGACGTGCTTCTCTGTCGATTGAAAGAACCGTCCCGCCGAGCAACGAGGCTCCCATGGCCGCGTCGCCGGCAACAAGCATCACACTCAAGCACAGGGTACGTGCCCATCTCCCCGACACGCCATTCTCGTCTGTCTTGATGCAACGGTCGTCGGGATAGAACGCTCTTGCCTGAGGTCGTGTGATCATATCACCAACATTTTCGGAAACTCCGGGAACCACTGAGTTCTTTATCATCATCCGACTACGTGCATCGAGCTGTCGCGCCGGTCCATGCTCGTTTGATCCGTGACACATACTTGAGTAACAAGATTAGACGAACTGTAGACTATTGAAAACTCGGCGACTCACCTGCTTGGACTAGGTAAATCCCCAGGGCAAATGAGAGAAATGGGTACAGCGAATTGACAAGGCCGGTGCGCTGAGGTGGCAAGTCTCGCCCCTTCAAAGTACGAAGCTTACTGAAAAAAGACGCGAAGACATTTGGTCTTGAGCAGTTCTGGATCAAATGGTTTCAAAACATACTCGCGGGCGCCCTGCTTGACGGCTTCACGCGCAGCATGGATTTCGTTCACATCCGACATCACAATAACGGGAATATTCGGATGCTGCTCGCGCATTTCATGGAGCACGGCCATACCTCCAAGAATCGGCATATGCAGGTCGAGCAGCACACCTTGAATCGGATGCCGGCCTGAGTCAAAAATAATCCGCATCAACCCTGCATGGCCGCTGTCCGCTTCCACAGCCTCAAATCCCCAATCATGCAACCGCTCGCCGATCGTCGCGCGGACCTGCGGGTCATCGTCCACAATCAGGATGCGGCGACCAACCGGAGGGTTCTGTTCCATAGCGTATACAACCTTAGGGAAACCCAGGAAGGCGAAGGACCCGCCGCCGCCCCGCAAGTGATCATTTCTTATCGTTGATGTGGAGGCGATCCGAAGAGCATCCCACCTGTTTTCATTCGCGGGCGTCGTCCGATGGGCTTCGAGTGCGTGGTTTGATGCTTCAATATGAGTGGATCAAGAATGGCACCGCAGATGATACATCGCCACCCCATGAACGCGCCCGGCCCCGCATCATACTGACGATCAGCGAAGACTTCCTGGACCATCGTCCCTTGACAACGCCGACAGTTCATGGAGGCGCATGGTGCCCTTCAGAGGGTAGGCCTCATAACCCGGGGTCTGCCTAGGTCAAAAAAGAAAAACCCCCAGGCTTGCGTATGTACAAAAGTGGCCGTGAAGATCAGCAGACTAGGGCGAGGTGAGGCCGTGGGCCATAGCGTACTTGGTGAGTTCAGCGGTCGTCCGCAAATCCAGTTGCTCCATGATCTGCGCCTTATGAAACTCGACGGTCTTCGGAGAGATATTCAACAGCTGGGCAATTTCTTTGACGGCCTTTCCTTCGGCCACGAGCTGCAAGACTTCGCGTTGTCTTGGCGTAAGAATACTTTGTCGAGTAGGCGGGACGGGCGCTTCACTGATCACGCTATTCACGAGTCCCTTCGTCAGCAGCGGGGTGACGTAATAGTTGCCACCGAGCACGGATTGAATCGCCTGTATCAGTTCTGTTCCAGCCGATCGCTTGAGAAGATATCCCGACGCGCCGGCCTTGAATGCCTCATTGAGGTAGGCCGGATCGGCATGCATCGTCACAAAAATGACCTTGACATCCGGCGACACCTTCTTGAGATGTCGCGTGGCATCGATCCCGTTCAACAGCGGCATCGAGATGTCCAGGAGCACCACGTTCGGCTTGAGACGGGAGGCCGCTTCCAGCAATGCTCTACCATCCTCGGCCGTCCCCACCACGTCACACTGGTCTTCAAGAATTCTCCGGAACCCTTCGAGCACCAGCGAATGGTCGTCAGCCAGTAGGATCCGGGGCTTCTTCATGGCCGCACCCTCGACAAGGGAATCCTCACACGTATCAACGTCCCTCGCCCGACAGTCGATTCGACGTCCAACTCCCCTTTGACAAGATGCGTCCGCTCTTTCATGCTCACGAGCCCAAGACTGGCCCGCTCCTGTTTGCGGGACATCGGATCAAATCCCTTCCCATCGTCGGTGACCGCCAAGGTGACCCACTCGCTGGAACAATTCAATTCTATGCCGAACTTGGATGCATCGGCATGTTTCACAACGTTGCTGAGGCTTTCCTGCGCGATCCGGTAGAGACAGGTGGCCACGGGCTGGGAAATGGTCCTGGCGACGGACATTCCTTGAAATGTACCGTGTAAGCCGGTCCGGGTCGATAAGTCATCGACCAGTCGCTTCAAGGCCACTTCCAATCCCAAATCATCCAGAACGGCGGGATGATACGTATAAGAGAGATGTCGCACATCATCACTGAGCTCCGTCGCATTGTCTTGTAATGATCGCAGCCGCGTACCGATCTGCTGGCAATTGACCGGGAGCATACGATCGAGTGTCTCCAGCTCCACCACCATCATCGCCAGTCGCTGGTTGATATCATCGTGTAAATCACGGGAAATTCGCCGGCGCTCTTCTTCTTGAGCCGTCAGGAGACGGGCGGCCAATCCACGCAAATCCTCTCCACTCCGCTGAAGCGCGCGTTGACTGGTAGCCAGCGCGGCTTCGCTGATACGCAAAGAGGACTCCGTTTCTATGCGCTCGGTAATCTCGACGACGAGCGCCTTGTTGACGGTAGCCAATTCAGCCGTACGGTCCTGCACCCTCACTTCCAGTTCATCATGCGCCCGCCGCAGCGCCTCCACATCGCGACGTCGTTGCAGCAGAAAAAACAGGGACACCCAAATAATGAACATGCTCAATGCGCGATTGGTGGCAATCATCCATACCGGAATATTTTCGGTATTGGGGCTCATCCCACCGACGACGATGAAGAGGGAGGAGATAGTCGCCACAATGGCCGGCATGTGGTGATAGGACGAGGTCGCGGCCAGAAACAGCACGCAGGCATAGAGCACGCCGATCGCCACGCCGAGTGGAATGAACCTGTCGATCCACAAGAGGCCCAGGGTGAGCGCGACAATGAGGCTGAGGCGAAGGAATTCGTTCACAGTCGAAGAAGAAGCCTGTGGGTGTGGGCATTATCCTCCGGCATACCCGTCCATTCAAGGGTCCATCATCGCACATATGTGTTTCCAAAATGGTCCCGCTTGTTCGAGAGAAAGCATCGACAATTACTAAATGAAGACGTACACATACATGCACGTAACGATCACCATGCTAAGCATGTCCCGGCATGCGGCGCCGTTAGGTATCACAATCGTTCGCTGCAACTGTACGACAATCAAGGAGAGCACGATATCTAACCACCATCCATACTGAAAAAGCCACAAGCTCAGCGGCACCAACATCGCATTCACGACCAAGCGGGCGATGCGCGTCCACCACACGATGGTAAAGAATGGAACGCTCATGCTGAACACAATGATCAACCCGATCAGTATCGGTCACTTCAGCCACGTTTCCGCCTCTCAAGAAATTGTCCATAGTGGGGCATCATGTTGAATATGGGAAACCCGTAAGAGGGGGGCGCGATCGGCACGATGGAAATCGGATCAGCTCGGCCTGCTGGGGATCAGCCAAGCTTTAACCTCAGAGACCTGCCCGGTGCAAACGAGCAATTTAGGCTCCTGCTGATGCCCTTGGATAAGCTATCCCAAAACCTTACCAAAGTGGCCGAATTTTACCTGTATTGTGGGCTAGCCTGTGCATAACCTTCTTCATCGCCGTGACGAACTATAGGCTTGTCTATACGTAGAGCATCCGATGACACAGAGGGGTCCCTCTCATGACGATCCTATATTTGTAGAAAACCAAAATAGTCAAGCCGCAAGATATGGGGGTGAGCGAGGAGATGCATGCAATGCTTAAATATTGAGCAATCAGCTCATTATCCTTGCTGATGCCAGCGAATATCGGGCGGGGAGTGAATCATCCACAGGGTTATCCACAGAAGTTGTGGAAAGAAGGGGGACCGCTCTCATAGAAGAAAGACAACTGCTCCTACAAGCACCATGGTCCGTTTGCTTGGCATCCTTCCTCAATCACCAGAGAGGTCCTGTGACACAAGACTTTACCTCCAAAAAACGCAGTTTCCAGAACCGGAAGGCCGAGCGAGTTACATCGGAAAACCGGACCGTGTTTCTCCGCCAACGTGCAGGTCATCCTCTCCCCATTCGCGGCGATACGCGTCGACGGTTCACCGTCCGTAGTAGCCAGTCAACGAGGCCTTGCCGATCGAGTTCTGGCCCAGGTAGAAGCCGACCATGGCGCCGGAGGCATCGGGCTTGAGGGGAAGCTGATCCGTTTTCAGGGCATGGACGGTGAAGACGTATCGATGAGGTTTGTCTCCCACGGGAGGACAGGGGCCGCCGTAGCCCGCCTGGCCGAAATCCGTCATGCTCTGCACCGAGCCCGACGGAGCGGACGCACCGTCCACCTTCCCAGCGTTAGCCTCCAACTTCGCGATCGTTGGCGGGATATTAAAGATGACCCAATGCCACCAGCCACTTCCTGTCGGCGCGTCTGGATCGTAGACCGTGACAGCGAAGCTCTTCGTATCTTTCGGCGCGTTCGTCCAGCGCAGCTCGGGAGACACGTTCCCGCCGCTGCAACCAAATCCCGAGAACACCTGTTCATTCCCGATTTTTCCTTTCGGTTTAAGGACCGGACTTGCCAATTCAAACTTTGCAGCCCAACCTGGCGAAGCCAGCAGCAGAACGACCAGGGCGAAAAATAACCGGACCATGTTCGACTCCTTTCAAATTAAGAGAGTCCCTATATTAGCCAATCACATTCCAAACTTAACAGCGGATATTGGGAGCCCGCATTCTGACCTGCCCGGCTCCGGCGTGCCAAGACGTATCGTCATAAAAATTTGTTCGGCCCGCCAAACGCGCGGCTGGCATCGTAAACAGCAGAGTCGAGAAATGGTATGTGCGGTAATGCGGACATACCCCGGCTCAGACGGTACCCGTGGAGTGGTGTCGTGTGAATGCAACGGGTGAGACCAAGCCGCTCTTTGAGACTGTGCGCCCGCCGCGTTACGGTAAAGGAATCCAAATACTTCAGAAGGAAAAACATTAGCCTAGAAGGCAGGTATGGATCATGCCGAGCGACGATGGCTCCGCCTCAGGCGGCGATCGGTCCAGTTCCTCTTCAATGCGTTTGCACTGTGTGATATCCCGGGCAAAACAGGCGTGTGGCAAAAACCACCTTCCCGGCGGGCATTCGAATGATCACCACATCTTTGATCGAGCCATTCTTGACGCGCAGGCGAGTCGGACCGTCATGTAAGGTCTCGCCTCCCAGTCCTATCGGCCTCCACAATTTTTGTGGATAACTCTGTGGATAACCGCCCGTAGGCCACTAAGACGCAG
>Ga0075430_100005242_pt1 | contig 10935 bp, 20 predicted proteins | sample RhiMetdeltSRZDD4_FD_75294 | JGI IMG/M metagenome (GOLD analysis project Ga0075430, IMG submission 75294) | Populus rhizosphere microbial communities from Tennessee, USA - Rhizosphere MetaG P. deltoides SRZDD4 | ecosystem: Host-associated > Plants > Roots > Rhizosphere > Soil | place: USA... | reverse complement strand
CCCGGTGTCGATGGCCGTCTGTCTCTGCAACACCACCCCAAAATTTACAAAATACCCCACCCCAAAATTCTAAAATACCTGCCCTAAAAACATGAACCATGCGCCCTCTGACTGAGCATGGGTCCTAAAAATTTCTGCAAAAAATTCTATGAGGATTGTTCTGTGGTTTTGGAGGCTCTGTAGCGGCGCATACGTTCTGCTGGTGTCAGGGCATCGGCTTTGGCTGGGCGTCCTACCCGAGTTTCCGTAACGGGCTCTTCCTGAATTTCCGTAACGCTAATTTCCGTAACGGACTGAGACTGAGACTCCACCTGGGTCTCATCGATCAGTCCCGGAATGGGTGGGCATGGTCTGCCTTTGGCTCTATCGTTGGCCCATGGGTCTAGGGCTCTGGCCCGGTCGTTTCCGGTAGCGATCAGGTTGCCTTCCTTGTCCCAGTCCTGGGGGCGGTACCAAGCGCCTATTCCGTCTGGCCATGGGGTACGGCTGATCTGATAGGCGATCACCAGTTGGTTCTTGTCTTGGGTTCGAGGGAGCATTTTTATGCGCTAGGGCTTAGGGCGGATTATCTGGAAGACGTTGGGTTGGAAGGCTTTGGGATCGAAGCAGGGTTTTTTCTTGAGTGGGCCGGGCTTGGGGACGGTCTTGGTTCCGGGTCGTGACCTGACAAGAAGTGAATCAGTATTCCTTTTTTTGGGCTGGGGTTGCTTTCCTGCCGGGAATTTGCGTTTGCTGATCATGTTGTCTGATCCAGACCGGAGGACTCCATGGGGCGAATCACCAGACCTTCTGGCAGCAATCATACCGAGTTCGGGCGTCTGGTGGCGTCCATTCTGCGGCAGGGAGGGATACCCCAAGCCGCGCTGGCGACTGCGCTGGATGTGAAGCCTGCGGCGTTGTCCATGGTACTGACCGGGGCTCGAAGGGCTTCCCCCGAGTGGGTGGAGGCGATTTCCGATGTGATCGGGGCCACTTCCGAGGTCAGAAGGAATCTACATGTAGCGGCGGCACGGACGGTCGGCTACCGGATATGGCTGTTCGAGGAACCGCCCTCTGACCGGCCTTCCGATGGCCCCGGGGACGCTATTCACCCTTGAGGGTCACTCCTTGAGGGCGTTGCTGGCGATATCATGGATACTCGCCGGGTCGGGTCCGCTGTATCCGGAATAGCTCTCGACGATCTTGCTCAGGGCTTCCCGCAGACGCTTGTTCTCCGCCTCCAGCTTGGCGGACCCGCTCTCGCGCGCAGGCGGCAAATCTGTCAGTTTCTGCATCCGGGGGGCGGGGGCCTCTTCCTGCTTCTTGGTCATCTTTTTCCTCCTTGGGGGTTTCTTCCCGGATAGCTTTCTTTTGGATGGCTTCGCGAGTTTCCCACGCCGCTTGTTCGTCCGCAACAGGTTCTTCATATTCGGCCTCGTTACTCTTGCAACGCCAGACCAGAACAGATGTTCAACTCTACTGCTACCGCTTCCTGCGAATGACAGAAACATCGCGGCCGTTCTGCCGGATGACCAGTTCGTCCCCCTCTGGGACAATAAAAGCATTCCCAAGCGTCCCATTCCAAGAATAGGAATCGACTTCAATGCCCCGAAGCTCAAACCTGTCAGGGCTCATGGCGCACAACCGCATCAATACTACCTCAGTCTCGTTTTCCATTTTCCCATCCTCCCTTCCTGACTACTGATCAACCAAATGCGAGTTCGCCGCGCGGTTCCTGCCATAGGAATAGCCGCCAGCGCCCTAAGCTTGGGGTTCATCCGATGCCAACGCCTGCGTTTTCCGCTGCGCCTCAAAGCAGGCGTGCAGCATCAGCATCCCCCACTTTGACAGCAGCACCCTCGGGTATAGCCGATGCACGGTGTCTCCGAGATCGTAGACCTGTCCGTCGATGATCGTTTCCCTTAGAGGGACGTGCCAGTAAGGCCCTCGGTTTCCGGTGATCGACGGCCCTAGGTCCATCCATGCGTTGTCCCAATCGAGATTGTTGAAACGCGCGAGCATCACGCGCCCCCGGATCGAGTGACCATCGAGTAGCCAGTCTTTGTGGGTCAGCCCCATGCGCCAAACCTTGGCGACCTCGGCCTCATATTCCTTGCGCCGGGCTATCGCTAGGGCCATGATCTCGGGTGTAATTTCCATTGTGGTCACCTACTAGACTACTGATTAAGGATGGCGAGTGCATACCGCCTCATGTGCCATGCGTCCTCATACGGTCCCGCCTCCGCAATGTCCCGCAGGGCAGCCTTCATCTTTGCGAGTCGAAGTTCCGCTATCCCAAGGACGGTATCTAACCCTTCATTTTCCGTCCGTAGCCGCTCGATCTCGGCCACATAGTCGGAGTCAGTTGCCGTGATTAGGTGGCCCGGCCTTTTAGGATCGGGTTTCCAGCCTATCCCCATTTCTATCTTGAGCATCGATCCCATCCTTAACATGCCGCCATCGTTGCCAATCCGATCAGAAATTCCCGCCTGTTGATCGCCATCATTCTATCGGTCCCCATTCAAGGCCGCTGGCCCAAGTCGGATAGGTTGGGCCATCCAAAATCTCGCCCCACCTTCGGTATGCCTTGATAAACAAGATGTGCGCCTCTTGCTCGCTATCGGCCGTCACCCCGATGCCAAAGCGCGACCCGCGCGGTGACACCGCTAGGTAGCCGCCGCACCGTCGCTTAATCATCTTCGGTCTTGGAATCTTCATCCTTAACTACCGGTTTGAACTCGTGGCCATAGGGTTTGCTACCTGGTCCGCCATTATTGACCGGCCCATGAATAGCCATGTGCTTGCGCCAGCCACAGACGCGGCAGACCGGCCTACACCTGCAGATTCGGCTGCCAAACAACCGACCGGGGCATTCGCTGTAATCAATCGCGCCTGCCATAGCGCCCTCCTTATCTGACTATTAACCGCCGCGTTTGACTGCACGGAGGCGCTGGCGTCGTCTCGCCGCCGCCTCAACCTTGCGCCACGGTATTGTGAACATTTGGGTCCGGCAGCCCTCCGCAGGATGATTGCAGATGCACAAGCCCTCCGGCTGCTCATAGAACCAAGTGTTATCATCGATGTGGCGGGGCCTCACCGGGTATCCCCTGTAGTCTACTGGCTCTCTCATTTGTGGTTGCCCCAAATCTCCATTATCAGAGCGACGATGAACCCGCTCCAGAAAGCGAGCATCAGTCCGATGGCCGACTCGGACATGCCGTCCATCAATAATACTTCAGGGCAGCCCTGAACATATTGTTGGTGGTCTGTCCGGAGGCGATCTGCGCCGCAGTCCTCTTGAGGAACTGCGCCACGTCCTTGCGCTCCTGTGGCGACTTGATCTTGTTCACCACCAGATTGGCCATGATCTTTTTCGCCTTTGGCCTTCTGCCTGCTTTAGTCACCATGAGTGTACCTCCATCGTTTCCACGTTTCAAACTCAGGGTTGGTCTTGCCTTTAACGCCGTAAACCTTGCGAAACCTGTCGAGCAAATCCTTGTCATGACAGAAATCAAGCGTGTTGATTCTGCCGTACTGCGCCCGGTAGCCCTTCTCGTGCTCCACCACATCGCCCCACAGGGCAACCGTGCCGAAGATCGCGCTTTTCTTTTTCAGGAAATAATATTCATCGAACAGAAGACCGGGAGACTTGAAGGCATGGACGCCGTACATGGTGTGATCGATCTGTGGAGTGGTAAGGGTGCCCGCCGTCATCGTCATTGGCACATCCGGCTCCCAGATATGGCTCATGTAGACGCTCAGAAGCCTTGGCCGGGATTCTCCTGATATCATCCAGCAGCGGAAGGCAATTATTTCACCGGCTCTGATTCCTTCACTCTTGAGGGAACTCTTGGGGACACTCTTGAGGGGGGCGCGGGTATCCGGGTTGGGGATTTTGACGGGGAACGGATAGGGGGCGGGGTATCCGGAGCCGTAATTGGATTGTTCAGCGGGACGACTGTGTATTTCCTGATCGGGCTGCCGATGTTGGCCATTGCCGCCTCCTATTGCGAGAAAGTCCCAGAAATTCATGGCAATTCCTCGCTCCAATGCTCAAGTCTGCGATACTCGACAGGAATGCCATTGTGCCGGTGCCGGGCGATGGCTTCCCTCATACCGGAAGAAATCCCCCGGTCGGTGTAGACCACTACCGCCTGTGCAACACCACTCCATGCCATACCGGCCTCAATTCCCAAGCGGCGGCTCAATGCCGTGGTATCGTCTAGCACCTGCGTATACAGCAGGTGCGAAGCCAGCGGAGCTTCGTTACGCATCAGGGAGTCCTTAAGACACTTCCGGGCGTATCTCCGGTTCTTCCACCGGCCGATCAGAGTGCCGCCGTATGGACTTTCTAAAACGACTCGCCGCATCGGCAATCCTTTCGCGCGGGAACGGAACGCCATTGTTCCGGCAGTACCGTTTGATCATGTAGAGTACCGAGGTGTGATCGCGTCTGATTTCCCGCCCGATCCGAGTCACCGTATAATCGGTGTTTACGGCAAACAGGTAGCATGCTTCCGCCCGGGCATCGACCAGATTCCGGAGTCGACTCCGTCCATAGAATGTTTCCAGCGAAAGGCTGTGCCGTTTGCAGACTTCGGAAACAATCTTTCGATCCGAGTCGCGTACTGGTAATCTGTAGCTCTTGGACTGGTCCGGCAAGCATATTACCGATAACCGTGATTTGTGTTTACTTTGCTTTTCCGTCAAATGTTTCTTGCGAAATGGCTTAACTATTCGCTTCGGCAGCAGACGCTTTTCCAGCCATGCTGGAACCCGATCCCGGTGGTGAACGAACAGCGCCATGAGCAGTGGATCGCTCAGCGGCCACTTATTATGTCGGACAACTTTAGCGGCGTCCCTTTCGTCAGGCTCCGTGTGGCTGTTTTTGTGAGTACCCATGACAACATCCCCGGTGGCATCCCATACGCGGGACGAATCGAGCGCACATTTTCCGCTGTAAAAGCCTCGCCTTCAACCATGTCCCGTACAACATAAAGTGATCGTCGCATCTGCCGCGACGAGTTGTCAGGTCCGCTTTTGCTTGGACGCATGGCCCGCCAGATTTCATCGACGCACTCTACCATGTCCTTGAATTGCTCAGGCGTATGGCTGAAAGCAAAATCCTCGGTAGGAAAAGTTCCGACCATCAGATGTTTTTCGATGATCGATGCGCCCATGGCAACCGCCGCAATTGGGATATTGGCTCCAAGCGAGTGATCCGAGATACCGTAGGCGTCGGGCCTGTATCCCATCAATTGTCTGATTTTATACAGATTGCTGTCCTCGATTCGGGTCGGGTAGCTCGATACGCAATGCAGCAGCGCCAACTCCTGATGATCGGGATCGTGAATAAGAGCGGCATCAACCGCCTCCACAATATCCGATTTGTTGGCCATCCCGGTCGAGATGATCAGGGGCTTGCCGGTTTCGGCGGCATATCTGATCAGCGGCGTATCGGTGATTTCCATAGAGGCGATCTTGTAGGCCGGACACCCAAGACCCTCCAGAATATCGACCGACTTGAAGTCGAAGACAGATGCAAAAATGGTGATTCCGGTTTTTTCTGCTTGCGCAAAAAGATCGGGAAACCAAGCAAATGGTGTCTGAGCCTTCTGGTATAGAGCATGGAGGTTTCTTCCCTTCCATGGGCCGTCCTTGACGATGAAATCGTCACGGTCGCAATCCAGCGTGATGGTGTCCGCCTCGTAGCACTGGAACTTGACCGCATTGGCACCGGCCGTCTTGGCGTGCCGAATCAAGGATAGCGCGGTTGGCAGGCTACCGCCATGGTTGCAGGAGATTTCCGCTATGTAATAGGGCGGATAGTCGCTCCCGATGTTGTGCGGCCCAATGGTGATCATGCCACTGTCCTCATGCGAGCCAACTGATCGAACGCCTTGATGATCTTATCGATCTGTTCCGGCGAGGGATCGTAGGCGCAGGTCTCAAACAGTGCGAGCGACCGTTTGTGCATATCCTCGGCCACCGGACAGTCAGTGGCATAGTTCGTGAACGCCGGGAGCCGGTACAACGGCTCGACATAGCCCTCCGACAGCGGCACCCCCAATATACTCAGAGCCCGCGTCAGCTTGGAGCGGCTGACTCCCTGCACTACCTCCATGGCCAGCGCGTAGTACACATGCTCACAGCCCTGCCGGGGCGGGTTGATCCTGATCATGGGATTGTCGGCCAGTCCGTCGATCAGCCTCCGGGCCAGATCGATCCGTGACTGCACCAGTTGACGGGCACGGCGCAGTTGCACAATGGCAATCGCCGCCGTTGCTTCGGTCATGCGAAGATTAAGGCCAACAGGTCCTCCAGCCATTTCCCCATGGTTGATAAAGAGCCGGATAGAATGAGCAAAATCATCGTTATCAGTAACAACGATACCGCCTTCTCCGCTCTGGAAGTGTTTATGAACATTGAGACTAAATACCCCAATATCCCCCATCGTCCCTGCATAGGAACCATCCTCGGTCGCGAACGGCGCTTGCGCATTATCCTCGATCAGATACGCGCCGTTGGCATGGGCAATCCGCGCCAGCTTCTTCAGTTCCGCCGGATGCCCGAACAGGTTGGTGGCGATCACCGCCACTGGTTTGGGACCAGTGCGAAACGCCGTAGTGACCAAGGCCGGGTCAATACAATAATGCTCCGGCTCGATATCGACGAATTCCAGATTCGCTCCCAGTAGCACCGGGGTTGCCGCTGTTGCGGACATGGTATAGGGCGAGAGGATCACGGTCTCGTTGGTGACGCCAATGGCGTGACAGGCCGCCAGCAATCCTGATGTGGCGCTGTTCACCGCGATGGCATGGGTGCATCTGAACGTCTCGCACCACAGTTTCTCAAGATGGCTGACGTATCTTCCGCCGCTCAGCCGCCCACCCAAAAACCCGGACAACGGAGCATGGAGAACCGCGTCCATCGCCGCATTCGGCTCGATCAGAGGGTCTATCGAGTTGTATCGGGGAAGCTTCAGCATCCGTCGATGATCCTCTGAAGATGTTCGGTAACATTCCTGTCGTTCTGAACGATCTGTTTGAGGATAGCCCGGGTACGTTCTGGCTGCGCGATCAGCGCAATCCGTAATAGCTTCATCCAGCATTGATTGTTCTTCTCTCGGATGTGCTCTATCTCCGATACCAGATCAGTCATGTTGTAGCTCTTTTCTGAGTTCTTTCACGGTCATACGGCGGGCTTTGTCGCTGCTGTTACCGTCATTCATGGACTCATGTAGCTTCTCAAACTTGGGAAGGCCAATCACAGTTGTTTGAACATTCATGGCTTCGGCCAGATCGCCAAGGCGATAGGCCGGAAGCGTCGGAATGGCAATCTCACCGCCCTGCATGGTCTGGATCGTGTTCAGAACCAGATCAATCGCACGCTGCATCCGCATGAAGAAGCGCGTGCAGTCTGGATCGGTGACTGGAACCTCTATCGCCCCGCCAGCAATCATACTTCGCCATACAGGCACCACAGACCCGGTTGAGTTCCATACGTTGCCGTATCGGCAGATACTGAAACGTGTGCCGCCCCAGCCGGTAATATTGTTTGCGGCGGTGAAAAGCGACTCGGCCATGGCCTTGGATGTGCCGTAAGGACTGATGGGCTGATAGGCTTTGTCGGAAGAAAGTCCGACGACCTTTTTGACACCGGCATCCTGCGCGGCCTCGATGATATTGATCGCTCCATCCACGTTGGTCTTGACCATCTCGACGGGATTGTAGAATCCGACTTCGATGCGTTTCAGTGCAGCGGCGTGAACGACTACATCGATACCGTTCATGGCCCGGCGCAGCCGGTCGCGGTCGCGCACGTCCCCGATCAGGAATCGGAGTGTCTGCCGACGATCAATAGGTGCGAGTTCCTGCGCCATCTGGAATTGCCGGTACTCGCTGCGTGAGTAGACCACGATGCGATCAGCGGCCCCCTGATGCAGCAGATATGTAACGAAGGCCGTACCGAAGCTGCCGGTAGCCCCGGTCACAAGAATGTTCATTAGACCTCGTGGGATTCGATTGCGATGGTCAGGGCCGTCAGTGGTTTATTGGGTTTGCCATCTTCGCGGAGCGGACGAACAGTAGATTGCGTGTTCCAGAATTGCATGGCCTCTGCGGCATTGACAAATCGCATGGCCTTGTTCGGGTCCTTGGTGAAGGTGCCGTAACCAAGACCATCCTCGTGTTCGAAGTCAAACGACTTCAGAAATTGCCACGAATGCGGACACGGGACGCCATTGGCAAATCTAACCGCTTGAATCAGAAAAACCTTCATGCTGCCCCCCTGACTGTGGGGGTTGCGGCTTCTACGCTGTCCAGCGAATTCGAATCCATCGCAACGCTGATGCATAACAGGGCTTCGTCGTAAGCATCGATGATCTTTTTTATCTGTGGCTCTTTCATCGCATAGTTGATGTTATTCGAGGCGATAATCAGAACACCATTCTCCTTCATGCTCTTCATGAAGACGGTCCTGACGCGCGGATCGGTAAAGGACAGCCTGAGCAGAGAGGGATGGCCACTGATCCTGATCTGCTCTTCCAGTCCATATTCCATCAAGAGAGGGAGGACACCGTAAATAATTCTGTTGCCCGCATCCTCAAGATGCTTAGGCACGTCACATCGATCCAGCTTATCGATGGTGGCGATAGCCGCCGCCAGCGACAACGCCTCTCCGAAGAACGTGCCTGAGAAGCAGACCTTCTCCATCAGCTTCATGATTTCGCGTTTGCCGACCAGTGCGCTGATCGGCATTCCGTTGCCCATGGCTTTGCCGAAGCAGGCCAGATCAGGTGTGACGCCATAGAACTGCTGAGCGCCACCCATGCCGAAACGGAAGCCAGTGATGACTTCATCGAAGATCAGAAGGGTGCCGGTTTTGGTGCAGAAGTCTCGCAGTTGGCGTAGCAGTTCTGGGTTGGTTTCTGGCTCTATGATAACGGCCGCATAATTTGCCCACTTGTTCGTGGTGACGCCAATCAGGTCTGGCCAGTCCGAGAATGTATCGACATGCTGATTGATGGGGGAACCAAGATTGCGCAGGCTATCGTTAGATACCGCCCAGTCAGCCCAGCCGTGATACCCGTTTGCTGCTTTAAGGACAAGATTGCGCCCTGTGTAGGCGCGGGCCAACCGAACAGCAGCCGTGGTTACATCGGTTCCGTTTTTTCCGAAACGAGACATCTCGGCGCATGGGATGTAGTTTGCCAGACGAGCCGCCAGTTCAGCTTCGAGGGTGGTGGACATAGAGAAGCTGATGCCACGGCTGAGTTGGTCGCGGATCGCTTGGTCAACATCTGGGTCACGATAGCCAAGAATGTTAGGCAGCAGACCAGACACAAGGTCCACATAATCATTTCCATCCGCGTCAAATACATAGGCACCATCCCCATGCGTTACAAACAACGGCGCATCTTCCGGGTACTGTAGTTTGCTTTTGGAGAAGGTTTGCGCACCCAATGGGATCAGGCGCTCAGCATTGGCGAGCAGCACGGCGGATGTTGGGCAGGTTCGTGGCTCTTGTTGTTCAGTAATGAGGGCTTCGTAGAATCTCTCATTGCGGGTCAGATGACCGTTAATGCGCCTTAGCTTCGGTTCTTTTTCGAGGACGGCCAGAATGTCCAGATACGATGGCGGATAACTGGTAATACGTTTGGCGATTTCTTGGCAGAATTCGTAATCTTCTTCGGTATCCAGCACCCAACGCTCTTTAACCAATCCCGGCAGCGGACAGGTTAGATTAGCAGCCTTATACCGATACCTATTGCGCCGGATGAATTGGGTAACGCAGTCTCGGTCTGATGGCCGGGTCGCTTCTGCATGGGCTTCCATGAGCGCCCGCCGCGTGAACACCTCCACATCGAGACCATCAGGATAAGTCGGCGGGTCGGTGTTGGTGGCGTAGTCGGCTCCGGTCATCTCGCGGAGTTTGATCACTTCCCGGATCACCTGTGGATCGTGGAACGGGCAGTCGCCGGTCAGGCGCACCAGCACATCAGCATTGGTTTCTTCGGCAACCTGCACAAAGCGAGCAAGTACGTCGCTCTCTGAGCCGCGAATACAGGCTACATCTTCATCGTGGCTCTTAACATAATCAATAATTGGATCGTCCTGTGGAAGAGTAGGAGTTGCCACAATAACTTCATAGCCTGTAAAAATAGCAGAGGCGAGACAATGACCGAGGACTGGGCTTATCCCAAGCGGCATCAAGACTTTGCCGGGCAGCCGAGACGAGCCCATGCGGGCCTGAATGACGATGACTGTTTTCATTTGCAGGTTGCCGCCTTCACGGCCCACATGGCGGCCTCTTCGTATGCAGTCTGTGCCAGAGAACACAGACGCAAGTTCTCCTTAGATGGATTGAGTTGCTTGATCTTCTCAACCAGATCGATGATTGCCGCCGTGTGGCGCTTGATATCGAACACAGCGCCTTCCTGAGAGGGATTGAAATCCACGCGGACCATCTGTTCGCCTTTGGTTTGCTCAGTCATTTTGCCATCCTTTGTGCTTCTAGAATCAACTCCAGTGCAGCCAGACCATCTTTGCCCGTGGCGGCATAAGGGACTGGCTTTCCATCGATCAGATCGATGAAGGCTTGCATCTCGTCTTTGTAGTCCTGATTCCATGAACCACGACCAGACGTAATCCAGTATTTGCGCCGCACGTTGTCCCTAATCCATCCAGTCCGACCGACCAGATCAATCTCGATATTTCCATCCGTGCCGACGATACAAAACCCCCGGCGCTCAATGGGCGCGAGGTAGTCCACATGGATATGAGACGGTACCCCGTATTCGTGCAGGCACAGCACATCCATGTACTGGTCATTCCCGGCCGCGCCAGTCACCGTCGCCGGTCCCAGAAGATGGAGCGCAAGATCAACCTCGTGAGCGCCCCAGTTCAGGATGCAGGGCTCCTTGTATTTATCGTTGTACTGCGAGACTGCGAATGA
>Ga0075430_100005239_pt1 | contig 10938 bp, 8 predicted proteins | sample RhiMetdeltSRZDD4_FD_75294 | JGI IMG/M metagenome (GOLD analysis project Ga0075430, IMG submission 75294) | Populus rhizosphere microbial communities from Tennessee, USA - Rhizosphere MetaG P. deltoides SRZDD4 | ecosystem: Host-associated > Plants > Roots > Rhizosphere > Soil | place: USA... | reverse complement strand
GAACGCCTTCGCGCAGATCGACGTGCAGCTGAAGCGCCGCTACGACCTGATTCCCAACCTGGTGGAGGCGGCCAAGGGCTACCTCGCGCACGAGCGCCAGACGCTGGAGGCGGTGATCGCGGCGCGCGGCGCGGCGGTGAACGCGGCGCAGCAGGCGGCTGCGGCGCCGGGCGATCCGGCGGCGATGGTCGGGCTGGCGCAGGCCGAGGGCGCGCTCGGCGGCGCGCTCGGGCGCCTGATGGCGGTGTTCGAGAACTACCCCGATCTCAAGGCCAACCAGAACATCCTGCAGGTGCAGGAGGAGCTCGCCAGCACCGAGAACAAGGTGGCGTTCGCGCGCCAGGGCTACAACGACGCGGTGATGGTCTACAACACCAAGCGCGAATCCTTCCCCGACAACGTGGTCGCCGGGCTGACCGGGTTCACGGAGGCGATGCTGCTCGAGGCCACCGAGTCCGCCGAGGAGCGCAAGGCTCCGAAGGTGAAGTTCTAGAGTTCCCTTGGATTTTTTCGACCAGCAGGACAGCGCGCGCCGCGCCTCGCGCTGGCTGGTGCTGTGGTACCTCGTGGCGGTGCTGTTCGTCGTCGCCTGCTTCGACGCCGCGGCGGTCCTGATCCACCTGGCGGTCACCTGGGGACAGTGGCTGCCGCCGCGCGCCCACGCCGTCGTCGCCGGCACGGTGGCGGGCATCATCCTGGTGGTGACCGCGCGGCGCATGTGGCAACTCTCCGAAGGCGGTCCGGCGGTGGCGGCGATCCTCGGTGCGCACTACCTCGAGCGCAGCCGCGTGACGCCGGCCGAGGCAAAGCTGCTCAACGTGGTGGAGGAAATGGCGATCGCCTCGGGCATCTCGGTGCCGCCGGTGTACCTGCTGCACCATGAGGACGCGATCAACGCGCTGGTCGCCGGCCACACGCCGAACGAAGCGGTGATCGTAGCGACGCGCGGCGCGGTGCAGAAGCTCTCGCGCGACGAGCTGCAGGGCGTGATGGGGCACGAGTTCAGCCACATCCTGAACGGCGACATGGCGCTCAACGTGCGCCTGGTGGGGCTGCTCGCCGGCATCGCCTGCTTCGGCGAGTGGGGCGAGGCGCTGGTCTACGAGGTCGCCAAGCACAACGTGGGCAAGAGCCGCGAGGAGCGCGGCGGCGGCGTGCTCGCGGCGATGGTCGGCGCGGCCATCGCCTTCATCGGCTTTCCGGGCCTGTTCGCCGCCGAGGCCTTCAAGGCGGCGATCTCGCGCCAGCGCGAGCTGCTCGCCGACGCGGCGAGCGTGCAGTTCACGCGCAACCCGGACGGCATCGCCGGCGCCCTGGATTCCATCCGCTACCTCAAGGCCGGCACCACGCTCGCCTCCGCGTACGCGGTCGAGCTGTCGCACATGTTCTTCCTGCCGGCGGTGGCGCGCTGGTGGAGCTGGCCCTCGCACCCGCCGATCGAGGAACGCATCCGGCTCGCGCACCCGCGCTTCCAGCAGGAAGACTACCGGCGCACGCGCCACGCCGCGACCTACCGCGACGGGCGCGTCGCGGTCCTCGACGGCGCGGGCAACGTGGTCAAGGTGGCGGGCGGGCTTGGCGCACTTGCCGCGCTGGTCGAGGCCCCGCGCCCCGAGCACGTGGACCACGCGCGCCGGCTCCTCGAGCGCCTGCCGGCGACGTTGAAAATGCGCCTGGCGGGGCCCGAAGCCGCGGCCACGGCGATCCTCGAGCTGCTCGCCGGGCACGGCGAGCTCGCGGGGGTCGGGCGCCACCAGGCGCTGCTCCTCATCGAGCTCGCGCTGCCCGCGCTCAAGCAGCTGCCGCAAAAGCGCCGCGACGCCTTCCTCGCCGAAGTGAACCGCGTGGTCGAGGCCGACCGCAAGGTGACGCTTTCCGAGTTCGTGCAGGCCACGCTGCTGCGGCAGCACCTGCGCGAGGGCGCGGGCAAGCCGATCCGCACGGAATTCTCCAAGGTCGAGCAGGTCGGTCAGGACGCGCACGCCGTGCTGTCGCTGATTGCGCACGCTTCGGGCGGCGACGCGGCGGCAGCGCACGCGAAGGGCGCCGGCGTCCTCGGCATCGCCCTGGCGGCGCCGATGCCGGTCGCCGAACTGTCCACCGCGCGCCTGGGCGAGGCGCTCGAGCGGATGCGCCACCTGCAACCGTTCCAGAAACCGCGCGTGCTCAAGGCCTGCCTGGAGACCGCCGCCGCCGACGGCAAGTTTCGCCTGGCGGAAGCCGAGCTGGTGCGCGCGGTGGCGGCGACGCTCGATTGCCCGCTGCCGCCGGTGATCGGCGCGCTCGACCCCGCTACACTGGCGGCATGAAGGTTTTGCAGGCCGCGCTCGCGGCCGCAATCGACGGGGAGGTGCGCTTCGACGCCGGCGCGCGCGCCGCGTACGCGTCGGATGCGTCCAACTACCGACAGGTACCGATCGGCGTGGTGCTGCCGCGCTCGGCGGAGGACGTCGTCCGCGCGATGGGCCTGTGCCGCGCGCATGGCGCGCCGGTCCTCGCGCGCGGCGGCGGCACCTCGCTCTGCGGGCAGAGCGTGAACGTGGCGGTGGTGTTCGATTTCTCCAAGTACATGGACCGGGTGCTGGCGATCGACCCCGCCGCGCGCACCGCGCTCGTCGAGCCGGGCGCGGTGTGCGACAGCCTGCGCGGCGCGGCCGAGGCGCACCGCCTCACCTTCGGCCCCGATCCGGCCACCCACAGCCGCTGCACGCTCGGCGGCATGATCGGCAACAACTCCTGCGGCGCGCACTCGGTGATGGCGGGCAAGACGGCGGAGAACATCGAAGCGCTGGAAGTGCTGACCTACGACGGCGCACGCTTCTGGTGCGGGCCGACGGACGAGGCTGAATTCCGGCGCATCCTCGCGCTCGGCAACCGGCAGTCCGAGATCTACGCCGCGCTGAAGGCGCTGGCGGACAAGTACGCCGGCCTGATCCGCGACGGCTTCCCGAAGATCAAGCGCCGCGTCTCGGGCTACAACCTGGACCAGCTGTTGCCCGAGAACGGCTTCAACGTGGCGCGCGCGCTGGTGGGATCCGAGGGCAGCTGCGCGCTCACGCTGCAGGCGAAGGCGACGCTGGTGAAAAGTCCTCCGCACCGCGTCCTGCTGGTGCAGGGCTACGCCGACATCTACGCCGCGGGCGACGCGGTGCCCGAAGTCCTGGCGGCCGGCCCGATCGCCTGCGAAGGCCTGGACGAGAGGATCGTCGGCGGCCTGCGCGAGCGCCGCCTGAAGCTGGACGACCTCGCGCTGCTCCCCGAAGGCCGGGCCTGGCTGATGGTCGAGTTCGGCGCCGACACGCTCGAGCAGGCGATCGACAAGGCGAGCGCGCTCAAGGGCCGCATCGTCACCGAGCCGGGGGAGACCGCGCGGCTGTGGGCAATCCGCGAGACCGGCGCGTCGGCGACCTCGCTCAACCTGAAGGGCACGCCGGGGCCCGATCCGGTGGTGGGCTGGGAGGATGCCGCAGTGGACCCGCTGCGCCTGGGGGACTACCTGCGCGAGTTCCAGGCCCTGGTGGACCGCCACGGCTACCGCACCTCGCTCTACGGGCACTTCGGCGACGGCTGCATCCATGCGCGCATCACTTTCGAATTGCGCACGCCCGAGGGGCTGGCGAACTGGCGCGCCTTCCTGCAGGCGGCCACGGCGCTGGTGGTGAAATACGGCGGCTCGCTCTCGGGGGAGCATGGCGACGGCCAGGCGCGCGCCGAGTTCCTGCCGGCGATGTACGGGCCGGAGCTGATGCAGGCGTTCCGCGAATTCAAGCGCATCTGGGACCCGCAGAACCGCATGAACCCGGGCAAGCTCGTCGACGCCGAGGGCAAGGCGATTCCGGTGGACGCGCATCTGCGCCTCGGGCCGCAGTACAGGCCGGTGACGCTGCAGACCCGGCTCGCCTTCACGAGCGACGTCGGCGACGGCTTCGGCCGCGCCGCCGAGCACTGCATCGGCATGGGCAAGTGCAGATCGAAACTCGGCGGCACCATGTGCCCGAGCTATCGCGCCACGGGCGAGGAGCGCTACTCGACGCGCGGCCGCGCCCGCCTGCTGTGGGAGATGCTGCAGGGCGAGGTGATCAAGGACGGCTGGCAGAGCGAGGAGGTGAAGGAAGCGCTCGACTGGTGCCTCGCCTGCAAGGGCTGCCGCAGCGATTGCCCGACGCACACCGACATGGCCGCCTACAAGGCGGAGTTCCTGTCGCACTACTACGAGAAGAAGACGCGGCCGCTGGCGGTGCGGGCGCTCGCGCGCATCGGGGAATGGGCGCCGCTCGCCGCGCGCGTGCCGGGGCTGGCCAACGCCCTCGGCGCCCTCGGCCGCCCGCTCGCGGGCCTGGCGACGGATCGTCCCTTGCCGCGCGTCGCGGCGCGGAGCTTCCGGTCCCGGTTCGCGCCCCAGGGCAAAGGCGAGCGCGTGATCCTGTTCGACGACACCTTCAACGGCTACTTCCGTCCCGGCACCGCGGCTGCCGCAGCGAAAGTGCTCGCGCATGCCGGCTGCCGCGTGGAGCTGCCGCGCAAGCACCTGTGCTGCGGGCGGCCGTACTACGACGCGGGCATGCTGGACCGCGCGCAGGCGGCGCTGGAGGTCGCGCTGCAGGTGCTCGAGCCGGGCGTGCCGGTGGTGATCCTCGAGCCCGCCTGCCTCTCGGTGTTCCGCGACGAGCTCGCGCAGCTGTTCCCCGGCGACGCGCGCGCCGAGGCGCTCGCGCGGCGCACGCTGTCGCTCGCCGAGTTCCTCGAGCGGCGCGGCTACGCGCCGCGGCGCGCCTTCGGCCGCGCCATCCTGCAGGGCCACTGCCACCAGAAGGCGCTCGCCGGCACCGGCCCGGACGTGAGGCTGTTGCGCGCCGCCGGCATGGAGGTCGAGGCGCCCGACACCGGCTGCTGCGGCATGGCGGGATCCTTCGGCTTCCGGCAGGAAACCGCGGCCGCCTCGCGCCGCATCGCCGAGCTGGCGCTGCTGCCGCGCCTGCGCGCCGCGGCGCCCGACGCCGTGGTGGTGGCCGACGGCTTTTCCTGCCGCGAGCAGATCGAGAGCCTGGCCGGGCGGCCGGCGCAGCACCTCGCCGAGGTGCTCGCCGCCGCGCTCAAGTGAGGACCGTCGCCGCGGCGGGGCTGCTTGCCGCGGCCGCCGTCGCGCAGGCGCAGACGCCCGGCGAGCGCCTGCTCGAGGCGATCGCGCAGGACAAGGAGCCGGTCGCCGCCATCCTGGTGCTGGGCGGCAAGGCGGACGTCCACGCGCGCAACGCCAGGCGCGAGACCCCGCTGCACCTGGCGGCCGAGAGGGACATGCGCGCGCTGACGCGGCTGCTGCTCGACGCGGGCGCGCGCGTGCGCGCGCGCAGCGCCAGCGGCGAGACGGCGCTGCACCACGCCGCGCTGAACGCCGATCCGGCCTGCGCGGCGCTGCTGCTCGAGGCGGGCGCCGATCCCCGGGCGCAGAACGACCACGGCGAGACGGCGCTGCACTGGGCGGCCTACGGCGGGCAGCTGCAGGTGGCCCGGCTGCTCCTCGAGCGCGGCGCCGATGCGGATGCGGCGAACCTCGATGGCAACCTGGCGCTGCACGGCGCGGCCAGCGCGGGCCATGCCGACATGGTGCGGCTGCTGCTGCCGCGCACGCGCGCGCCCGCATCGAGGAATCTGGAAGGCAAGAGCGCGCAGGACCTGGCGCGCGAGCGCGGCCACGAGGACGTGGCCGCGCTGTTCTAGGCCAGGCCGAAGCTCGCGGCGAGCAGCTCGTAGGAGCGCAGGCGGCTGGGGTAGTCGCCCGTGATGGTGAGCACCATCAGCTCCTCGGCGCCGTAGCGCTCGGCAAGCGCCGTCGCCTCGCGGCGGCATTTCTCCGGCCCGCCGATGATCGCCCGATCGCGCTGGGAGAGCACGTAGCGCCGCTGTTCCTCGGCATACACGTGGCGCTCCGCTTCCTCCAGCGTCGGCACCGGCGTGTCCAGGTTGAGCGCCATATGCAGGCGCCGCAGGTCGATCGAGGCCGCCAGGCGCTCGGCCCGCGCATCGGTCTCGGCGCAGATCATGAACACGCAGACGAGCGCCGCGCTCGCGCCCTCCCGCGCCGAAGGCTGGAAGCGTTCGCGGTAGGCGCGCGTCACCGCGTCGCCGCCCTTGGCATTGATGAAATGCGCGAAAGCAAAACGAAGGCCCAGCTGGGCCGCCAGCGCCCCGCTGTAGTCCGAGGAGCCCAGCAGCCAGACCTCGGGGGCCGTCGTGCCGCCGGGCTGCAGGCGCACCCGCTTGTGCGGGTGATCGTCGGGCAGCGTGCCGTCCAGGTGCCCGACCAGTTCCCAGACGCGCTGCGGGAAGTCGTCCGCGCTGGGGAACTGCCCGCCGCCCACCGCGTGCGCGGTACGCTGGTCGCCGCCCGGGGCGCGCCCCAGGCCGAGGTCCACGCGCCCCGGGTAGAGCGCCTCGAGCATGCGGAACACCTCGGCCACCTTGAAGGCGCTGTAGTAGGGCAGCAGCACCCCGCCCGTGCCCACGCGCATGCGCCGCGTCTCGGCGCCCAGGCGCGCGAGCAGCACCTCGGGGCAGGGGTCGGCGAGCGCGGCGATGGCGTGGTGCTCGGCGAGCCAGTAGCGCCGGTAGCCCAGTTCGTCCGCGCGGCGCGCCAGTTCCAGCGTGGCCTGGACCGCCTGGGCCGGGGTGTGCCCCGAGATCACCGGGGACTGGTCCAGGATGGAGAGTTTCAGGGACACCGCGCATTATCCTAGGCGGCCCGTAAGCAGCGGACGGCCCGTTTCGACTGAATCCCATGCGCTACGCGCTCGGCCTCGTCCTGGCGTGCCTGGTGACCCCGGCACAGGCGGCCCAATGCGAGGCCCGCTCCGGGCCCCGGACGACCGCCCTGGTGGAGCTCTATACCTCCGAGGGCTGCGACAGCTGCCCCCCGGCGGACCGCTGGCTGCAGGGCCTCGCCGGGCGGGGCCTTGCCCCGGACCGGGTGGTCCCGCTTTCCCTGCACGTCAACTACTGGGACTACATCGGCTGGAAGGATCCCTACGCCCAGCAGCGGTTCGCGGACCGCCAGCGGCGCCTGGCGCAGGTCATGCGGGCGCGCATCATCTACACCCCGCAGGTGCTGCTGCAGGGCCGGGATTTCCGGGGCTGGCACGGCGCCGGATTCGAGGCGGCCGTGGCGGCGATCAATGCCCGAGCGCCCGGGGCGCGGATCGACCTCTCGCTCCGGGCGGGAGGCGCAGAGACGTTCGACGTGACGGCGCGGGCCGAGCTGCTGGACGCCTCCCAGGGGCCCGACGCAGCGCTCTACCTGGCCAGCTACGAGAACAAGCTGGTGTCCCGGGTGACCGCCGGTGAGAACCGGGGACGGTCCCTCGCCCATGACTACGTGGTGCTGGAGTGGGTGGGCCCGATCGCCTTTGCGGGCGGCAGGGCGGAGGGCCGGCGCTCGGTTCCGCTGCTGCCCAAGGCCGTCCCGGCCAACTCCGGGGTGGCCGCGTTCGTCCAGAACCGGCGCTCCGGCGAGGTTCTGCAGGCCCTGATGCTCCCGGCCTGCCCCGGCTAGGGCCCCGAAAAGCTTCCCTGCGGGGGTCGGCCGCCTTGGGTATTATTCCGGCGGTCTTGATCGCAGGGGAAACCCTGCCCGGAGGCAGCAGCTGTGCTCGCGACCCAGATTCGCCAGAAGGACGGAATCTTCTATTTCGTCAGCTATCCCGCCAAGGACCTCCTGGGCCGGGTGCGGTTCATCAGCCGCTTCTATGGCGAAGGCGAGCAGATCGCCCCCTCGCGCATCGCCCAGGACGACGACATCGCGCAGTTCATCTCGCGCATCGAGCGCACCGACCACGCCTTCCAGCGCGGCCTGTCGCAGGCCAAGGTGCGCCAGCTGCGCAATTTCTACGAGACCGCGGTGACCCAGCCGCCGATCCCCGGGACGGTGCTGCTGTTCACGTCCGAGACCCTGCGCTACCAGTCCGCGGGGGACGGCATCGGGCACCTCTCGGAGCCGAACCAGAAGTTCCTCATCATCGACGGCCAGCACCGCCTGGCGGCGCTGTACTTCTACATGCTGGACAAGCCGGCGGAGGCCGCCACCATCCGCGTGCCCTGCATGATCTTCGACGGCCGCAGCGAAGACTTCTCCACCGAGATGTTCGTCATCATCAATTCCACGCCGACGCGCATCAACAAGAGCCACCTCGTCGACCTGTACGAGAAGGTGTCCTGGGCGGCGCCGGACCGCAAGTTCGCCGCGCGCCTGGTGGACAAGCTGTACCGCGAGGGCGACAGCCCCCTGCGCTACCGCATCAACCGCCTGGGCGGGCGCAGCCAGCGCGACAAGTGGATCCTGCAGGCGGAGCTGTTCAACGAGCTGCACCGCTGGGTGCGCCTCGAATGGCGCAAGATCCAGGTGTCGGGCGGCAGCGCGAAGAACGTGGACAAGTACTACGGCGCGATCCGCGACTTCCTCAAGGCGGGGAAGGACGTGTTCGGCGACACCTGGGGCAAGGACAACTACATGGTCACCAAGCCGGTGACCCTGAAGGCGATGATCCGCGTGTGCACCGCGCTGGTGCGCGAGGATGCCGAGCCCGCCGACGGCCGCCAGGCGCGCTGGGCCAAGCGCCTCGCGCCCTGGGGCGAGATGGTGCGCGAATTCCGGGAAGAAGGCTTCTACGAGCGCTTCGCCGCCAAGGGCGAGGTCGAGCGCGTGGCGCGCATCCAGCGCGACCTGGCGCGCGCCGCCGGCATCGAGGTCAAGAAGGGCTGATCGCGCCTGCCGCCGCGAGGCGCGCGATGTCCGGCTCGCGGTATCCCAGCTCGGCGAGGATCGAGCGGCTGTGCGCACCCAGCGCCGGCACCTCGTCCATGCGCGGCTCGAACTCCGACAGGTTGAACGGCGGCTTGGGCGCGCGCACCGCGCCCGCGGAGGTGCCGACTTCGCGCCAGCGGTCGCGCGCCGCGAGCTGGGGATGTTCCCAGAACTCCTGCATGGTGTTGAGGCGCGCGTTGGCGATGCCGGCCGCTTCCAGCCGCGCCTCGGCCTGCGCCGCCGTGAGGGTGCCGAACACCTTGTCGATCGCCGCGTGCATCGCGTCGCGGTTCTGCATGCGCGCGGGGCTCGAGGAGAAGCGCGCATCCTGCGCCAGCGCGGCGTCGCCCAGCACCTGGCCGCAGAAGCGCGCGAACTCGCGCTCGTTCTGGATGCTGAGGAACACCGCCTTGCCGTCGCCCGCGCGGAACGGGCCGTAGGGCACGATGGTGGCGTGGTAGGCGCCCGAGCGCGGCGGCGCGCTGCCGCCGTAGGCGGTGAAGTAGGCGGGGAAGCCCATCCACTCGCCCAGCGCCTCGAACATGGTGATGTCCAGCGTCGCGCCCACGCCCTCGCGCTCGCGGCGCAGGAGCGCGGCGAGGATCGCGCTCATGGCGTACATGCCGGCGGCGATATCGGCCACGGGGATGCCGGCCTTGGCCGGGGCTTCCGGCGTGCCGGTCACCGACAGCAGTCCCGCCTCGCACTGCACCAGCAGGTCGTAGGCCTTCTTCGCGGCGTAGGGCCCGGAGGGCCCGTAGCCGGAAATCCCGCACCACACCAGCTTCGGGTGGCGCGCACGCAGCTCGGCCGCGCCCAGGCCGAGTCGCTCCACCGCGCCGGGCGCGAGGTTCTGCACGAAGACGTCGGCCCTTGCCAGCAGCCGCGCGAGGACCTCCTTCGCCTGCGGGTGCTTCACGTCGAGCGCCAGGCTTTCCTTGGAGCGGTTGGTCCACACGAAATGCGACGACAGCCCCCGCACGGAACGGTCCATGGCGCGCGACTGGTCGCCCGCCTCCGGGCGCTCGATCTTGATCACGCGGGCGCCGAGCTCGGCGAGCTGGCGGGTGCAGAACGGCCCGGCGATCACCTGCTCGAGCGCCACGATCGTGACGCCCTCCAGCGGGCGCCTCACCGGAACGCGACCGTCAACCCGGGAAGCCCGAGGCCCTTGAACGCCGTGCTCCAGGTTTCCCCCGGCTTCACCGGATGGGCGTCGGTCCAGGTGCCGGTGGAGACGATCTCGCCGGCGTGCAACTGGTCGAACTCGGGCTGGATGGCGAGCAACTCCACCAGGTGCGCGAGCGCGTACAGCGGGCTGTCGAGCACGTTGGCGCCGGTGCCTTCGTCGATGGTCTGCTTGCCGCGGCGCAGCGCCACCCGCGCCGCCGGGAGCCGCGCCTCGAGGTCGGGGATCTCGGCCACCGGCAGCTGGGTGCCGAGCACCAGCCGGCCGTGCAGGCCGTTGGCCGCGGTGCAATCGGGCAGCGTCACCTTCCAGTCCGGGTGGAAGCACTGCACGATCTCGCAGGCGTGGGCCACCCAGTCGATGGCGGCGAGGATGGCGTGCGCGTCGTGCGAGCGCGGCGGCGGCGCCTTGAGACCGAAGCAGATTTCCGGCTCGATGCGCGGCTGCGGCAGCCCCTCGAGCGCGACTTCGGCATGGTCGCGATCGGCGCGCACCAGGGTCTGGTCGTACACGAAGCCCCAGATCGGCTGGTGCACCCCGTAGCGCGGCCAGATGCTGCGGTTGGTGAAGCCGATCTTGCGCCCCACGGGCTTCCAGCCGATCGCCAGGCGGTGCTGGTGCAGGCGGCGCATCGCGCGGTAGCCCAGCTCGGCGTCGAGCGCCGGGTGGCGCGTGCTGAATTGCGGCGCCGTGTGCCCGTTGGCGGCCAGCTCGATCAGCTCCTCGGAGACCGCGCGCAGGGTGGATTCCGGCATGGAGAAAATTCTACCTCCCCGGCGTGGTTGCACCCCGCCGTTTCGCGTGCAAAATACCCGCCATGGAAGCCCATCTGATCTGGCTGCTGCTCGGCCTGGCGCTGGTCGTCGTGGAGCTGATCACCGGCACCTTTTATCTGCTCGTCCTCGGCGCGGCAGCGCTGGGCGGCGCCGCTGCGGCCTGGGCCGGGGCGGCGTTC
>Ga0075430_100005237_pt1 | contig 10938 bp, 6 predicted proteins | sample RhiMetdeltSRZDD4_FD_75294 | JGI IMG/M metagenome (GOLD analysis project Ga0075430, IMG submission 75294) | Populus rhizosphere microbial communities from Tennessee, USA - Rhizosphere MetaG P. deltoides SRZDD4 | ecosystem: Host-associated > Plants > Roots > Rhizosphere > Soil | place: USA... | reverse complement strand
CGCGCATGCCCAGCACCTTCGTGATCGCCGCCGTCAGCGTCGTCTTGCCGTGGTCGACGTGGCCGATCGTCCCCACGTTGACGTGTGGCTTGGTGCGCTCGAACCTCTGCTTCGCCATTGTGGTGAATCCTCCCTAGCGTCGCTCGACGTGGCCACCCATCACCCGGGGGCCCGTCCCTGACGGGCCTACGCCCGAGCCTTTGCCAGAATGCCCGTCTCCACCGCCTTTGGGACGGGCGAATAGTGCTCGAATTCCATCGAGTAGGACGCACGGCCCTGAGTCGCCGAGCGGAGGTCGGTGGCGTAGCCGAACATCTCCGCCAGCGGGACAAGCGCTCGGACCGTCTGAGTATTCCCTCGCGGCTCCATGCCCTGGATCTGGCCGCGCCGTCGATTCAGGTCGCCCACCACGTCCCCCAGGAAGTCCTCGGGCGTGGTGACTTCTACCCGCATCACCGGCTCCAGCACCTGCGGGGCGCCTTTGCGGGCCGCCTCGCGGAAGCCGATTGAGCCGGCCATCTTGAACGCCATCTCGTTCGAGTCGACCTCGTGGTACGACCCGTCCACCAGCTTCACCCGGATGTCGACCATCGGGTAGCTAGCGACGACGCCGCTCTCCATCGCCTCCTTGACGCCGGCCTCAATCGGGCCGACGTACTCGCGCGGGACCGAGCCGCCGACCGTCTTGTTCTCGAACTCGAAGCCAGCGCCTGCCTCCAGCGGCTCCAGCTCCAGGACGCAGACGCCGTACATACCGCGACCGCCGGACTGGCGCACGAAACGCCCTTCCGCCTTGGCTGGTCTGGTGATCGTCTCGCGGTACGCCACCTGCGGCCGGCCGACGTTCGCGTCCACCCGGAACTCGCGCAGCATCCGATCGACGATCACTTCCAGGTGCAGCTCGCCCATGCCGGAGATCAGCGTCTGGCCGGTCTCCTGGTCCGAGCGCACCCGGAAGGTCGGGTCCTCCTCGGAGAGGCGCGCAAGGGCCATGCCCATCTTGTCCTGGTCGGCCTTCGTCTTCGGCTCGATCGCGATGTCGATGACCGGCTCCGGGAACTTGATCGCCTCCAGGACGATCGGCGTCTCAGGCTGGCAGAGCGTGTCGCCCGTGACCGTGCTCTTGAGGCCGACCACCGCCGCGATGTCCCCGGCCGAAACCGCGTCCACATCCTCGCGGTGGTTGGCGTGGAGCTTCACGATCCGCCCGACGCGCTCGCGCGTGTCCTTGGTGGAGTTGAACAGGTAGCTGCCCGACTTGAGCGCGCCGGAGTAGACCCGGATGAACGCCAGCTTGCCGACGAACGGGTCCGCGGCGATCTTGAAGGCGAGTGCCGTGAACGGGTCGGTGGCCGAGGCCGTACGCGTGACTTCCTCACCTGTGCGCGGGTTGGTACCCGTGATTGGCGGGATGTCGAGCGGCGAGGGCAGGTAGTCCACGACAGCATCCAGCAGCGGGCGGACACCCTTGTTCTTGAGGGCGGTGCCGCAGAGAACCGGAATCAACTGGCCGGCGATCGTCGCGCGCCGCAGCGTGGTCCGGATCTCCTCCGGCGAGATCTCCTCGCCTTCAAGGTACCGCTCCATCAGCTGGTCGTCGAGCTCGATGACGCGCTCCACGACCTGCTCGCGGTGCTGCGCGACCTCCTCGGTCAGGTCATCAGGAACCGGCCCGCGCTGGATCGGATCGTTCGCGTTGGCGCCGAACGTCAGCGCCTCCTGCGTGATCAGGTCCACCATGCCGACAAAGCCGGACTCCTTGCCGATCGGGATCTGGATCGGTAGCGGAGAGGCCCCGAGCCGCTCCTTGATCTGGTCGATCGTGCCCCAGAAGTTGGCGCCGACCCGGTCCATTTTGTTGATGAAGCAGATTCGCGGCACGCTGTAGCGGTCGGCCTGGCGCCAGACCGTCTCAGACTGCGGCTCAACGCCGGCCACCGCGTCGAACACGACGACCCCGCCGTCCAGGACGCGCAGCGAGCGCTCCACCTCGACGGTGAAGTCGACGTGGCCAGGGGTGTCGATGATGTTGACGCGGTGGTCACGCCACTCGGCCGTGGTCGCCGCTGCCGTGATCGTGATCCCACGCTCGCGCTCCTGCTCCATCCAGTCCATGGTGGCCGTGCCTTCATGGACCTCGCCGATCTTGTACGATCGGCCGGTGTAGTAGAGGATGCGCTCGGTCGTGGTGGTCTTGCCGGCGTCAATATGGGCGATGATGCCGATGTTGCGCGTGTTCTGGAGATTCTGGTCTGCCATGTCCTGTTGCCCTCAGCTTTCAGCCCTCAGCTCTCAGCAGTCAGACGACAACGGCTGACGGCTGATGACCGGCCGCTGAAGCGCGCCTACCAGCGGTAGTGCGCAAATGCCTTGTTGGCGTCCGCCATTCGATGGGTGTCGTCCCGCTTTTTGACCGTGGCGCCCTGCCCGTGGTAGGCGTCCAGGATCTCGCCGGCCAGCTTGTCGGCCATCGTCTTGCCGCTGCGGGCGCGAGCGGAGGCGATCAGCCAGCGCATCGCCAGCGACATCCGCCGATCGCCCTTGATCTCGACCGGCACCTGATAGGTCGCACCGCCGACACGGCGCGGCTTCACTTCCAGGACAGGCGTCGCGTTGCGAAGTGCCTGGTCGAAGATGTCCACGGGCGGCCGCCGAAGCTGGGCCTCGGCCCGCTCGAGCGCAACGTAGACGATGCGCTCCGCGATGCTCTTCTTGCCGTCAAGCATCAGCTTGTTGATGAAGCGCGTGATCGTCTTGCTGCCATGGCGCGCGTCTGGCGGAACATCGCGCTTGACAGGCCGGGAACGCCGAGGCATGCAAACCCCTCCGACGTCAGCTCTCGCCGACAGAACCTGACTACGGTACAGAGGAACGGCGCAGGGCACTGGCCCATCGGGTTGGCCCCGCCACGTCGTTCGTGCATCTATGACCGCGGTCTACCTACGAAGCGGCCGGCGCCGCCTCCCCGCGCATGAAGAGAGCCAGGGATAGAAAGCCCTGGCCCGGTGAGCGTGCCCGCCGGGGCCTTATCTGCCGGAGCCCGGCCCCTTGACGGCCTTCGCACCGTATTTCGAGCGACCCTGCTTGCGGTCGCGAACACCACCGGCGTCGAGCGCGCCACGCACCACGTGGTAGCGCACGCCGGGCAGATCCTTGACACGGCCGCCGCGAATCAAGACGACCGAGTGTTCCTGAAGGTTGTGGCCCTCACCCGGGATGTAGGCCGTGACCTCCATCTGATTGGTGAGCCGGACCCGAGCGATCTTCCGAAGCGCCGAGTTCGGCTTCTTCGGCGTCATCGTCCGGACCTGGAGACACACGCCCCGCTTTTGGGGAGAGCCACGACCACGCGTCGTCCGCTTGTCCAGAGCGTTGTAATTGAACCGCAGGGCAGGGGCGCTCATCTTCTTGCGAAGCTTCTCCCGCCCCTTGCGGACGAGCTGGCTGATAGTGGGCAACTCCTCCTCCAACGTGGCAGCCCGCCTCCCGGCCTGGGCGCCAAACGGTAACTATACTGACCAGGAGGCCAGCCGTCAAGCTTCGCCCCGCCGGTCAGCAGTAGATCCACGCGTTTCGTCGTTCACCGGACGACAGCACCGCCCGGCGCAACGGTCAAGTATAGCAACCCCCGGCGCACCGCCGCGCAATTGGCATCGGCCGCTGCGAGGCGGACCCAGGCACGGTCAGGACGCGACGACGTTGTACCGGTGCCGCTGGTTGAGCAGGCAGACCGTGTTGCCCGGCCGGTCCACGATCAACGCGAACCACCTGAGGATGTCACGTCCGAGTACGCTCAGGTCAAGGGTCGCCGCGTCGGTCACGGCCCAGAACGGGCCATTGAAAGATGCCCGAAGACCGCCGTCGCGGCGCATCCAAATCTGCGTGGAGACCTGTACCGATCGCACCCTGCCGCCTACGCCCACGATCCGCTCGTTTGTCTCAAAAGCTTCCAGGCCGAGTTGCTCGAAAACGTCGCTGGTCAGGACCGTCCGGTCCGCACCTGTGTCCACGAGGAAGAGCGTCTCAACAAGTGTGCCGTCGAACGCGATGACTTGTCCACGAATGACCGGGAGTTCCTCGCCTCCAGGGAAACGCACCCATTCGCCGTCAATGCGCATAGAGCCTGGCAGCCCTCTCCGTCGGTACACAATAGGTGAAACGTCCGTCGTCCTCGGGATACGCAGCGCGAGCCAGAGTGATCGCCTCCCGTGCGCTGTCAGCCGCAAAAACCTCCTGTCCCGCGATGGAGATCCACCGTCCGCGATACAGCGCGACGATTTCCTCCCCATGTTCCTGAAACCAGGCCAGATTGCGACCGAACCGTTCATCTTGGGAATCCGCTCTAGCGAGCTCATCGGGATCAGTGACGTCCGTCACCATCAGCACAGGAGGAAGGTTCCGCAGGCCAGAACCTTGCTTTGGTACTTGCATGATGAAGCTGCCCTTATCCGCAATCTGGGCCTCGGCGGAGCGCGCCCAGGCCTCCTCGGCAGTGTCGCCGACGAACTTCTGTTCAGCCGCCACTACGACATACTGGCCGCGATGCCGACGAAAGATCTCGGCGGCGTGGTCCTTCAGCCAGGCCCAGTTTCGATCGAACTGTTGCCGGTGCGCCTGCGCCCTCGCTAGCTCTGCGGGCTCCGTCATCGCTTCAATTGCGCTCAGCGGAGAGGGCCGTGCAATGATCATCCCGTCCTCGCTTCAGCTCGACCTCATCATGATAAGTATATCGCTAATCTCAGGTCTTCGAGACGTGTCCACCCTGGACTCACCAGCCCTGATGAACGAAGGAATACAAGGAGGGGTCCGGAAGCGATGCTTCCGGACCCCTCTTGACATCCTTCCTTCGCAGGCTCAGGACTCCTCAGGACAAGCCTGACTCCTCGGGGCGTCAGCTGCGCGGCTTGTCCTCGTCCACGATGTCGATTGCGCCGAGGTCGGTGTCGTCGATGTCGCCAAGGTCCAGGTCCGCGAGCGCCAGCGGCGCGTCGTCTCCGTCCCCATCCGGCTCGACGTCAGGGGCGTCCACCACCGGCGATGGGCCAGCGCCCATCAGGCTGATGATCTCCGCCGTCCCGGCACCGTTGTCGTCATCGTCGTCGTCGAAGCCCGGCAAGTCGCTCAGCATCGTGTCGGCGTCCAGGCCACCCTCGAGCGGCGTGAGCGTCGGCCCGTCGCCGTCGATGATCAGTCCGCCCTCGCCGAGGAAGATGTCGCCGCCTGGCGGCTGGTTGAGCGCCTGCTGCCGCGCTTCGAGCCGAGCCCGGTAGCCGGAGCCGGCCGGGATCAGCTTGCCGATGATCACGTTCTCCTTCAGGCCGAGCAGCTTGTCGACCTTGCCGGAGAGCGCCGCCTCGGTAAGCACCTTCGTCGTCTCCTGGAACGATGCCGCCGCCAGGAAGCTCTCGGTGTTCAGAGACGCCTTGGTCACGCCAAGCAGCACCGGCTGCGCCGTCGCCGGCTCGCCGCCCTCGGCCAGCACGTGGCGGTTCTTGTCCTCGAACTCGAACCGGTCCACCAGCTCACCAGGGAGCAGCTCCGTGTCGCCGGACTGGTCGACCCGCAGCTTGCGCAGCATCTGCCGCGCAATGATCTCGATGTGCTTGTCGTTGATGTTCACACCCTGCGAGCGGTAGACCTCCTGGACCTCGTCCACCAGGTACCGCTGCACGGCCTCACGTCCCTGGATCCGCAGCACTTCCTCAGGGCTCTTGTGCCCCTCGGTGAGCTGGTCGCCAGCCGTGACGGTCTGGCCGCTCTCGACGCGGATTCGGCTCGCCGATGGCACGCGGTACTCGCGCTCCTCGCGCTCCTCCGCCACCACCATGATCCGGTCGCCCACCTGCTCGACCGAGCCGCTCAGGCGCGCGACGATCGGCGCGAGCCCCTCAGCCTCGGCCAGCCGCTGGTTCATCTCGACCCAGTCGCCGACCTTGACCAGCGGCTCGTAGCCGGCCTTCAGATCGTGCTCGTCGTGGTACACCTCGCGCGAGACGACCTTGATGATTCTGGCCTCTTCGAGGTTCTGTACCTCGACGACGCCGTCGATGTCGCTCAAGATCGCGATACCCTTCGGGGTACGAGCCTCGAAGAGCTCCTCCACGCGCGGCAGACCGCTCGTGATGTCCATGTACTGCGGGCGGCCGGCCGCCCGCGTGGCAACCTGCTGTCCGTCTTCGGCCGTGTCCAGGCGCACGCGCGCCACACCGCCGGTGTGGAACGTCCGCATCGTGAGCTGCGTGCCTGGCTCGCCGATCGACTGCGCCGCCACGATCCCGACGGCGTCGCCGATCTCGACGACGGCGCGCCGGCCAAGGTGCCAGCCGTAGCAGCGCCGGCAGACGCCATGGCGCGACTCGCAGAGCAGCGGCGAGCGCACGTGGACGCGCGGCACGTTCGACTCCGCGATGGCGTCCCGCTCGTCCTCGGTGATGATCGAGCCTTCGTCGTCCATCCCGACGACGATCAGGCCAGTACTCGGATCTGCCACCTCACCCGCCAGATACCGCCCGACGAGCTGATCGAGACGGTTCTGTCGCCGCTGCGGATCGGTCAGGTCCTCGATCCAGATCCCTTCCTCGGTGCCGCAGTCCTCGTCGTAGACGATGACGTTCTGCGAGACGTCGATCAGACGCCGCGTCAGGTAGCCCGAGTCAGAAGTTCGGATGGCAGTGTCCGCCAGACCCTTCCGAGCGCCGTGCGTCGAGAGGAAGTACTCCAGCACCGAGAGCCCCTCGCGGAAGCTCGAGCGGATCGGCAGCTCGATGATGCCGCCGGACGGGTCGGCCATCAGGCCGCGCATCCCGGACATCTGCGAGATCTGCTGGATGTTTCCTTTCGCCCCGGACTGGGCCATCATCGTGATCGGCCCGAACGGGTCGAGCGCGTCGTCCACGGCGCTCGTCACCAGATCCTTGGTCCGCGTCCAGACCGCGATGACCTCGTTGTACCGCTCCTCATTGGTGATGAGTCCCCGCCGGAACTGCTTCTCGATAGCGGTGACTTCGTCATCGGCGTCAGCCAGGAGCTTAGGCTTGGATGCCGGGATCGTGATGTCGCTCACGGCCACCGTGGTGCCAGAGAGCGTGGCGTACCGGAACCCGAGCGTCTTGATGACGTCGAGCACCGTCGCTGCCTGACGGTTGCCGTAGCTCCGGATCAGCGCCGCGACGATCGCCTTCAGGCCGCCCTTGTCAATTCGCTTGTTCTGGAACGGCAGCGGGGCCGCGTTCTGCTCGCGCAGGGCCTCGTTGATCGTGTTGAACAGGATGATCCGCCCGACCGTCGTTGGCACCATCTCGAGCTGATCGGCCTGGACCGCGGACGGGTCGTTCGGGTCGATCCGGTCGATAGCCGGATCGTACTCCCAGAGGTTCCCCTCTGGATCCCGGTGCATCCGCACGTGGATCCGAGCCTGGAGGTGGATACCGGCCTCCTCCAGCGTCGTGCGCAGGTCGTACGCCCGGATGGCGTCCGCCCAGCTCGCGAACTTCTGGTCGGTGCCCTTCGCGTCTGGGCGCTCGGTGGTCAGGTAGAAGCAGCCGAGCACCATGTCCAGGGTTGGCGCCACCACCGGCTCGCCGTTGGACGGCTGGAGCAGGTTGTTGACCGAGAGCATCTGCTCGCGGGCCTCGCGCTTCGCCGCCGCCGAGAGCGGGACGTGCACGGCCATCTGGTCGCCGTCGAAGTCGGCGTTGAACGCCGTGGTGACCAGCGGATGGATCTGGATCGCGCTGCCCTCGATCAGGATTGGCTCGAACGCCTGGATACCCAGACGGTGGAGCGTCGGGGCGCGGTTCAGCAGCACCGGGTGGTCCTGGATGACCTCTTCGAGGACGTCCCAGACCTCGGGCCGCACGCGCTCCACGATCCGCTTGGCGCTCTTGATGTTGTGGGCGTGGTTCCGCTCCACCAGCTTGCGCATCACGAACGGCTTGAACAACTCCAGCGCCATCCGCTTTGGCAGGCCGCACTGGTGCAGCTTCAGGCTCGGCCCGACCACGATGACCGAGCGGCCCGAGTAGTCCACGCGCTTGCCCAGCAGGTTCTGGCGGAACCGTCCCTGCTTGCCCTTGAGCATGTCGGAGAGCGACTTCAGCTTGTGGTTGCTCGATCCTGAGACGGCCCGGCCGCGCCGACCGTTGTCGATCAGCGAGTCCACGGCCTCCTGGAGCATCCGCTTCTCATTGCGGATGATGATCTCCGGCGCGCCAAGCTCCAGCAGCCGCTTGAGGCGGTTGTTCCGGTTGATCACCCGGCGGTACAGGTCGTTCAGGTCGGACGTCGCGAAACGGCCGCCGTCGAGCTGCACCATCGGCCGCAGGTCTGGAGGAAGAACCGGCAGGATCTTCATCACCATCCACTGCGGCTGGTTGCCGGACTTGCGGAACGCCTCCACCACGCGCAGGCGCTTGGTGGCCTTCTTGCGTCGCTGGCCGGAGGACGACCGCGAGTCCATCCGGAGCTCCTGGGCCAGCTTGTCCAGGTCGACCTTCTGGAGCAGGTCCCAGATCGCCTCGGCGCCCATGCCGGCCTTGAACACGCGGTTGCCAACCAGATCCAGCACCTCGCGGTACTCGGCCTCGTTCAGCGTGAGCAGCGTCTTGACGGCCTCGATCCGCTTGATCTTCGCCTCGACGCTCTGGCGCTCACCCTCGGCGTCGATCTCCGATTCGCCCGCCCCAGCTTCCTGGGACGCCTGCATCATCTCTGCCCTGACGCGGTCGATGTCGTTGTCGAGCGGCTCGGCGACCGTCTTCTGGCGCTCCGCCATGTCCGTCTCGAACTGATCGAGGAAGACCTTGGCGACGTCTTCGAGCGCCGTGACGTGCTGCGGCTTCACCGTCTCGCCGGTCCGCACCACGACGGTGTCGTTCGGGCTGAAGACGATGTCGTCCTCGGCAACCTGGCCGTTCAGCGACTCGATCTCCGCGCGCAGGCTGGAGCTGGATTCCTGGACCCAGTTGACCATCCGGTCGCGCTCCTCTTCGAGGTCGCGCAGCCGCTGGGTCTTCTCGTCCTCGAGGTCGGCCAGCTTGTTCATCAGCGGGCCGGTCGCCTCTTCGAGGCGGCTCGTGCGCTCGCGCTCGCGGGCCTCGATCCGGCGCTCGGTTTCTTCCTGGATCTGCTTGATCAGGCGCTCACGAGCCTGCTCGTTGACGTCCGTGATGATGTACTTCGCGAAATACAGCACCTGCTCGAGCAGGCGCGGCGTGACGTCGAGCAGCAGGCCGATCCGCGAGGGCGTGCCCTTCACGAACCAGATGTGGCTGACGGGCGAGGCCAGCTCGATGTGGCCCATCCGCTCGCGCCGCACCTTGGCCCGTGTGACCTCGACGCCGCACTTGTCGCAGATGATGCCCTTGTAGCGCACCCGCTTGTACTTGCCGCAGGAGCACTCCCAGTCCTTCGTGGGACCGAAGATCCTCTCGCAGAACAGACCGTCGCGCTCAGGCTTGAGCGTGCGGTAGTTGATCGTCTCCGGCTTCGTCACCTCTCCTCGGGACCAGGAGCGGATCTGGTCCGGCGAGGCGAGCGTGATGCGCACCGCGTTGAAGTTGTTAACCTCGAGCATCCTACCCCCAGTAGGGCGGGTGTTGGGTTCTGGGTTCTAGGTTCTGGGGAACGAGAATGCGCCCCCAGAACCCAGCACCTGGAACCTAGAACCCCGTTGACTAGTCGCCGCGCTCGAAACCGGAAATGTGGATGTCCATCGACGGGATGCTGTCCGTGGCAGACAGGTCCTCCAGGAAGGTGACCTCCTCCTCTTCCTCGTTCAGCACCTCAACCGCCAGCCCGAGGCTCTGGAGCTCCTTGACGAGCACCTTGAACGACTCGGGAACGCCCGGCTGGAAGATGTCCTCACCCTTGACGATCGCCTCGTACGTCTTTACGCGGCCCACGACGTCGTCAGACTTGACGGTCAGGATCTCCTGGAGCGTGTGCGCCGCGCCGTACGCTTCGAGCGCCCACACCTCCATCTCGCCGAAGCGCTGGCCGCCGAACTGCGCCTTCCCACCCAGCGGCTGCTGCGTGATCAGCGAGTACGGGCCGGTCGACCGGGCGTGGATCTTGTCCTCAACCAGGTGGACCAGCTTCAGCATGTAGATGTAGCCGACCGTTACTTCCTGGTCGAACTCCTCGCCGGTCCGGCCATCCCGCAGCGTGATCTTGCCCGTCTCAGGGAGGCCAGCCTTCGAGAGCTCGGCCTTGATGTCCTCCTCGGTCGCCCCGTCGAAGACCGGCGTGGCGAACTTGACGCCCATCGCGTCCGCGGCCCACCCCAGGTGGGTCTCGAGGATCTGGCCGATGTTCATCCGCGACGGCACGCCGATCGGGTTCAGGATGATCTCGACGGCCCGGCCATCCGGCAGGAACGGCATGTCCTCCACGTGCATGATCCGCGCGATCACGCCCTTGTTACCGTGCCGCCCGGCCATCTTGTCGCCCTCGGAGATCTTCCGCTTCTGGGCGATGGAGACCCGGACCTGCTTGTTGACGCCGGCCGGCAGCTCGACGCCCGCGTCTCGCTCGAAGACACGAACGTCCACCACCTTGCCGCGCTCGCCGTGCGGGACTCTCAGCGAGGTGTCCTTGACCTCCCGCGCCTTCTCGCCGAAGATTGCGCGCAGCAGGCGCTCCTCAGCCGTCAGCTCGGTCTCGCCCTTCGGCGTGATCTTGCCGACCAGGATGTCGCCGGCCTTGACCTCGGCGCCGATCCGGATGATCCCGTTCTCGTCGAGGTCGCGGAGGCTGTCCTCGCCGACGTTCGGGATGTCGCGGGTGATCTCCTCGGGGCCGAGCTTCGTGTCTCTTGCCTCGACCTCGTGCTTCTCGATGTGGATCGACGTGAACTTGTCGTCACGCACGATCGACTCCGAGAGCAGGATCGCGTCCTCGAAGTTGCCGCCCTCCCAGCACATGAACGCCACCAGGACG
>Ga0075430_100005236_pt1 | contig 10941 bp, 12 predicted proteins | sample RhiMetdeltSRZDD4_FD_75294 | JGI IMG/M metagenome (GOLD analysis project Ga0075430, IMG submission 75294) | Populus rhizosphere microbial communities from Tennessee, USA - Rhizosphere MetaG P. deltoides SRZDD4 | ecosystem: Host-associated > Plants > Roots > Rhizosphere > Soil | place: USA... | reverse complement strand
CTGCGCAGGCAGACGCCGTCGTCTGTCGCGCGGCGCGGGCTGCGGGTGCAGCTCACGCTGATCGGCGCCTGCCCGTGCACCGTGAGCGGAGTCGTGCGTTTCCTGGGGAAGCGCGCGGGCGCGCGACGGCGGTCGCGGGCGGAGGGGACGGTGACGCTCACGGTGAGGTTGAACTCGGCGTCGCGGAGGACACTCAGGCGCGCGCGGCGGGTCACGCTCGCGGTCGCGCTGACGATCGCCGACACGGCCGGCCGCTCGCGCGAGCGCACCAAGACCGTGCGGCTGCGGCGCACATAGGATGCACCGCGATGATCGCGCTCGTGACCGGCGCATCCAGCGGCATCGGCGAGGCGACCGCGCGCCGGATCGCGCGTGAGCCGGGTGCGCGCCTGATCCTGGTCGCGCGGCGGGAGGAGCGGCTGCGCGCGCTGGCGGACGAGCTGGGCGGCGCGACGGTGGTGGCCGTCGACCTGTTGACCGACGAGGCGCCCGCGCAGATCGCGGCCGCGGTCGAAGAGGAGCACGGCCGCCTGGACCTGCTCGTGAACAACGCCGGGGCTGCCTGGCGGGGACGGTTCGGCGACACGGGCTGGGAGAACGTCCGCCGCCACATGGAGCTGAACTTCGAGGCGACGGTGCGGCTCACGGAAGCGCTGCTGCCGATCGTGCGCCGGTCGGCTCCGAGCGCCATCGTGAACGTCGCGAGTACCGCGGGCCGCGTGGCACGTGGCAACTCGGGCGGCTATTCGGCCAGCAAGTTCGCCCTCTGCGGATGGAGCGACGCGCTGCACCTCGAAGAGCGTGAGCACGGCGTGCACGTCGGCCTCGTGCTCCCGGGTTTCGTGGCGACGGAGGGATTCCCGCAGCGCGAGCTGGTGGCGCGGCGGCGTACGCGGTGGCTCGTGTCCACTCCCGAGAAGGTCGCCGAGGTCATCGTCCAGACCGGGCCCGGCGGCAAGCCCGAGCGGTTCGTGCCGCGCGTCTACGGGCTGGGCGCCGGCCTGCGCACCGTCGCGCCGCGGCTGATTCGCAGGCTGTTGAGCGGCGGCGCCGGCATCACTCCGGCGACGGGGCAGGACGCGCGGGAGCAATGAGCACGCGCGCCTCGAGCGCCGGGTGCGCTCGCCGGTAGCGCGCGACCGCCTGGGCGCCGATCTCGCCTGCGCGGCCCGCGGGCGCCAGGGCCACGACCGCTCCGCCGAACCCGCCGCCGGTGAGGCGCGCTCCCAGCGCGCCGCACTCGCGGGCCAGTCCCACCAGCCGGTCGACCTCCGGGGTGGACGCCTCGAACAGCGTCCGCAGGGACTCGTGCGACCGGTCGAACAGGGTCCCCAGCGCGCGCACGTCGCCATCGAGCATTGCCTCGGCGGCAGCGGCGACGCGCTGCGACTCGGCAGTCACGTGCTGTGCGCGCCGGTCGAGCGGCGCCGGCAGGGCGGCGAGGCGAGGGTCGCGGGGACCGAGGTCGCACAGCTGCGCGACGCCCAGCGCCTGTGCCGCCCGCTCGCATTCGGCGCGCCGCACGTCGTACTCGCCGGAGGCAAGCGAGCGCCGCTGGCCCGAGTCGAGCACGAGGAGCTCGCAGCCGGCGGGGATCGGCACCGGCATCCGCACCAGCGTGCGGCAGTCGATCAACAGGGCGCTGTCGGTGGCCGCGAGCCCCGCCGCCAGCTGGTCCATCGGGCCGGACTGCACGCCCACGAACTCGGTCTCCGTCCGGCGGCCGGCCTCCGCGATCTCGACGTCGTCCAGCTCCAGGTCGAAGGCCTCGCGGAGGGCGCGCCCCACGGCCACCTCGAGGGCGGCGCTGGAGGACAGCCCCGCGCCCACCGGCAGGTCGCTCGAGACGTGCAGGTGGAAGCCGCCGAGCTCGTGTCCCATCGCCGCCAGCGCGTGCGTCATGCCGGCCACGTAGTCGACCCACCCGCCGCTGGGAGCCTCGGCGCCGACCTCGAACGCGGGCGCCTCGCCCTCCTGGTCGCTGACCGCGCGGACCTGCCGGTCGCCGGCCGGCTGCAGCTCGACCCGGGTGCCCTGCGGCGTCGCGACGGGCAGCACCAGCCCGCCGTTGTAGTCGGTGTGCTCGCCGATCAGGTTGACCCGCCCGTGCGCCGACGCGCGCACCCTGTCTATGCTGCCGCCGCGCATGAAAGTGGGAATCATCACCGGGACCGGCACCTATGTGCTTCCCGGCCTCGAAGGCGGGTCACGCGAGCCGGTGGCCACGCGGTTCGGCGAGGCCCTGGTGATGCAGGGCCGGGTGGGCGAGGTGGACGTGCTCCACATCTCGCGGCACGGAGAGGGGCACACGCACCTGTCGAGTCAGGTGACGCACCGGGCGAACATCGCGGCGCTGAACGAGCTGGGCGCGGACTGCGTCCTGGCGGTCACCGTCTGCGGGGCGGTCGACCCGGCCGTCCCGCTCGGATCGCTGATCGTCTTCGACGACCTGCACTTTCTCGCGAACCGGCTCGGCGACGGCTCGCTGTGCACCTTCTACGACGAGCCGGGGGATGCGCTGCGCGGGCACTGGATCTACGAGGACCCGTTCTCGGCGGAGGCCCGCAGGGTGCTGCTGGAGGCCTGCGCGGACTCCGGCCTCGAGGCCCGCGACGGCGGGTGCTACGGGCACGTCGACGGGCCGCGGTTCAACACGCGCGCCGAGATCCGGTCGCTGGCGCAGGCCGGAGTCACCGCCGTGAGCCAGACCGCCGGGCCCGAGACCGTGCTGTGTGGCGAGGCACAGCTGCCCTACGCGCTGCTCGGTTACGCGACCGACTACGCGAACGGCGTGCAGGACGAGCCGACACCGGTCCCGGAGCTGCTGCGCCTGATCGAGGCCAGCAAGGAGTCCTTTGCACGAGTGCTGGGCGCAGCGCTGCCGAAGCTTCCCGGCCGCCGCTTCGCCCCGACCGGGACGATGTACCGCTTCGAGCAGTAGGGCCGCCGCGATGGACCTGCGCCGCCACATTCGCGACATCCCCGATTTCCCGAAGCCGGGAATCGTGTTCAAGGACATCACGCCGCTGCTCGTCGAGCCGACTGCGTTCCATGCGGCGGTCGAGCGGCTGGCTGCGTATGCCCGTCCGCTCGACGTCGAGCTGATCGTGGCCGCCGAGGCGCGCGGCTTCATCTTCGGCGGAGCGCTCGCGCATGAGCTGGGCGTGGGGTTCGTGCCGGCGCGCAAGCCCGGCAAGCTCCCGCACGAGACGATCAGCGTGGAGTACGGCCTCGAGTACGGAGTCGATGCGCTCGAGCTGCACGCGGACGCCGTGCGCGGCGGCACCCGCGTGCTGATCCATGACGACGTGCTGGCCACCGGCGGAACGGCGAAGGCCAAGGTCGACCTCGTCGAGCAGCTGGGCGGCCGGGTGGCGGGCTGCGCCTTCGTGGTGGAGCTGGAGTTCCTGAACGGGCGGGAGCTACTGGCCGGCTACGACGTCCACTCGCTGGTCGGCTACGAGCGCTAGCACCTGCTCGCCCCAGCGGTCGACGAACGCCGGCCCCACGCCTCTGACCGTCTCCAGCTCGTCGAGCGTCGACGGCCGCAGCGTCGCGATCAGCTGGAGCGTGCTGTTGTGCGCGACGGTGTAAGCGGGCTTGCCGTCGCTTGCGCGGGTGCGCCACGCCTTCAACGCATCGAGCAGCGGCTGGTCCGCGTCGCTCACCGGTGCGACCGTCTGCACCTTGGTGCGCGCGGCCACCGGGGTCAGCGAGTCGGGATCGGGGAGGCCGAGCGAGCCCGGGTCGCAGAGGTCGCAGCACCGGCCCGCCGGGGCGCCCGGGCGCGCGTCGCCGAAGTGGTCGAGCAGCGCCCGGCGCCGGCAAGGCGCGTCCGGTGACACGAACGCCTCGACCGCGCGGTAGGCGCGCCAGCCGCGGTCCCGCGCGACCTTGCAGACGTTCGCGACGCGCCGCGGGTCGGGGTCGCCGCCGAGCGTCACCTGCAGGCGCCCGCCCGGGGCGGGCTCCAGCGAGCAGAGGTCGGCGCGCTCCGCGATCCCGAGACAGATGCGGTCGCGGTCCTCGCGCGGGATGTCGATCGTGACGCTGTCGCCGTCGGCGGAGTCGCGCAGCCGGGCGGTGTAGCGCATGACCTCCTCCGGCTCGATCCGGTCGCGCTCGATGAAGTTGATCAGCCGGCCGAGATCTGCCCGCATCGCGAGCAGGATCGCGCGCGCCGGCAGGCCGTCGCGGCCAGCGCGACCGGCCTCCTGGTAATAGGCCTCGACGCTCTTGGGGATCGCCCAGTGGATCACCGACCGGACGTCGGCCTTGTCGACGCCCATCCCAAAGGCGTTCGTCGCGACGACCACGTCCGCGTCGCCCTCCATGAAGCGATGCTGCGCGGCCGCGCGCTCATCGGCCGCCATGCCGGCGTGATAGCCGACCGCCTGCAGGCCCTCCGCCCGCAGCCGCTCGCTCACCTCTTCCACGTCGCGGCGGGTGCCGCAATAGACGATCGCCGGCCGGCTGGCCGGGTCGGACAGCGCGGCGGACAGCAGCATCTGCTTGCGCGCCTTCGACCCCTTTCCCTCCAGCTGAACCACGTCGAACGACAGGTTCGGCCGGTCGAATCCGGAGCGGACGACGAACGGGTCGCGCAGGCCGAGGCGGGTGCGGATCTCCTCCGCGACCTGCTCGGTGGCGGTGGCGGTGCACGCCATCACCGCCGGCGAGCCGAGCCGGTCGATCGCGCCGCGCAGGCGCAGGTAATCGGGCCGGAAGTCGTGTCCCCACTCCGAGACGCAATGCGCCTCGTCGACCACGAACAGGTCGACGGCCCGCGCGGAGAGCGCCGACAGGAAAGCCGACGATGCGAAGCGCTCGGGCGAGCAGAAGACGATCCGCGCGATGCCGCCGCGCACGGAGCCGAGGGCTTTCGCAACCGCGTCCTCCTCCATCCCGGAGGCGATCATCGCCGCGGGATGACCGCCGAGCACCAGGCGGCGATACTGGTCCGCCATCAGGGCGATCAGCGGCGAGACCACGATCGTGAGGTTGGCCGTCGCGATGCCCGGCAGCTGGTAGCAGAGGCTCTTGCCGCCACCGGTTGGCATCACGACGAGGCTGTCGCGGCCCGCCAGCGCGGCCTCGACGGCTGCGCGCTGGCCGGGCCGGAACTCCGCGTGGCCGAAGTGCGCCAGCAGCGCATCCGGTTCGCACGGCCCGTCGTATGGGCGCAGCGGAGCATCGACGTCGATCCGGTCGAGCCCCTTCAGGGCGAGCTGCGCCTCACGCTCCTCGCGGCCGGCCTGGGCGGCGGCCAGCGCCTGCGCTGCCTCCGCGGCGTCGGCGCGGGCGGGGCCGTCGAGCGCGCGCCACAGGCCGCGCAGCTCCTCGAGCTCGTGCTCGACGTGAGCCGCCGGGTCCGCCTCGATGCGCGCGGCGAGCGCGCGGGCGCGGTCGCGGAAGTTCATGCGGTCAGCCTACGTGGGCGGCAGGACCGGCCGGCACGCGATCCGCAAAGAACCTGGAAAGGATCGGACAGGAAGGCCGATCAGACAGGCTGGTTACAAAGGCTGGGTGCGCAGGAAGTCCGCGATCGCGGCGTGCGTCTGCCGCGGCCGCTCAATCTGCGGGATGTGCCCGCACGGGAGCTCCACATGCCGGGCGGCCGGCAGCGCGCGCTCCACGTGCTTCATGAAGGCGGTCGACACGAGGCGGTCGTGCGTGCCCCAGATGAAGAGCGACTCCGGCGCGAGCGACTCCAGCTGGGTCCAGAAGCCGTCCGGCCCGTGCGGCTCGTCGAGATATATGTGGCGCAGGGCGGCATAGAACGCGGCCCGCCCGCGGGCACCGGCAAACACGCGTCCGAACTCGTCGACCGCGGACGCGGCCCACGGCGTGTCGACCGGCAGCGCCCACCGCATGAACGTGTCGATCACCGCCCGGGGTGCGATCTGGAACAGGCCCAGCTCCGGGCGGACCAGCTTGAGGTACGGCGCCCAGCGGCGCTCGCGCAGCCAGGCCATCGCGGGCGTCATCAGCACGAGCCCGCCGGTGCGGTCGTGATGCCGGAAGCCGAGCTCCAGCGCGACGCGGCCGCCGTAGCTGTGGCCGACCACGTGTGCCCGCTCGAGCTCGAGTGCGTCCAGGAGCTGCTCGACCGCGCGGGCCTGGAAGGCCGGCCCGTAGGAGGCGCCCAGCGGCTTGCTGGAATCGCCGAACCCGAGCATGTCCACGGCGATCAGCCGGAACGAGGGCGCGAGCGCCGCGATGCTGGGCAGGAAGGAGGCCTTCGTTCCCCCCAGGCCGTGCAGCATCACGACGGGGTCACCGGTGCCGGCCTCGATCGTCGAGAACTCGCCTCCCTTGGTCCGCACGCGCGCGAAGCGGAACCGGCCGGCGCCCGGGTCAGGTGCGGTGGCCGCCAGGAATCCCACTCCGAGGTGGAGGTTGCGCCGCACCTGAAGCCGGCCGGCACGAAAGGCGTTCATGCCGCTGGCCACGTCGCGGCCGAGGCGCTCCCATGTCTGCTCGTCGGCCGTCAGGACGGCGTCGGCCTGGCCCTTGCTGCCGCCGGTGAGGCGCGCGCCGGTGCGGTCGACGAGCACGTCCCAGCTCTCGCCGTCCGACTCTGCCAGGCGGATCACCGCCTTCGACCCGGGCAGGTCGAAGGCCGCCATGTCGAAGCGCTCGACGAGCGCCCGGAGCGGCGCCGGGGGTCCGGCAGGTGCGCGTGTCGCGGCTGTGGTCGCCATGGGACTGGGTCCTTGTACCCGCTTTGAGACGATCCGTGCGATGCCCATTGTGACCATCGGCGTGTACGGATTCACTCTCGGCAGCTTTCTGCATGCGCTCCGGGGCGCGGACGTGCGCGTGCTCTTCGACGTGCGGCAGCGGCGCGGCGTGCGGGGCGCGGAGTATTCGTGGGCGAACGCGCAGCGCCTCCAGGCGGCGCTCGCGGGAGCGGGGATCGCCTACCGCCACCACAAGGAGCTCGCCCCCACCACCGAGCTGCGGCAGCTCCAGTACCGCGAGGACGAACGCGGCGGCGTCGGCAAGCGCTCACGCGTGGAGCTGGCGCCGGCCTACGTCGAGCGCTATACGAAAGAGATCCTCGACCGCGCCGATCTTGCGCCGGTCGTGGCGGCGCTGCCCGCGGACGGGGCGGGGGCGCTGTTCTGCGTCGAGGCGGATCCCGAGGCCTGCCACCGCGCGCTGATCGCGGCGCGCCTCGCGGAGCGCCACGGCCTCCCGGTCATGCACCTGCGGCCCTGAGCGGCCCTCACGCCGGCCGCGTCTCGGCCAGGTAGCGCTCCATCCACTGCTCGGAGACGTCGTCGGCCTGGCGTGCCAGCGGTGGCTGCGCGACGACGAAGTCCGCGGGCAACTCGACCCCGATGGCCCGCATCACGTCGACGAGCGTCGCTCGCTGGTCGGCGACGAGGTCCTCGTACACGACCTCGTGGGGCTCGATGGCATAGCGGTCGAAGAGCTCCCGCCACGCGTCTTCCTCGCGGCTGATGCGGCCGAGCTTGCGAGTGATGTGCTCGGCGTCGAACTCGACGGCCCGTTCCGGCTGCTGCGCGTGGTTGGAGTGCCAGCGCAACGTCTGGAGGGCGCGCACCCAGGAGACCGCCTGTCGCAGGTGATCGCGGCGGGTGATGTAGATCAGCTTTGGATCGGGGAGCACGTCCCGGGGATCCGTTGTGCCGAACAGCGGGTGGTACTGGCCCCAGTGCACCTTCGCGCCGAACACGCCGTTCGGGCTCGTCTTGCGCGCGAGCAGCTGCTGGATGTACTCCTCCGTCGTGTGGACGTCCCAGCGCCGCTGCAGCATCCGCATGAAGTCGGGGTGGAAGAGCTCGGTGGGCGCTCCCGCGACCCCGGTCCCCGACAGCAGCCCGCACAGGAGATTGCTGCCGGTCCTCGGGATCGAGCAGATCAGGTACGAGATGCGCGGCTCACCCGGCTCCTCGAACTCGAAGAAGACCGCTTCCTTCGTGCTCATTCGTCTGCGGCGACGGCGTCCGGAAACGAGGTCGGGCCATAGAAGCGCGCGACCGCGGCCATCGCATCGGCCTGCTCCGGGTAGTCGCGGTTCTCGATCAGCTCGTACTCACGGGCGAATCTGGAGTCCGGCCGGGTCAGCATCGAAAAGCAGTCGCTGAGAGCATCCTGCCGTTTCACCCACCGCACCACCTCCTGCCCGATGCACAGGAGGCCCGCCCCGTTGCAGTACTCGACGAAGCGTGCCGCGCTCATGCTCAGCCCGCGCCACTTCACGTTCTCGAACGGCAGCTCGCCGGTCTGCGGGTCCACGTACTGCTCGAGGTTCGAGTGGTGCAGGAACGCGACCCCGTCGGCGCTCAGCTTCTGCGCCAGCTCCTTGACGTACGACTCGACGATGTAGCCGTCGCAGTGGATCAGCGACCCGAAGCTGAACGCGAAGTCGACCTCGCCGTCGCCCACCATCTCGAGGGTCAGCCCGTCGTTCTGGTGAAACGCCGCGTGCGGGGCGCCGCCGAAGCGCTCGCGACAGGCCTCCACGCAGTTGGCCGCGAGGTCGACGCCGATCAGGCGGTCGCAGAGCGGGAGCAGGTACTGGGTCCAGCGGCCGTGGCCGGGCGCGATCTCCAGCAGCGTCCCGGTGGGCAGGAACTGGCGCACGCGCGGGGCGATCAGACCCCACCACTGATAGTCGGGCCCGCCCCACCGCCGGGACCACTCCTCGCCGCGATCCGACCAGTCGTAGCTGCCCCACACGCGCGAGTTCGAGTTGACGTTTGCCATGGCCGAAGCGTAGCCTGCGCGGCCGTGAGCAAGGTCCCGGTCTTCATCAACTGCAGGGACCGCCTGTCGCCCCTGCTCGAGCTGCTCGGCTACCTCGAGCGCGCGGGCTGCGAGCGCGTCTATCTGCTCGACAACGACTCCACGTACCCGCCGCTGCTGGAGTACTACGAGCGGACGCCCCACACCGTGATCCGTCTCGGCGAGAACCGGCCGCACAAGGCGTTCTGGGACAGCGGGCTGCTGGACGAGCTGGACGTGCGCGGCCGCTACGTGTTCAGCGATCCGGACACGATCCCGATCGACGATTGCCCGCTCGACGCGATCGAGTACTTCGGGGAGGTGCTCGACCGTTACCCCGCCTACAGGAAGGCAGGCTTCGGGCTGCGCATCGACGACCTGCCCGACCACTACCGCCTGAAGGCCGAGGTGCTCGCGTGGGAGTCGCGGTTCTGGCGGCGGCTGGTCGCGCCGCGCCTCTACGAGGCGCCGATCGACACGACGTTCGCGCTCTACGCCGGCGCCGAGCACGCTCGCACCGAGGCGCTGCGGACCGGCTACCCGTACCTCGTCCGGCACACGACCTGGTACCAGGACAGCGACAACCTCCCCGCGGAGGACCGCTACTACATCGAGCGCGCGAGCGGCGTCACCAGCTGGACGAGGGACGAGATCGGCGCGGGCGCGCCGGGATCTGCACCCGAGCGGTCGGAGCGGATGCGCGAGAAGCTGGAGCGCTTCGCCGCCGAGCCCGCAGTCGAGGTTGCCGTGGAGCCGCGCCAGCCGCCCGCGCTCGCCGATGTCGCCGCCGCGCTCGGGCAGTTCGTGGGCGAGGAGGGGGCGATCACCGTGCTGGATTCCGGCTTCGAGCGCCGTCTCGAGGAGATCACGGTCTGGTGGCGTGGTGCTGCGCCCGGCGCGCTCGTGCTCATCGACGGCAGCGGCGACGAGGCGGGCCGGCTGACGAGCCACATCCGCACGCTGGGAATTCCGGGGAGTTTCCTTCGGAGCCCCCGCGGGGCGTACTTGGGCGTGAAGCCGGAGTAAACGCCGGCCGCAGCCGCGATGCCGCGGCGTGAGATAGTTCTCGCGTGCCGGACCTGGTCCGCATCCCGAGTCGTTTCAACGGGCCGCTCGACAGCGGCAACGGCGGCTACTCGGCGGGGGTCGTCGCAGGCTTCGTCGACGGGGCTGCCGAGGTCAGCCTGCGGAGTCCGGTGCCGCTCGACACCCCGCTCCACGTCGTGCCCGACGGAGACGGCGCGGTGCGGATGCTCGACGGGGAGACGGTCGTCGCGGAGGCGCGACCGGTGCCGGACCTGGACGTCGAGGTGCCGCCACCCGTCACGCCGGAGGAGGCACGCCGGGCGACGCAGGGCTACAGGGGCCTGCCGCACGGGATCTTCAGCCGCTGCTTCGTCTGCGGTCGCGCGCGGGAGGACGCGTTCGAGGTGTTCGCGGGCTCTGTCGACGGCCGGAAGGTCGTCGCGTCGCCGTGGACGCCGCCGTCTTGGACGGCCGGCGATTCGGGCAACGTGTTGCCGGAGTTCGTGTGGGCCGTGCTCGACTGCCCGACGTACTTCGCGACGTACATCGACGAGGACCTGGCTCCGGGCGTGCTGGCGCGGCAGGCGGCCCGGGTCGACGGTCCCGTGGTGGCCGGCGAAGAACACGTCGTGATCGCGTGGCCGATCGCGGTCGACGGCCGCAAGCGGCGTGCCGGAGCGGCCGTGCTGTCGCGCGCAGGCGACACGCTGGCGGTCGCGGACGCGCTGCTGATCGAACCGCGGCGTTGAGGGAACCGGCACGGCCAACCGGCGGGTCCCTGGCGGCGCGCGGCTACGATGGCCTCCCATGTCGAGCTTCCTGAAGGGCGGGTTGTTCGTCGGTGGCGCCGTCGCGGTCGGTCTGCTGGCGGGGTTTCTGCTCCCATCGCTCGTGGTGGGCGACGAACGTGCAGAGGGCCCGAGCGCGCGGCCGCTCCCCGCGATGCCCGATGTCGTAGGCCTGCCGCTGGAGGAGGCCGAGCTGGTGCTGAACCGGCGCGAGATCGTTCACGTGACCGACGATGAAGACATCTTCGGCGTCGTCATACCGTCGCTCTGGGAAGTGTGCGAGACGGCCCCGGCAGCGGGGCAGAAGGTGCGCCGCCGAGCGCACCTGCGCGCGGCGCTCCCGGGGACCTGCGGCCTGTCGTAGCGATCG
>Ga0075430_100005235_pt1 | contig 10942 bp, 8 predicted proteins | sample RhiMetdeltSRZDD4_FD_75294 | JGI IMG/M metagenome (GOLD analysis project Ga0075430, IMG submission 75294) | Populus rhizosphere microbial communities from Tennessee, USA - Rhizosphere MetaG P. deltoides SRZDD4 | ecosystem: Host-associated > Plants > Roots > Rhizosphere > Soil | place: USA... | reverse complement strand
AACGTCTGCCGCCACCGCCAGTCGATCATGCTCGAGGGCCGCGGCCGCGCGGAAAACATCGTCTGCCCGCTGCACCGCTGGACCTACGACCTGAGGGGCGAGCTGCTCGGCGCGCCGCGCTTCGCCGAGCAGCCCTGCGTCAGGCTGCATTCGACGCCGCTCAGCAACTGGCAGGGCCTGCTGTTCGCCGGGCCGGCCGACCCGCGCCAGGCGCTCGCCGGCATGCGCAACCTCGGCGACTGGGACTTCTCCGGCTACCAGCTCGACCGCGTGATGGTGGAGGAGTACAACTTCAACTGGAAGACCTTCATCGAGACCTACCTCGAGGTCTACCACGTCGACTTCTTCCATCCCGGCCTGGGCAACTTCACCGACTGCGACAATTTCGCCGTCGACTACGGCCGCGACTGGTCGGTGCAGATCGTGCCCGCCAAGGCCGGCCTGCAAAAACCCGGCACGCCCGCGTACCGCAAGTGGCAGGACGCCTGCCTGCAGCAGCTCTCGGGCCGCACGCCGAAGCAGGGCGCGCTGTGGATGACCTACTTCCCGGGGCTGATGCTGGAGTGGTATCCGAACGTGCTGGTGGTGAGCCGCCTCGTCCCGCGCTCGCCGACGCGCACCACCAACGTGGTCGAGTTCTACTATCCCGAGGAAATCGTGCTCTTCGAGCGCGAGTTCATCGAGGCGCAGCAGGCCGCCTACGTGGAGACCGCGATCGAGGACGACGAAATCTGCCTGCGCATGGACCGCGGCCGGCGCGCGCTGTGGGAAGAGGGCCGCGACGACGCCGGTCCCTACCAGTCGCCGATGGAAGACACCATGGTGCACTTCCACGAATGGGTGCGGCGGGGCCTCGGGCGCTGAACACGCTCGTCGCCACCGGCGAGCTGGCGCGCCACCCGGAATGGCGGGTGTTCGACTGCCGGCACGATCTCCTCAAGCACGACCTGGGCGAGCAGCAGTACCGCGCGTCGCACATCCCCGGCGCCGCCTTCGCGCACCTCGACCGCGACCTCTCGGCGCCGAAGAACGGCGCCAACGGCCGCCATCCCCTGCCCGATCCGAACGTGTTCATCGCCTGGCTCGGCAGGCAGGGATTGAAGCCCGCGGACCAGGTCGTCGCCTACGACGGCGGCCCGGGCGCTATGGCCGCGCGCCTGTGGTGGATGCTGCGCTGGGTCGGGCACGACAAGGTGGCCGTGCTCGACGGCGGCTTCGCCAAGTGGGTGCAGGAAGGCCGGCCGGTGACGGCGGACATCCCCGCGTTCCCGCCCACCGCATATCCGGGAAAGGTGCGCGCGGACCGCGCCGTCGATGTGACCTTTGTCCAGCAGCACCTTGGGGAGATATCGCTGCTGGATGGACGCGCGCCGGCGCGCTGGCGCGGCGAGACCGAGCCGATCGACCCGGTGGCCGGGCGCATCCCCGGCTCGCTCAACCGCTTCAGCAGCGACAACCTGACGGCGGAGGGCACGTTCAAGCAGCCCGAGGTGCTGAAGCACGAGTTCCTCTCGGTGCTCGGCACGCGCAAGCTCGAGGCGATCGTCAACAGCTGCGGCTCGGGCGTCGCCGCCTGCCACAACCTGCTGGCGATGGAGATCGCCGGCCTGAAGGGCGCGCGCCTGTACGCCGGTTCCTGGAGCGAGTGGATCGCGGATCCCGCGAGACCGCGTGAGCGCGGCTGACGCCCTCCTCGTCGTCCACTTCGCGATCGTCGCTTTCATCGCCGGCGGGCTGGTCCTGACCTGGGTCGGGGCTGCCCTGGGCTGGGGCTGGGTGCGCAATCGCTGGTTTCGCTATGTGCACCTGGCGGCGATCGCCTTCGTCGCGGTGGAGGCGCTCATCGGCATGACCTGTCCGCTGACGGAATGGGAAGATGCGCTGCGCGGCGGCGCGCGCCCCGAGTCTTTCATCGGGCGCTGGGTGCAGCAACTGCTCTACTACCGCGCGCCGGAATGGGTGTTCACCACGCTCTACCTTGCCTGGGCTGCGGCCACGCTCCTCACCTTGCGCCTGGTCCCGCCCGCAAGGTAGGCTAGGTCTCCACCCGAGGAGGAGGAGACGACAATGAACAAACCATTGCGGATGCGCACTGCCGCGCCCGTGCTCGCCGCGGCCGCCCTGCTCGCCGCCCCCGCGCTGGCGCAGACGGTCGACGGTCCGAAAGTGGACTGGAAGCTCGCCACCTGGGGCAAGCCGCGCGCCTTCACCGCCGGCATCGAAACGCTCGCCAAGCACGTCGGCGAGCGCACCGGCGGCAAGTTCACCATCACCATCGGCTACAGCACCTTCGGGGGCGAGAAGGAGATCCTCGACATCCTGAACTCCGGCGGCCTGCAGATGACCACCATCTGCTCGTCCTACCACCCGGACAAGCACCCGGCCTATACCGGCCTCGACCTGCCGTTCCTGCCGCTGCCGGACTTCGACACGCAGTGGGCGGTGCACGACGCCTACCACGCGCACCCGTACATCCAGAAGGAGCTGGCGCGCTGGAACGCGATGCCCTACTCCTCCAACCTGCTGCCGCAGTACGAGTTCATCGGCAAGGGCAAGGCGCCCAGGTCGCTCGCCGACTTCAAGGGCATGCGGGTGCGCGCCATCGGCGGCATCGGCGACGCGATGAAGAACCTCGGCGCGGTGCCCACCTCGGTGCCCGCCACCGAGGTCTACACCTCGATCGAGCGCGGCACCGTGGAGGCGGCCTCGTTTCCCTCCACCTATGCGCATGCTGCCTACAAGATCCACGAGGTGGGCAGCTGGTACACCACCAACCTGTCGCCCGGCACCCAGGCCTGCCCGACGCTCATCAACCGCAACGCCTGGGCGCAGATCCCTGCGCAGTACCAGAAGCTGTTCGAGGAGGCGCGGCCCAGGGTGAAGCAGGCGCTGACCAAGGCCTACGGCGCCGCGGACGAGAAGAACCTGCCGCTGTTCAAGCGCCGGCTCGCTTTCGTCACCTACACGCCGGCCGAGCTCGCGCAGTTCCACCAGGTGGGCGCCAAGCCCGTATGGGATGCCTGGGTGGCCGAGATGAGCGCCAAGGGCGTTCCGGCGCGCGAATTGCTCGACCTGATCTTCGCCTCCGCCAAGGCGCGCAAGTAGCGGCGCGCCGAGACGGGCCGAGCGCGGTGGCCGGACCGTCCGCATCCGCAGACCACGCGCCCCGGCCGCCGGCCGGGGCGCCGCTGCTCGCGCGCGCCGACTGGCGCCTGGCGCGGCTGGAGAACGGCCTCAACCTCGTCGCCGCCGCGGCCATCTTCGGCGTGATGGCCTTCGGCGTGGCGCAGATCGTGAGCCGCAGCCTGTCGTCCTGGCTGCACGCGCTGATCCCCGCGATCCCGCAGATCGCGATCCACGGCTACATCGACTACATCGAGTTCATCGCCGTGTTGTATGCCGTCCTCGGCATCGCCTACTGCCAGCGCCTGGGCGGCCACATCCGCATGGAGATCGTGGTCGCCAATTTCCGCGGACGCGCGCTGTGGATGATGGAAGCGCTGGCGGTGCTGCTCGCGGTGGCGGTCACCGTCCTGCTGATCGCCGGCACCGGGGACAACTTCCTCAACGCCTGGACCAAGGGCGACTCGTCGATGGACATCAAGCTGCAGCTGTGGCCCTCGAAGCTCGTGGTGCCGCTGATGCTCGGCGTGCTGCTCGCGCGGCTGCTGCTGCAGCTCTGGGCCTACCTGCGGCTCGCCGCCGATCCGTCGCTCGCGCCGATCGCGGTGCCGGTGCCCGAGACCCCCGAGCAGGCGGCGCGCCGCGAGATCGAGGAAGCGATCGGCAAGCTCGGCCCGGACGACGCCCCGCGCGGCTGATGCCATGGACCCGCTGACCATCGGCATCTGCGGCGCCGCCGCCCTCGTCGTGCTGGCGGTGCTCGGCGTGCGCATCGCCTATGCCGCGGCGCTGGTCGGCACGCTCGGCCTGATGATCCTGATGCGGGATCCCTACGCGGCCCTGGTCACCGCCGGCACCGTGCCCTACGCCAAGGGCACCAGCTACGAACTCTCCGTGCTGCCGATGTTCATCCTCATCGGCTACCTCGCCTATTACGCCGGCATGACCACCACCAGCTTCGAGGCGGCCAAGCGCTGGTTCGGCTGGCTGCCCGGCGGCCTCGCCATCGGCACCATCTTCGCGGTGGCCGCCTTCTCGGCGGTGTCCGGCGCGAGCACCGCCGCGGCCGCGGTGTTCGCGCGCGTGGCGATCCCGGAAATGCTCAAGGCGGGCTACAACCGGGCGCTCGCCGCCGGCGTGGTGGCGGCGGGCTCGACGCTCGATTCGCTGATCCCGCCCTCGGCGCTGCTCGTCATCTACGGCATCATCGTCGAGCAGTCGATCGGCGACCTGCTGATCGCGGGCTTCGTCCCCGGCATTCTCTCGGCGCTGGTGTACTGCGCGATCGTGGTGTTGCGCTGCAGGCTCGACCCGGCGCTCGGCCGGCCGATCCGGGGCTACACCTGGACGCAGCGCTGGCAGTCGCTGCCGCCGACGGCGCCGATCTGGATCGTGGTGGTGCTGATCTTCACCGCGATGCTGTTCGGCTGGGCGACGCCCACCGAGGCGGGCGCGCTCGGCGCGTTCTCCACGCTGCTGTTCGCCTGGCGCCACGGCATGAGCTGGGGCCAGTTCCGCGGCGCGATGCTCGACGCCGCCAAGCTCTCGGTGATGATCTTCACCATCATCTGGGGCGTGCTGATCTTCGTGAGGTTCCTGGGCTACGCCAACCTGCCGCTCGCCTTCGCCGGCTGGATCCAGAGTCTGGCGCTGCACCCCCTGCTGGTGCTGCTCGCCATCTACTTCATCTACCTGGTGCTCGGCTGCTTCATGGACGCCATCGGCATGATGCTGCTCACCCTGCCGATCGTGTTCCCGGTGATCGAGGGCCTAGGCTACGACCCGATCTGGTTCGGCATCATCGTGGTGAAGCTCTGCGGCATCGGGCTGCTGACGCCCCCGGTGGGCCTGTGCGCCTTCGTGGTGAACGGGGTGCGCCCCGACATCCCGCTCGGCGACGTGTTCCGCGGCATCTGGCCTTTCGTGCTGGCCGACGTCGCCACCGTGGCTCTGCTCACCGCCTATCCGGAGCTGGTCACCTTCGTCCTGACGCTCAAGCCGCGCTAGCGCTGGCCGAGCAGGCCGTGCAGGATGCGGCCGAAATCGGTGTTGTCGTGGTAGCCGCGGAAGCGCTCGGCGCCGGGTCCGATGGCGCCCACCACCACCGGCTCGGTGCTGTGCCCCGAGGTGCCCCAGTAGAAGCCGGTCCGGCGCGCCACCATGCGGCCCAGCGCATTGCGCACCGGATAGCTGTTGTTGCGCTCGAGGATCTGCCCCTTGAGGATCGCCTCGCGCAGGTCGGCGTCGAGCCTGAACCCCGGGAAATGCGCGGCGAGCAGCTTGTCGATGCCCTCGTTCGTCGGCTTCTTCCCCAGCTGCTCGAGCGCCTTGTCGAAGGAGATGCTGATGCCGGCGAGAAGCTGCAGCTGGGCGTCGCCGGTATAGAAGCGGTTCTTGCTCGAGGTGCTGCTCAGGTCCCTGAAGGCGTAGGTAGCGCTCAGGCCGCCGGTCTCGTGGTCGCCGGTGACGATGATCAGGGTGTCGGGCGAGCCGCGCTGGAATTCGAGCGCCACGCGCAGGGCTTCGTCGAAGGCCCACAGGTCGCGCATCAGCGCCGCGGCGTCGTTGCGGTGGCCCGCGGTGTCGGTGTTCTCGTTCTCGATGAACAGGAAGAAGCCCCGCGGATTGTCCGTCGCGAGCGCCTTGAGCGCGGCGCGCATCATGTCGGCGAAGCTCGGCTCGCCGGCATCGCGGTCGATCGCGTAGGCCATCGACTCCTCGGCGAACAGGCCGAGCAGCCGCGGGCCCGCAGCCGCCTTCAGCTCGGCGGCGTTGCGCGCCAGCGCATAGCCCTTGCCGCGGAACCCCTCGAGGTGCGCCGGCTTGAACTGGTCGGCGCCGCCGCCCATCAGGACCTCGGGCGCGAGCGCCAGGTACTGGTCGACGATCGAGGCGGCGTCGCGGCGGCTCCTGGCGTGCACCGAGAACGCGGCCGGCGAAGCGTCGTAGATCTCGGCGGTGGTGACCAGGCCGATGCGCTTGCCCTGCGCCCTGGCCACTTCGGCGGCGGTGCGCGCCGGCTTGCCGTCGGGCCCGACGGCGATGGCGCCGATGGTGGTCTTCACGCCCGTCGACATCGCCGAGGCGGCGGAGGCGGAGTCCGTCGCGAACGCCTCGTAGGGATGGGTGGTGAGGAAGCCCAGGCTGCCCTGGTGGAACACCACGTCGGTGACCGCGAAGCCGGATTTGCGCAGCGCCCGGCTGGAATAGCGCCCCAGCTCCCACTGCGTGGCGGCGGTACCGTCGGCGAACAGCAGGATGATGTTCTTCGGCTGCTGCTGCTGCGCGACCGGCACCGGGGCGCAGGCAGCCAGGAACACGGCGAGGACCGCCAGCCAGCGGGTATGTTTGAGCATCGCACTTCCCCCCTTTGCGTCGATTTTACCGCCGATGAACCGCGCGCAGCCGCTGCAGCGCCTCGGGCGCGCCGCGCACGCGCAGCAGCACGCCGTCGCCGTCCGCGCGCTCCTCCAGCACCTCGCAGGCCGCGAAGATCTCGCCGCGCAGCTTCTGCGCCGCCCAGGGCAGGAACAGCTCCGCCTCGACCAGGTCGCGCCGGAAGAACGCGACGATCGCCTCGCGCAGCGCCGCGACGTCGGCTGCCCGGCGCGCGCTCATGACGACGCACCCGGGATACCTGTCGCGCAGCGCCGCCGCGTCGCCGCCGCGGTCGATCTTGTTGAACACCAGCAGCCGCGGCACGCCCTTGGCGCCGATCTCGTCGAGCACCTCCTCGGTCACCGCGAGCTGGCGCTCGAACCCCGCATCGCTCGCGTCGACGACGTGCGCGAGCAGCGACGCCTCCAGCGCCTCGTCGAGCGTCGACTTGAACGACGCCACCAGCCCGTGCGGCAGGTTCTTGATGAAGCCGACCGTGTCGCTCACCAGGATGCGCGGCACGCTCCCGGGATGCAGGGCGCGCACGGTGGTGTCGAGCGTGGCGAACAGCTTGTCGGCGACCAGCGCTGCGTTGCCGGTGAGCGCGCGCATCAGGGTGGACTTGCCCGCGTTGGTGTAGCCGACGAGCGCCACGCGCGCCAGGCCCTGGCGCTCCTGCCGCCGGGCGCGCTGCGTGCTGCGCCCGAGGGCCATCGCGTCCAGTTCCTTCTGCAGCTCGGCGATGCGGTCGCGGATCTTGCGCCGGTCCAGCTCGCCGTGCGATTCGCCGCCGCTCCTGCCGCCGGTGCCGCTGCGCGCCCGGTCCTTGGGCCCGGCCTGCTTGGCGGCCTCGCGCAGGCGCGGCCCCATGTAGCCCAGGCGCGCGATCTCGACCTGCGCGCGCGCGGCCGCCGAGCGCGCGTGCCGGTGGAAGATCTCGAGGATCACCATGCTGCGGTCCATCACCTCGCAGCCGATTTCCCTGGCGAGGTTGTGCGCCTGCGACGGGGAGATCTCGTGGTCGACCAGGACCACCTCGGCGCCCGCCTGCGCCAGGGCGCGCAGCTCCTCGCGCTTGCCCGTCCCGAGGTACGCCTCCGCATCCAGCCTGGCGCGCTTCTGCGTGAGCGTGCCGACGACCTCGAAGCCCAGCGTCTTGGCGAGCTGGCGCAGCTCGGCGAGCGAGGACTCGAACTCGACGTCGCTCGCGCCGGGCCGCTGCACGGCCGCCACGATGGCGCGCGTCGGTTTCTGGTCCACCACCCGCATCCTAGTGGCTCCAGCAGCGCAGCGCGGGCGCGAGCTTGTCGGCGCCTGCCACCGCCGCCGCCTTCTGGCGCAGCCCCGCACGGCACAGGGAATAGGCGGCGAGCGCGCCGGCCGGGCCGGGCCCGCGGCCGGCGGCCTCGGCGAAAAGCTCCGCCGCGGTGGCGTAGTCGCGCTCCGCAAGCGCGCGCACGCCGAGCGCGTAGGCGTAGTCCGGGCGATAGCCCCCGGCCGCCAGCCGCCGGTTCACGATCTCCTGCTCGGCGACGTCGCTGCCGAGCAGCCACAGGACCGGGATGCGCAGGTCGGTCCGGCGCAGGATCGCGTCCACCTGCGGCAGGTTGCGGATGTGGTCGGTGGACGTCCCGCCGTTGAACAGCGGGTTGATCGCGAAGAAAGGCAGGCTCGCCTGGGTCAACTCGGCGGGCCAGTGGCGCGCCACCCACGGCGACTCCCGGAAGCGGCGCTGCGCGTCTTCGGGCTTGAGCCAGGCCGCGTATTCGTCCACCGGGCGCTCGACGTCGGTTTCCGGCGCGATGCGCTTCGGATGGTCGTCGGTCAAGGCCGGCGTCGCGCCGGCCCAGCGGCGCAGCTCCCCGGCGTCCGCGAGGAAGGTCGCGCCGAGCTGCACCGGGTGCTCGATCCCGTTCGCGGCGATGCGCGGCGCCGACGCCGCGCCGCGCCACAGGCGGGCGAAATGCTGCGCGCTCGGGCGATGCCTGAACTCGCGGCCGCCCATCAGGATCCAGTTGCGCTGGTCGCCGGCCCACAGCGTGCAATCGGGAAACGCGTCGCAGAAGGCGCGCACCACCGCGCGCGCCCCCTGCGGCTTGAATTGCGGCGCCGGCAGCCAGTAGGTCGCGAGCCCGCCGGGGGCGAGCCGGCCGGCGATCGCCGTGAAATACTCGCGGGTATACAGGTTCACCACGCCCGCGATCAGCGGCGGCGGCGGCTCCGCGGTGATGATGTCGAACTGCTCGCGATGCAGGCGCAGGTAGTGGCGCCCGTCTTCCAGGACCAGCTGCACCCGCGGGTCCTGCAGCGGATTGCGCTTGCCGTGCACCAGCGCGCTCGCGCCGAGGATCTCCGGCGAGACGTCGACCACGGTGAGCCGGCGCAGCTGCGGCTCGCTCAACAGCGCCTGCGCGGTGTTGCCCGCGCCATAGCTGATCAGCAGCGCGCGCCGCGGCTCGGGATGCAGCGCGAGCGGCAGCCAGGCGAACATCTGCATGTAGCGCAGCGCCTGGTGATTGATCGCCGTCATCGAATAGCTGTCGGTCAGCAGCCGCCAGGCCGCCGCCTCGCCGAAGCGCTCGCGCCTGAGCAGCTGCAGGGTGATCGTCGGGCCCTGCGTGACCTGCACGACCTTGGAGCCGTCGTTCAGCTGGTACGGCAGCGCCGCCTCCGCCAGGTGCATGTCCATGCGCCCGAACGGAAACATCAGCAGGCCGGCCGCCGCCGCGGCAAGCGGCAGCGCCATGCGCGCGGCCGGCGCGACGAGGAGCGGCAGCAGCGCATAGCCCGCGGCGAGCGCGAACAGGCTCCATTCGATGCCCAGCTGCGGCAGCAGCACCAGGCCCGCCAACGCCGCGCCGCCTGCGGCGCCGAGCGTATTCGCGGTGGTGAGCACGCCGATCGCGGGCTGCGGGTCGTCCGCGTCGGCGCGCAGCTCGGCGCCCAGCAGCGTGAACAACAGGCCCGACAGCATCGCCGCCGGCAGCATCAAGGCGACCGCGATGTGGACCAGGTCCGGCTTGCCCGAGCTGAAAGTCCAGCCGGCGAGCAGGTAGCCGAGCACGACGGCGAGGCTGCTGCCCATGGTGATCCAGACCAGCTGCAGCCGGGCAAGCAGCGGGGCGAGCGCGCCGCCGAGCGCGATGCCGAGCAGGACCACGGTCAGCATGAGCGCGAAGCTCGTATCGCTGCCCGGCGCATAGAGGACCAGCAGGCGGAACCAGATCACTTCGAGCGCGAGCGCGAGGCCCCCCGCCGCGGCGGCGGCGAACAGCAGGCGTCGCGGGAATGACCGGGTGCCGGTCGCGGGCGCCGGCACGGCGGCGGCGCCCGGCGGCTGCGCCAGGGCGAGCACCGCCGCCAGTGCATTGAGGCCCGCGGCGACCAGCGCCGTGCTGCGCAGTCCGAGCGCGCCGATCAGGTAATACTCGGCGAGGAGCGGCGCGAGGCAGGCGCCGAAGGTGTTCGCCGCATACAGCACGCCGAGCGCGCGCGTGGTTTCCCTGCGCGCCAGGACGCGCACGCCGAGCGCGAGCGTCGTCCCCATCGCGATCGTCGGCACGAGCATGGCGCCGAGGGCGAGCGCGAGGCGCAGGCCCGCGATCGCCGCGGGATGGCCGGCGAGCGGCGCGAGCCACTGCCCGACCACCGCTTCCAGCAGCGGGAGCCCCCAGACCAGCAGGCTCCCCGTGACCGCCACCGTGATCTCGGCGAGCGCGAACGCGCGCGCGGCATTGCGGATGCGCTGCGCCCAGCGCGCGGCGAGCAGGCCGCCGATCGCCACGCCGAGCATGAACGCGGTGAGGACCAGCGCGCCGGCCCAGACCGTGTTGCCGAGCACGCGGCCGAACGCGCGGAACCACAGCACCTGGAACAGGAGCGCCGCCATGCCCGAGGCGAAAAAGGCGAGCGGCAGCCGGAAAGGTTCGCGCAGCAGCTGTCGCGTCACGCTAGGTCCGTGCGGCCCAGGAAAACAGCTCCCCGAACACCGCGTCGCGGATCTCCTGCCGCGACAGCACCAGGTCGTGCAGCCCGCCCGGGAAGGCGAGCACCGTCGCCGCGCCGCCCAGCGTGCGGCCCCAGCGCGCCAGGTGGCGCCAGTCGAGCACGATGTCCGCCTCGTCGGAGTGCATGGTGAGCACCGGGCAGCGGATGGCCAGCCCCGCGTGCACCTTCGCCTGCGCGGCGAGGATGGCGCCGATCCAGCCGAAATAGGCGGGAAAACCGTACAGGGGCTTGAGCTTCAGGTCGAAGTCCCATTCGCCGCCGAACTCGCGGTGGATGCTGCGCACGTACTCGGGACGGACCGCCTTGGGATCGTTGAGGAAGGGGAATGCCTGTCCGGCGAGCGCGGCGATGCCGAGCTGCGCGCGCTTGAAGGCAGAGACCCGCCAGTCGAAGAACGGGCTGTTCAGCCACAGGGCGCGCAGCTGCTCGCGGC
>Ga0075430_100005232_pt1 | contig 10943 bp, 11 predicted proteins | sample RhiMetdeltSRZDD4_FD_75294 | JGI IMG/M metagenome (GOLD analysis project Ga0075430, IMG submission 75294) | Populus rhizosphere microbial communities from Tennessee, USA - Rhizosphere MetaG P. deltoides SRZDD4 | ecosystem: Host-associated > Plants > Roots > Rhizosphere > Soil | place: USA... | reverse complement strand
TTATCCCCGATATCCTTGTTATCCACAGGCTGAATCCGCTTGTGCGACTCGCGGTCGCGTGAGAACTTTCATCCACGGTCGAAGCCAACCAATCGGCAACGGTTCGGTGGGCGGAGATCAAGCCGATGCAGGACGCTGAATTCCGCAAGGAAGACAGATAAGTGCATAGGCAGGGCGGCTGAAGGAGCCGATCCTTTGCGGATGCTTCGTGCGGATGCCTAGAGATCAATTCCGGCAAGCGCCCGGCAGCGCCAAGGCCTTCGGGCAACGGCACTGTTAAGGGCGATCCACAGGGTCGTGAGCCTTCGGGCTCCAACCTTGTGGAGAACCCGAACGGTCTGAGACGAGCGGTCTTGTTGAACCCAGGCAAGGCAGTCCGGCTCAGGACAGTGGGGGCTGGTGGCGACACCAGCCCCCATTACGTTTTGCGTGGCCTTCAAGATCTGACAGCGTCGCGCTGATCGCTCTAGCGCTTTTGCGCTTGCACCTGCCGGGCGATAGTCTTGATGTTGGCAACGAAGGCGTCGGAAACCGCCCTTGTCTCGTTCGCGCCCGCATTGACCTGGCTGGCGACGTTGCCGCTTGCGATCCGCAATGTGCCGCTGCGAAAATCCCTGAAGGTGAAACCAGTCTTCAGCGACGATTTCTCGACATCGTTGGTGATGATCAGTTCGGCGTGACAATCGGGTGCCGAATCCAGCAGGCGATGCGGATTCCTGGGTGCGCTGTGCATATCCAGCCGGTCGCTTTCGAACACGACCATGCCCGGGTTCATGCCGAACAGGCTGACCATGTCGATCGATGCTGCGGCGATCGCCTGGGTGGACGGTGTGAGCAATCCGTTCGGGCCAGTGCTGGTGGCCGGCCGCGAGGGCCAGACGTGCAGTTCGCAGGGAACGGGCTGGGCCATTGCCGGCGCGGAGGGGGCAAGCAGGGCAAGCGACACAAGGCTGAGCAGATGCTTCATTGGTTCACCTCTCCTGCTGGTCAGACGACGGTAGCGCGGCAGGGCCAATAGGCAAGCGCACATGAATGCCGCGCTAACGGCGTCGCTTGGCCACCCGCTTCGCGAAGGTCCGCAGATTGGCCGCGAAGGCGTCGCTGATGTCCAGTTCCGCCAGTGCCTTTTGTTCCGGCGTGCGGGCCGGAAAATGGCGCAGCGCCGCGGCTTGGCTGGCGGTCGTGATCCGCGGGCGGCCGTTGCGGAAATCCTTGAAGGTCAGCTCGGTCTTGAGCGAGGCGCCGCGCACAGCCGAGTTGCGATATTCGTTCAGGCTGACGATCAGTTCGGCGTAGCAGGGGGCGGTGGAATTGGTCATGCGGATGGTCTGCCTGGTTGCCGTGCGCGGATCGAAATTCTCCCTCTGGAAGATCAATCGTACCTGACCCAATCCCAACAGTTGCGGTAAATCCGCCGTCATCACCGCTTGCGCCTGGCGCGGCACGGTCAGCGTCTCGATGAGCGTCACCTGATCGTGCATGGTGGCGTCGCGGTTCGACTGGAGGTCGGCATAGGCGCCCAGCGGGCCGAAATTGCTCAGCACGCCGGCCGTCACCGCTCCGGTCGAATTCGACGGCCAGACGTGAAACTCGCACGCCGGTTCCGCGGCCCGCGCTGGACTGGCCGAAAGCAGGCCGAGCAGGATGAGCAAGGGCTTCATTGGATTGCCGACATTCCTGCTGTAGCGAGGCCTTGGCAAGCAATAAGCGAGAGGAGACCAAGATGGCTACCCACGGCGCGACGGTCGAATGGCATTCGGACGGCGAATTCGCGTCCAACAAATACAGCCGCGGACACAGTTGGCGGTTTGATGGCGGTGCGGTCGTACCCGCTTCCTCGGCGCCCGCGGTGGTGCCGGTGCCGCTGTCCGATCCCGCCGGCGTCGACCCGGAGGAGGCGCTGGTCGCATCGGCATCGGCGTGCCACATGCTCTGGTTCCTGCATCTCGCGCGCGATGCCGGCTTCATCGTCGAAAGCTATGTCGACGAGGCGGAAGGCAAGATCGGGCGCGACGATCGCGGCATGATGGCGATGGTCTCGATCAGCCTTCGGCCGGCGATTCAGTTCGAGGGCCAGGTGCCGGACGCGGCCCAGCTCGAATCGCTGCATCACCAGGCGCATGAGAAATGTTTTATCGCCAACTCGCTGCGCACCGACATCAAGGTTGAGCCGCGATAGGAGCCGATTGCTTCGCGATCACGAAGCCCTTCAAAAGCAAGGGCGCCTGGAGCCAGGCGCCCTTGCGGACACTCATCTCAGAGGGCTGCCTCCTCTACAGCGAGCGAAGGCAAAAAGCCTGAGCGGCCATCCGGTTCCCCTCGTTCCGCACGGCAATCGAACCAGGCTGCTTGGCAAGCGCGTCTGCGCACGGCACAGCGAGGCCATGACGCACAGCGCCGATACCATGCGCGGCATCACGCTGCGCATCGCCTCGGGCATCGCCTTTTCGCTGATGACGGCGCTGATCAAGCTGGCGACGACGCTTGGCGCCGGGCTGGGCGAAGTGATCTTCTACCGCGCGGCGGTGGGGGCAATGGTCGTGCTGCTGTGGGTGATGGTGCAGGAGGGCCGGGACGGACTGGTCTCGCGCCGCCCGGGCCGTCTGCTCCAGCGCAACCTGCTGGGCGTGGTCGCCATGTTCCTCTCTTTTGAATCCTTGGTGCTCCTGCCACTCGCCGAGGCGACGACGATCGGCTTCATGGGGCCGGTGTTCGCCACCCTGCTGTCCTGGCTGGTGCTCGGCGAGCGGGTCGGCTGGCACCGCTGGGCAGCGGCGGTAATGGCGTTCCTCGGCGTAGTCGTGGTGATGCGGCCGGGATCGGCCGGCCATGACTCGATTGCCCCGATCGGCGTTATGTTTGGCCTGGCGGGTGCAATGGGCACTGCAAGCGTCACCATCGCGGTGCGCCATATGGCAGGCACCGAGAATGTCGGCGCGATCGCCTTCTGGTTCCAGTGCACCGCCGCGCTCGCCGGCCTGGTGCTGCTGCCCGTCATCGGCACGTCCCCGGGCTGGACACCGATCCTGATCCTGGCCGCGGCCGGTGTGCTGGGCGGCTTCGGCCAGATCTGGATGACCGCTTCGTTGCATGCCGCTCCAGTCGCGGCGCTGACGCCGTTCGATTATCTGCAATTGATCGGCGCGGTGGCGCTCGGCTGGCTGCTGCTCGGCAGCGTGCCGACCGCCTATACCTGGGCTGGAGCCGCGCTGATCGGCGGCAGCGGGCTCTACACGATGTGGCGCGAACGGCGGCGCCATGTGTCGCGCGAAGTGCCGGCCACTCCGCCGCTGAGCTAGCAGCAGGTCCGCATTTCGACTTCTTCGGTGCCCACCGGCAGCGTGATGCAGATACAGGCTCCGCCCTCGGGCGCATTGCACACCGAAATGCGGCCGCCGTGCAGTTCGACGATGGTCCGCGACACCGACAGGCCGATGCCCATGCCGTCGGGCTTGGTGGTGACAAGCGAGTCGAAAACCTGCGGGATGATGTGCGGATCGATGCCGGGGCCATTGTCGGTGACGCGCAAGTCGATCTCGCCGTCCTTCTCGTTGGCGGAGATCTTGATCAGACAGTCGTCTCCCCCCGCCTCGTAGCTGTTTTGAATGAGGTTGAGCAGCACTTGCTGGATCTGGATGCGGTCGCCGACCAGTTCGATGCCGGGATCGACTGCGCAGCTGACCTGCAGCTCGGGACGGCCGGTGGTGGCCAGCGCCATGGCCTCGTGGATCGCGCCACCGACATCGAATCGCTCGTGCCGGGCGGTTCCGCGCACAGTCATCTCGCGCAGTCGCCGGATGATCTCGCCGGCGCGCAATGCCGAGCTGCGCGCTCCCTCGACGCAATATGTTAAGTCGGCACCGGCGGCCGGGAGCTGCGAGGCCATGCGCTTGGCGGCCACCAGATAATTGGCGATGGCGGTGAGCGGTTGGTTGAGCTCATGCGCAAGCGTCGAAGCCATGGCGCTCATCGCATTGACCCGCGAGATATGGATGAGCTCGGTCTGTAGCCACCGCACTTCGTCCAGCGTGGCGCGTTCGCGTGTGACGTCCTGCTTGGTACCGAAGATACGGACCGCCTTGCCTCTCTCACTCTCTATGTCGGCGGTGATGCGGATCCAGCGCATATTGCCCTTGCCGGTGCGGATCTGCGCGTCGAGCGCGAAGCCGATGCCGCGGCGGATGGCCTCGGATCGTATCGTCTCCAGACGGATGCGCGATTCCGGCTCGTACATGGCGACGATCGCGTCGCGCTCCAGAGGCATGCCGGGCTCGATCTCGAACATGTCGTAGACGGTGTCTGTCCAGGCCAGTTCGGAGGTGACGAGATCGCATTCCCACACGCCAATCAGGCCGAGCGCGGAGACGCGGTCGAACATCTTCTTGTAATAAGCAATCGACGCGGCCTGCTCTTCGGTGAGCGCAACCTCCTGCGTCGAAACCCTCATATTCACAAACACTTCCCTTTCGGGCACCCGAAGTCCGGCACCCGGAGACGCCCCCTTCATGTCCGCTGTGAGTCGGGACATCAAGCGCGAAGTGTACGCTCCTGAACCGGCGCGGTGGGGCAGATTGCCGGATCAGCCCGCATAGGGAAACGATGGTGAAGGATTGGTAAATGCCAGACGAGCAAACGAGCGATGAACCGGAGGCGATGCCGGGGCGGATCGCTTCGTTCGTCGAAAGTGCGACGGCTGCAATCGTCAGCGACGGGGAACGGTGCTAAACAAGCGCGGCTGCTCGCGAGCGAGTCTCTCAAGACTGCGGCGCATGGGGGGTGGCGCATCGCTTTCTTCGACTTGCTCACGCGGGGGCGCGTCATTCGCATTCCGTTGCATCAAGCAGGACAGGAGAAACGCCCATGCCCACCATCACGACAAAGGACGGCACCAGCATCTTCTACAAGGATTGGGGATCGGGGCCGCCGATCGTCTTCCATCACGGCTGGCCGCTAAGCGCGGATGATTGGGACGCGCAGATGATGTTCTTCCTCGGCCAGGGCTTCCGCGTGATCGCGCACGACCGGCGCGGGCACGGCCGGTCGAGCCAGACCGACAGCGGCAATGAGATGGATACCTACGCCGCCGATATGATTGCGCTGGCGGCAGCGCTCGACCTCAGGGATGCGGTGCACGTCGGCCATTCGACCGGCGGCGGCGAGGTAGCGCATTACGTCGCGCGGGCCGAGGCTGGCCGGGTCGCTAAGGCGGCGCTGATCGGCGCGGTGCCGCCGGTGATGCTGCAGTCCGAGCGCAACCCGGGCGGGCTGCCCAAAGAGGTGTTCGATCAGCTGCGCGCCGCGCTCGCCGCCAACCGCGCGCAATTCTATCGCGACCTGCCGTCGGGGCCCTTCTATGGCTTCAACCGTCCGGGCGTGCAGGTCTTGAACTCGGTGATCGACAATTGGTGGCGCCAGGGCATGATGGGCGGCATCAAGGCGCATTACGAATGCATCGCCGCTTTTTCCGAGACCGATTTCACCGAGGATTTGAAGCGGATCGAGGTGCCTGTGCTGGTGATGCACGGCGACGATGACCAGATCGTGCCGATCGCCGACAGCGCGCTGCTTTCGATCAAGCTGCTGAAGAACGGCACGCTGAAGGTCTATAAGGGCTTCCCGCACGGCATGTGCACGACGCACGCCGACATCGTGAACCAGGACTTGCTGGCGTTCATCCGCGGCGAGCTGGAGGGAGATGCGGCGGAACAAGCGAAGGAGGCCGAGCTGGCCTGAAGGGCGGACACAACGCTGGTCCGGCGGAGCGAGTTCAGCCTCACGCCGGGCCGCGCCGATCGATGCCGACCTCGAGCGAGGCGACCAGCGTGCCGCCCGCATCGCTGACGGTGGCTAGGCCGGTGCTGCGAGCGCCCGCAAAGATGCGGTCATGGCTGTTGCGGACATCGTCGCGCCATTTGCGCGGATTGGCCGTATCGGCGGCGTAAAGTTGGCGTTGAATTCGTCGGGGAAATGGAACTGGGCGGTAAGCGCCTCGGCGCCGCCGAAATGCGCAAATTGCAGAGGATGATTGTTCAGGTTGTGAAACATGTGCTAGAGGGTTCCGGTTGCCTTCGCCGGGACCGAAGCGCAATTTGAATATTCGGTTTGCGGACCCGCGGCGCTTATCGATGCCGTGGAAATGCTGGCCGACGTCAATGATGCTGATGGGAGAGTGGTCAATCACATGAAGCCTTCAAAGACTTTGCGGCGTTTAGCCTTTGGGCTTGCCGGACTCCCTCTTCTTGCTTCGTTTGCATCCTATGCGCCCATGGTGGATCCGGTTTCGGCCTCGGGATCCCTGCCAGCCGTGACTCTCACCGATCAGTTGGGGCCCGTTGTGGCCATGCGGCGATTGACGGAATCGCAGTATCGCAATTCGATTGCCGATGTTTTCGGCCCTGAAATCAAGGTCGCTGGTCGTTTCGAGCCGATCGTCCGGCCCACGAACGAATTGATTTCCGTGGCCACGGCGGAGTCGACGATTTCGCCAGCGGGCCTGGAGCAATTCGACGCGATGGCGCGCAACATAGCGAATCAGGTGATCGATTCCGCCAATCGCGATCTCTTCGTCAAATGCACGCCCGCGGACGCCAAGCAGCCGGACCCCAATTGCGCCAGCGAGGTGTTGACCCCGATTGGTCGCCATCTTTTTCGGCGTCCGCTGACGGTGGCGGAGCGGGATGCCTATGTGAAAATCGCCGGCAACGCTGTGGGACCTACGGGCTCCTTTTATGACGGGTTGAAGCTCTCGCTGGCCGGAATGCTGGTTTCGCCGAACTTCCTCTATGTTGTTGAGCGGGCACAGCCGGATTCGGCCCACCCTGGGGCCATAACGTTGGACAATTATTCCCGCGCTTCGCGGCTGAGCTTCCTGTTGTGGGACACGACGCCCAATGCGGCCCTGCTGGATGCCGCGAGTCAGGGACGCCTCACCAACCAGGCGGAACTGACGGCCATCGTGCGCAGGATGGTAACGTCGCCGCTCATCGAAAACGGTGTTCGCGCTTTCTTTACCGATATGCTGTTGTTCGAAAAATTCGAGGACATGACGAAGGATCCGATGGTCTTTCCACGCTATAATCCAGACGTGGCAAATGCCCTGCCCGAGCAGCTGCTGCGGACGATCGTTGATCTGCTGGTAACTCAAGACGGCGACTATAGGGAAATGTTTACGACCCGGAAGACGTTCGTCAACCGAGCGCTGGGGCCGCTTTACGAGGTGCCTGTCAGCCAATCGCAGGGCTGGGTTCCATACGAATTCGGGCCGAACGACGACCGCGCCGGCATACTCGGTCAGGCGGCTTTTCTTTCGCCTGGCGAAGCCCAGCAAGGCCGCAGTTCGCCGACGATTCGCGGACGCGCCATCCGCGAGGTGCTGCTATGTCAGGCCGTGCCAAATCCTCCCGGGAATGTGAGCTTCGACGAGTTCGAAAAGAAGGATAACAAGGCCAAGCCTACAGCAAGGATGCGGCTGGCAACGCACAGTGAGAATTCGGTCTGCTCCGGATGCCATTCGATTACCGACCCAATCGGTCTCGCCCTTGAAAAATTCGACGGTATCGGAGCTTTTCGCGCCATGGAGAATGGCGCCATCATCGATACCACCGGCGTGCTGGATGGCGTAACCTTCAACACCGTGGCGGGTCTCGGCAAGGCAATCGGGGCCAATAAGGCTGCCACCCAATGCGTGGCGGCGCGTGCGTTTGAATATGCAACAGGTCGCACGAATCGGGACAATGATGCGTTGGTGACAGCTTTGGAAGAGGCCTTTACAGCCGACAAATATCGATTCCCCGCACTTTTGATGCGAATTGCCACCATGCCGGAAACCTATCGTGTGCCGTCCCCGAAACCCGACGCTGGGTCGGCCAAGGTGGCGAGCCTCACATCATCAGACCAGCAAGGAGCCAAACCATGAAGATGGAACTCAGCCGCAGAACTGCTCTTAAGGGCGTTCTCAATGGCATGGCCGTTACGGTCGCCGTCCCCTTTCTCGACTGTTTTCTCGACAGCAATGGCGAAGCATTGGCGGCCACTGGCGCGCCTTTGCCCACGCGCTTCGGCACCTGGTTTTGGGGCCTCGGTGTCAACCCGCCTCGCTGGTACCCAAAGAACTTCGGTCCGGACTATGATATTTCGGTCGAACTTGAGCCGATCCGGGCCCTCAAGCAGAAGATCAACATCTTCGGCAATTTCAACATCCCGCTCGACGGCAACCCCAATTTGCCGCACGGCACCGGTGGCCCTTCGATCCGGTCGGGAGCGGCGCCGGCCGCGGGCGGCCGCAGCCCTGGCGCCTCATTCGATGTGCTGATCAGCGACGTCGTCGGCACGCGCACGCGCTTTCGCGCGCTCGATGCATCGGCGACCGGCGACTCGAGGAACTCTCTGAGTGGGCGCGGCAACGGCAATCTCAATCCCGCGGAAGGCACGGCGGCCGGGCTTTATACCCGGGTTTTTGGACCCGGTTTCCGCGACCCGAACAGCGCGACCTTCACGCCCGATCCGATGTTGCTGGCACGGCAAAGCGTGCTGTCGGGTGTCGGCGATCAGCGAAAGGCGCTCGAAGCCGGCCTGGGAGCAAGCGACAAGCGGCGGCTTGACCAGTATTTCACGTCGTTGCGTCAGCTGGAAAAGCAGATCGAAGTCGAACTCACCAAGCCGGAGCCGTTGAAGGCATGCGTCGTCCCGGGCAAGGCCGGCGAATCGCGCCCCGCCAGCTCAGACATAGATAACGTCATTCATAATCATAATTTGATGGCCGATCTGCTGGTGATGGCCTTGGCCTGCGACAACACGCGCGTATTCAATTTGAGCTTCAATCAGGGCGCGTCGGGCCTCACCCGCCAGGGTAGCACGATCACCCATCACCAGCTCACCCACGAAGAGGTGCTGGACAACCGACTTGGCTATCAGCCCAACGTCACATTCTTCGTGAACAAGATCATGGAGAGCTGGGCCTATTTCGTGAAAGCGCTGGACTCGGTGAAGGAGGGCGATCGTACCTTGCTCGACAACACCATCGTCTTCGCGCACAGCGAAACGGAGTTCGCCAAATTCCACACGATCGACAACATCCCCATGATGACGGCGGGCAGCGGCGGCGGCCGCATCAAGACCGGCATTTATGTCGATGGCGGCGGCACGCCTGTCAGCCGTCTCGGGCTGACTCTTCAGCAGGCCATGGGCGTCCCGGTCGATCGCTGGGGTTCCAAAGGTCTGGAAACGAACAAGCCGATCAAGGAAATCGTGGTTTGATGACAGGCTGGGGCGGCGGGCCATGCCAGTCATAGGGCAACCCGCCCACTCCCGGCCTTGCCATGACGGATATATCGTCGGGAAGATTCAGGCGGAGGATATGATATGAATTGGCACCACGTCGGGCTGGTGGCGGCCGCAGTGGGGCTTCTGGCGGTGCCGGTAGCCGCCCAAAACCCCTATATTCCCATCCCCCCCGCATTTTCGACAGAGTTGCCGCCCGGCATTTCCGTTCGAAAGACCGAGATCGGCGACGTCTATGTCGATTCGAAGGGTCGTGTGCTGTACGGGATGGATACCGGGACGTTGCGGGTCCGGACTAGGACCCCGAATACGTTTTGCTCCGGGCCATGTGCGGAGAAATGGGAACCCGTAGCGGCGCCGTCCGGAACGCCTGAAGCCCCGCCCGCTCCCACTTTTGGGTTCGGCGGCGGTGGCGGTGGTGGCGGCCAAGCCCAAGCTCAGGCGGCGGGCGCGCAAGCGGCCCAGGCTGCTCAGCTGCAAGGAGGCGGAGGAGGAGGCGCGGCCGCCCGTCTTGCTCCCCCGGTCGGGCCCGATTGGCACATGACCCAGGGACCCAACGGCCCGCAATTGATCTATAAGAGAACCCATCTCGTTTTCGTCCGAAAGGACGATAAGCCCGGATCCACCAAATGGGACGGCGAAGGCGTCGGGCTGCCCGACGAACCGAAGGTCAGGCTCTGGAATGCATTGCGCTATATACCGCCGCCGCCAAAGCTGGTGGCGCCGAGCAACGTCATGCCCGTCTTCGTTGACGGCGGTTATGCGATGGCCGATTCAGCCGAACGTGTCCTCTATGTCATGGACAAGGCGCGGAAGTGCGCGGATGCCTGCAAAAAACTGGTCCCGTTCAAGGCAGGTGTCGTCAACCAGGGCATTGGCGACTGGACCGTTTCGCGCGATGGCGATGTTGCCCAATGGCACTATCGCGACAAGCCCGTGTTTGTGAGCCAGGGAACGCCGAAATCGGCCGATATCCCCGCGGGCGCGACCATATTGCGTCCCTGAGATCATGGAAAATTGAGGAGCGGTATCGTGAGCCGAGAGCCAGCCAGCCCGCCATCCGAAATGAAGCCGCGGTCGCGGCGGGCCCGCGCCGCAAGGTTCATCCCGGTCGTGGCGATAATTCTTGCCTTTGGCATGGGCCAGAATAGCGGAGGACCGATGGCGGCCACCGCGGCCACGTCTCCCGCCCCAAATCTGCCGGCCCCGCCCGCCAATGGCGAAATGGGCTTCGTCGTCACCCAATTCCATACGGCCACATTTATAGCCGATCCCAAAGTGGATTGTCCGGGCGGCCTGTTGACTGTGTTGAGAGACGATTATCTCGCTACCGTGCCGGAGGCTGACCGTCAGCGACTGATGCTGAAAGAGAATGCGGCCGAGCTGCAGAAGGCCTGGCAAGCTTATGGATCCAACATAGGGCCCAATCGCATCAATATCTGCGCCAATATCTATGAATTCGCCGATCGGCCGCCGACGCCCATGAACAAGGGCAAGATCGCCTGGGGCTTCAATCTTGACGATGACGAAAGCGGCGGCGGCAAGGATCCCTACACGTGCAAGCACGATAATTTCACCAGCCCCACCGGGGAGCAGGGTGTCGACCACCAGTTCTGGCGCGCCCAGGGCTGCAGTGTCATGTATCGTGGCGTGGACGAGAGCGG
>Ga0075430_100005230_pt1 | contig 10943 bp, 7 predicted proteins | sample RhiMetdeltSRZDD4_FD_75294 | JGI IMG/M metagenome (GOLD analysis project Ga0075430, IMG submission 75294) | Populus rhizosphere microbial communities from Tennessee, USA - Rhizosphere MetaG P. deltoides SRZDD4 | ecosystem: Host-associated > Plants > Roots > Rhizosphere > Soil | place: USA... | reverse complement strand
CGAGCGAGATGCGGCGGCGCTCCTCGTCGATCTCGAGGATCATCACCTCGACCTCGTCGCCCACCTGCACCACCTTCGACGGATGCACGTTCTTGTTGGTCCAGTCCATCTCGGAGACGTGCACCAGGCCTTCGATGCCCGACTCGACCTCGACGAACGCGCCGTAGTCGGTGAGGTTGGTGACCTTGCCGAACAGGCGCGTGCCCTGCGGGTAGCGCCGGGCAATGCCGACCCAGGGATCTTCGCCCAGCTGCTTCAGGCCGAGGGAGACGCGGTTCTTCTCGGAATCGAACTTGAGGACCTTGGCGGTCACTTCGTCGCCGACGTTCAGCACCTCGGAGGGGTGCTTGACGCGCCGCCAGGCGAGGTCGGTGATGTGCAGCAGGCCGTCGATGCCGCCGAGGTCGACGAACGCGCCGTAGTCGGTGATGTTCTTGACGATGCCCTTGACGGTGGCGCCTTCCTGCAGCGAGGCGAGCAGCTGCTCGCGCTCGGCGCCCGCGGTTTCCTCGAGCACCGCGCGGCGCGACACGACCACGTTGTTGCGCTTGCGGTCGAGCTTGATGACCTTGAACTGCATCTGCTTGCCTTCGTACGGCGTGGTGTCCTTGACCGGGCGCAGGTCGACCAGCGACCCGGGCAGGAAGGCGCGGATGCCCTTGGCCATCACGGTGAGGCCGCCCTTCACCTTGCCGGTGATGACGCCCTCCACTTTCTCGCCGGTCTCGAGCGCCTTCTCGAGCTCGAGCCACGCGGCCATGCGCTTCGCCTTGTCCCGCGAGAGGCGGGTCGAGCCATAGCCGTCTTCGAGCGCCTCGATGGAAACGCTGACGAAATCGCCGACCTTGACTTCGACCTGGCCGGCGTCGGTGCGGAATTCTTCGATCGCGATCGTGCTTTCGGACTTCAGCCCCGCGTTCACCACGACGAAGTTGTCGTCGATGCTCACCACCTCGGCGGTGATGACCTCGCCGATGCGCATCTCCTTGCGGTTGAGGCTCTCTTCGAACAGCGCCGCAAAGGATTCGCCGGCGGGGGATTTCGAGGACTGCGGGGAAACACTGGCCATGTAGATAGAAAAAAACCTTTTCAAGCCGCGAGGTTGCGCTCGCGGGTTCGTTGATGTTCAGGCGCGGCCGCTAGGCGCGCCCACCCGGAGCCTTGGCACGCCAAGACTCCAAAATCCGGTCCACTACCGCCTCTACCGAAAGCGCCGAAGAATCGAGCACTTGCGAATCCGGCGCCGGAACCAGGGGCGCCACGGCGCGGTTCGCGTCGCGCGCATCGCGCTCCGCGAGGTCCCGCGAAAGGGCCGCCAGATTAGCAGCGATTCCTTTTTCTATCAACTGCTTATATCGGCGTTGGGCACGCACTTCGGGACTCGCTGTCAAGAAGATCTTGAGGCTCGCATCCGGGAAAACGACGGTCGCCATGTCGCGCCCGTCGGCCACCAGCCCGGGTGGCTGCCGGAAGGCGCGCTGGCGCCGCAAAAGCGCAGCGCGCACCGACGGCATGCGCGCCACTTCGGAGGCGTGGTTGCCCACCGTCTCGTGCCGTATTTGCGAGCTAACGTCCTGGTCTTCAAGGAGAATTTCGTCCTCCAGGAACACCAGGTCCATCTCCTCGGCGGCCTGCGCCACCGCCGCCTCGTCGCGCAGGCCGCGCCGCAGCGCGAGCAGCGCCACCAGGCGGTAGAGCGCCCCGCTTTCGAGGTAGTGGAAACCCAGGGCGGCCGCGACGCGCTTCGCGATCGTGCCCTTGCCCGAGGCCGAAGGCCCGTCGATCGCGATGACCGGGACGCTCACGACAGAATGCTTCTCCAGGCGTCGAAGAACTCCGGGAAGGTCTTGGCTACGCACTGCGGGTCGCGGATCCGCACGGGCACGCCGCCGAGCGCGACCAGCGCGAAGCTCATGGCCATGCGGTGATCGTCGTAGGTATCGATGGCAACCCCGGCTTTGAGCTTCCCCGGATGGATTTTCAGGAAATCCGCGCCCTCCTCCACCTGCGCGCCGAGCTTGCGCAGCTCGGTCGCCATGGCCGCCAGGCGGTCGGTTTCCTTGACGCGCCAGCTCGCCACGTTGCGAATCACGCTCGGGCCGTCGGCGAACAGCGCGAGCACCGCGGCGGTCATCGCCGCGTCCGGGATGTGGTTCATGTCCATGTCGATCGGACGCAGCCTTCCTGCCGCATTCTTCACTTCGATGACGTTCTCATGAAGCACCACGTCGGCGCCCATCCTCTCCAGCACCTCGGTGAAGCGCACGTCGCCCTGGATGCTCTCGCGCCCGACGCCCTCCACCCGTACCGGGCCGCCGCCGAGGGCGCCCGCGGCCAAGAAGTAGGACGCGGAAGAGGCGTCGCCTTCCACGAGGACCCGGCCGGGAGAAACATAGCCGGCGGCGGGAATGTCGAAATAGCGCCAGCCGGTTCTCTTCACCTCGACGCCGAAGCGTTTCATCACGTTCAGCGTGATCTCGACATAAGGCTTGGAGATGAGCTCGCCCTGGACCTCGATGCGCGCGCGCTTGCCCGACAGCGGCAGCGCCATCAGCAGCGCGGTCAGGAACTGCGACGAGACGTCGCCCCGGACTTTCAGGTGTTCAGTTTTCAATTTTGCAGGGTGCAGGACCAGGGGCGGAAAGCCTTCCTTCCCCGCATACTCGATCCGCGCGCCGATGCCGCGCAGCGCGTCCACCAGGTCGCCGATCGGCCGCTCGTGCATGCGCGGCACGCCGGAGAGCCGGTACTCGCCGCCGGAGAACGCGAGCGCGGCCGTGAGCGGGCGGAACGCGGTGCCCGCGTTGCCAAGGAAAAGTTCCGCCTTCTTCACCGGGAACGCCCCAGCCACGCCCTCAACGCAAGAATTCTTGAATCCAACCCCTAGAGCCGACAGCGCGTCGCGCATGACCCGGGTGTCGTCGGCGTCCAGCGCGCCGTGAATTTCGGTTTCGCCGCGGCAGAGCGCCGCGAGCAGCAGGACCCGGTTCGAGATGCTCTTCGAGCCCGGCAGCCGCACCGCGCCGGCGGCGCGGCGCGCCGGCGCTAGCTCGAGCGAATCCATGCGTCGCGCGCGGCGCGAGCCTCGGCGAAGAGCTTCTCCAGCTCGGCAGGGCTGTCGAGGAGCTTCCTGACTCGCTCGAGCTTCATCGAAAATTTTTCCGTTTCCACCAGAAGCAGGTCGCGATTCGCCACGCAGATGTCGCGCCACATCTCCGGGTGGCTCGAGGCGATGCGCGTGAAATCGCGGAAGCCGCCGGCGGCGAAGGAGAAGAGCTGCTCCGAGTTCGCGCGGCCCGCCACCTCGTGCACCAGCGCAAAGGCAAGCAAGTGCGGCAGGTGGCTCACCGTCGCAAGGACCGCGTCGTGCTCTTCGGCCTGCATGCGGCTCACGTTCGCGCCGGCGGTTTTCCAGGCCGCTTCCACCCTTTCGACATCTGAAGACGAATTCTCGGGCAAAGGCGTCAGCACGACTCGCCGCCCGCGGAAGAGCTCCGCGCTGGCGGCCGCCGCGCCGCTCTTCTCGGCGCCGGCGATCGGGTGCGCCGGGACGAAGCGCGCCACGCCCTTGCCGAGCCCCTTGCGCGCCGCCGCAATCACGTCGCGCTTGGTGCTCCCGCCGTCGGTGATCAGCCCTTTGCTGTCTTTCAGCGAAGAGAACACCCCGGGAAACTGCGCGACCGGCGTGGCGATCAGCACCAGGTCGGCGCCGCGCGCGGCGCTCGCCGGATCGGGCGCGATCGAATCGACGATGCCGCGCTCGCGCGCGAGCTCGAGGTTCGCGGCGTTGCGGCCGACGCCGACGACGTGCGAGACCGCCCTCGCCTGCTTCAGCGCCAGGGCGAACGAGCCGCCGATCAGCCCGACGCCGATGACGGCAAGCTTCATTCCTTCAGCGCGGCGCCGAGGGCGTTCAGGAAGCGCTCGTTCTCTTCCGCGGTGCCGACGGTGACGCGCAGGTGCTCGGGCAGGCCGTAGCCGCCGCCCACCGGGCGCACGATGACGCCGCGCTTGAGCAGCTTCTTGTAGACCTCGGGCGCCTTGCCGACGCGGATGGTGATGAAGTTTCCGTACGAAGGGATGAACTCGAGGCCGAGCGCGAGCGCGCCCTGCTCCAGGCGCCTGAGCCCCTGCAGGTTATCGGCGTAGCTGCGCGCGACGAACTCCATGTCGTCGAGCGCCGCGGTGGCCGCGGCGAGCGCGATGCTGTTGACGTTGAAGGGCTGGCGCACGCGGTTCATCACGTCCGCCACCGACGGGTGCGCGAGCGCATAGCCGACGCGCAGCCCGGCGAGCCCGTAGGCCTTCGAGAAGGTGCGCGTGACGACCACGTTCGGGTGGCGCTTGATGAGCTTCACCGTGTCGCCGCGCAGCTCCGGCGGCAGGTATTCGTTGTAGGCCTCGTCGAGCACCACCAGCACGCGCTCCGGCACGCGCTTGAGGAACGCCTCGATCTCCTCGTAACGCACGAACGTGCCGGTGGGGTTGTTCGGATTGGCGAGCCACGCGACGTAGGTCTCGTCGTCGATCGCCCGCGCCATCGCCTCGAGGTCGTGGCCGTAGCGCTTCGCCGGCACCACGATCGAGCGCGCGCCGCGCGCCTGCGTCGCCAGCGGGTACACCGCGAAGCAGTGCTGCGAAAGCACCGCCGCGCGCCCCGGCCCGAGGAACGCGAGCGCCACCAGCTCGAGCACGTCGTTCGAGCCGTTGCCGAGCACCACCGAGCCCATGTCGACGTGGTAGCGCTTCGCCAGCGCCTGCTTGAGCTCGAAGCCGTTGCCGTCGGGATAGCGCGCGACGTCGGCGAGCGCCGCCTCGATCGCGGCGCGCGTGCGCGGCCCGATGCCGCGCGGGTTCTCGTTGGAGGCGAGCTTCACGATGGTGCGCTCGTCGAGCCCCATCTCGCGCGCGAGCTCGGAGATCGGCTTGCCCGGCTGGTACGGCGCGATCGAGCGCACGTACGAAGGCGACAGCTCGCAGGGGTCCATGTTCATAGCGCGGCGGGATAGGAGCCGAGGATCTTCACGAACGGGGCCTTCTCGCGCAGGCCGGCGAGCGCGCGCGCCACCGCCGGGTCGCCCTGGTGGCCCTCGAGGTCGATGAAGAAGACGTACTCCCACATCGCCGACTTGGCGCGCGAGGGCCGCGACTCGATCCGGCTCATGCTCACGCCGTGCTGCGCGAGCGGCGTGAGCAGCGCGTGCACCGCGCCGGGCTTGTTCTCGGCCGACACCACCACGGAGGTGCGGTCGCGCCCGGTCGGCGCGGGGTCGAGCTTGCCGAGCACCAGGAAGCGCGTGGTGTTGTTCGGCTCGTCCTCGATCGCGCGCGCGAGCAGCGTGAGCCCATAGCGCTCGGCCGCCGCTTCGCCGGCGATCGCCGCCGCGCCGTCCTCCTCCGCCGCGCGCCGCGCGGCGTCCGCGTTGGAGGTCACCGGCACGCGCTCGACGCCGGGCAGGTTCTGCGTGAGCCAGCCGTTGCACTGCGCGAGCGACTGCGCGTGGGAGTAAACGCGCTTTATTTCACTTTTGCTTTTTGCCTTCGAAAGCAAATTCTGTTGAATGCGCAGCTCGATCTCGCCGCAGATGCGAAGCGGCGTGGCGAGCAGCAGGTCGAGCGTGCGGCCGACCGCGCCTTCGGTGGAGTTCTCCACCGGCACCACGGTGAACTGCGCCGTGCCGGACTCGCAGTGCCGGAACGCCTCGTCGACCGACGCCGACGCCAGCGCGTCCACCGCGCGGCCGAAATGCTTGCGCACCGCCTGCTCGCTGAACGTGCCTTCCGGCCCGAGGTAGGAGACGCGGATCGATTCCTCGAGGCCGCGGCACGCCGAGATGATCTCCCTGAACACCGCCGCGACGCGCTCGGCGGACAGCACGCCCGCCCGGTCCGACACCCGCCGCAGCACTTGCGCCTCGCGCTCCGGCCGGTAGGCGGGCGCGCCCTGCTTCAGCAGCCCGATCTTGTGCGCGAGGCCGGCGCGGCGCTGGAGCAGCGCGACCAGCTCGTCGTCGATCGCATCGATCTCCTTGCGCAGCCGGGGGATGTCTTCACTCACGGACGGGAAGATAGCGCACCGCGAGCACCCCGGTGAGCTCGGAGAGCTCCTTCACCGCCTCGGCGGGCACCGGGGTGTCGGCGTCGACCAGGGTGTAGGCCATCTCCCCCTTCGACTTGTTCAGCATGTTGTGGATGTTGATCTTGCGCCGGCCGAGCGCGTGCGAGATGCGCCCGAGCATGTCCGGGACGTTGGCGTTGGCGATGGCGAGGCGGTAGGGGGCCTCGCGCGCCATCTGCGCGTCGGGGAAATTGACCGCGTTCTGCAGGTTGCCGTGCTCCAGGTATTCGCGCAGCTCGTCGACCACCATCACCGCCGAGTTGTCCTCGGCCTCGCCGGTCGACGCGCCCAGGTGGGGCAGCGCGATCACGCCCGGCGCGCCGAGCAGCTCGGCGCTCGGGAAGTCGGTGACGTACCACTTCAGGCGGCCACCCGCGATGCCCTTGCGCACCGCCTCGTCCGCCACCACGCCCTCGCGCGAGAAATTGAGCAGCACCGCGCCGTTCCGGAAGTGCTCGACGTTCTTCGGATTGATCAGGCTGCGCGTCTTCTCGACCAGCGGCACGTGCAGCGAGACGAAGTCGCTCGCCTTCAGCACCTCGTCGACCGACGCCGCGCGCTTCACCTGCGAGGGCAGGCTCCACGCCGCCTCGACGGTGATGTGCGGGTCGTAGCCCAGGACGTTCATCCCCAGGCGGATCGCGGCGTCGGCCACCAGGCTGCCGATCTTGCCCAGGCCGATCACGCCGAGCGTGTGCCCCGGCAGCTCGAAGCCGGCGAACTGCTTCTTGCCGTCCTCGATCTTCTTTTCGAAATCGGAAGAATTCTTCTGCTTCAAGACAAAATCCAGCGCCGGCGCGAGGTTCCGCGCCGCGATCAGCATGCCGGCGAGCACCAGCTCCTTTACCGCATTGGCGTTGGCGCCGGGCGCGTTGAAGACCGGGATGCCGCGCTTGGAGAGCCTGGCGACCGGGATGTTGTTGACGCCGGCGCCGGCGCGGCCGACCGCGCGCAGCGACGGCCCGAACTCGTAGTCATGCAGGTCCTGCGAGCGCACCAGGATCCCCCAGGGATCCTTCGACTCCTTCACCACCGAGTAGATCTCGGACGGGAAGCGCCTCAGCCCCACCTGCGCGATGTTGTTGATGACGAGGATCTCGCATTTCTTCGCGGACGCCTTAGCCATGCTTCTGCTCGAACTCCCGCATGTAGTCCACCAGCGCGCGCACGCCCTCGAGCGGCATCGCGTTGTAGATCGAGGCGCGCATGCCGCCGACCGAGCGATGCCCCTTCAGCTGGACCAGGCCGCGCGCCTGCGCGCCCTTCAGGAACTCGTCGTCCAGCTTGGCGTCGGCGAGCGTGAACGGGACGTTCATGCGCGAGCGGTCTTCCGGCGCGACCGGGTTCTTGAAGAACGGGCTCTGGTCGAGGTAGTCGTACAGGAGCTTGGCCTTCTCGATGTTCTTCTTCTCCAGCGCGGCGAGGCCGCCCTGCTGCTTGATCCACTTGAACACCAGGCCCGCGACGTAGAGCGAGTAGGTCGCCGGCGTGTTCAGCATCGAATCGGCCTGCGCCTGCAGCTGGTAGTCCATGACGCTCGGCGTGCCCTTGGCGGCGTGGCCGATGAGATCGTCGCGCACCAGCACGATGGTGAGCCCGGCGGGGCCCGCGTTCTTCTGCGCGCCGGCGTAGATCAGGCCGAACTTCGACACGTCCACCGGGCGCGACAGGAAGTGCGAGGAGGCGTCCGCCACCAGCGGCACTTCGGCTTTCGGCGTTTCGTGGTACTCGACGCCGCCGATGGTCTCGTTCGAGCAATAGTGGAGATAGGCCGCATCCTTCCTCACGGAAAACTTCTTCGGCGCGTAGGTGAAATTACGGTCCTCCGAGCTCGCGGCGATGGCGACGTCGCAGTAGTTCTTCGCCTCCTTCACCGCCTTCTTCGACCACTCGCCCGTCACCACGTAGTCGGCCTTGCCCTTGCCGCGCAGCAGGTTCATCGGGACCTGGGCGAACTGCAGCGTCGCGCCGCCCTGCAGGAACAGCACCTTGTAGCTCGCCGGGATCGAGAGCAGCGAGCGCAGGTCGGCCTCGGCCTCGGCCGCGATCGACATGAACTCCTTGCCGCGATGGCTCATCTCCATCACCGACATGCCGCTGCCGCGCCAGTCGAGCATCTCGTCGCCGGCGCGTGCGAGGACCTCCGCGGGAAGCATCGCGGGCCCCGCGCTGAAGTTAAAGATGCGGGACATCAATGAACCGTGGGGGGCGGCGATTCCGGCGGGGGCAGTTCCTCGTGACCGTCTCCATTGCCGCCATTTCCGCCATTGCCGCCGTTTCCATTGCCCAGGTCGCGCTCCTCGATGCGCTCCATGCCAGCAAGCTTCTCGCCCGCGTCGAGCGAGATCAGCGTGACGCCCTGGGTTGAACGGCCCATCTCGCGGATCTGCGACACCGCGGTGCGGATCAGCACGCCGCCGGTGGAGATCAGCATCACCTCGTCGTGCTCGTCGACCAGCACCGCCCCGATCAGCGGCCCGTTGCGCTCCGACACCTGGATCGCGATCACGCCCTGGCCGCCGCGGCCGTGGCGCGGGTAGTCGGCGGTGGCGGTGCGCTTGCCGAAGCCGTTCGCCGTAGCGGTCAGCACCGAGCGCGACTCGTCCTTGGCGGCGAGCATGCACACCACGCGCTGGCCTTCGCCAAGGCGCATGCCGCGCACGCCGGTGGCCTGGCGGCCCATCGGCCGCACGTCGCCTTCCTCGAAGCGCACCGCCTTGCCTTCCGAGGAGAAGAGCATCACGTCGTACTTGCCGTCGGTGAGCGCCGCGCCGACGAGGTAGTCGCCCTCGTCGAGCCCGACCGCGATGATCCCGCTCGGCCGCGGACGCGAGAACTCCGCGAGCGGCGTCTTCTTCACCGTGCCCTGGGCGGTGGCCATGAACACGTAATGGTTCTCGTCGAACTCCTTCACCGGCACCACCGCGGTGATCTTCTCGTTCTCCTCGAGCGGGAACATGTTCACGATCGGCTTGCCGCGGCTCGCGCGGCTGCCGGCGGGCACCTCGTAGACCTTGAGCCAGTACAGGCGCCCCCGGTTGGAAAAGCACAGCAGGTAGTCGTGCGAATGCGCCACGAACAGCCGCTCGATGAAGTCGTCCTCCTTCATCGCCGTGGCGGAGCGGCCGCGACCGCCGCGGCGCTGCGCGCGATACTCGGTGAGCGGCTGCGCCTTGACGTAGCCGCCGTGCGAGAACGTGACCACCATGTCCTGCGGCGCGATCAGGTCCTCGATCGAAATGTCCTCGGCGACGGTGACGATCTCGCTCCTGCGCTTGTCCCCGTAGTCGGCCTTGAGCTTGCGCAGCTCCTCGTCGATGATCCTGGTGATGCGCGCGGGCTTCGCCAGGATGTCGAGCAGGTCGGTGATGGTCTCGATGACCTCGCGGTACTCGTCGCGGATCTTGTCCTGCTCGAGCCCGGTGAGGCGCTGCAGGCGCAGCTCGAGGATCGCCTGCGCCTGGTCGTCGGACAGCCGATAGCCCTCCTCCTTCAGCCCGAAGAGCTCGCTCAATCCTTCCGGCCGGTACTGCGCCACCGCGCGCTGGCCGATCAGCTCCTTCACCAGCGTCGAGCCCCAGGGGCGCTCCATCAGGCCGCGCTTCGCCTCGGCCGGGCTCGGCGCCTTCTTGATCAGCTCGATCACCTCGTCGACGTTCGACAGCGCCACCGCGAGGCCCTCGAGCACGTGGCCGCGGCCGCGCGCCTGGCGCAGCTCGTACACGGTCCTGCGCGTCACCACCTCGCGCCGATGCGAGATGAACGACTCGAGCAGGTCCTTGAGATTCAGCAGGCGCGGCTGGCCGTCCACCAGCGCCACCATGTTCATATGGAAGGCGTCCTGCAGCTGCGTGGTCTTGTAGAGGTTGTTCAGCACCACCTCGGGGATCTCGCCGCGCTTGAGCTCCAGCACCGCGCGCATGCCGGACTTGTCGGACTCGTCGCGGATGTCGGAGATGCCCTCGAGGCGCTTCTCGTTCACCATCTCCGCGATCTTCTCGAGCAGCACGCGCTTGTTCACCTGGTAGGGCAGCTCGTCGACGATGATCGCCTGGCGCTCGCCCTTGCCGATCTCCTCGAAGTGGGTGCGCGCGCGCATCACCACGCGCCCGCGGCCGGTGCGGTACGCCTCGTGCACGCCCGAGAGGCCGTAGATGATTCCCGAGGTCGGGAAGTCCGGCGCCGGCATCAGCTTGATCAGCTCCTCGATCGCGCAGTGCGGCTGCGCGAGCAGGTGCAGGCAGGCGTCGACCGCTTCGTTCAGGTTGTGCGGCGGGATGTTGGTCGCCATGCCGACGGCGATGCCCGAGGAGCCGTTCACCAGCAGGTTCGGCACGCGCGTCGGCAGTACCGAGGGCTCCTGCTCCTTGCCGTCGTAATTCGGCACGAAGTCGACCGTCTCCTTGTCGATGTCGAGCAGCATCTCGGAGGCGATCTTCTCCAGCCGGCACTCGGTGTAGCGGTAGGCCGCGGCCGAATCGCCGTCCACCGAGCCGAAGTTGCCCTGGCCGTCGATCAGCGTGTAGCGCATCGAGAAGCCCTGCGCCATGCGCACCAGCGCCTCGTAGGTGGCGGCGTCGCCGTGCGGGTGGTACTTGCCCAGCACGTCGCCGACGATGCGCGCGCACTTCACATAAGGCCGGTTCCAGACGTTGTTCGCCTCGTTCATGGCGAACAGCACCCGGCGGTGGACCGGCTTCAGGCCGTCGCGGACGTCCGGCAGGGCCCGTCCGACGATCACGCTCATGGCGTAATCGAGGTAGGAGCGCCGCATCTCCTCTTCGAGGGAAATGGGCAGCGTTTCTTTGGCGAATTGTTCCATCAG
>Ga0075430_100005228_pt1 | contig 10943 bp, 14 predicted proteins | sample RhiMetdeltSRZDD4_FD_75294 | JGI IMG/M metagenome (GOLD analysis project Ga0075430, IMG submission 75294) | Populus rhizosphere microbial communities from Tennessee, USA - Rhizosphere MetaG P. deltoides SRZDD4 | ecosystem: Host-associated > Plants > Roots > Rhizosphere > Soil | place: USA... | reverse complement strand
CCATCGTAGGAATCGTGACGGATACGGATCTCGTCCGGCGCGCAATGGCGACCAGCAAGGATTTGAACAAGTTGACGGTGGACGCCGTCATGACGAGTCCTGTCTGCACGATCGAAGGCGTCCGTACGGTGAGTGACGCCCACGATATGATGGGAGACTTACACGTCAGACACCTGGGCGTCACCCAAGGCGGGGAGATAGTCGGAGTGATTTCCGTGCGGGATTTATTGTCGTACTATCAAAGAAACTCTGAGCCGAAGATCGCACAAGACTAGGGGATGCTAAAAACGCGGGCTGCTGCGAGCTATGTCCGCGTCGGGTTCTGTCAAGACTCCTGCTTGCCCAGAGAAAATCACGATTACTTCGAGAGTTCTCGCACGAGGTGACCCAGCTCGGGAAGGATGAGCTTCTGCATGGCGAGACGGACGGCATTTTCGGAGCCCGGCGTGGAGAACAGTACTTTTCCTTGGACGATTCCGGCGGTTGCCCTGGTCATGATCGCCGGAGAACCGATCTCCTGGTAGGTCAGATAGCGGAAAACTTCCCCGAACCCATCCAGTCGCTTCTCCAGCATTGAATCCACTGCTTCAAATGTGGAATCACGCCGCGAGATACCGGTTCCTCCATTGATGATAATAGCCTGAATTGCGTCATTCCCTACACTGCTTCGGATCTCTTCTGTGATCTGAGCAGGTTCGTCCTTCACGAGGCGGTATGCCACGATATCATGACCATGCTCTTTCAGCAGCTTCATGATCAGTTGTCCGCTGGTATCTGTCTCAGCCGTTCTGGTATCGCTGCAGGTGATGACCGCGCAGCCGACTTTCTGCGGGGCATGGGACTTGTGTTCGTGATGGGTAGGCTGGCCCACAGGACGTATGGGGCGGCGTCAGCTCCAGACAGAATCCGGATTGAGCTTCTGAACCGGGGTCCCCTTGACGATATGTTCATCCAAGATCGTGGCGACGTCTGCTTCGGTCACTTTTGAATACCAGGTTCCCTCCGGGTACACGACCACCGTCGGCCCTTGTTCGCATGGACCCAGGCATGAAGAGCCGGTGACCAGGACGTCACCAGGTTGGATTCCGCGTTGCATCAGTCCCATATTGAAGGCCATCAGCAATTGCGCCGATCCCTGTCCGCCGCAGGAAGGTTTGGGATGACCGGGCGGGCGGGCATTCGTACACACGACGACATGGTATTTTGGTTTTGGCATGCGTTCTCCTCGTTGAAAGAGCAAATGGCGTATGGCTTATAGCTCATAGCACGTGATCGGAGCAGAGCCGAATGGATAGACTCCTGGTCTGCTTGTGCCATTTGCTATAGGCCATAAGCCTCGGATTATCGTGGCTTGTAGGATTGCCACAGCTCTACGGACTCCTCAGGAAGCTTCCAATGTTTGATACCCTTCATGACCCAGTCCAGATAATGTTCTTTGGGTTTGAACTTCCCGATTGGATTTGCAGCATGCGCTGTGACCAAAACCTTTTCGCCTTCTTCAGTCACGACCGTGACCGGAACGTGTCGAAAGGCTCCTTCCGGAACATCACCCTCGAACTCGTCCATGATTTTGAGGTCTTCCTCGGTGATGTCAAAAACGCCTCCCCATACTTTTTCACCGGGAGAGGGAATGACGCTGGCCAGCCCGCATCGCCACTGGGAGGACCACCGGCAAAATTGGATCGTATGCTCAGGAAGATAGGCATTGAAGAGAAACTTGTGTTCCGGTGCACGTCGTTTGAGTTGGGTCGGATTCAAATTGTCTGCGTAGAAAAAGAACTTCATAGATCTTGCCGGACCGTTTCGGCTGTAGTGACGATGGGAACTGGTACTTGTAGCATACCCGCTTGCAGGATTGTCAAGGGTTCGAGCCGGGTTTGCATATTATCGATCATGGGTATGAACCGCGGCGGGCGTTGACTTCATAGGAGCCGGGTTATTATGCTGCGTTGACTGATTGTGGGATGCACGGTTGATCCTGCGATTGCGAAGCGTAGGGTGCGAGCCATACCGCTGAACCGCCTCCAAACAGATTCTGGCACATCAGTTGTCTCTCTCAAAAATTCTTCACTACGCCGTGGTCGGGGTGCTTCTTATCGGAGCCCTGCTCTACTGGCTCCTGAAGCCCCCCTCATTGAATCCGCTGACCGACCCGCAAGCAGCCGAGGCTCTTGCGTTGGTCCAAACCCATCGGGCGGCCGGCTACCCTACGATATTGCAGGGATTCAACGAACGAGTGCGGATTCAGCAGCAGCGTCAGCTGGGGGTGAGACTGGGCGACTGGCGAGTCTTAAAGCTGGAAGGAGATCGATACGAGGTGCGTATCAATTTGCGCGAGCAAGGCACCAATCAATGGTTCGAGCGGGAGTTCATCTGGCACGTTGATCTTGGAACGAAGCGGGTGAATGCCGCGTCATTACCCGCAGATGGATTGATGCCTGAGGGACCCGATTCGCCGGTCCAACAGGGCGGGTCTGACCTTCCACCTAGAATGTGATCGGGACGGCAATTTGTACCTCACCTCCTTCGATACGTACCTCGCAAGACGACACCTTGAAATCAGGATTTTCCGGACGCTCGCCTGTACAGACGTTGAATCGCCAGCCGTGCCAGGGGCATGTGACGATGTTTCCGGCCAGTGTTCCTTCGCCTAAAGGGCCGCCGGCATGGGGACAGGTATTGTCGGTCGCGTAGAATGTGCCATCGACATTGAACAGGGCCACGAGGACTCCTTGTGCCTCTGCCGTCACACAGGTGCCGGGCGGGACGTGATCAACTTTCGCGATCGAGATGAAACGACTCATCGACAACTCCATACGCCGAATGACAGGGACGTCACTTCGAAGAGAGGACGGATCGGGTGTCGGAAGCTAACAGCTTGATTTCATTGCGAGACTATGTCATAGAGAGGTAGAGATTCGGTCGCTCGTCCATGTTTTGCTATCTTTAAATAGTGAAATCATAGGAGAACACCGGGGTCGCTATGGAAATGACGTTGTTGCTCAATTCGACGTATGAGCCGCTTCGAGTCCTCCATTGGCAAAAAGCCATCACGTTGCTCTGGCAGGGCAAGGTTGAAGTCCTGGAGGTGTACGATCGCGAAATTCACGGGATTTCGATTTCGATCAAGCTTCCGGCAGTGATGCGGTTGCTCAAACTGGTCAAACTCAAGGAAAGCCACCGGGCCGTCAAGTTTTCCCGCATCAATATTTTTACTCGCGACAGTTATACCTGCCAATATTGCAATCATCGATTCCGAACCGAAGAACTGACCTTCGACCACGTCATACCCATCGCCAAGGGTGGACGGAAGACCTGGGAAAATATCGTGACGGCCTGCTGGCGCTGTAACAATAGAAAGAGCGGCCGCACTCCGGACGAAGCGAACATGAAGTTGATCAAGAGACCGGTCAAGCCTCGGTGGAGTCCCGTGGTCACGATCACGATTGGAGTCAGAAACACCCCCGAAAGCTGGCGCGATTACCTCTATTGGAACTTGGAACTCGACGCAGACCCTGCCGACACGTAACGAACACAGCACTCAGCACTCTTCCCTCGCCTAGTACACTTTATCGATCGTAATCTGGAGTCCTCTCCCGCCCGGAAGGGTCGGATTTTTGTCGTAGCGTCCTTCCATGTCACCGGGTTGCGGTTGTCCGGCCTGCCCGTCGCGGTCCAGCCGCGCAATGATGTCAACCATTCCCTTGAGTTCCGTTCCCTGTACCATTACATCGGCAGCGGTAATTTCAAACGTGACCGGAAACTTAGGGCCGTCAACGCGCTTGACCGCCAATGGACGCGGCGGCCCTGATGGGCGACGAACGATGACGAACAGGACATCGGTGGGCTTGACCCGATCTACCAGGTCCTGCGCGATCATGACCTGTCCGGCGATCACGCCGGACCCTCCCTGTGGCTCGCAACTGTGGGCCAACCCGAAGTAGGCCGCCAGTGCTGCTAATCCGATAATGCCTCCCGCCATACTCAGTGTTTTGGCATGGTATCCTCCCAAAACGCGCTCCTTTCCAGACGACACGGTGCGATGGTTGCCAGCTGCAAAACCAGCGCATTATACAGAGGCGATTCCTAAAAGGGGAGTGCATGAAGCGGTTTACGCTGCAAAAGAGCCTGTTGTATGATACGACCCGCGATTATTATTGGAGGAGCAATCATGCCTGCGAATCCTGGATTTCCCATCTCGTTAGATGTCAGGGGTTGGCCGGTTCTTGTGATCGGCGGAGACGAAGAAGCCGCCGATAAAACCATGCGCCTCCTCGAAGCCGGCGCAAAGGTGACCATCGTAAGTCCCACGTTGAATGACGCGCTCCGCAAGTTGGCCGCTTCCGCCAAGATCATTCACAGGGGCCGCGGTTTTCGCGCGACGGATCTGGAAAGCGTGATTCTCGTGCTCAACGTTGTTCGAGGCGACCGTGAACTCTCCCATTCTCTGTTCACGCTCGCTCGGGAGCAGAAGTTCTTGCTGTGGTCGATGGATCAGCCCGAACAGTCCAACGTCGTGATGCCGGCAGTGGTGAGTTGCGGGCATCTGCGCATTGCTGTCAGCAGCAGTGGCATGGCGCCGGCATTGTCCGGCTTTCTAAAGGAAGATATGGAAAAAGTGTTCGACGAGGAGTTTGCCGCCTTTGTCGAGTGGTTGGGACAGCTACGCGAACAAGGGAAGGCCAATGAGCCGGATGTGGAAAAACGGCGGCAGGCCCTGCATGATGCACTCGACGGGTTCCGTCTCTACGGAAAGATTCAGTACCCGAAGATTTGGCTTGACGAGCGCGCCAAGCAACAGGCCTAGCTCGTCATCCGGGGCTTCGATCCACGAGCTAGCAATGTAAACACTTCCGGGAAGCGAGGAGGGCTACGACGCAATGGTGTTGCTTGAATTCAGTATGTCGCCGCTGGGCAAGGGCGAGAGTGTCGGCAAATATGTGTCCCGATCCTTGGATCTCATCGACAGAAGCGGCCTCGAGTATCGCCTCAATCCCATGGGCACCGTCATTGAAGGGGAGTGGGATGAGGTGTTCGCGGTTGTCAAACAGTGTTATGAACGGATGAAGAAGGACTGCAACCGGATCTCCTGCACGATCAAGATCGACTACCGAAAAGGCGCACAAGGACGGTTAGGGAGCAAAGTGGCGAGCGTCGAGAAACATCTGAAGCGGAAGCTGAACGTGTAATCAGGCAGCGGACCGGTTAGTCCCGCAGATCGTACCGCAAGTCACCATCGGTTTTGAAGCCTGCCAACAATGCATCAGGTTGCATCTGTAGACGTATCAATCGCATCCGGTGCACCGTGCCGTGCAATGTACCCCCCTCGATCTCACGGTTCAGCCCGGCTTCCAGCTCTCGTTGCATCTCTTGAAGCCTGTCTTGGATCGGAATGCGGAGACGTGCCGCCAATTGATCCCGCAAGGCATCGTGTAACAGTTGATCGGCGAAGTTCGTGAACAGATCGTGCTTCTTCACCACGTAATCGAAGTCTGTGAAAGAAATCGTGCCGGCCGCTTCATCATAGACCGGCGTGCCGCGCAGGCTGAGACTGACGGAGAGAAAGCCTTGCAAGTCGATGTCGACTCCTGCCTGTTCGCCGATCGGATAGAGACGAACGGCGCTGACCCTCAGCGCGCCGGGCCCCATATAAAACTCTTTTCCTAACAACGCCTCTTTCAACCGTTCATTCGCCATCTCATACGGCAGTCGGACATCGAACGATACGTGGAAGCCCTGATCCTGATAGCCGGGTTCCAGGTCGGGGAGGGAACGGAGGGAGGTCGTCGGCTTGTTCCCGGTGATGATTTGAGGAAAGGCTATGATTCCAATTTGAACCGGGCGCGCGGCGTCTTTTGGAGGCGGATTCGGGTACTTGACCTGTGCCGGTGAGAGAAGCAACCATATGAGTCCTTGATCATCCAGTTGCAACGGTTCTTGGAGTTTTCGCCAGGTTTCATCCGTTTTCGCCTTGATGGACAATGCTCCCCCCAAGCTGCGATCCAATTGCGTAAGTCTGCTCTCCAGACGGCTCCGATACACCTGTGCCATCAACGGAGTCGCATCGACGTTGTGCTGGCGAAAGACACATGGGTTGCCGGAATCGACTGATGTGACGTAGCTGGTGGTCAGGAGTCTGTAGTCGCGTGTGGGAGTGAGCGTGGTATAGGTATTCACAACCAGCCGGCCCGGACGGTCCGGTCCAGCCCCTACGCCGCACTCGGTCAGTTTGGTAATCGTGCCATCCACCTTTTTTGCGTATTCCAGGGAAAAGTCCACGTTCGCTTTTGAGACAATCGCATGTCCATTTTGAATCAGGTTGCTCTCAACGAGTCCCGGTCGATACTTCAAAAAACCTGTTCCCCCGCCGAGGGGGATCCATGTATTCGGGGAAAGATGATTGGAATCATGCCCATCGTAGATGCGTTCGTAGAGGGGTCGGATGACGGTAAGCGGCACGGGCATCTGAATCCGTAGCGTGGATGGCTCTTCACGGTGCGCCCGTTCGGCTGCGGGCGCAGCCGAGGAGAATGCCACGGTGAGGGCCAGAGTCGCGCCAAGCATGAACGAGAATCGGGAGCCGCGCGCGGGTTCCAGCGTCATTCGTTGCATCAGTTGAGATGTAGAACAAATCTCGGGTGGTTGCAAGAGCGAACGATGGACATGAGCAAGCACGACGCCGAGAAGGCGTGTTGGAGCAGACTAAAAGACCGAAAGTTTAAAATACTTGGTCGGATTCTTCTTCACGTCGGCCAACAGTTGCTCCATGTCGGTTAAGAGTTTGTCCGTGCGGACATACAGCTCGTCACTGCTCACGAGTTTGCCGACCGTTCCCTCTCCTCGCTCGACCTTATTCAGCACGTGCTCGCCTCGCGTGGCCAATGTTTGTAGCTTGGTGTACAGCTCCGGGCTGGTGAGTTTGGAAAGGGTGCCATTCTGATCGTTGAGTTTCTTCATGAGATCATTGAATTCTTTCACCCCTTGCGTCGCGCGGACGTACAGTTCTTTGTCGGAAAGCAGTTTACCGACCGTTCCGTCGCCCTTCTCCACTTTATCGAGTAAGGCGAGGCCTTTCACGGACGCGTCATTCAGTTTCTGCAGAATTTGCTTCGAACGATCGAACAATTCCGGGTCGTTCACCAATTTCCCTGTGGTTCCTTGCCCCTGGGTGATCGCCGTCAGCGCTCGCTGAATTTGCTCGAGTGCCGCATTCACCTTGTCGATCGTCATAGACGCGCCGGACGCCAAGTCGGTGATGTCCGATCCGGAGCTTCCCATGATGATGCTGCCCGGAGGAAGCAGCGGCTTGTCCGGATGCCCGGGAACGATTTCCAGGAACTTGTCGCCCAATAGGCCGAGCGCTTTGATGTGGATGGATGCGTCTTCACGGATATGCAGTGCGACCTCTTTCTTGACCGTAAACTTGATTTCAACCAAGCCCGTGTCCGGCGCAATCTCAATATCATGAATGTTGCCGATGTCGACACCGTTCATGCGCACGGGCCCACCCACTTTCAGTCCCTGGGTATGACCGACCAGCGCGTGAAAGGTGGACTTGCGGGCCATCAACCCCATGCCTTCTTCGAGGCGCAGAATCATGAAGGCCAACACAGTCAAGGCCATGACGACGACCAGTCCGATCTTGACCTGGGCCCACCCGACTTGGGACTGACGGCTCATGAGGGAACCTGGGTTGATGGTGTTTGTTTCCATGGATCGATAGGCAAGGTAGCCGGGTCTAAAAAGCCGCGAATGGCCGGATTCTCATTGGTCGAGAGTTCAGAGGGAGAGCCCTGAAAGATTATGCGACCTTGTTGAATCATGATGACGCGGTCCGCCACCCGAAATGCGAGGTCCAGGTCGTGGGTCACCACCACCTGGGTTACGCCTTTTGCCTTGAGTTGGAGAATGATGTGGCCGATGGCATAGGCATTGATCGGATCCAAGCCGGCGGTCGGTTCATCATAGAGGAGAATGCCGGCTCCGCTCGCCAACGCGCGGGCGATGCCGACGCGTTTTCGCATCCCGCCGCTCAGATCGGCCGGCATCTTGTCTATGATGTCTTCCAGGCTGACAAATTGCAAACTTTGCCGTACCACTTCGTCGATGGCATCGTCCGGCAATTGTCGTTGTTCCCACAGCCGATATCCGACATTCTCTCGAACAGTCAAAGAATCAAACAGCGCGGCTCCCTGGAAGACCATGGCCATCTGTTGCCGCACGCGCGGTAACTGATGTTCAGGCAGCTTCGAAATGTCATCACTGCCGATCCGTACCGATCCGCGATCGGGTCGAAACAGTCCAAGGATCAGGCGTAAGATAGTCGTCTTTCCTGACCCGCTGCCACCCAGGATGACAATGGTTTCTCCTGCCGGCACCTCGAAGGAGATCCTTGTCAGAACCTGACGATCGCCCAGGGTCAAGTCTACGTGTTCGAGTGCAATCACCTGAGCCTCGTCAGGAAATGGCCATGAAGATCTTGGTCAGAAAGAAATCGGCCGCCAGAATGAGAATCGATGAAGACACCATGGCCTGGGTTGTCGACAGACCGACGCCGACGGTCCCGCCGCGCGTGGAAAATCCCGCGTAACACCCTACCATGGCGATGAGAAACGCAAACACGGCCGGTTTTACAAACCCTAACACCAGATCGCGCTGCCTGAGTGCCTCGAATGCCCAGGTCCAATAGAAATAGGAGTCAATTCCGAGATAGAACCGAGCGACAAGCCAGCCTCCGCACATGGCGATGCCGTCGGCAATGATCGTCAGAAGTGGAATCATGCAGAGACAGGCAATGAGCCGTGTGGTCGCGAGCTTGTGGATGGGATCCGTTCCTTCAGCCCGCAAGGCATCGATTTGTTCCGTCACGGTCATGGACGCAATTTCCGATGCGATTCCTGTCCCGACCCGCCCGGCAATCATGAGCGACGCGAGCACCGGGCCTAGTTCTCGAACGACGGATGTGCTGATCAGCCGCGAGACATAGATCGTCGCCCCATAGGGCTCGAGCTGGACTGCCCCCTGTAATGCAAGGACCATCCCGGTAAACAGGCCGGTCAGCACGACGATGAAAAGAGAACCCACACCGATTCTATCCATCTGGAGAATGGTTTCACGAACATAAAATGGGGGTCGGAATAGGTTCCTGATCGTCTGTGCGGACAATAGGGTAAACTCCTGCACGACGACGAGATAGCCGGTGATCGTGGATCTCAGCGCGAGGATGGAAGCGGTCATAGCATGCGAGACGACGAGAGACCGGAACGCACATCCCTTCGATGACGGCTCATTATAGGGTAGAGACGGATGAGGGACAATGGCTGCATGCTTATGGAGGATCGGGTACGGAGCCGCTCGAATAGCAACGGAGCACTCGCGGTCCGATCGAACACAGGACCTCGTATGAAATGGATCCGATCGCGTCGGCGATGTCCTCGGCCGTGATGCGTTCGGCGCCCTGTTGCCCGATCAGTGCGACCGAATCGCCGGATCTCGCCTGCGGAATCTCAGTCACATCCACCATCACCATATCCATGCACACGCGTCCGACGACCGGTGCCCGTCTTCCGCCGATCAGAACGGACCCTTTGTTGGATAACAGGCGGCTATATCCATCGGCATAGCCAACCGGCAGGACGGCGATGCGGGTTGGCTTCGTCGCGGTGAACGTGCGGTTGTAGCTAACCCCGTCTCCTTCAGCAATCGTCCGTATGGCAGCGATGGTAGTGTACCAGCTGAGAATTGGTTGCAAAGCGACGTGCTCCCTGCGGTGAGAGAGGGTATGGTAGCCGTAGAGCATAATTCCCGGACGTACCATCGAGAAATGCGCAGAGGGATGGACAAGGATGCCGGCACTATTGGCCATATGGATGCGCGGTGGTCTGAAGCCCTTCAGTGTGAGCTGGTCCACTATCGACCTGAAGCGGGCGATCTGCGCGGCAGTAAACTGATGATCCGAATTATCGGCGTCGGCCATGTGGGTCATGATGCCTTCCAGGGACAGCGTTCGCCCGAGATCGGCGACATGAAGTCCCATAGTCACCTGTTCTGGGGCGAGACCGAGACGGCCCATCCCCGTGTCGATCTTGATATGGATCGGGTAGGGCTTCGCTGACGGAGGAAGCACTTTGACCAGTTCCTGCATCAGCGGGAGATCGTAGATGACCGGCGTCAAGCCATGCGCAATGAGATCGGGAAGCTGCCCTGGTAGTACCGCCCCCAGTACCAGAATCTGGTCAACGATTCCGGCGCAGCGCAGTTCCGTTCCCTCTTCAACGGTGGCGACCCCGAATCGGCGGACACCCAGGCGATGGAGCGCGCGCGTGATCTCGAAGGCGCCATGCCCGTAGGCATTGGCTTTGACGATGGCGAGAATGTCGCACGACGGCTGCAGGCAGTGACGCACCTGCCGGAGATTGTGGGCAAGGGCGTTGAGATCGATGTCAACGAAGGTCGGCGGATAGCGCGATGGGATTGGCACGCAGGATGGTCGTGGGAAGCTCAATCGGATCAGACTTCCAGGATTTCACTCTCTTTCTTCTTCAGAACGTCCTCAACTTTCTGCACGTATTGATCCGTGAGTTTCTGGATCTCAGCTTCGGACTTCCGCAATTCATCTTCCGTCAGCTTGGTGTCTTTCTGCAACTTTTTCAGCTCTTCGTTCCCGTCGCGACGAAATCCACGAATCTGGACTTTCACCTCTTCCCCGTGCTTCTTACAAATCTTAGTGAGCTCTTTCCGCCGTTCTTCCGTGAGGGGGGGGAGGGGAACTCGAATTAGCTTCCCGTCATTCGACGGGGTGAGCCCGAGGTCCGAGATCTGAATCGCCTTCTCGATCTCGCGGATCATATTCTGTTCGTACGGCTGAATGGTAATGAGGCGGCTCTCGGGAATGGCCACATTGGCCACTTGCTTGAGCGGAGTGGGATTTCCATAGTAATCGA
>Ga0075430_100005225_pt1 | contig 10945 bp, 10 predicted proteins | sample RhiMetdeltSRZDD4_FD_75294 | JGI IMG/M metagenome (GOLD analysis project Ga0075430, IMG submission 75294) | Populus rhizosphere microbial communities from Tennessee, USA - Rhizosphere MetaG P. deltoides SRZDD4 | ecosystem: Host-associated > Plants > Roots > Rhizosphere > Soil | place: USA... | reverse complement strand
TCTCGCTGCTCTGCGCCTATCCGCTGGAGATCCTGAGCGGCGCGGGCCGCGCCGGCGCGCTCGACCGCGTCTGCGCCGAGCATGGCCGCGTCGTGCCGGCCGAGAGCTACGCCACGCTGACCGAGCCGGATGCGCGGCTGCGGGCGATCAGCCGGTTGCACCAGCGGGCGCGCTCGCTCGAAGCCGAGATCGCCGAGCGCACGAAGGCCGAGCAGGCCCTGCGCGCGCAGCTCCGCATCAGCGCCGACCTGGCCGCCGAGAACGCGCGCCTGTACCGCGAGGCTCGGGACGCCGTGCGCCAGCGCGACGAGTTCCTGGCCATCGCCGCCCACGAGCTGCGGACGCCCCTCACCACGATCCACGCGCACGCCCAGATGATGCTGCGGCGCCTCATCCGTGACGAGTCGCCGGAGCGGCCGGCCGTGGAGCGGGCGTTCGGGGCGATCTCCCAGCAGACCGGCAAGCTGACCCGCCTGATCGAGCAGCTCCTGGACGTCTCGCGCCTGGACGCCGGCCGGCTGACCCTGATACGGCAGGTCGTGGACCTGGGCGAGCTGGTGGAGCGCGTGGCCGGCGCGGCGGCCGTGCGGGCCAGCCAGCGCATCGACGTCCAGGCCCCGCCGGGCATCGCCTGCTGGGTGGACTCGCTGCGCCTGGACCAGATCCTGACGAACCTCCTGGACAACGCCATCAAGTTCGGCTCCGAGGACGCGCCATCGAGGTCACGCTCCGCACGTGCCCGGCCGGGCAGGTCGAGATCGCCGTCCGCGACCACGGGGCCGGCATCCCGGAGGAGAAGCGGGGGCAGGTGTTCGAGCGCTTCTTCCAGGCCCACGCCGAGGGGTATCAGAGCGGTATGGGGCTGGGGCTCTACATCGGCCGCCAGATCGTCGAGCTGCACGGCGGGACGATCGCAGCCGAGTTCCCACCGGACGGCGGGACCCGGTTCGTGGTGCGGCTGCCCGCCGTGCCCGAGGCTCCCGCCGCCCCGAGTGGTGCCGTCGCCGCCGGCTGACGGCGACCGGAGGTCCGAGCCCGCGGTCCGTGCCCGGTCCCGGCGAACTGTCATCTTAAGCACAGTTTGCCGGGCGCGCCCGATGGTATGGTGAACCCCCGGCCGACGTCGCACGGCTCCCGGAGCACGCCGTGTCCCGTCGGCCCCGACGCTCCAGACGCTCTGCGAGCCCTGACACGGATGCAGGAGGGGATCATGACGCTCGAGCTTCCGGCCAACACGGCGGCTGACATCGACGACGCGGCGCTCGACGCCCTGCGCGCCAGCCTCAGCGGTGCCGTGCTGCGGCCCGGCGAGGACGGTTACGACGACGCGCGGACCATCTTCAACGGGATGATCGATCGGCGACCGGGCCTGATCGCCCGCTGCGCCTCCACCGGCGACGTGGCGAAGGCGGTCCGGTTCGCCCGCGAGCGCGGGCTGCTCGTCAGCGTGCGCGGCGGTGGCCACAACGTCGCCGGCAACGCGATCTGCGACGGCGGCCTGATGATCGACCTCACGCCGATGAAGGGGATCCGGGTCGATCCCGACGCCCGGACGGCCCGCGCCCAGGGCGGCGTGACCTGGCGCGAGCTCGACCGCGAGACCCAGGCGTACGGCCTGGCCACGACCGGCGGCGCGATCTCCTCGACGGGCATCGCCGGGCTGACGCTGGGCGGCGGCTTCGGCTGGCTGGGCCGCAGCTACGGCATGGTCTGCGACAACCTGCTCTCGGCGGACGTGGTGCTGGCGGACGGCAGCATCGTCACCGCGAGCGCGGACGAGAACGCGGACCTGTTCTGGGGCCTGCGCGGCGGCGGCGGGAACTTCGGCGTGGTCACGTCGTTCGAGTACCGGCTCCATCCCGTCACCTCGATCCTGGGCGGCATGCTGCTCTACCCGATCGAGCGGGCCAAGGAGGTGCTGCGGACCTTTCGCGACTACAACCAGACCGCGCCGGACCAGATGTCGGTCTTCGCCGCGATGCTGACCTCGCCGGAAGGCGCGAAGGTCCTGGCGCTGATCGCCTGCTACAACGGGCCGATCGAGCAGGGCGAAGCGCTGCTGAAGCCGCTCCGGGACGGCACCGGCCCGATGGCGGATCTCGTCGCGCCGATCGCCTACGAGCAGCAGCAGACCCTGATGGACGAGGGGTTCCCGTTCGGCCTCCAGAACTACTGGAAGTCCGAGTTCCTCAAGAGCCTGCCGGACGAGGCGATCGACATCCTCGTCGACCAGTTCACCACCGTCCCCTCGCCGCTCACGGCGATGGTCCTGGAGCAGTTCGGCGGCGCCTACCGGCGCGTCGCCGCCGACGAGACGGCGTTCGTCCACCGCGACTGGGACTACAACTTCCTGATCATCGCGCGCTGGACGGACCCCGCCGAGGCCGAGCAGCACATCCAGTGGACGCGCGGCGTCTGGCAGGCGGTCCAGCCGTACGCCTCGGGCGGCGTCTACGTGAACTACCTGGAGGGCGGCCAGGAGGGCGTCGACCGGATCCGCGCGGCGTACGGCCCGGTCTACGATCGGCTGGTGGCGCTCAAGACGAAGTACGACCCGTCCAACTTCTTCCGCCTGAACCAGAACATCAAGCCCACCGCCTGAGAATCCCTCACATGGGACCCCTACACTCACGGTCCAGAGGAGAGGGAGCAAGACTCCCCGCTCCCTCTGGGAGAGGGGTTGGGGGTGAGGGCATACAGAGAGGCCCGCTCCCTCGACGGGAGCGGGCCTTCGGTTTTTGACTTCTGCTCTGAATTAGGGCTTCGTGCTCGGGTTGGTCGAGCCGCCCGGGTTGGTCACGCCGCCCGGGTTGGATGGCGCCGGCTGCGTCTGGGCCGGTGGGTTGCTGGGCGTATTGACATTGACGTCGACGTTGCCGCCGCGGAAGAACGTGCCGATCGGGCCGCTGAACAGGAACCAGAGCACGCCGACGACGATCGCGAGGACGATCAGCATCGTCGCGAAGTTGATGCCGGCAGCGGCGGTCCGATCGCCAGTGTCCTCGCTGACCGGCGGGCCGCCGGGGTTCACGTTGACCTGACTCATCGGAAAATGCCTCCGAGGGACTAAAGATCCTCTCTTCTGGCATTTCCTAAAGCAACTCTCGTGCCACTCGACCGACGATCAGGAACGAGCGTCCCGTCGCTCGCGCGAGCGGCGCCAGCCAGGCGTCAGGATTTCACCCCCGAGTCCGGTGCGTCAGGCGTCCGCCAGGCGGTACCCGACGCCGGGCTCGGTCACGATGTAGCGCGGGTGCGCGGGATCCGGCTCGATCTTGCGGCGCAACTGCCCGACGAAGACGTGCAAGTAGGGGCGCGCGTCGGCGTACTCCGGCCCCCAGATCTCGCGCAGCAGCGTCGTGTGCGTCACCAGCTTGCCGACGTGGGTCAGCAAGTAGTGCAGCATGTCGTACTCCTTCGGGGTCAGGTGCACCGAGCGACCCTCGACGGTCACCTCGCGCCGCTCCAGGTCCATCCGGATCGGCCCGTGCTCGACGACCGCCTCCCCGGCCGGCCGGGCGCCGCCGGCCCGCCTGAGCGCGGCGCGCATCCGCGCCAGCAGCTCGTTGACGCCGAACGGCTTGGTCAGGAAGTCGTCCGCGCCCAGGTCGAGCGCCCGGACCTTGCCCTCCTCCTCGCCGTGGGCCGAGAGCACGATGATCGGCAGGTCGAGGCGAAGCTCCTGGCGGATCGTTCGGGTGACGTCCAGCCCGCTCCGATCCGGCAGGACGAGGTCGAGCAGCAGCAGATCCGGCCGCCGCCGCTGGAGCAGGTCGAGTCCCTCGTCGGCCGAGGCGGCCAGGATCGGATCGAAGCCGTGGGCGGTCAGGATCGAGCGCAGCGCCCTGGTGATCTCGGGCTCGTCGTCGACGACGAGGACGCGGGCCCCGCTCATCGCCCGACGCAGATCCCGGCACAGCTCTCATCAGATCGCATGCGCACAATCATAGCGATACTGGCTGAGGGAAGTGAGGTCAGGCTCGATGGAGTCCATCGACCGCATCGACGTCAATTCGAAGGTCATGCTCGGGAAGCCGGTGATTCGAGGGACCCGGATTCCCGTCGAGCTGATCCTCCGCAAGCTCGGCGAGGGCGCCACCGTCGAGATCTCCTGATGAGATCGACTACGGCTACGGCATCGAGCCCTGCGAGCGCCTATCACGGCATTCGGGTCGGGCGGTCGCCACGCCCAGTAGCGAAAGCTCCGGCATTGAGTGCGGTCTCTCGATTCGCTGCCGCTGCTCAGACCGCTCGAACTTCGGCGAGCCGCTTGACTGCGTACTCGTCGTCCCAGCAGACGGCGGCTTCCCATGCGGCCGACGCTTGCGCAGCGATGTCGTGCGCGTCATCGGCGAGACCGGCGGCATTGTGGGGCAGCACCAGGTCGAGGTCGGGGACGTCGACGTGCGCCTCGTCCCAGTCGATCAGCGCGACCCGATCCGCGGTCATTCGGACGTTGCCAGGGTTGTTGGGGTTGCCGTGGACGACGCATGTCTGACGTCCGACGAGCCGCGCCCACGCTGCTCGGCATCGCGCGATGCCCTCAGGCGGCATCGCGCCGAGGTCGATCTTCGTCCCGGTCTCGGCGCGCAGAAGGTCGGTCGACGATCGCCAGCCGGGGCGCTGCGGCCAGCCCTGCGTCAACCGATGCAGCTCGCGGAGCGTGTCGGCCACGCGACGCCAGTCGGCCTCCGTCTCAGGCGGTCCGCCCTCCACGTAGGTCATCACCACCACACCGTCGGCGAACAGACGGCCGTCCGTGGTCGGGATCGGCACCGGCACGGTCAGACCTTCACGGTCGAGGTGTTGGAGAAGCTCGGTCTCCCACGCAAGATCAGCGTCGCTCCTGGCGCCGAGACGACCGACCGCAAGGTGCCCGTTAACGCGCACGCTCCACACGTCGTTGGCGACTCCGCCAGCGAGCCGTTCGATGCGAGCGACGTCGTCACCCCACTGCTCAAGTGCCTCCCATCCCATTGGCTGACCTGCCCCCTCCTTCGGTCCAGTCATTGTGATCATCAACGCATCAACGAACGACGCGGATCAATGGGCCGGGGCGGTCGTGCCGGCCGTCACCGGCAGGAAGAAGAACACCACCGCGATGATGACGTAGAGCGCCAGGAGCTGCACCCCCTCCAGCCAGTTCGAGCGGCCATCCATCGCCACGAACGCGAAGATCGCCGTCGTCAGGCCCGGCACCAGCAGCGAGTTCCCGAAGATCGAGCTGGTGATCGAGGCCTTCACCAGCAGCAGGAGCCCCTGCCGGATCGCCAGGATGGTGATGATCAACTCGGCCGCGTTCCCGAAGGTCGCGTTCAGCAGGCCGCCGTACTTCGGGCCGATCCTGGCCGAAAGCTCCTCCGTGGCCACCCCGATCAGGCCCGCCAGCGGGATCACGCCGAGCGCCGAGAGCCCGAAGAGGACCGGCGACGGCCAGTGCAGCAGGTCGCCGACGACTGCCAGCGGGTCGGCGATCGGGAGGACGTAGAGCGGTCGCCACACGTTACCGTCGCCTCACACGCCCGAGTGGGTCCCAGGCGTTCAGTCTAGCAGCGAACGAGTAGACACCATCGGCGATGGAACACCGCCCGGTATCGGGGACTGGTCCGGGCTGTGCGATGCCCCCGATCATGACTGCGAACATGGACGTCTCGACCGGGCCGGGTCGCGCTCCGCACGATACGGACCCGTCCCTCACGCTGCCACCCGAGCACGCCGCGCCGCGCCAGACCAGCCTCACCCTGCTGGTCCTGGTCTTCGTCGGCTTCATCAGCCTGGGGCTGCCGGACGGCCTGCTCGGCGTGGCCTGGCCCTCGATCCGCCAGACGTTCGGCCTGCCGCTGGACGCCATCGGCGCGCTCTTCTTGACTACCGTCTGCGGCTACCTGGCGGCCAGCCTCACCAGCGGCTGGGTCGTCCAGCGAATCGGCGTCGGGATGCTGCTGGCGCTGAGCGCGCTCGCCACCTCGGCCAGCCTGCTCGCCTTCGCGCTGGCGCCCGCCTGGGGCGTGATCGTCGTGGCCGGCCTTCTGGCCGGCCTCGGCGGCGGCGCCATCGACGCCGGGCTGAACAGCTACGTCGCCCTCGCGCACAGCCCGCGACTGCTGAGCTGGCTCCACGCCTGCTTCGGCGTCGGCGCGTCGACCGGCCCGGCGATCATGATGGCCGTCCTGAATGCCGGCCAGCCGTGGCGCCTCGGCTACGTCGTCGTGGGCTCGGGACAGCTCCTCCTCGGGCTCTGCTTCCTGCTGACCCGGCGCCAGTGGCAGGTCGCCTCCGAGCCGGACCTCACCCCCCCAACCCCCCTCTCCGGCGCGGAGAGGGGGGAGCTGGACAGTTCGGGCTCCCGTCCCCCGCGCACGGGGGAGGGGCTGGGGGCCGTGGGGATTGAGGGGCCCCATGGTAGGGTGGAAGGGGCTATCCGTTGGCAGCCAGCCGTCTGGCTCAGCGTCCTCCTCTTCCTCGTCTACACCGGCATCGAGACGGCGGCCGGCGGCTGGGCCTACACCCTCTTCGTCGAGGGACGCGGCGTCTCCACCCAGGCGGCCGGCCTCGCCGTCAGCGCCTACTGGGGCGGGCTGGCGGTCGGCCGGGTGCTGGCTGGCCTGGTCGCCAACCGCGTCTCGCCGACGACGCTGACGCGCTGGAGCATGGTCGGGATGCTGATCGGCGCGGTGCTGCTGTGGCTCAACCTCGCCCCCTGGCTGAGCTTCGCCGGCCTGGTCCTGATGGGGCTGGCCGCCGCGTCGGTCTTCCCGTCCATGATTACCATGACGCCGCTGCGCTTCGGCGCACGGCAGGCTTCCACGATCATCGGGTTCCAGGTTGGCGCGGCAGCCCTGGGCATCGCCGGGCTGCCGGCGCTCGCCGGGGTCCTCGCGGCCAGGGTCGGCCTGGAGGCGATCCCGACGCTGCTGGTCGTCGCCTCGGCGGGCATGGTGGCGCTCCACGAGGCCGTGGTCCGGCTCGCGGACCGAGCCGGAGACCGAGCCGAACAGACGGCCTGGCGTTAGGCGCCGATCCTGGCGAGCTGGAGGTAGCCCGGCAGGGTGTAGAAGAAGCCCCAGGGAAAGCCGAGCGATGGCTCAATGTGCAGCCGGAGATCGGCGCCGGCGATCTCGACGGCCCGCCGCGCGACGTCCCCGCCGGACGCGTCCGGCGCATCGTCGAGCGCGGCCGAGAACGCCCGGCTCAGGACGTCGTGCGTTCGCAGGCTCTCGTGGAAGACGTCGGCGACCGCGCCACCCCGCGCCACCGGCCCGAGCGCCCCATCCGGCCCCTGGAAGCCGTGGCCCATCAGCAGCGCCGACGGGCGGATCTCGCGAGCACGCATGAGGGAATCGGCGTAGGAGCCCGGCGCCTCGACGATCGGCAGGGCGCCGGCGTGGACGCCCCGGGCCTGAATCGAGTCGCCGGTGAACAGCAGTCCGGCCTGCTCCCAGAAGTAGCAGACCGATCCTGCCGTGTGACCGGGCGTGTGGACCACCGTGAGCTTGACGTCGGCGCCGAGGTCCACCACGTCGCCGTCGTCGAGCACCCGGTCCACCCCGACGGCTCGGCCGAGCAGGCGCATCGTCATCGCCTCACGAGCCGAGCGGAGGTGGTCGGCGTCGATCGCCCCGTACAGCTCGCGCAGGCGCCGGGCGTGGTTTTCGTTCGACTCGGCGAGCGGCGCATCGGCGCGGTGCAGGGCGATCTCGGCGTTGCCGGCGTCCTTCACCTCGGCGTTGCCGCCGAGGTGGTCGAAGTGGCCGTGGGTGTTGACCACCAGGTCGACGTCGCCGAGCGAGAGCCCGAGCGAGGCCAGGGCCGGCCTGACGTCGTTGGTGGGGGTGCCGAAGACCCCGGTGTCCACCAGCGCCGTGATCGCGCCCCGCACGACGTAGACGTTGGTCGCGGTCGCGACGCCGCTGCTCCTGAAGTCCGAAGGGACGCGCCAGATGCGCTCGTGGAGCTGCTCGAACTGGCCGGCGGTCATCATGTCCTCCTCGCGCTGCCACGCATGCCGGGGCGTCCGGCCGGTCCGGACGCCCGGCATGCTCCCGCGTACCGGGCCTACGATCAGCCGGTGGCAGCGGCGCGGGCGATCTGGAGGTACCCCGGCAGCGTCCGGAAGAAGCCGTACGGGAATCCGTCCAGCCCGGGATCGATCTTGAAGTGCAGCTCGGAGTCGGCGATCTGGACGGCGCGGCGCGCCAGGTCGCCGCCGGAGCCGTTGGGCGACTCCTTGACGGCCTGGGTGAACGCCCGGCTCAGCACGTCGTGGGTGCGCAGGCTCTCGCTGAACACCTCGTCGACGCGGCCGTTGCGCGCCACCGGCCCGAGCTCGCCCTGCCCGCCGTGGAAGCCGTGGCCCATCATCAGCGCCTTCGGGCGGATCTCGCGGGCGCGCTTCAGCGACGCGGCGTAGTTGGCCGGGTCCTCCACGATCGGCAGCCCGCCGCCGTGGACGCTGCAGACCTGGACCGAGTCGCCGGTGAACAGGAACCCGGTCTGCTCCCAGTAGTAGCAGACCGAGCCGCCGGTGTGGCCAGGTGAGTGGACGACCGTCAGCTTGACGTCGTCGCCGATGTCTACCACGTCGCCGTCGTCGAGCACCCGGTCCACGCCGACCGCACGGCCGAGCAGGCGCATCGTCAGCGCCTCGCGGGTCGGCCGGAGGTGGTCGGCGTCGATCACGGGGTACAGCTCTCTGAGGCGCTGGGCGTGGAACTCGTTCGACTCGGCGAGCGGCAGATCGTTGCGGTGGAGCGCGATCTCGGCATCGCTGGCGTCCTTCACCTCCGCGTTGCCGCCGAGGTGGTCCATGTGGCCGTGGGTGTTGACCACCAGGTCGACGTCGCTCAACGAGAGCCCGAGCGAGGCCAGGGCCGGCGTCACGTCGTTCGTGGGGGTGCCGAAGACGCCGGTGTCGACCAGCGCCGTGACCCCGCCCCGCACGATGTAGACGTTGGTGACGGTGCCGCCCTCGAACTCCGAGGGCACGCGCCAGACGCGGTCGTGAACCTGCTCGAACGGGTGCTTCGCCATCGGTCCCTCCTGACGCCTCCGCGACGACGCGGGGCCGCCACATGATGGCCGATCAGCGGACGTGATCGTCCAGTGTGGGCTCGTCGGGCGACGATCCGTTGCTCGCCTCACCGAGGTCACGGTACAACGTACCCAGGTTGACGGTCGTGCGTGTACGGATCTTTGACCTCCAGATCGACGATTGGAACGCAGACGAAGCCGCGAGGCACGGCGTCAGCGAGCGGGAGATTCGTCAGGTTCTTGACGGCGAGCCCGTCTTTCTGCCCAACAAGCGGGGACACCGTGCCTCGATCATCATGATCGGTCCCACATACGGGGGACGTATGCTGACGATCCCACTCGCTCCCACCGACGTAGACGAAGTCTGGAGACCGGCGACCGCCTGGGACTCATCACCGGGGAATGCTCACGCTACCGGGCCGCCCGCTGAGATCGCCCGCATGGCCCGGAAGCTGCTGCGTCCAGACCAGGGAAGGCAGTGTGAACGAAGAGATCGGACCGGACAACATTGAGCTGGGGGACGAGGCGATCGAGGTCGAGCGTCGCGAGCGTGCCGGCGTCGTCGTCTCCGTTCGACTCTCCGCCGAGGAAGCCGACCGGCTCCAAGACATCGCTGAGAGCCGCAAGACGACGCTCTCACGGGTCGCACGCGAGGTGATCGCGGCGTACCTGGCGAACGGTCGGGACGGTGCCGACAACAGCTCGGCCGCCGGACCATCGCGCCTGAGCACCGGCGCGTAACGACGCGCCCGACCTACCGGACGCGACCGTCCAGCGCCGCGCCGACCGGGCTGGCCGTCCGCAGCGTCTGCATCATCAGGTCGTTGACGACGATGCCGGTCTCGGTGACGCTCGCGGCCTGCTTGAACAGGTCGTTGTAGCCGGGCGCGATCCGCGCCTGGAAGTCGGTCGTCGCCACCAGGTACGTCGCGGCCGGGTCCAGCGGCACGAAGGCGCTCGGGTCCGTGGGGTTGCCGGTGGGCGCCGCCAGCACCTGCACGTCGGTCGCCTTGCCATCCTGGATCGCGTAGCGCACGCCGCTCGCCTGCGAGAAGCTGTCCGTGCCGAGCTTGCTGGCGCTCAGGTCCAGGACCTGCTGAAGCTGGGCGCCGGTCATCTCGTGGACCAGCACCAGGTTCTTGTATGGTACGGCCGTCAGGTAGTCCTCGACCGTCACGTCGCCGGGCGGGATCGAGGCCCGGAAGCTGCTCGCCGTCGAGAGCGCGACCTGGGCGCCGGCCGCGGACCGGACCGTGTCCTGAACCCAGTTGCCCAGCACCGACTCGCCGGAGCTGATGTTGGCGTCAGACAGCTCGACCACCGCCTGCCCCAGCCGCTCGAAGCGCGCGGCGTACTGTGGATCGGCCTCCAGGTCGCGCTGCATCGAGGCGACCTGCTGGGCGATGTCCGGCGCCTCCGGGCGATCCGGCCCCATCCGGACCAGCCCGCCGCCGACGGTCGACAGGGCACCGTCCTCGAAGGTCAGCTCGACCCGGCTGACGTACTCGAAGTACTGGAACGGCGAGATGATCCAGGTGTTGGTGCCGGGAATCTGCTTCAGGTCCTCCTTGCGGTGGCTGTGGGTGCCCAGGATCACGTCGATGCCGGGGACGTCCTGGGCCAGCTTGACGTCGTCCTCGTAGAAGCGGTGGCCGATCGAGACGACGGCGTCGACCTTCTCGACCTGGCGCAGGTGCAGGATGATCGCCGGCGCGACCTTCTCGCCGTCGATGAACCGCGAGCCCTCAGGCCGGTCGGCCGGCTTGATCAGCTTCTCGAAGTCGCTGCCGGTCAGGGCGAAGATCCCGAGCTTGATCCCGCCCCGCTCGACGACGGTCCACGGCCGGAGGATCGGCTCGTTCGTCTCGCTCACGAACCCGGCGCTCAGGATCGGGTAGGTGACGCCGGCGCGGCA
>Ga0075430_100005221_pt1 | contig 10947 bp, 14 predicted proteins | sample RhiMetdeltSRZDD4_FD_75294 | JGI IMG/M metagenome (GOLD analysis project Ga0075430, IMG submission 75294) | Populus rhizosphere microbial communities from Tennessee, USA - Rhizosphere MetaG P. deltoides SRZDD4 | ecosystem: Host-associated > Plants > Roots > Rhizosphere > Soil | place: USA... | reverse complement strand
TTGCCGCTCGTGAGCGCCGGTCTCGTCGTTGCGCTCGGCGTGTTGTCGATGGCAGGCCGGCTTACCGTGCGGCCGATGTCGCACGCGGCCCACTCGGTGGAGGCGGCGCATGACGGTCGCTGACGTTGCGCCTCGCGGCGCCGTGCCTGCCGTCGGCCAAGACGTTGCGTGCACCCACTGCGGGTTGCCCGTGCCGCGCGGCCTGGTCGTGCCCGATGCCGAGCAGCAGTTCTGTTGCGCCGGCTGCCAGACGGCGTTCGAGATCATTCACGGGCACGGGCTCGATGGCTATTACGCCATTACCGAACGCCGTGACGGTCCCGTCGCCGCGACAGGCCGAACGTTCGACGAGTTCGACCATCCGACGTTCCGACAGATGTACGTTCGGCCGGCTGGCGATGGTCTCGCTCAGGTCGACCTGTACCTCGAGGGCGTGCACTGTGGCGCGTGCCTGTGGCTCGTCGAGCGAGTGCCGCTCATCGTCCCCGGCGTCGCGCGGGCCGAGCTCAACATGCGACGGTCGCTGGCGCGTGTCGTCTGGGATGATGCCGCCGTTCCGCTCTCGCGCGTCGCGCGTACGCTCGACTCGTTAGGCTACCACCCGCACCCGTTCCGGGGTCTCGCGGTGGAGACCATGCGCCGCCGCGAGGATCGGGCGATGCTCGCGCGGATCGGTATCGCCGGGGCCATCGCGGCCAACGTCATGCTCGCGGCGCTGGCGCTGTACAGCGGACAGCTCGGCGGGATGGAGGGGCCATACGAACGCTTCTTCCGCTGGGTCAGCCTCGTGCTCACGACGCCCGCGCTGTTCTGGCCCGGCCGCGTCTTCTTCGCCGGGGCGTGGGCCTCGGTGAGAACGCGGACGCTGCACATGGATGTCCCCATAGCTCTGGCGCTCGCGGTCGGATGGCTTCGTGGGACGTGGAACACGGTCACCGATACCGGACCGATCTACTTCGATGGCCTCGCGACGCTGACGTTCGCACTGCTCGCGGGTCGCTTTCTCCAGCAGCGCGGCCAGCGCGCCGCCGCCGATTCCGCGGAGCTGCTCTACTCGCTCTCACCGTCGACGGCCCGAGTCGTCGATGGCAGCGCGACGCGTGAGGTGCCTGCGCAGGCACTGCTGCCGGGTATGGTGCTCGACGTGCGGGCGGGCGAGACGTTCGCGGCCGACGGCATCATCGCATCGGGACGGTCGGCTGTGGATGTGGCACTGCTGACTGGAGAGTCACGGCCCGTGTCGGTCGAGGTTGGCGATCGCGTCTATGCCGGAACGCTCAACGTGTCGTCGGCCGTGCAGGTGCGAGTGGATGGCACGGGTGAGCAGAGCCGGCTCGCGAAGATTCTGCAGCAGGTGGATGAGAGCACTCGGCGCCGGGCTCCGGTCGTGCAGCTCGCGAACCGACTCGCCGGATGGTTCGTGGCGGCGGTGCTCCTGATCGCCGCCGCCACGGTGCTCTACTGGTACCCGCGGGATCCCGCGTCCGCGATCGACAACGCGATTGCGTTGCTGGTGGTGACGTGCCCCTGCGCGCTCGCGCTCGCGACTCCGCTCGCGGTGAGCATGGCGATCGGACGCGCGGCGCGCACAGGGATTCTCATCAAGGGCGGCGACGTGCTCGAGCGACTCGCCAACCCGGGGACGCTGCTGCTGGACAAGACCGGAACCATCACGGAAGCACGCGTGGTGCTCTCGCACTGGAGCGGCGCCGATTGGATCAAGCCGCTCGTAATGGCGCTGGAACAGGAGTCGTCTCACCCGATCGCTGCCGGCTTCCGTCGAGCGTTCGAAGGTGTCGAGGTCATGGAGCCGAGTCTGACGACACACGTCGTGGGTGGCGGCATCGACGGAATGGTCGAAGGCTGGCATGTCGTCGTCGGGTCTCCGGCCTACGTGGAAGCCCGTGCCTGCCGGCGCCCTGGCGTGGTCATGCCGCCCTCGTATCTGACGCCCATCCTCGTGGCCGTCGATGGAACCATCGTCGCGGCGGCGGGGTTCGGCGATCCCGTGCGGACCGATGCGCGTGCGTCGATCGACACGCTGCGGAGCCGCGGCTGGACCGTGCGCATCGTGTCCGGCGACCACCCCACTGTCGTTGCCGGGGTCGGTGAATCGTTAGGCCTCCCGGCAGCAGACTGCGTCGGGGGTGCCACACCGGAAGACAAGCGTCGACTCGTCGACCAGGCTCGCCAGCGGGGGAACGTCGTGATGGTTGGCGATGGTGTGAACGATGCGGCAGCGATCGCGGCCGCATCGGTGGGCATCGGCGTCCACGGGGGCGCCGAGGCATGTCTCGCCACGGCGGACGTCTACCTCGCGCGCCCCGGTCTGGCACCGCTCGTGGCCCTGACCGAAGGTGCCTCGCGCACGATGGCCGTTATTAGGCGCAACATCGCGTTTTCCATCGGCTACAACGTCATCGGAGCGACGCTGGCGGTGACGGGTGTGATCAACCCCCTGATCGCGGCGATCCTGATGCCGGTGAGCTCGCTGACGGTGGTTCTCGCGTCGTGGTCGAGCACGACCTTTCACGCCGATAGGGCCGTATGAGCGTGATCTTCCTCGTCGTGCCACTGGCGACCCTCATCGTGCTCGTTGCGGTGATCGGTTTCGTGATCAGCGTCCGCCGCGGGCAGTTCGATGACCTCGACACGCCGGCACTCCGCGTGCTGCACGACGACGACACCCCGAAGCATGACGGCGCGCGACGATCGACGCGTTAGGGCCGAACCGCACCTGTCGGCAGTGGACGTCTTCGTCCGTCCGACTGTACACTTGGGCTGAACCGCCGGCCGATCGAAATCGTGATGTCGGCACCGCCGCAGCGCGTTCGCAGGCGAGCAGCGGGTCAGACATCGCCCAACGAAGCGATCGAGACCACCGAGGCAGCGATGGCTATGGCGTTAGACGAGAAGCTCGCGCGCGCGGTCGCGTGGGCCCCGACCGATGACGTGTACTTCCCTTGGTCGGCACAGGTCGATGGAGCACCGTGGCGAGTACGCATCAACGACTTTCCGGATGAGCCGATGTACAGCCTGGAGATCGACGGCGACATCGTCGGGGATTTCAACGACTGGCCGGTGCAGTGGACGCGACCGTGACCATACGGCCAGCGACGCCCGACGATCTCTCCGCCATCGGCCGCCTTGGCACGCTGCTGGTGAAGACACACTACGACTTCGACCCGAAGCGATTCATGGCGCCCACGCGCCACACCGAGTCGGGCTACGCGTCGTTCCTCGGATCGCAACTCGGCCGAGAGGACGTGGTCGTGCTCGTCGCTGCGGAGGGCGGGACGGTCATCGGGTACACGTACGCCGGTGTGGAAGGACGTGACTGGATGTCGCTGCGCGGCCCCGCGGGCGTGGTGTACGACATCGTCGTGGACCCCACGCATCGTGGCCGAGGTGTGGGCCGAGCGCTTCTGGAGGCGACGGTGGCGGCGCTCAGGTCACGCGGATCGCCGCAGGTGGTGCTCTCGACGGCGGATCGCAACGCCGCTGCGCAACGGCTGTTCGAGAGCGCCGGCTTCCGCCGGACCATGATCGAGATGACGCGCGATGCGGATGACGCCGACGTCCGGCTCGGCCCGCCTAACGATCAGTGAGGAGGGTCATCACGCGAAGCGTGCCCTGATCACGGGGTCCGTGATGTCGCGATCGAGCGCGAGGTCGGACGCCAGCGCTCGTGCAAGACGGGGCCAGTCCGCGATAGCGATCGACTGCTCGACGTCCGTGACGCGCCAGTGCTGGTTGCGGGCATCGGTCCAACCCCGCCAGAACCGGAGCGCGAGCTGGAGCCGATGATTCCGGGACGAATCCTCTCGTGCCACCCGCTGGCGGATCGCCGGGAGCAGCCGCCCGATCTCGGCGTACCGACCGGCGTCATGCGCCTGGGCGTCCTCGATGAGTCCGGCGACGAGCGCCTGACGTGCGGCGTCGTACGCGGGCATGTCGATCGCATCGGGTGAGACGCGCGGCGGTACCGCGATCACTTCGCTGGTCTCGCCCTTTCGTCTCCTTGCCCCGTACGCCTCGACGATCGCGGCAACCCAGAGCGCGCCGGCCAGGCTCGCGGCGACAACCTCGAGACCCTTGGCGTCAGGCTGCGACGTGACTGTCACGAACACAAATCCAGCGACGAGGGCGCCGACCATGCCGGCGGCCGCGCCGCGAATTCGCCGGCGGGCGGAGTCCGACCTGGAGTGCGGATGACTTTCGGGGGCGAGCGTCGCAACGATGAGCCCTGCGCCGATCCCGATCAGAATCCAGAGCAGCGCATCCATTGTTGCCTCACGTGACTGCCGGTGATGTGGCGTGAAGTTCGGTATCGAACGTCACGCGAGCGTGACTCAGACGCGATGCTCGCTCGAGAGCGGCGGGATGTCGTCATCCGACACCTCGACGAAGTGGCGCGAGATTCGATGATCCGCGCTCAGCTTCAGACCACGCTCTTCGCAGCGGGCGTGATACGCCTGGCGCTCTTCCTCGGACAGTGCATCCCACCAGGCCCAGCTGACGACGACACGCCGGTACGTCACCGGTGCTCCGGCATCGAGCTCACCCAGTAGCTCGTCGAGCGATCGGCTGCGATGCGTCACGGCCGGCAGCCTCCGCCCGGGGCCGCGAGACGTTCGGTCCGCATGCGCCTCACTGCTACTTCCGGTGCCGGATGACGAGCCCGCGCGATCGCATCTCGTTGTTGACCATCAGCCACCGATGCCACGCAGTGACGAGCGGTTCGGGTCCCTGCAGCAACACGTATCGATCGCCGCGACGACGCTTCTCGTGGTTTTCCTCGGCGGCAAACTCGCCGTGCAGGTGCGATTCGACCTCCACGAGCTGCGGATTGCCAAGCGTCGCGATCCAGCTGGCGGTGACGCGATCGGGGAGGGTCATGGGGAATCTCCTGTCATTGGGCATCGAGCGTGGCGCCTCGATCGACGATCGACGCGGCGGTGCGGTCGCCGTTAGGCGCTCCGGCGCACTCGCGCTGCGCGATGCCGCGCACGCTGTGCCGCCTTCGACTTGAGCTGCCGGGCCTCGCTCGGCTTCACGTGATGGCGGCGGCGTCGCAGCTCACGGAGGATGCCCGACTTCTGCACCTGGCGCTTGAACGTCTTGAGCGCCCAATCGAGCCGGTCGGTTTCTGTGAGGTGAATCTCGGGCATGGTGGGCGCGATCTCGCGCGATCTCAGGTGGTGGTCACGTCGCGAAACCCGACCAGTCGATGCTGCTCCTCGTCCCACAACGTCAGGCGCAACGCGGCGGTCCCGGAACGGAGCGTGATGGTGGGCGACGAATGAAAGATCGCGTTCGCCTCGTGGCACTCCTGCAGGCGATAGTTCGGAATTCGCGGGGCAACGTGGTGGACGTGATGCAGACCGATGTTGCCCGTGACCCAGCGCAGCGGTGCGGGGAGCTTGAGGTGCGAGCTGCCCTTGAGCGCGGCCTCGACGTAGTCCCACTGTTCGTGTGGTGCCCAGTAGGCATCCTCGAACTGATGCTGGACGTAGAACAGCCACACGCCCATCGACGCGGCGAGGTAGTAGGGGAGCGCGTACGCGATCAACACGCTCTTCCACCCGACGATCCACAGCGCGGCCACGACGAAGAGCGCGATCGCTGCGTTCGTGGCCCATACGCTCGTGCTCTGCTTCGCGCCGGTGGCGGTGCTCGCGTTCCTGAACCGCTGTCCGACGGCGAGGTGGATCGGGCCGATGAGCAGCAAGGCTGCCGGATGGCGAGTGATGCGGTAGACGAGCCGCCGGCGCGGCGACAGGCTCTGATACTCGCGCACGGTCAACGTCTGGATATCGCCGTGCCCGCGGCGATCGAGATCGCCTGACGACGCGTGGTGCAGCGCGTGATCGCGGCGCCACTGCGCGAATGGCGTGAGCGTCAGCACGCCGGTGAAAAACCCGACGGCGTCGTTGACGCGGCGCGACTGGAAGAAGGAGCCGTGCGCGCAGTCGTGCATGAGCACGAACGTTCGCACGAGCAACCCGGCGACCAGGACGACGAGCGGGATGGCGAGCGCAAACGACCACGACCAGATCGTGTGCAGCGCCCACACGGTCACCGCAAGCGGAACGAGCGTGGTGACCAGCTGCAACGACGCGCGCCGCGCGTTCGGGCCAATATAGGGCGCGACCGCGCGGCGCCAGTCTGCACCCTCGCGGGGTGCCAGAGCCTGACTCAACGATCCAGCTTCGTCACATTCTCGGCCGCCGGACCCTTTTGTCCTTGTACGACGTCGAACTCGACGCGGTCGCCTTCACTCAACGAGCGAAAGCCACTGGATTGAATCGCGGATTGATGGACGAAGCAATCCTTCTGGCCGTCCTCGCGCGTGATGAAGCCGAAGCCCTTCTGATCGTTGAACCATTTCACAGTGCCGGTGATACGCATCGAACTCTCCTGGTGGGGTGCTGTGTCTGGAGTGCGGAGATGCCGTACCGACCGACACAACGTGCGCACGATCCCATCGTGGGCGATCCCATCGTGGGATGGGTACACGGAAACGCGCGGGCCGTTTCGCGACGGAACGCAAAAGGGCCTGCGCGCAATTCGGCAGGCCCCTACGATCGTTCGGAACTTGTCCACGCGCACCGCGCGTGTTCGCTTGAATTGAACTATAGCAGGTTCCCGGGTGAGGCGCAACGTGCGCGGCACCCGTGTTGCATCGTTAGGGTTTGTCGCCCGTAACCCAAGGTCATGTGATGTTTGACCGTGAAGTGCCGCTGCACAGGTCGCCCGATGGCGACCAGACCGGACACCGGCATGTCGAGATCGATGGCGTACGATGGTGCGTGAGAGAAGTACGATCGAAGAGTCGCCCCACCGCACTCTACTTCGAGAACGAAGTCTCGTTCCGGCGAATCACGCGCTATCCGCTCGACTGGCAGGCGCTGTCCACCGGCGAGCTGGCCGTCCTCAGCCGCAGCAAGTAGATCGCACACGGGGTCTCGCAGCACCGAGACACCCACGCTCACGCCGCGCTCACGCCGCGCTCACGCGGTGCTCGTGGAGCCTTTTCGCAAACCGACGTACTGGAGCTCCGCGAACACAGCCACGGCAATCGCCTGCGCGATGATGAACGCATAACCGAGCGGACTGGGACGAATCGCGCCGCCGAGCGCGACCCAGACACTGCCGGCTACCCACGCGATGTTCAACGCGATGATCGCTACGACGCTCGCACGCGGCACGGTGTCGCGACGGGCGATGAGCCCGACATAGATGGCGAACGGGACGAGGACGACACCGGAATACCGCAGGAGCGCCTCCGGAACGTCGAGCAACTGCGCGAGCATCCCCGCACTGAGCAGGAGGAGCACCCCGGTGGCACCGCTGATCGCGGCATCGACAGTGAGGGTGCGGCGAAGAAAGCTGGTCACGGCGATCGTCATGGCGAGGCCTCTCTCGGTCACAGGTTCAGTTCGTGACCCGAAGATTCGAGTGACCCTGCGAAAAGTCGATTACGCGCCAGGTAGTTGATGGCCATCGCGGCAAGCAGTTCCAGCGGGCGGTGCGGCCGTGGCCGGAAGTGCTGGCGGCGCCCACCGGTATTCCGGTAGTGGTGGTGCGTGGCTTACCGTAATGCAGGCGAGCACGGCACCGACGACGGCGTCCGTGTTCGGCCGGGTCACGGACTGGAGGACGGTACATGTCGAGGTCGTCGCGCTTTCGCCGCTACGTTGCCTGCCTAACGCTCACGAATGCGCTGGCCGCCGCATCGGCGGTCGCCCAGGTTGCCGCTCCAGCAGACGCCACGTCGCCGGACGCCAGGCTCCGCGCGCTGTACACGGCGGAGTGGACGTGGCGGCAACGCGAGATGGGGCGGAGCGACAACCCGCGCGACGAGGCCGCCGGAAGCGGCCAGTTCCCGCGCGTGGATGCAGCGTCGCAGCAAGCGCGCCTCGCGTACTGGACGCGCGCGCTCGCGACACTCGACAGCATCCCGCTGGCCGGTCTCTCACCCGAGGAGCGCATCAACGCCCAGGTGTTCGGCGTCTCGGTCCGTGCGCTCGCGAACGACGTGCGCTTTCGCACGTACGAGGCGCCCTTCAACAGCGACACGTTCTTCTGGACCGACTTCACGCCGCGCACCGGATTCGCAACGGTCGACGCGTACCGTCGCTATCTCGGTCGGCTACGCGATGTGCCCCGGTACTTCGATGAGCAGATCGTGAACATGCGTGCGGGGCTGGCGCGGGGGTTCACCGTGCCGCGCGTGTCGGTCGTGGGAAGAGACCAGACGATCGTTCCGTACACGAGAGCCGACTCGACGAACCCGCTCTTCGGGCCGTTCATGCAGTTCCCGCCGTCGATTCTGGCAGCGGACCAGACGGCTCTGCGGGCGGAAGCAGCGACCGTGATCCGCGACGCCGTGGTGCCGGCATACTCGAAGCTGCTCACGATGATTCGCACGGAGTATCTGCCGAAGGCGCGAACGAACCTCGCCGCCACGTCGATGCCGGACGGCCAGGCATTCTACAAGTCGCAGATCGAGAAGTTCACGACGCTCGACCTCACCGCGCAGCAGATCCACGACATCGGGCTCCAGGAAGTCGCGCGCATCAAGGCCGAGATGGAGGCGACGATGCGGCGGAGCGGGTGGACGAAGACGATGCCGGAATTCTTCACCTTCCTGCGCACCGACCCGCAGTTCTACGCCAAGACGCCGCGCGAGCTCCTCTCGTACTCCGCGTACGTCTCGAAGAAGGCGGACTGGAAGCTGCGCGAGACGATCGGGTTCCTGCCGCGGTATCGCCACGGCATTCGGCCCGTGCCGGAAGCGCTCGCCCCGATCTACACCGGCGGCCGAGGCGGACTCGATCAGTGTCTCATGAACACGTACAACCTTCCGGCGCGTCCGCTCTACACCCTGGCGTCGTTGACGCTGCACGAGTGCACGCCGGGACACAGCTTCCAGGCCGCGCTCGCGCTCGAGGGGCCCGAACGGCCGCCGTTCCGCCGCGGGACATCGTTCTCCGGTTACTCCGAAGGGTGGGGACTCTATACCGAGTGGCTGGGCACGGTGATGGGGATCTACGAAACACCGTATGAGGACTTTGGCCGCCTGACGTACGAGATGTGGCGTGCCTGCCGGCTCGTGATCGACACCGGAATCCACCAGTTCGGGTGGAGTCGCCAGCGCGCGATCGACTATCTCAAGGAGCACGCAGCGCTGTCGGAGCACGAGATCACGACAGAGGTCGATCGCTACATCGCATGGCCCGGACAGGCGCTCGCCTACAAGCTCGGCGAGATCCAGATCCGGCGGCACCGTCGTGAGGCGGAAGAGAAGCTGGGTGCCGCGTTCGACCAGCGAAAGTTCCACGACGCGATTCTGGCGTTAGGCTCCGTGCCGCTGCCGGTGCTCGAGCAGCGGCTGGCACAGTTCATCGCCGATGGCGGGAACAATCCCCCCATGGTGCCGAGGGCCGAGCGGCCTCCGGTGCCGGATGACAACCGTTAGGTCCGCAAGGCTCGCTGTCATGACGACGTCGATGCGATCATTGCTCTGTGTGGTGGCATTCGCGGCACCGCTGGCCGCGCAGGAGCCCGCGCCGTCCATCGCGGTCACCGGGGCCGTCGCCAAGCCCCTGACGCTCACGGCCGCAGACCTCGCGTCGATGCCGCGGGCCACGGTGACGACCATGAGCGACGGGATGTCCACGATCTACGAGGGTGTGTGGGTGAGCGAGGTCCTGAAGAAGGCTGGTGTTGCCCTCGGCAGTGCGCTTCGCGGGGCGGCGCTGTCGACCTACGTGGTCGCGTCGGCGACGGACGGCTACCAGGTCGTGTTCTCGCTTGGCGAGCTGGATCCCGAGATGACCGAGGGCAAGTATCTGCTGGCGGACAAGGCGAATGGACAACCGTTGTTCGGAGAGAACGGCGCGTTCCGCCTGGTCATTCCGAACGACAAGCGCGGCGCACGAGCGATCCGGATGCTCAGCTCGCTGAACGTCGTTCAATTGAAGAAGTAGACACGACTCGGCAGGAGGTCGTGCACATGTTTCGCCGGAGCTGGATTACTCTCGCGCTCAGTGGAAGTGCCGCAGGCCTCGGGGCGCAGGACACGACGTTCCAGTGGACGGTCGCCGCGCCGTACCCGAGGCCGGCGGTGCCGCCCGACAATCCGATGAGCGTGATGAAAGTGGAGCTCGGGCGCCGGTTGTTCTACGATCGCCGGATGTCGGTGAACGGAACGCAGTCGTGCGCGAGCTGCCATCGCCAGGAGCTCGCGTTCACGGATGGTCGCGCTCGCGGCGTCGGTGCAACCGGAGAGCGACATCCGCGCGGCAGCATGAGCCTCGCGAACATCGCGTACGCCGCGGCCCTGACCTGGGCGAATCCCACGATGACGGCGCTCGAGGACCAGGCGCTGGTGCCCATGCTCGGGACCGATCCCGTGGAGCTTGGGCTCAAGGGTCGGGAAGCTCGATTCCTGACCGCGATTCGGCGCGACACGATCTACCGGCGCCTGTTTCCAACCGTGTTCCCCACGGACAGCATGCCGTACACGATCGCCAATGTCGCGCGGGCGATCGCGGCATTCGAGCGGACCATGATCTCGATGGGATCGCCGTACGACCGATACCGGTTCGGCGGTGAGCGTGACGCGATCTCGGAGGCAGCCAAGCGTGGCGAGACGTTCTTCTTCTCGGGGCAGGGCGGCCGCTGCTTCCAGTGCCACGGCGGGTGGAACCTGAGCGGCGAGGTTCGCCACGAAGCGCGGCCGAACATGAACGCACGGTTCTTCAATACGGGGCTGTACAATCTGGCGGGGCCGCTCTCGTACCCGGCACCCAACACCGGCATCCACGAGATCACGAAGCGCCCGGAGGACGTCGGGAAGTTCCGGGCGCCGACGCTGCGCAACATCGCGGTGACGGCGCCGTACATGCACGACGGCAGCATCGCCACGTTAGGCGACGT
>Ga0075430_100005218_pt1 | contig 10949 bp, 8 predicted proteins | sample RhiMetdeltSRZDD4_FD_75294 | JGI IMG/M metagenome (GOLD analysis project Ga0075430, IMG submission 75294) | Populus rhizosphere microbial communities from Tennessee, USA - Rhizosphere MetaG P. deltoides SRZDD4 | ecosystem: Host-associated > Plants > Roots > Rhizosphere > Soil | place: USA... | reverse complement strand
GTGCGGCGGCTGGCGCGCTGGGCGGTCGTCGTGGTGCTGCTCGGCATGGGCGCGGGGCTGGGCTGGCTCAGCCAGGACAAGCTGGCACAGGACGTCCTGGATGTCGGAATCCTGATCGTGAAGAACATCCTGGGCCTGCTCCGCACATCGGGGTTCCTCGCCGGATAGACGCAGGGGTCAGACCCCTTTTCTGCCCCGTGCTGTCAGGCCCCCTTGCCGGCCAGCAGGGACAGGTAGGCACCGCGCAGCACCTCCTTGGCGTGCGCCTCGGTGAAGCCCTGCAGCACGCGGAGGCGGGCGGCGGTACCCATGCGCTGGCGCAGACCTGTGTCGCGCGCCAGGCGCTCCAGAGCCGCCCCCAGGGCCGCGGCATCTCCGGCGGGCACCACGAGCCCGCCCACCTCGTCGCGCACGAAGCTGCGGCCGGCCGCGGCGTCGCTGACGATGAGGACGCGCCCGCAGGCTGCGGCCTCGATCAGGGCGCGCGGCAGACCCTGCCGGGCGGAGGCCGGCCACACGCAAATCTCGGCGCGCCGCCACACCTCCCTGGTGTCGGCCGGCCACCCGGCGCAGCGGATGCCGGGATGCAGGCTCCAGCGCGCCCACTCCGCCGAGATGGCGTCCGGCGGCTCTCCCGGATCGGGGGCGCCATGGATCTCGAGCTGGAGGCGTAATCCCCGCGCCCACAACCGCTCGAACGCCTGCACCAGCTCGCGCAATCCGCTCGCCGCACCCACCGACCCCACGAAGGCGGCCACCGGCATCTCACCCTGGGACGGCGGCAGCACAGGATAAACCTCAGGATCGACCCCGGCACCGCCCAGGACGGCGCAGTGCGCGCCGGGATCGACGCCCCGCGCCCGCAGGTCGGCCAGATCCTCCTCGCGCCCCACCAGCAGGAACGCGTTGGGCTTGCGCAGGAGCGCGCCCAGGAGGCGCACCGCGACGCCGCGGTAGGGCCAGGCCAGCACGCCCGATTGCGGCTCCAGGACTGCCAGATCGGGCAGGTGCACCACCGTGCCGACCGAAGGCACGAGCTGGAGCGCCAGGCAGGCGAGCGCCGCCGGCTCAAGGCCAATGGCGTGCACGGCATCGGGGCGCTCGGCCTCGAGGATGCGGGCGAGCTGCCAGGCTTCCGCCCCTTTGGTCAGCGGGTTGCGCCAGGCGGTTGTGCAATCGAGATCGATGAGGCCCGCGTCGGGCGCCTCCAGGCCGTCGCCGAGGGCGAGACGGTCGGCGACCACGACCGCCTCCCGCCCCATCTCGCGCAGCGCAGCGAGCAGCACGCGGCAATGGGCAACGGTCTCGCGGTCGGTGCCGGCCAGGACCAGCACCTTGCCCGCCCGGTCGACAAGCGATAGAGCGCCCGGCCGATCCGGGATGTCCGTGCTGGCAGTGTGGCCCATGCGCCGGTCTGCATCCGAGGAAGCCCAGGTCTCAGCGTAGGGGCGATGTGCGGCGATCAGAAGGGCGTGCGCACCTGCATCCACAGGGAACGAGCTGGAGACGGGGTCAGACCCCTCGCCTCCAACGTCGCGATTCTATTCCGCGTTCTGCGCGAGGGGTCTGACCCCGTTTCCAAAAAACAACGGCCGGCGCGAGGCCGGCCTTCCGAGTTCTGCAGAACTGTCGCGTGCCATCTCGCTTTGGGCAGAAGGCCCGGCTCGGTAACCTGGCCCCGGGGGGCTGGGGGGCTGAGAATTCCGAGGCCTTGTTGCGAGCCGGGCCGAGAGGCAACGGTCCAAAGGTCGCAATCCATTGCGGCACCACAACGGCCGGTCCGCGACCTCATTTTGACCGAAAGGAGGAGATTTCAGCGGCGCTCAGGCTCCCCCGCGCGCGGCGCGGCAGCCGCCCGACAGGCGCATAGGCGCCGGGCGTCCGCGCGGCTATGATTGCCGCTTCCCTATGCACGGAAGCGAACAAGCCGATGGCGGAGCATCCAGAATCCATTCTCGAAGGCAAGCAGCGTCCCTTTACCGGGGCGGAATTCCTGGAGTCCCTGCGCGACGGGCGCGAGGTCTACATTTATGGCGAGCGTGTGAAGGACGTGACGACACACCCCGCCTTTCGCAACGCGGCAGCCTCCGCCGCCAAGCTCTATGACGCTCTGCACGCTGCCAAGACCAGGGAGATCCTGACGGCGCCGACCGATACCGGCTCCGGCGGCTACACCCACCGCTTCTTCAAGGTGGCCCACTCACGCGAGGACGTGATCGCCCAGCGCGACGCCATCGCCGCGTGGGCCCGCATTACCTACGGCTGGATGGGCCGCAGCCCCGACTACAAGGCCGCGTTCCTCAATACCCTTGGGGCCAATGCGGAGTTCTACGGCAAGTTCGCAGACAACGCTCGGGCCTGGCACAAGCGCGCTCAGGAGGCCGTGCTCTACCTCAACCACGCCCTCATCAACCCGCCCATCGACCGCAACAAGCCGGTGGAGCAGGTGAAGGATGTCTACATTACCATCCAGAAGGAGACCGACGCCGGCATCTACGTCTCCGGCGCCAAGGTGGTGGCCACCAACTCGGCCCTGACCCACTACAATTTCCTGGGCCAGAACATGGGCCAGGAAATCATCGACCCAAGCATGGTGGTGATGTTCATCGCCCCCATGAACACGCCGGGCGTCAAGCTCATCTGCCGCGGCAGCTACGAGCTGGCCGCGGCCGCCACCGGCTCGCCGTGGGACTACCCGCTCACGTCGCGCTACGACGAGAACGACTCCATCTTCATCTTCGACAACGCCTTCATCCCCTGGGAGAACGTGCTGATCCACCGGGACGTGGAGCGGCTCAAGGCGTTCTATCCGCGCTCGGGCTTCGTCAACGGCTTCACCCTGCAAGGCGCCACCCGGCTGGCGGTGAAGCTCGATTTCATCTCGGGCCTCCTCTACAAGGCCGCCCGCGCCACCGGCACCGAGGCGTTCCGCGGCGTGCAGGCGCAGATCGGCGAGGTGATCGGCTGGCGCAACCTGTTTTGGTCGCTGTCCGATGCGATGGCCTGCAACCCGGAGCCGTGGGTGAACGGGGCGGTGCTTCCCAACATCCGGGCCTCCACGGCCTACCGCCTGTTCATGACCGAGGCCTACCCGGCGGTGCGCCAGATCGTGGAGCGGGTGGTTGCCTCGGGGCTCATCTACCTCCCCTCGCACGCGCGCGATTTCAAGAACCCGGACATCGACAAGTACCTGGCCCGCTACGTGCGCGGCTCCAACGGCATCGACTACAAGGAGCGCATCAAGGTGATGAAGATGCTCTGGGATGCTGTGGGCAGCGAGTTCGGGGCGCGCCACGAGCTCTACGAGATGAACTACGCCGGCAGCCACGAGCTGGTGCGCCTGTTCCCCCTGCAGCAGGCCCAGGCCTCGGGCGCCCTCAACGACATGCTGGCGCTGGCCGAGCAATGCATGGCCGATTACGACGAGAACGGCTGGCTCGACCCTGCGTACCGCAACAACGACGACGTTTCCATCATGGGGAAATGAGGAGCGGGGTCAGACCCCTCGCATCGACGTTGGTGTCCCAAGCGCGACCTTGGAGGCGAGGGGTCTGACCCCGTGCACGCCGCCAGACGCAATCGGGCACCCGGACGGGGGAGAAGTCCGGGTGCCCGATAAGCTGGGGTGTCGGAGGAGGCCACCCCAGTTCACCCTTGAGAACGGACCGGCTTGGCTCGATCCGTCGCATTCGGTTGTCAGACCGAAGAGTCCGACGCGCCCGGCACCCTACCGGCCGCTCCAGCCCCATCCGCCCCCGCCGCCGCTGAACTTGTAGGTCAGGGTGGCACGGGCAGTGTGCATCGTCGGCTCCACGTCGATGCTCGTGAAGTCATCGACAAATTCTCGCTCGCTGTCGAACTGGGTGAAGCGATACTCCAGTCGCAGGAACCAATTGCTCGCAGCCAGACGGGTGTCGACACCTGTTCCTGCGAACCATCCCCTGAACGTCGCACGCCCCGAGACACTGTCCGTGTCAGCGAGGCTTGCGAAGCTCTCGAATCTCGCCTCGGTGTAGCCGCCCGTCGCGTACCACAGCGTGGAGGGGCTCGATAGCAAACCGAATCTCGCACCAATCGACCAGCTGTGGTCGTGATCGATGGACGACCGCATCAGGCCGTCAAATAAGTTGAAATCGGTGGAGATGTCGGAGAAGTCATAGTCGGCAAAGATGCCAAGCACCGCGTTTGGGCTGACCTGCCAATCCCAGCCCACAATCGCGGTGCCAAAGGCGCCTTCGCCTCCGATCCCGTCGAAATTGACAATCGACCCGAAGTTGTCCTGAACCGAAACGTCGTGCACCACGGCTCCGCCGCCAACGCCCGCCCCGATATAGAAACCCGTCCACGTGTAAGGCGGAGCAATCGGCACGGGGGCCGCGATGGACTGGGGATAGCGCCTGTCAACGCCATCCGCGGCGGCGCTGCTTGCAAGGGCCAGGGCGACCGCTACGCCCGCTGCTACTTTTTTCATGCCGGGGTTCCTGTGATCTGGTACGCAGCACGCAACAGCACGCCCTCGGGGCGGTGCCTTCCTCTCCAAAGCTCTCTGCTAAGCGCGGCGCCAAACAATTGGCACAGGATTGGGCAGCGCCCTCAGTCCTTCTGAAGTGCGGCAACCCCAGTATAAATGCAACCTCGCCGTGTTAATTCCCGCTTCTTTCATGTGATGATGCAGCAATGTTGCCACTTCGGCATAGAACTACTGATATCTGATCGCGCAAACCTAAGGATATAACTTTATAATACATCAGATATATGTGCAGATGCACTAGAGCGCCCGCACCAGGCGGCGCACGGCCCCGAGGACGCGCCCGTCGATGATGATCAGCGCGGCGGCAATGATGAGGGCGCCGGCAATGTCGGTGGCGCTCAGCCGCTCGCCAAGGAAGACGCCCCCCAGCAGGATCGGGGTGAGCGGCATGATCAGCGTCACCAGCGAGGCGTTGGTGGCGCCGGCGCGCTGCAGGACCGTGAAGTGGCACAGCGACGGCAGCGCCGAACCGAGCACGCCCATGCCCGCGATGGCGGCGAGCGCGCCCATAGACGGCGGCGCGTGCTGCCACGGCCGGTCGAACGCCAGCGCCAGGGGCACCGCCACGAAGATGGCGCCCAGCATCTGCATGACCGCGATGACGAAGGGCGGATAGCCTCCGAGCCGCCGGCGCACGAAGATGTTGGCGCAAACGTAGGACAACGGGGCGGCGATGAGCGCCAGGCGCGCCAGCAGGTCGGCGGATGCCCCCGCCAGCACGTCGCGACCCATCAGAACGCCTACCCCGGCGATGCCGACCACGATGCCGGCGGCCTTGCGCCACGACAGCTTCTCGTCGTGGGTCAGCACGTGGGCGAGGAAGATGCCGAACAGCGGCGCCGTGGCATTGAGGATCGCGGCCATGCCGCCGGTGGTGCGCGACTGGCCCCATACGATCAGCAGGAACGGCAGCACGGTGTTGAAGACCGAGAAGCCGATGAACAGTCGCCACTCCGCCAGCGTGGCGGGGAGGCGGTAGCCCAGCGACAGCACGATGAGGAGCAGGACGGCAGCCGCCGGAAGCGTACGCAGCGCGGCGATGGTGAGCGGCGGCACCTCAGAGCTGACCACGGCGATGAAAAAGTACGAGCTGCCCCAGAGCATCGACTGAAGCGCAATCAGTCCCCATTCGACGGCGCCCATCCTGAGCGCCGCCCCTGCCTTCATCGCGGAGTCCTGCATGGGGCGCATGTTGCGCGGCTCCGGGGGACCCGGCAATGGCGAAGCTGCGTGGGCTGGGCTGCGCAATGGAGGTGCGACAGCTTCGTAGGTTGGGTCGACCCCGGCGACAGCCGGGGGAAGACCCAACATGCTGGCTCGCGTGCCGATGTTGGGTCTCGCGGCTGCTCGACCCAACCTACGCCGCTTCGGCGCATCCCGGATGCGGCTTGAGTACACGCTCCGTGGAGGCGGGATACTTGGCCAGCATGGCCGCGGGGCGCACCGGGCGGCGCACCAGCTCACCGCCGCAGTTGGGGCAGCGTCCGCCAGGCAGGCGGTTCGCCGCGCAGTCGGCGCAGAAGGTGCACTCGAATGAGCAGATCAAGGCATCCGGCGCCTCCGGCGCCAGGTCCTTGTCGCAGCACTCGCAGTTGGGCTTGAGCTTCAGCATCGCCTGTCGTCCTCCGCTCCGGGGGTGTCCACAACCGGAGTCTACCCCGAAAGCTTCTCATGCGCGTCTGTAGCCTGGGTGCTGCTATCGTGCCCGCCGCCGGCTTTCGCGGACCGAGCTATGCGGCTGCACAGCAACTCGCGGCCGCGGCTCAGCGTTTATGCCGATAGGCGCGGCCGGCGCCGGGTGAAATAGTGGCGCCGCATCGAAGCGACTGAACTGTCGGGCTCGGGCGGAGTCATGGCCTTGCTCTCGCGATCCCTTGCTGCGACTGCCGCGCTGGCGCTGGTGCTGGCTGCGGCACCCGCATGGGCGGAGGGCGCTCAGCAGCAGCGGTCGCCCAACCAACCCGGAAAGAACGAGCAACGGGCTGTCGGCCTGCCCGTCTACACCGCCGACGGCAAGGTGATCGGCAAGATCGTGGCCACTGGCACGGACGAGGACAAGCAGCCCGTGCTGGTGGCGGAGATCGAGCGGGCGCTGGGCCTCGGGCCGGAGGCCATCGCCATCCCGGCAGACTTGTTCGTGCGCAAGCAGGGACGCATCGAGCTGACCATCACCGAGGCTGAAGTGAACGCCAGGCTGGAGCGGTAGAGCAGCGCCGCCGGACCCTAAGGTGAGGATCGTCCGAGGCTCAGGGTTAGCCCCGATTTCGCCGGTCGCCATGCCGTCTCAAGGTCGGACGACTCGGGCTTGCCGGAAGCTCCTTCGGCCAGAACCTGACGACCTGCGACGATCTACAAGGGCGGCACCGCACAGGGTGTGCACGAGGGCGCAAGGACGAGTGAGCGAGCACCCGCTCGCATTCATGGGACGCTAACGCTCCCTTGGCCGCAGGCGTGCGGGATCGAAGGGGAGTCGGTAGAAGCCATCGAGGACGAGGGGGAGGGAAATTTTCGCGAAAGCCCGATCCAGTCGAAGGAGAGACAAGGCAATGGATGTGAAGGAAGCCAAGGCGCGACGCAAGGCGGCGCTGGATACGCCGACCAACCTCGGCTCGAACGCCACCCGCGACCTGTCCGGCGCGCTCAACGCCCTGCTGGCCGACGTGTTCGCGCTCTACATGAAGACCAAGAACTTCCACTGGCACATGTCGGGCCCGCACTTCCGCGACTACCACGAGCTGCTCGACGATCAGTCCGAGCAGATCATCGCCATGACGGACGACCTCGCCGAGCGGGTGCGCAAGATCGGCGGCACGACGCTGCGGTCGATCGGCCACATCGCGCGCCTGCAGCGGGTCACGGACAACGACGCAGAGTTCGTGACGCCGCCGGACATGCTGGCGGAGCTTCGCGAGGACAACAAGGACCTGACTCAGCGCATGCGCGAGGTGCACGATCTGTGTGACGAGCACCGCGATGTCGCCACCGCGAGCCTCATCGAGAACTGGATCGACGAGGCCGAGAAGCGCGTCTGGTTCCTGTTCGAGGCCGGCCGCGCCTGACGGCTGTTGCAAGCCGTAGGTTGGGTCGAGCGTCAGCGAAGACCCAACACCGTTTCGCTCAATCGTGTTGGGTCTGCGCTTCGCTTGACCCAACCTACGCCTCGAGAGCTGATCTTGCGGTGCGCGCGCACACTTGCCTATGTCGTTGTGGCCGCGACCGGCTTTGCCACAACCGCCGGCTCCACCTTCGCCGCGGAGCAGTCCTTGAGCGCGCAGAACGCAGGCCATCCCAGCAAGACGCTTTTGCATTCCGTCAATGGTGTTCGGATTTCGCCGACGGAGCTCGTCGTGCTGAACCAGGGCAGCCCCAGCAAGGTCGGCTTCACGCAGCACGAAACAACCGTTGCCGCCTATGACGAGGCGGGCACGCTCCTTTGGAAGAAAGACCTCGGCAACGGCCGTCTGTTCGGGGGCTTCGATTTCGATCGCGACGGTGTCGCCGATTTCGGCTTGGCCGAGAGGCGGCAGCTCGGCCAATCGTGTGGCATTTCAAACATGCAGACGTCGTGGCTCGAAATCTATTCCGGCGCCAGCGGTGTCATGCTTGCTCGCACGCCTCAGCTCGAGGACAAGTGCCACAGCAATCTCAACTATGCGTCCGTGCGCTGGGCCGCCGGCAGCGTGGTGTGGGGTGGTGAAGGCGGCACCTTGGCTCTCACGCCCCAATACACGGCGGCTGGATGGTACTACGGGTGGCGCGAGGGCAGGGTGACGGAGAGTGCCTTTCTTCTGCCGACCACACCCGGCTTCTCCAGGATGTACGGGCCGGCAATTCGGAAAATACGAGGGGAGGCACCGCGGATTGTTCCCGACGGCCACGTGCCCAATGGGTTGATCGTCAGCTACACAGGACAGGAGCGGCTGGTGGTCTTCACCAGCGGGCGGGTGTTGCAGTACCGCGTCGCGCCGCTATCAGCCTTGCAGTTGATCAGCGACCACACTTTCTCTGGCCGCCCGGATGTGGGAGGTCGCAACTATGGCTTGGTCCAGCTGGACCCGCGCGCAGCCGGGCGCCTGGCTCTGGTCGCGGGGACCTCGGCATACACAGTGTTCTCGGACTTGGTGACCGGTCGTGTTGAAACCGACCCATGGGGCGGCATAGAGCGGCACGTCTCGATCTATGACATGTCGAACGGCGCCTTGCGTCAGCGCTTTTTCGGCAGCGCCCACGATGGCGGCGATGCCAACCGCTACCAGAACAGAATAGTCTATCCGGCACATGTGTTCCTGCCCACAGGCGAAGGCCGCTCGCACATCGGCTTCAATCGCTTTGCCGACGGCAAATGGACCTTTCATGTGTCAAGACCGGGCGCGGTGGAGGATGCATTCCAGACCCACCACCTTTTCGTGTGGGACATACGTGACATCGATGGGGATGGCACGGTCGAGATCATTGCCTCACCAATCGATCAGCACAGATCGAGCCCCGTCGGTGCATACTTTCCGGAGCACACGACCCGCCTCTACACGTGGCAGCCACGTCACTCGCTGCGCTTGCGACGCGAATTCTCCGGCGGCATTCCCTGGCTTCGACCAGCGCCTACCGAGCGCGAAGCAAGCACGAGTGATGGTGCAACGTATCCAGTGTTGACCGGTATCGAGGCCGGCCAGCACGGCATCTATTTGCGCTCGCCCGAGGGAGCACTGATCTTCCATTCACTGGCAGAAGACATTCGCCACGGCGCAGGGCGCTGAGCGTAGAGGATCAGCGAAGAGGCCTCAGCTGCAATCTTCGATGGCTTGCGGCTGGCGCATACAGTCTTGCCAGCGACGCGACTGGTAGCCCCACAGCCTCGCGCATTCGCGATGCCAGTTACCGCACAAGTCACCGGCATAGCCCCTTTGCTCGACGCGAGAGCCATACCGGCCGCCGCAATCCCTGATCGCTCCGGGCTGTCGCATGCATTGGTGCCAGCGACTGGTGCCGGAGCCCCAAAGTCGAGCACATTCACGTATCCAGTTGCGGCATTGGGCTTGCTCAACCATGGAGCGAGGCGTGTCGACTTGGACTGGCGCACTGCTCAACGACGCGGCCGACGCAGGTGCCACTCCGGCGAGACCGATACCAGAAGCGAGCAGCAACTCGCGAACTCTGAACAAGTGGCCTCCTGTTTCTGTGCCCCGGCGACGCGCACCAGTGCAGCAGTAATGCAGGAAGCAATGCCTGGTTCCTTGGACTTTCTCGTCTGGTTTACGTCGGATCGGAGCGCCGCATCGCACAAAATCTGCCGCGTGCTACCGCACGGCGGGGATGGTGCTCCGCTTCGCGAGATCGAGGAGGTGCTGCCGCGGGAGCAGCTCGACACGGCCGGGGAAAGGCGGCTGGTCGTTGACGAACGGGCCGACGATGGCGGCCCTGGTGCCGGCAATGGCGATGTTGGTGACGAACTTCATGGGCACGGTGAGCTTGCTGACCGCCCCATCCGGCGCCACTGCCAGGATGCGGCCGGCGCCGTAGACAGGCACGAAGACGGTGCCGTCCCGGTCCACTTCGATGCCATCGGGGCCGGTCTCGGCGTAGTCGACCTCCGCCTCCGTGAAATACCTGCCGACATCGAGAAACAGGCGACGGTTGCTGACAGAGAGATCGTCGCGCAGGTCGAACTGCCAGACCTTGCGCGCCAAGTGCTCCGACACGAGCAGCCGCCTCCTGGCGAAATCCACCGCGATGCCGTTGGCGTAATGGAGGCCGTCGAGGAGCTTGCGCAGCGTGCCGGCGGCGGCGAGATGGAACACCTTGCCGGTGGCGGGCGCACCCTGCGCGAAGATGCCGGCGTCGGTGAAGAATACGCCACCCTTGCCGTCGGTGTGGCAGTCGTTGGGATCGCGCAACATCTCGCCGTCGGACGCGGCCACATACGCGCCGATCCTCCGGCCCCCGGCGTCCAGATGCACCAGCCTGCCGCCCAGATGGCACAGCACGATGAACTGCCCGTCGCGGAAAGTGGAGATCGCGGTCGGGCCGCAGCCGGGCTCCTGCCAGAAGTCGCGCCTTTGCCCGGCGGCCCACTCGACCACCTTGTCCGCGCCCATCTCGGCATAGAGAAGCCGCTCCCCGACCCATAGCGGCCCCTCGGGATACGAGGCGACCCAGGCATCGCGCGCCCGCTCGTCCGCTCCGGCGCTCGTCGGCAACGCCCAGCCGAGCATGGACACCGCAACGCCTGTCGCAGCCGCGGTGCGCACGCCTTTGGCGAGCCGGCCCTTGCCGAGGTAGAGCAGGGCCGCAACGAAGGCCAGCGCGATGCCGAACGCGGTGGTGATGGCACGCGTGCCGAAGCTCGGAATAAGATAGAACGTGGTGGCCAGCGTGCCCGCCACGTTGCCGAGCGTGGAGACGCTGTAGACGAGCCCCGCGG
>Ga0075430_100005216_pt1 | contig 10954 bp, 8 predicted proteins | sample RhiMetdeltSRZDD4_FD_75294 | JGI IMG/M metagenome (GOLD analysis project Ga0075430, IMG submission 75294) | Populus rhizosphere microbial communities from Tennessee, USA - Rhizosphere MetaG P. deltoides SRZDD4 | ecosystem: Host-associated > Plants > Roots > Rhizosphere > Soil | place: USA... | reverse complement strand
CTGCAGGCCGCGCTTGAAGCTTTTGATGCCCTTCGCAACATCGCCCATCATGTTGGAGATCTTGTTGCTGCCACCGAACAGGACCAGCACCACGACCAGCAGGATGAGCCAATGCCAAATCGAAAAAGTACCCATAGTTCAACTCCTTCGAAGCCGCGTTAGCCCTGGGGCAACCGGCCTGGGACCGCTGGCCGCGCACTATGACAAAAAGCCGTCATAGCCGCAACCAATACGAGCCTTCGGCGCTGCCTGCCGCGCATTCCCAGGAAATAGGGTCTCAACCCCTCTATTGCAAATCCTCATCGACCTCTTCTTCCGGCGGCTCGGCCTGGTCCTTCTCGAGCGCCGCCTCCGGTTCCTCGTCGTCAAGCGCATCTTCGTCGGGGGCGAGATCGAGATCGCCCCGCGGCATCGGAATATCGAAGTCGGGCGGGAGGTTCGCATCGAGAAGACCGGCCCCCTTGAGCTCCTGCAGACCTGGCAGATCGGTGATCGCATTGAGACCGAAATGCACGAGGAAACTGTCGGTCGTGCCATAGGTCACCGGCCGCCCCGGCGAGCGCCGGCGCCCCCTCATCCTGACCCAGCCGATCTCCAGCAGCTGGTCGAGCGTGCCCCGCGACATGGCGACGCCCCGGATGGCCTCGACTTCGGCGCGGGTCACCGGCTGGTGATAGGCGATGATGGCGAGCGTCTCGAGCGCCGCCCGCGACAGCCGGCGCGGCTCGACGGATTCGCGCCGCATCAGATGGCTGAGATCATCCGCCGTCCGGAACGTCCACCGGCCGGCGACCTGCACCAGATTGACGCCGCGCGGCGCATAGGCGCGCTGCAGCTCGCCAAGCAGCGCCGGGACGTCGCTGCCTTCCGGCAAAGCCGCTGCGAGATCGCTGGTCGACAGCGGCTCGGCCGCGGCGAACAGCAGCGCCTCGACGATGCGGATGAGTTGCGCCGGCTCCGGGATGCTGCGCAGCGGCGGCGGCCGCGCTTCATGGCGCGCTTCCGCCTCCTCGCGCCGCTTGAGACGCTCGATGATGTCGGCAAGAGCGCTGCTCGCCGTCATGACTTGCGTCTCAGATAGATCGGGCCGAAGGCGCCGGCCTGGCGCAGCTCGAGGATTCCCTCTCGTGCCATTTCGAGCGACGCCGTCAGGCTCGAGGCGAGCACCGACGAGCGCTTCGCCGGCTCGCTCAGATAATCGGCAAGAAAGGCATCGAACCGGCCCCATTCGGCGGTCCCGCCGATCAGCCGCTCGAGAATGCGGCGCGCTTCCGCCACCGCCAGCACCGGCTGGCGCACCACCCGATAATCGCGCGCGGTGACGCTCTTCTGCCGCCGCTGCGCATAGGCCTTGAGCAGATCGATCAGATTGTCGGCAAAGGCCGGCTGGCGATCGATCACCAGCGGTTCCGGCGCACCGCGCCCGAACACGTCGCGCCCGAGCCTGTTTCGCGCCATCAGCATGGTCGAGGCCTCGCGCATCGCCTGCAGCCGCTGCAGCCGGAACGCCAGCCGCGCCGCCAGATCCTCCGGCGGCGGCTCGCCATCGGCATGGGGTGGCGGCAGCAGCAGCCGCGACTTCAGATAGGCGAGCCACGCCGCCATGACCAGGTAATCGGCGGCAAGCTCGAGCCGGAGCTGCCGCGCCGCAGCGATGAAGGCGAGATATTGCTCGGCAAGCGCCAGGATCGAGATCCGCTTGAGATCGACCTTCTGGCCCCGCGCCAGTTCGAGAAGAAGATCGAGCGGGCCTTCGAATCCCGCCACATCGACGATCAGCGCCTCATCGTCGCTCGCCGCGACGACCGGCGGCTCGCGCCGTACCGGGCCCTCACCGTCCGGCCAGCCGGCGTCGACATCGCTCATGCCGGCTCGCCCATGAGCTGGTTCATCGCGATCAGCGCCTGCTCGCGGTCGAAGGGCTGCGGCGCCCGCCGGCTGCGCCGCGCCCGCTCGGCACGGGCGAGGGCCTGGCCGGCAAGCGGGCCGGCGGTCTCGGCAACCTCGACCATCTCGGTGAAATCGCCATTGCAGTGGAGCAGCATGTCGCAGCCCGCCTCGAGCGCCCGGCTCGCGCGCTCTGCGATGCTGCCGGTCAGCGCCTTCATCGACAGGTCGTCGGTCATGATCAGCCCGCCAAAGCCGATGTCGCCGCGCACCATGTCCAGCACCCGGCGCGACAGGGTGGCCGGCGTCTTCGGGTCGATGCTGCGATAGACGATATGGGCGGTCATCGCCATCGGCTGAGCGGCATGCGCGGCAAAAGGCACGAAGTCGCTGGCGCGGAGCTCGGCCAGCGAGGCGTCCACGACCGGCAGCTCGTGATGGCTGTCGCTCATCGCCCGCCCATGACCGGGAATATGCTTGATCACCGGCAGGACGCCGCCATCCATCAAGCCGACAATGGCTGCCTGCGCCAGCAGCGCCACGCTCTCGGGCATATCGGCATAGGCGCGATCGCCGATCACCGGATGGCTTCCCGGCTGCGGCACGTCCAGCACCGGCAGGCAGTTGGCGGTGATGCCGAGCGCGTGGAGATCGTCGGCGATCAGCCGAGCCACCTGGCGGACCGCGTTGAGGCCCGCCAGCTTGTCGCCGTGATAAAGCGCGCCGAAGCTTCTTGCCGGCGGATAGGACGGCCATAAGGGCGGCCCGAGCCGCTGCACCCGCCCCCCTTCCTGATCGACCAGCACCGGCGCGTCGTCATCGCCGACTGCCGCGCGAAAGGCGGCGACCAGCGCCTGCACCTGCTGGGGGCTCACGATATTGCGCTGGAACAGAATCAGCCCCCATGGTCGCGCATCGGCGAACAAGGCTTGCTCATCAGACGTGAGCACGGTGGCGGCACAGCCGCAAATGAAGGCGCTGCTCATGGGTGCCGCCCAATTGTCTCAGGAGAAAAGCTTACTGTCGACGTACCAGGCAATCCTTTTCGCCGGCCGCGATCAGCGAGTTGCACAGGCGGGAGGCCAGGTCCTTGCTGCCAAGCGGGCCGACGCCCAGCCGGTAGAAGGTGCCGCTGGCGCCGAGATCGGCTCGCTGGATGCGCTGCTGAAGCGTGCCGACAAGCTGCGGATGGCGCGATTGCAGCCGGCGGAACTCACCCGCGGCTTCCGCCTCCGAACGGAAGGAGGCAAGCTGGACAACATAGCCGGTGCCGCCTGCGACCGCCGGCGTGGTCGCCGGTGTCAGCGCTGCCAGCTGCTGCCGCGGCGGCGGTGCTGCGGGCGCCGGCTGGACGCGCGCCGCTGCCGGCTGCTGCGGCCGCGCTGCCGGGGACGGCGGCGCCTGGACGGCCTGGGCCGGTCGCGCCTGGACGGCCTGGGCCGGCGGCGGCACCGCGGCTGGCTGCCCGACGAAGGATGCCGGTGGCGGCGCTGGCGGCGGCAGGGCGGCGCCCTGCGGCGGCTCGGCCATGGCGAGCTGCTGCGGCGGTGGCTGCGCCGCGTTGGAGCGCCCGGAAAGCGGCGTGCGCAACCCGTCGAGCGGATCGACATCGCGGCCGGTCCGCGGCCGCTGCGCCGCATTGGCCGATTGCTGCGCCTGGCTCTTGAACTGATCGAGATAGGCCGGCTGCGACGCGCCAGTGCTCGGCGCGGCTACCGGCGCTCCCCTATAGGCAGCGCTGCCGGCCGGCGACACTGGCTGCCCCTGGCCGAGGCGCATCGGCCCGCTGAGCGTCGACGGCGAGCCGGCCACCGCACCCGGCGGCGGCGGCAAGGTGTCGACGATGGTCTCGCTCTCGGATGGCGGGATCACCGCGCCACTTCCGGTCTGCCCGTTGCGCGGCGTCTTGGCCTTGCCGGAGCCCGCCGGCGGCGTGCCGGCAGAGACCGCGCCAACACTGTCCTGATTCGTCGCTGCGCCATCCGACACCCGGCTCCGTGCCGTATCCGAGGTGTCCGCCAGCGCCACCCGGCTCGGCGATGGCTGCTGTACGCGACCGGTCGCGGCCTTGCTGGGACTGGGCTCAGGCGTGCTGACGCTCTGCTCCGAGGTCGGCTCGATAAGGGGAGCGTTGCCATCGACCGAAGGTTCGGGCTGCGGCTCGGAGGAATTGGCCACTGCCTCGATGCCTGATGGCGCCCGCCGCTCGTTGCTGCCCTGCACGCCGGGCGGCGGTGGCAGCGGCAGCGGCTCCGGTGCCGTGCCGTCATTGCTGCTCGGCTCCGCCGGCGGTCCCGAATCCGACCCTGGCTCGGGCAGCGGCGCACCGCCGCCGGTCGCAGTCTCACCCGAGTCCTGGCCATCATTGCTGCGCGGCGGCGCCACCGGCTGCTCCTCGGTCGGCACCAGCCTGTTCTGTTCGACCGCCTCCTCGCCCAGGATCCGATCATAGATCTGCTTGCGGCCCTGCTGCAGCGGCTGCGGCGGCGGCACATTCGCCGTCGCTGCCGGTCCGGGGGCCGGCGTATCGGCCTGCGGCTCGGGCGTCGCCTTGGCAGGCTCCTCCGGCGCTGCGATGACCGGGATCTCCTGATTGGCCGTCGACGCCGACGATGACGGCAGGTTGAACTTCTGGGTGTAGAAGAAGATGAGCACGCCGACGATCAAGGCGAGCGCCAGCAGCGCCAGCAGCAGGATCAGCGGCCCGCCTCGCCCCCGCGGCTCCTCCTCGGCATACTCCTCGTCATACTCGCGATAGGCATTGTTGTAGTCGGCGACCTGCGCCCGCTGCCGCCCGACGGCTCGGGCGTCGGAACGGCGCTCGCCGTCATAGGCCTCGTCCTGCTCCTGCTCCTCCGGCTCGGTCAAGCGCTGCCGCGCCACCGGCGACCGCGGCGCCACTGCCACGGCGCGGCGGCTGCGTGCCGGATCGGCATAGACGTCCTCAGCGACATTGCCATAGCCAAGCTCGGGCTGCGCCGCATAGGCCTCGGCACGCTGCGGCGCCGCCGGCCTCGACGGCGCCGATCGGGCGAGCGTGTCGCCGCCGTTCCACGACTCCTGACCATAGGCGGCTGCCGCCTGCGCCGGCTGTCCCTGCTGGCGCGAAAAGGCCGGTGCGGCGGCCATGCGCTGCGGCTGATAGGGCTGCTGGCCATAGGGATAGCCAGGGCTGCGCGGCGGCGCATGGGCCGACTGTCCCGGTGCTGGGTGCGCTTGCAGCAGCGGCTGCCAACCCTGCTGCCCGCCATGTGGTGGTCCAGCCGGGCGCTGCGGCGCTTTCGGCGGCGCGGCCGCGGGTCCCGGCTTGCTGTCACCTGCCAACTCGTCGGGCGCGAAGCTGAACCGCGGCGCCGCCTCCGGAGCTTTGGCCAATGGCGGTGGCGCCGCCTGGCTGCGCGCCGTGGCGGCGCGCTGCCGCGCCAGCCGCTCGGCCGCCTCGCGCTGCTGGCGCAGGCGATCGGCGAAGTCATCAGAGGCAGGACCGCTGCTGCCATTGGCGGCGGAGGATGGCGCCGGCGCGCGCGGCGGCACCGATGGAGCCGCGGCGCGGCTCGACGGCACCTGTTGCGGGTTCGCCTGACCATTCGGTGGAGCCGCCCGCGCTGTTTGCGGCGGCATCTGGTTGGCGGCGTGCTGATTCTGTGACGGACGCCCCGGCGCAGCGGCGGTGTTCGGACGCGGCGCCATCGGCGCTGGGCGAACCGGCGTGGCACCCTGCCCGCGACCTGCCGACACGGGTTGCCCTGCCTCGGACGATACAGGCTTCGACGGCCCGGCTCCCGGAGACGCGACGACAAGCCGAGGCTCGGTGGGCTTGCCACCGTTCTCCGACCGGAACTCCTCGGAAATCTTTGGCAGATCCTTGGAAGCGTCCTTCGCGATCCCCAATCGTTCGCGCCAGTTTCGCCGTTCGCCGCTATTGGTGGAGTCCTGATCCATCTACCCGGTCTTCCCCTACATAACGTCGACGGGCCTCACGCCGAGGACCTTAAGGCCACTGGCGAGAGCATAACGAATCGCACTCAGAAATGCGAGCCGCGCAAAGGTGACTGGTCGATCCCGCTTCGAGATAAATCTCAATTGAGGCGACTTTAGGCCCGCGTTCCAAAGTGCGTGAAAATCGCTTGCCAATTCAAAGAGGTAGAAGGCCACCCTGTGAGGCTCATGGGCCGCCGCCGCTTGCTCAAGCACACGCGGGTACTCGGACAACCTGCGGATAACTTCGAGCATTGGCTCCTCGATCAGCAGCGAGAGGTCGGCCGAAGCGAGAGAATCGCTCGTGATCGACTCACCCAGTTCGAGCTCGGCATTGCGGAACACCGAGCAGATTCGCGCATGCGCATACTGCACGTAGAACACCGGGTTGTCGCGCGACTGCTCGGTGACCTTTTCGAAATCGAAATCGAGCGGCGCATCGTTCTTGCGATAGAGCATGATGAAGCGCACGACATCAGGCCCGACCTCGCCGACGACATCGCGCAAGGTCACGAATTCGCCGGCCCGCTTCGACATCCGCACCGGCTCGCCGCCGCGGAACAGCTTGACGAGCTGCGTCAGCTTGACGTCGCACACCACCCGCTTCTGCGACAACGCCCCGACCAGCGCCTGCAACCGTTTGACATAGCCGCCATGGTCGGCCCCGAGCACATAGATCAGCTGATCGAAGCCGCGGGCAATCTTGTCGCGCGCGTAAGCGACATCGGATGCGAAATAGGTGTAGGAGCCATCCGACTTGACGAGCGGCCGGTCGATATCGTCGCCGAAATCGGAAGCGCGGAACAGCAGCTGCTCGCGGTCCTCCCAATCCTCCGGCGGCTGTCCCTTGGGCGGCGGCAGCCGGCCCTCATAGACCAGGCCCTGCCGCGCCAGATCATCGATCGCGATCTTGACGCCGCCCTCGCGATGGAGCCGGCCCTCCGACACGAACACCTCGTGATGGATGCCGAGCATCGCAAGATCGTCCTTGATGAGGTCGAGCATCATCGCCACCGCCGCCGCGCGCACCACCGGCAGCCATTCCGCCTCGGGCATGTCGAGCAGCGAACGGCCATGGCGATCGAGCAACGCCTGGCCGACCGGCTTCAGATAATCGCCGGGATAGAGTCCGGCCGGGATCTCCCCGATGCTCTCGCCGGCCGCCTCGCGATATCTGAGGTAGGCCGACCGCGCCAGCACGTCGACCTGCGCCCCGGCATCGTTGATGTAATATTCCCGCGCGACAGTGAAACCCATCTTGGCCAGCAGATTGGCGAGCGCATCGCCGAACACCGCGCCGCGACAATGTCCGACATGCAGCGGCCCGGTGGGATTGGCCGAGACATATTCGACATTGACGCGCTGGCCCCTGCCCATGTCTGACCGTCCGAAATCCTCGGCCTCCCGCAGCACATCGGCCACCACGCGCTGGAGCGCCGTATCCGACAGCTTGGCATTGATGAAGCCCGGCTTGGCGAACGACACGGCGAAATCGGGATCGCCGGCGAACTCCTTGATGAATTCATCAGCGAAAGCCGCCGGCGTCATGCCGGCCTGAGGTGCCGCGACGAACGGTGCGTTGTTCGCCATCTCGCCATGCTCGCGATGGCGCGGCACCTGCACCGCCAGCTTGCCGAGATCGAGCGTGACCGAGGGAGCGAGACGCTGCACGACCGCAATGCTTGCGCCAGCCGATTTCTCGTAGAACTTCTTGAACAGGTCCATGCACGTCTCCGACAAGTCGGGCGCTTAGCGGAAAAGCGGATCGAGGTCAAACAGCCGCTTGTGCTGATCCAACGCATATCGATCGGTCATTCCGGCGATGAAATCGCAGACCTGGCGAGGATAATTGCTGGCCATGTCTGCCGTGCCTTCATCGATCCATCCCGGCGGCAGCAGCAGCGGATCCTCGACATAGGCTTGGAACAGGTCGCGCACCACCCGCTGTGCCCGCCCCATGATGTCCAACACCTTCTCGTGGCGATACATGCGCGACGACAGAAAGGCCTGCAGCGCCTTGTTCTTCTCCTGCATCTGCGCCGAGAAACACACCAGTCGCTCGCCCCGTTCCCGCACCTGATCGGCGCTCGTCATCGGCTGCCGCTTGAGCCGGCGCCGGGTTTCGCCGATGACGTCGCCGATCATCCATGAGATCACGCGGCGCACCGTCTCATGAATGATTCGTGCCCGATCGAGTCGCGGCCAGGTCTTCAGCACCTCGCTCAGCGCCTCGCCGGCCAGCGGCACATCGCCGAGATCGATGACCGCGAAGAGCTGTGCCCGCAGCCCGTCGTCGATGTCATGGGCATTGTAGGCGATGTCGTCGGCGATCGCCGCCGCCTGCGCCTCGGCCGGCGCATAGCTCGACGGGTCGACCCCGAGCGTGGCCACGAGCTCGAGCACCGCCGTCGAGGCACTGGTGATCGGCCCATTGTGCTTGATCAGGCCCTCGAGCGCCTCCCAGGTGAGATTGAGCCCGTCGAATGCCGCGTAACGCCGCTCGAGGCGGGTCACGATCCTCAGCGTCTGGGAATTGTGATCGAAGCCGCCATAGGGCGTCATCAGCCGGTCGAGCTCCTGCTCCCCGGCATGCCCGAACGGCGTGTGGCCGAGATCGTGCGCCAGGGCGATCGCCTCGGTCAGATCCTCGTCGAGCCCAAGCGTCCGGGCGATCGAGCGGGCGATCTGCGCCACCTCGAGACTATGGGTGAGACGGGTGCGATAATGATCCCCCTCGTGATAGACGAACACCTGCGTCTTGTGCTTGAGCCGGCGGAATGCGGCGGAATGGATGATTCGGTCGCGATCCCGCTGGAAGACCGTGCGTGACGGCGTCTCGGGCTCCTCGACCAGCCGGCCGCGCGATGCGTTGGCAAAGCAGGCAAAAGCCGCTGGATCGGCCCGCATCAGCCCGCCCGCCCGGATTGACAAATGCCCGCGCTGGCCCGACATAGTGATCGACGATCGACACCGCAGACCCTGGTCGAAGCTCCTATGTCCGAACCTGTGACCCTGACCGCCCGCGCCGCCGAGCGGATCCGCGAGATCGCTGCCGGAAATGGCGGAAAAACCGCGCTGCGCCTGTCAGTGCTCGGGGGCGGCTGCTCGGGATTCCAGTATGATTTCGCCCTGGCCGACACCGCCATGGAGGATGACCTTGCGATTGAACGGGACGGTGCCACCGTTTTGATCGATTCCATTTCCCTCGTCTACCTTCTCGGCTCCGAGATCGATTTCGAGGACGGGCTGATCGGCGCCTCGTTCAAGATCAACAATCCGAACGCCACCACCTCCTGCGGCTGCGGCACCTCCTTCTCGATCTAAGGCATGTTCTAAGCATGCAGATCGCCACCTGGAACATCAATGGCGTCAAGGCACGCCTCGCCAATCTGCTGCGCTGGCTGAAGGAGACCGCGCCCGACGTTTGCTGCCTGCAGGAGATCAAATGCGAGGACGAGGCCTTCCCCGGCGAAGCCCTGGAGGAGCTCGGCTACAACGTCGCCGTGCACGGCCAGAAGGGCTTCAACGGCGTCGCGGTCCTGTCCAAGCGGCCGCTCGAGGACGTGACGCGGCGGCTTCCCGGCGGCGACGGCAGCGACCAGCATTCGCGTTATCTGGAAGTGGTGGTGCCGGGCGACCGCGGCGTCATCCGCATCGCCTGCCTGTATCTGCCCAATGGCAATCCCATCGGCACCGACAAGTTCCAATACAAGCTCGATTGGATGGACCGGCTGACGGCACGGGCCGGCGAGCTGCTGAAGGACGAGGAAGCCTTCGTCATGACCGGCGATTTCAACGTCATCCCGGCGCCGGTCGACGCCAGGCGGCCGGAGCTTTGGGTCAATGACGCGCTGTTCCAGCCGGAGACCCGCGCCCGCTTCCGCAACCTCCTCAATCTCGGCCTGACCGATGCCGTGCGGTTGCTCCACCCCGACGAGCCGATCTACACCTTCTGGGACTATCAAGCCGGTGCCTGGCAGCGGAACAACGGCATTCGTATCGATCACCAGGTGATGTCGCCGCAGGCAGTCGACCGGTTGTCATCGATTCGCGTCGACCGCCACGTCCGCGGCTGGGACAAGCCGTCGGACCATGTGCCGGTGATCGCCGAGCTGGATGTGTGAAGCGATGGCAGTCGGCAATAGGAAGCGGCGGCAGTCGGCATTAGGCAATAGGCAGTGAGCAGTGCTCTTCCTACTGCCTACTGCCTACCGCCTACTGCCTTACTCGTCCGCAGACGGCGGCTCTTCCGCCGGATATTGCTCCGACCATTGCACCGCCAGCGCCTCGCCGGAGGTGCGTTCCTCGTCCGACACCTCGTCGAGCAGCGTGCCGAAGCGCGAGATGATCTGCGGGTAGGCGTCCGGCCGCGCCGTCTGGCGGGCCAGCGTGTACCACATCACCGCCTTGGCCTTGTCCTGCTTCACATGAATGCCGTCATAATGCAGGTCGCCCAGCATGGCCTCGGCCGGCGCATAGCGCTTGCGGGCCGCCCGCATCAGCCAGCGAATGCCCTGATCCGGCATCTTTTTGACGCCTTGGCCTTTCAGATACATCACGCCGATCGCATAGATCGCGGCGGGATGGCCATGGCCGGCGGCCGTCGAATAGAGATTGTAGGCCCGCACCGGATCCTTGTGGATGCTGTCGTTCGGCGCTCCGTCGCGATAGATGTCGGCCACCCGCACCAGCGCATCGACGGTGATGCGCATCAACCGGCGATTGGGCTGCTCGGAATCATAGGCGAGCGCCACCTGACGGTAATAGGTGAAGGACTTGCCGGTATCGACGGTCACGCCCTTGCCGGTGCGATACATGTCGCCGAGATACCAGGTGGCGATCAGGCTCCCCGCCTTCGACGCCTTCTCGAGATGTTCGCGGGCCCGGACATAGTCGCCTTCGGCATAGAACTGCTTCGCCATTTTCATGTCGTCGCGCCACAACGACACGTCGCCGAGCTTGGGCAGCTCGGACTCGGGCTTGGCCGGCACGAAGGAATAGAATTGCGAGCCGAAGCCATCGATTTCCTGCGCCGCTCCCGGGCTGATCGTCGACGCCGCCGTCCCGCCGAGCAAGGCGAGAGCCAGCA
>Ga0075430_100005210_pt1 | contig 10960 bp, 7 predicted proteins | sample RhiMetdeltSRZDD4_FD_75294 | JGI IMG/M metagenome (GOLD analysis project Ga0075430, IMG submission 75294) | Populus rhizosphere microbial communities from Tennessee, USA - Rhizosphere MetaG P. deltoides SRZDD4 | ecosystem: Host-associated > Plants > Roots > Rhizosphere > Soil | place: USA... | reverse complement strand
CCAGAGGTAAATGATAATGTCTATAGCGATATTTCTTTGGTTACTATTGAAAGCGGCGATATAAAAAAGATCGCCTTTACAGGTGCTGGTGAATCAAACCCGCTTTTTAGTCCGGATGGAAAAATGATCGCCTATTATTGCAGCGCTGACCCCGTTGATTGGGCCGGCGCACGTCATGCAAAAGTTTATTCAATCGCAGATGGTAAATCATGGCGACTAAAAGGAACACCTGACGAGAATGGTGGCATTGTTGGTTGGACTGCTGATGGAAAAAATATTATCTGGTCGGAAGCAAACAGAACGTTGAATGGGGTCTATGTCCTTAGTGTTGACGGTAAATCGATCGCGGAATGGAATAAAGATTCAAAAGACCTGATAGGAGGTGTTACGCTCAATAACGCCGGCTCCTATATTGGCTTCACATTACAAAATTCATCGCAGCTTCCTGAAGCCTATATCAGCAGGGTCGATAATTTCTCACCGGTAAAAATCACAAGCATCAATGCTGATCAGGCAAGCAAACCTTTACCAAAAACTGAAGTGGTAAAATGGAAGGGGGCTGATGGCACAGAAATAGAAGGATTGCTTACTTACCCTATCAATTATAAACCAGGCACAAAAGTTCCTTTCATATTAAATGTACATGGCGGGCCGGCCGGAGTTTTTCAGCAATCATGTGTTGCCGGTAATTCGGGTGCTTACCCGATTGCAGCATTTGCGGAAATGGGTTATGCTATTCTTCGTCCCAATCCCCGCGGCTCTTCCGGTTACGGAACAGAATTTCGCATGGCCAATCGTGCCGATTGGGGCGGTAAAGATTTTCTTGACCTGATGGCCGGTGTTGATCATGTTATCAAGATGGGTGTTGCTGATGAAAGCAAGATGGGAGTGATGGGCTGGAGTTATGGTGGCTTTATGAGCAGCTGGATCGTTGGTCATACGGATCGCTTTAAGGCTGCATCTATTGGCGCACCTGTGGTTGATCTGTCGCATCAGAATCTTACTGATGATATCGAGGGTTTTCTTCCTTCTTATTTTAAAACTGATCCATGGAATGACTGGAGTTTATATGATAAACATTCGCCATTGCGTTTTGTGCAAAATGTAAAAACCCCGGTAATGCTCCAGCATTGTGAAGGTGATCAGCGCGTACCCATCAGTAATGCGATCATGTTTTATAATGCATTGCGCCGTCGCAGTGTACCCGTTCGCATGCTGGCAATGCCGCGCCAGGGGCATGGACCTGTAGAACCCACCATGGTTTTAAAAACCATGCAAACAAATGTGGAATGGTTTGAAAAGCAGATTGGAACAAAGAAGAGCTTTTAATTTTTATTTTGGATAAGTAACACAAAGAACACGACGAAACACAACGTGGGTTTCTATCCTTATCACAATACGTTGTGTTCTTTGTGCCTCCTTTGTGTACGTTGTGTCCTCTGGCAATATCCTAATGATAGTCCAACAAACTTAAAACCAGTCGCACCAAAACCAACTGCATGTTAAACCAACCAAATACCAGCCTGGCTGCTCCGGTCAGCCAACAGGAAAGAATTACAATTCTTGATAGTCTTCGTGGCATTGCAGTACTTGGAATTTTACTGATGAATATTACCGGGTTTGCTTTACCGGCACCTGCCTATCGCAATGACCTTGCAGTGATGAATGAAATAGGTACGCTTAACGAGAAAACCTGGTTTATTGTTGACTGGACCTTGGAAGGTACGCAACGGGCATTGTTTTCTATCCTGTTCGGAGCGGGAATTATTTTATTTCTAAATCGCCAGGAACAAAGAAGAGGCGGGCTTTGGCCGGCTGATTATTTTTTTCGCAGGCAGTTATGGTTGCTTGTTTTTGGATTGATCCATGCCTATGTATTATTGTGGTTTTGGGAGATCTTGTTTCCCTATGCCTGTTGTGGTATGATATTATTCGCTTTTAGAAAATTATCGCCAAAAGCTTTAATGATCGCAGCAGGGATATCCCTTTTGTTAATGACCTTACGTGAGAATGCAGACCTGTATAGAGATAAAGCCATCATTCATCGCGGCGAAATAGTTGCAAACCTGGATACAACAAAAACCGTATTAAGTGTTGAGCAGAAAGATCATCTGCAAGCGATGATGGCGTCAAAGCAAAAGTCATCGCTTGAAAGCCGTAAAAAGGAAATGGAGAACAGTCTTCAAAAAGTGAAAGGAGATTATGCAACAATTTATAACTATCAAAGTGGAAGAAGCTTTTACATGGAAACAGTAGGGCTTTTCACTTTCATATGGGACTTTCTGTTATTCATGTTCCTTGGAATGGCTTTTTACAAAAATGGGATATTAACAGGCAATGCATCTGTAAAGTTATATTGGCTAATGTGCATTATTGGATTATCTGTCGGGCTATTGTTATCCTGGTATCGTTTACAGCCATTGGTCGATCACCAGTTTAACAGGTTTAATTACGCAAAAAACGTAACGTTTGAATTTTATGAAATCTCAAGAACCTTTCGGGCTATTGGATTTTTTGGACTCATCATGTTGTTATACAAATCAAATTGGTTTCAATGGCTGTTTACCTTAATGCGACCGGTGGGACAAATGGCTTTTACCAATTACCTGATGCAATCGGTCATGTGTGGATTGTTTTTTTATGGTATCGGTTTCGGTTATTTCGGGAAACTCGAACGATACCAGATATATTTCGTCGTAGCTGCTGTATGGACCGTAGAGATCATATGGAGTCATATCTGGCTCCGTTATTTTCTTTTTGGTCCTTTTGAGTGGTTGTGGCGAAGTCTCACCTATTGGAAAATGCAGCCATTCAGGAGAATTAGTTCAACCACGGATAATCCGGTTTGGTCTGTAAACACAGCGAGATAAACTGTTTCTTACATTTACATTATATGCGACAGCTCGCTGCGATACTATTTGCCGACATGACGGGTTATACTGCGCTGATGCAGGAGAACGAACATTTGGCACGCACCAAAAGAAAACGTTTTAAAGAAGTGCTTGATTCCACCATCCAGCAACATGATGGAAAAATTCTTCAATATTATGGCGATGGTTCATTGAGTATTTTTAACAGCGCCATCAACAGTGTCAATTGTGCCATTTCTATACAACAACAATTACAACTGGAACCAAGAGTTGATCTGCGCATTGGCATTCACACGGGTGATGTGGTGATAGAAGAGGAATCGATCTATGGTGATGGCGTCAATCTTGCATCACGGATTGAATCGATGGCGGTACCCGGCGCCGTTTTTATTTCAGGAAAAGTGTATGATGAAATAAAAAATCATGATAAGATAAAAACGCGGGAGCTGGGATTCTTTGAATTAAAAAATGTAAAAGACCCGGTTCATATTTATGCTGTTGCAAATGACGGCATCATGGTGCCCGCAAAACATGACCTGCAGGGAAAAACAAAACAACCGCTGAACCGTCTCGCTGTTTTGCCTTTTGTGAATATGAGCGCCGATCCCGAGAATGAATATTTCAGCGACGGTATTACCGAAGAATTATTAAATGCATTGACAAGAGTTGATGGACTACAGGTTACATCGCGTACTTCTGCATTTGCATTTAAAGGAAAACATGATGATATAAGAGAAATTGGCAGAAAGCTTAACGTTGATAAGGTGTTGGAAGGTAGTGTACGCAAAGCAGGAAATCGTGTGCGCATTACCGCACAGCTGATCAATGCTGCAGACGGCTATCATATATGGAGTGAGAATTATGACCGTGACCTGCATGATATTTTCGAAGTTCAGGATGAGATAAGCGGCATCATTGCCAATAAGCTGCGCGAAAACTTATCTGTGTCACAGAAAAAAGAAACGCTTGTAAAAACCTCAACAAAAAATGTTGAAGCGTATACGTTGTATTTGAAAGGAATGCATTTTTACAACAAGCTTACGCCTGCCGACTATTATAAAGCGATCGATTGTTTTGAACAGGCAATTCAGCTCGAACCAGAATATGCGCAGGCTTATGCCATGGTGGCAAGCACGTATGCTTATTTAGGCGTTACCGGCCAGGCGCAGCCCGAAAAAGCATTTGAGATCGTGAAGCGCTATACTGCAAAAGCTTTGCAACTGGATGACAAGATCGCTGAAAGTCATGTGGCAAAAGCAACCATGCACCTGATGCATGATGGGAATTGGCAAGCAGGATATGATTCGGTTCAAACAGCAATTCGTTTAAACCCGGCAGCAACCGGAGCATATGAAATGCTGGCGCTGTATCATCTTTTCACCAGTAATATACCAGAGGCGATAAAAGTAATGGAACAGGCATCGCAAATAGATCCGCTGTCACCACAGGTCAATCATTTTCTCGCCGACACATATTTTTTTGCCGACCGGTATGATGATGCTGTACGGGTCGCCGATAAGCTGCTTGAAATAAATCCGCAAATGCGTATCGCTATTGAATTGAAAGGATGGTGCGCCGGAATGAAAGGTGATTGGCAAAAAGCGTCAGAGTATTTTATGGAAGTTCACCGGCTAACTAATCACCCGCTAAAGGGTTTGGCTCCACTTGGATATGCTTATGGCAAGCTAGGTGAAACCGATAAAGCAATGGAAATAATTGCCAAAATAGAACAACGCCAACGGGAAGAACCGAATGTGGTCGTGGATGGAGACTTGTTGATTATATGGTGGGCACTGGGCAATATAGACAAAGTAATTTATTACTTCGAAAAGGGTATTGCCAAACGGATCAGCGCTATTACCTATTTTTTAAACTACCCGCCCGTCAGGGGATTAACTGATGATCCAAGAATCAAAAAGCTTTTAGACGACGCCAGGCAATCATTAGAAAAAGTATAGCTTCAAACATTCTGATAATATGAACATGAGACAAATTCTATCCATCACTGTAACCGCCATTTTGATTTGTGCGCAAATTAAAGCGCAGAAAATAATTGCCCCGGTCAATTTTGATACAGGTTATCATTCTGCGGTATTCACTGATGCAAACAGAATGGACAAGATCAAACAAGCTTTTCCTGTGATCGAACAGATATTTAAGGACTACGCAGGTACCAATCACTTACCGGGTGTCGCTTATGGTTTGGTTGTTGATGGAAAACTGGTATATAAAGGCAATATTGGTTATACAGATATTGATAAAAAGATCCCTGTTACATCTTCTTCTTTATTTCGCATTGCAAGTATGAGTAAAAGTTTTGCCTCTATGGCAATACTTAAACTTCGGGATGAGGGAAAGTTGAACCTGGATGACCCTGCTTACCTGTACATTCCTGAATTAAAGAACTTAAAATATCCAACTGCTGATGCGCCGCATATAACAGTTCGTCATTTGATGACGCATGGAGCAGGTTTTCCTGAAGACAATCCATGGGGTGATCGCCAGCTTGCTGATACTGATAAAGACCTGCTTGAATTTCTTGGTAAACAAATTTCATTCTCGAACCCTCCCGGTATTGCTTATGAATACAGCAATCTTGGTTTTGCCTTGCTTGGGAAAATAATTACCAACGTTTCCGGTATGCAATACCAGGCGTACATCAGGAAAAATATCTGGGAGCCGCTTGGCATGAAGACAACTACGTATGAATATGCGGATGTTGCTCCGGATAAACTGGCGCATGGCTATCGCTGGCTGAATAATAAATGGAATGATGAGGCATTGTTACATGATACAAAAGACGGGAGCTGGGGAGCCATGGGCGCTATGATCTCTTCTATTGATGAATTTGCAAATTATATGGCTTTACATTTAGCCGCATGGCCGCCGAACAATGCAAAAGATGATGGACCAATAAAAAGAAGCTCCGTAAGAGAAATGCATCATCCGTGGAGATGGAACGGATTTAATGCAAACTATAAATACCCGGGCGGAAGAATATGTGCTATTACTTCAGCGTACTGTTATGGTTTAGGCTGGACAAGAGATTGTGAGGGCAGAACCTATATTGCACATAGCGGAGGATTGCCTGGGTTTGGAAGTCAATGGCGTATCATGCCTGATTATGGAATAGGCATCGTTTCATTTGCAAACCGTACTTATGCACCGATGGGATCTGTGAACCTGCAGATACTCGATACGCTCATAAAACTTGCCGGCTTAAAACCAATGCAATTGCTACCATCAAAAATTCTGGAGCAAAGAAAAAATGAGCTGGTAAAAATTTTACCTGACTGGAATAATGCAGCTCAAAGCGGAATATTTGCAGAAAATTTTTTTCCTGATTATCCTATTGATACCTTAAAAAAGCATGCAAGGGAACTTTTTGCAAAAGCGGGAAATATCATTGCTGTGAAGCCGGTAGATGCAGAAAATCAATTACGTGGTTCTTTTATTATCGAAGCCGAGAAAACGAATATTGAAATCTATTTTACGTTATCACCTGAAAACCCGCCGCTGATCCAGGAGTATCATATCAGGGAACGACCAAAGAAAAATTAAAATCGGAAGGATTTTTGCGGTTGAAGCTTCCTCACCAAACCTAACTACAATGAGAAAGTCAATACTTGCCACCTGCATTTCCGCCGTTATTGTTTACATCTTTTTGGCCTGCAATAGTGAAGCAAAGAAAACCGAAACGCAATCGATCACGCCAACCGCTCCCGAAATTAAAAGTGTTTTTGTAAACGGTGATTCACTCCACTATATCGATATTGGCAAAGGCGAACCTGTAATATTCGTTCATGGCACACTTGATGATTACCGGTTATGGCAATTGCAAATGGACACATTTGCAAAAAATTATCGCGTCATTGCCTATAGCCGCCGATATGCATATCCGAATAAAAGAGTGCCTAATGATTCAGCCGATTATTCAGTTGCTATACACGCAAAAGATCTTGCCGAATTCATCAAAGCGCTTGATCTTGGGCCCGCTCATCTCGTTGGTCATTCTTATGGAGCATATGCAGCGTTGCTTACAACTAAAGATCATCCTGAACTGGTAAGATCGTTGATGCTGGGTGAACCTCCCGTGATGCCGTTACTTCAAAACGTACCGGGAGGAGATACGATCCTAAATAATTTTATGAAGAAAGCCCTTGAACCGGCTGCGGCAGCCTTCAGATCAGGCGATGATGAAAAAGCAGTTTCGGTATTTATTGCTGGTGTTGTGGGCGATACAAGCCTTTATGCCAGTTTTCCCAAAGAAGTAAAAGACCAAATGAAAGGAAATATCCTTGAATTAAAAGGCGCCGCACTGGGTGGAAATCCATTTCCAATGATCACTTGTAATGATCTCAAAAACATAAAGACGCCAACCCTGATCATGACAGGAGAAAGATCAGTGATTTTATTCAAGGCAATTAATAATGAATTGGATAAATGCCTTCCCAATAAAGAAAAGGTAACGCTTGCTAATGCAACACACGGACTGGAAATGGAAAACCCGGTTGATTTTAATAAAGCAGTGCTTGCTTTTATTGATAAACACTGATCGGATTACCCTGAAACTTGCTTTGGATAGTTGCATGGAATAAGTGTAACTTTAAATACAGTTCTTTTCCTTCATCATAAAATCTTGCTATATGAACATCATTCAACGCCTGGAATATTGGGGTGACAGACATCACCCACGGTGGATGGACATTGTACGCATTGCCTTAGGAATTTTTCTTGTTTATAAAGGAGTGGATTTTCTCAACAACATGAGCGCCTTAGTTAGCCTGATGACATCCAACAAATACCCGACATCCTTTTGGTACTTACTCGCGGGACATTATACTGTATTTGCCCATATTGCCGGAGGTGCCTGTCTTGCATTAGGCGTATTTACCCGTATGGCTTGTCTGATCCAAATACCAATAATGCTCGGGGCTATTTTCTTTGTGAGCACCAACCAGGAAATGCTCAGGCCTTATTCTGAACTGTTGCTCTCAATATTAGTCCTGTTGCTGCTTATCTATTTTTTGATCGCCGGTAATGGACCATGGTCTGTTAAAATAAAGGAAGATAAAAGCAAGCCGGATAAAGATTAATCCTTTAGTGCTCCTTCAAGTTGTTTCATGACAAGGCTAAAATTCTTATGAGCATTGTTGTTCAGAGCAATGATGGTTTTCTTTTTATCAATATACCGGATGATCTGTGTCTTATAGCCGGGATTATCACCTGTATGAGAAACGATTCTTCCAAAGATCGAATCTGTTCTTAATGACCAACCAAAACCATAATTTGAAATGCTCCCGTCATTTAGTTTCATTGGAGAAAACGCCTCTGCTAAGGCTGACTGCTTAATTAACTTTTCAGTGTACAAGGCTTTATCCCATTTCAAAAGATCGGTGGCAGTTGAGCTGATACGTCCCGGCCCCTTTCTGTTGCCCAGCCAGATTGTATAGTTGGAAGAAGGAAATGAATCAGCACGAACATATTTATTTCTTTCTTCAACATAGATATGACCGACAGCAAAATTTTTTGTTGCCTTCTTTTCTTCAAGTGTCCTTATATCGGTGCTTCTCATTTTTAGTTTCCTGAATATCCATTTACGGCACATCGCGATAAAATCTTTGCCGCCTGCTTTTTCCGCAATGCTTGCCAACAATAAATAACCGGTATTACTGTATTCATACTTTTCACCTGGCGCAAAAAGTTTGGGTGGCGCATATTTATTCAGGTATTCAATACAGTCAGGATTACCGGCAACCTTTGTTTTATCCCAATATTTATCCATGATATCCTGGTAATCGGGTAAGCCACTGGTATGAGTGAGTAAATGGCGGATCGTAATGCCCTTATAAGGAATATCCAGGTATTTACTGACCGAGTCATCATAATGCAGTTTTGCTTTCTCTTTCAGCATCATAATGATCATGGCTGTGAATTGTTTTGAAACAGAAGCCAGCTCAAAGATATCAGAAGTCTGCAATACAATTTGTGGTTCAAATTCGCGATAACCAAATGCTTTATGATAAACAGCATTGCCATCTTCTGCAATCAGTACAACACCGCTGAATCCGATAGCTGTCGTATCTTTTTCCAAAGCAAGCAGACTGTCAAATCGTTTTTGCTGTCCTTTTACAGAAAGAGAAATAAATAAGAAACAAAAAAGAACACTCTTCATATCATAATTACTTAAACAGGCCTTTTCTTACTATAAAGCAGGTGAAGCACCCGTCCCGCATTTACTTCAAACCCGGTAATGACACCTTTTTTATCACGGATAAATTTTAAATTACTCATCCACCAATTGGGACAACTGAATTGATCAGTGCCAATAGCTGTTAGTTTTGCATCCGCAAATTTTCGATGCTGCAGAATAAGCTCGCCATCCTTCGCTATCACCGTATAGGCCGCGTCTGTTTCTTCATTGTAATAGGTACCGGTATAGGTCGCTGTTTCTTCTTTCTTTAATACGATTGCCGGTTGCCGAAAAAATTCGGTGAATCCATTGGGATTCTCAAGGATGATCCTTGCGGCTGAGTCAGTTGAAGACGATGTTTCAAACTTCAGGAATGGGCCGTCGTTCAACTGGTACTTATTATTTTCTTTTACCGCAAGTTTCCATTCGGTACCACCGGTAGTTTGCCCTGCCGGCCGGTTGACTAATTTTCCATTATTCCAGGACAGATTAAGTGATCCACCGCGTGGCGATACATACCGGCCAACCAGTTTTTTTAATAGATTACTGTCAGCGAGCGTTAATGCATTATCTGATTTTTTTTCTTTCGGGGGCAATAATAGTTCGGCAACCTGCATGGCCATGCCGTATGAATTGAAGGAAGCAAGATTGCTGAATACAATAATGCCAAGTTGCTGCTCAGGAAACCGGGTAGCATATGTCCTGAACCCTGCATCACCACCGCCATGACCAATTTCTTTCCAGCCATTATAATCGCCCATGTTAATGGCAAAAGCATAGGTTAGCTTTTTCCCGTTATTCAATATTCCCTGCGAATACATTTTTTGCAAAAGCTCTTTACCTCCCACTTTTCCATTCTCGTAATTCATTAACCATTTTGCTTCGTCTTCCACTGTTGTGAAAAGACTGGTTGCTCCCACTGTTGAATAACTTAATACACTATGCGAATATCCATTTGGTCCGCCGGGTGAATAAGAATAAGTGCGGTTGGGAACTATTTCACGGTAATTATCATGAAAATGAGTGTTGTTCATTTCAAGTGGCTTGAAGATATATTTATCTGTGTATTCACGAAGTGATAAGCCACTTGCTTTTTTAACGATCTCTGCCATTAAGGTATAACCAGTATTACAATAAAGGTGTTCTTCTCCCGGTTCAAAATTCAATGCTTTTTGTTTTGATACCAGTTTAATAATATGTTCCTGGGTTATCACATCATCCAGTTGCCAACCGGCATTGGCAAGCAGTTGCCACTGATCCCTGAGGCCACTGGTATGGTGTATAAGATGACGGATCGTTATCTTTTTACCAAGGTCAGGAACATAATCAAGATATTTCCTGATATCATCATCGATAGACAATTTTCCCTGCTGCTCTAGCAACAACATGCAAAACGCAACATATTGTTTCGATTCGGATGCAATATGAAATATGGAAGAAGGAGTAATAGGTACATTGTATTCCAGGTTTGACATACCATAGCCTTTCTTAAAAACAACGTTTTCATTTTTGATTATCGCTACCGCACAACCCGGTGTAGTAGTAGTGTAGCGGCTAAACAGGCTATCGATTTTCCTCGTTACAGAATCAGGTAAACTCTGCCCCATTAGTTGTAGAGGGAAGAAAAAAAGTATAAGAATATATTGTTTCATATTAATCAAGCCAGGGTTAGTTTATTTGTTTAAGAAACGGGTTTATGAATTTAGAACTATTTTATTAGAGGTGATATTCTTTTATTATTACTTGTCTTATTGCGTTTGCCCTCATCTTTAAATCGTTCATTCTTCTCCTAAGCCCTATGTTGATCCCTTTAATATTATTTAATGTGAGCACTACAGCATTTATCAGCTTTGGATCGGATGACAGTAGTCTTACCCGGCCTGGAGGCCGGATGACT
>Ga0075430_100005205_pt1 | contig 10963 bp, 10 predicted proteins | sample RhiMetdeltSRZDD4_FD_75294 | JGI IMG/M metagenome (GOLD analysis project Ga0075430, IMG submission 75294) | Populus rhizosphere microbial communities from Tennessee, USA - Rhizosphere MetaG P. deltoides SRZDD4 | ecosystem: Host-associated > Plants > Roots > Rhizosphere > Soil | place: USA... | reverse complement strand
CCTCAGCATCCTCGTGTTGGCGGCTCTCGTGCTCGTCGCGCTCCTGCGTAAGAACTCGGTGAAGTTCCATCTGCACCTGTGGGGCGCGCGAGTACACCTCGAAGCGAGAGGCGCGTCGTCGCGTGGGCCCGTTGTGGGCCCTTCGCGCAGAAAAATACCCGAGAGTACGCGAAGCACCCTCGGGTAAGTCGTTGTGTGATCGCGTGTGTCGCCGGTTGGCGTGATGTTTTAAGTCCTGTGCGTCTGCCAGCTTCGCCACCCCGGCGTCGAGACTCTCTTTGGGATTTTACGCGGGCCTCGATGTTGCCGTGGACGTACTGTCCCCGCGTTTTGTCCCCATCGTTAATCCCAACACCCCTATCATCTACCAAGTTCCAGCGCGCCCCCATTAAGGTTGCTAGACGAGAGTCCGGTGGCACCGACGCTACTCTATCCCTCAAGATGATTCCTGCGAGGACAATGTGCGCGAATGATTGAGTCGATTCACTCCTTCGCGTAGATCGGCCTCAGAAGTGAAAGAGTCGCGGGTCTGAAACTTCTCCCCCATGGATTCATGCGATCCAGAGAGTTGATTCGGGCAGGTACGGGTTTGCCCAATAGACGCGGCTCCCTCTCATTCGGCACCCTTCGTTCGCGCTTGGCTGAGAGCCCACTTCGCCGCCGTGCGAGCAGTGCGGTGATACTACGGTTCAACGGATGTTCACGTTGAGGGAGGTTCAGTACTAGTCGTGCGTCCAATACGGTTGCATCTGGGCGACGCGGCTGCCCTCGTCCGGTGATAGTCCGAACGCCATTGATAAGAAGAGCTGAGATCGAGGAGCAGCGCAACCGCGCTAGCTCATAATCACGCGCCATCAGCATTGGTGGCTGTGTTTGCTTTCCTCGCTCGAAGGCCATAGGCTTAGATCACTTTCCTGAGCCACGTGCCACTCTCGCGGTAACCCGGGCGCGCTTCTCACCAAAGTTGAGGCACGCTTCGTGGCTAAGATTCACTCCACCTCCAAATGCATGTGTCCCTTCTGCCGGAACGATGGCGGCGTTGCCCATCGTGTCTTGACGGTCGCCAGCTCTACCCGAGGCGTACAGCTCACCCTGGTGTGCGGAGTCTGCGCGCACGAATGGACTGAGGCCATCGACGGCCTCGCGAGCGACCTGAAGCCCACCACCAGCTATTAGCCCCGTCGGCGGCGCATCTCGGCGGGGATACGCTGCCGTGAAGAGTTCCCCATGAGCCCCACTCTCAAGCGTCGTTGCCCATCGTGTCCGACAGGCGTCGGCCTGGCTTTCAGCGTTCGTACCATTCCCAATCGGCCCGGAATGATGAACGCGCGCATGCGCTGTCAGGCTTGCTTCCACGAGTGGAGCATCGAGTGGGACCGCGACATGGCGATCGACGACGACGAGCCCACTTCCAAGTAGCAGAGGATCGAGACCTGCGCGTGCTTGCCAGACAGCTTCTTCAAGACGTTCGCGTCGAGAGCCCCTCATTGCTGCCAGACTTTTGAAAGTCCTGTGCGTCTGCCTTCGCACCGACGCGTCTCGATCACACCGACGCGCGATAGCTCGATCGCACCGACAAGCGACAGTCCAATTGCACCGACAAGCGGGAGAGAGTTCGCACCAACACGCGTCAGTCTCATCGCACCAACCCGCGCTAGCTCGATCGCACGGGACTCGCGTGAGGAACTACGCCGCTAATTTGCCGTCGGAAGCTCCACGCGATCGACGAGAATGACATCCACCGGCGCCCGCTCGGACTCGAGCTTCAGGCCTAGCCGATCCTGAATGGCCGTCGTCAGTGGTGGAATCTCACTCTGCTCGAGCGCGGTCGCGTTCGGGATGCGAAGACCCAGGAGTCCGGGATCCGGCAGGAAATCCAGCTCGATGTCGTACGTACCATCCAGATTGGTGCGGTCAACGATCTTCCGCGGCGCCATCGACTCGAGGACGGCGGCGAACCTCGGCACGCGAATGCCGGTGAGCCGCAACCGGGCGAAGCCGTTTATGAGCGCAACGAACCAGGCACACGGCGGCGGTCCGTCGCCCTGCCGCGGCCTCGCGTTTCCAGCGTCGATGATCGGCGCGCAGTCGCGCTCGGACGATTGCATCTTGTCGCCGAGCTGGCCATCGCGCCTGGCGAGGACGAGCGCATACGTATCCATCTCGCGCGTTTCGCGGCGCACCTCCAAGCCGAACCGCTCAGCAAGGAGGCGCCGCACCATGAGCCGCATCTGCGCTTCCGGGACCGCCGTCTTGGCTTTTGCCGACACCTCGAATCGATCAGACCGCAGCCATCCCGGACCGCCGATGATCTGGAACCCACGCACTTCGTAGGCGTACTCGATCAGCTGCGAGACGGAAACATTCGGCCTGACGAATCGATCGGGGGCATTGGGGATCGGGCCCGATGGCGTGTCACCTGTTCGTGGCCTGACAGAAGTGACCTCGAACGCCGGGAGGTCGCCAGAGACCTGGCCCTCGGCGCTGGATGTGACGAGCGCCAGAAGGACCAACACCAGAACCCGGACCGCGAGCGACATCGGACTCATCACCGCCAGGAATTGGACACCGGCTCGGTGGGTTCGGATCGATAAGGTCCGGCTGAAGCCGGACACTACGACTCACATTGCTTCTTCGAACAGCCGCGCGAGCGTCTCGGCCTTCACCGCTCGCGGTGACAACTTCGTCAGGCGCTCCTGTGCCAGCGTGCCTTCGACGAGCGTGGGAATGTCGGCCGACGTATAGCCAACGGCGCGCAGATTCTCCGGCGCGCGCAATCGCTGCATGAACCACAGGATACGCTCGGCAAGAATGCGCCCGGCGTCTTCCTTCTTGCAACGCGTCACGTCGACATCCAGCGCTTCGGCTGCGGCGAGATGACGCTCCGGACTCGCTGACGCGATGTAGCGGAACACCGCTGGCGCGTTGACGATCACGGAGAACCCGTGCGGCACGAGCGGATGATCGGTTGGATAGCCGGGCGCGCGATAGGTCTTCACGCCACCGGCGACGGGATACGCCATCGCATGCGGCAGGTGGACCCCCGCGCTTCCGAACCCGATGCCGGCAAACGACGCCGCCAGCATCATCTGCCCGCGTGCCTCGTCATCGCCCGGATCATCGAACGCTCGCACGAGATGCGTCGCCACCATTCGCAGCGCCTGCAGCGCCCACACATCGCTGATCGGGTTCGCACCCTGGTAGGTCGGCCGCATCGACGGCCGCGGCGGCCGCGGTCGTTGCGTAAAGGGAATCGCCGTGTACGACTCGACGGCGTGGCACAGTACATCGAGACCGGCCGACGCGGTGACGCCAGGAGGCAGTGTGCGTGTGTGCTCCGGATCGAGATAGCCCAACGTCGGCTTGAGATAACGGCTGGAGATCCCCGTCTTGACGTGCATCCATTCGAGATCGAACACCGCCACTCCCGTCGTCTCGCTGCCGGTACCCGCCGTCGTGGGAATCGCGAACAGCGGACGGAGTGGACCCGGCACGGGGAGTCCCTTGCCGATTGGCGGATTCACGTAGTCGAGGAAATCGGCGGGCGGATGCGCCGAGTACAAGTTGGCGATCTTGGCCGTATCGATCGCCGACCCGCCACCGACGGCCACGAACGCGTCGCAGGACTCGCGTCTCGCGACGTCGATCGCGTCTCGCAGCGAGCTGTCTGTCGGCTCGACTCTGACGTAGTCGTACAACACGATGTGGATCCTGCTGCGCTCGAGCGACTCGAGCACCGTCGCCACGGGGGGAAGCTCTCCGACGACGCGATCGGTGACGACCATGACACGGTGATGGCCACGATCAGCCAGGTCGGTACCAAGCTCGCGCGTCACGCCGGCGCCGTAACGGACCGACGACGACGCCATCTCAAACGCAATGTCGCGGTCGCGTGCCACGCCACGACTGTAGTGATCTCAGACGGGACTTGGCAACTCGGCCCGTTCCACGATGACGACTGGCACTGGACCCCGGACCGACTCGAGCGTGAGCCCGAGCTGCTCCCGCAATGCGGTCGCGAGCAGCGGGCCATCGGGCGGCGGCGACGGCGGACCAGGCAGTCCCACGGGCCGCCTCCCCTGAGGTGCGAACTCGAGCTCGAGGTCGAATGTACCGTCGAGCCCGGTCTTGTCGACGATGATCCGCTCGACCTCATTCTCCAGCAGGGTCGCCAGGCGCGACGGCCGCACCCTGAAGTATTACGGTCATCGAGTAGATGCGAGGCTGGCCGGCGCTTTCCTCCACCATCTTCGGACGGAACCGCAGATCGCATCGCGCGAGGTCGTCAGGCGTCGCGGGCGATGCGATCGTGGTCTCACAATCGAGCGTCGAGCGCCGCAGCTTTTCGCCGAGCGCGCCGTCGCGAGCAGCCACTAACTCGTACATGCAACCTCGAATGGCAACAGAGTCGCGTTTCAGATGGATTGTCAGCCCGGTAACGAGCTCTACGTGGTCTATACCCACAACTGGCGAGAGGCCCGGTATTGGACCGATTTGCCAGCCTAGACAGACGAGCTGCCTCTAAGTTGTTGTATACACACAGGTTCTAGGAAGTGCTGGGGGAACTTGCGTGGAGTACACTGATTAGCGGGGACTCACGACGCGTCGCCTTCTCCGCGACACACCCTCATACCACGTCGTGAATCCCCGCAGGCCACAGCCGGCGGCTTTCGCCCCGCCGGCTGGCGGCCGATTTCGGATCGCGGTCCCGTCGAGGGTCCGCTCCCGCCGACGATGAACCCGCGTTAATGAACGGTCTCGCTCCCGACGCGCCGAGCCGCGGCGCTGGTCTCCGACTCACGCGATGTCTTGGCTTCCGCCGTCATCACCTTCTGAATCATCGCGCTCAGGTCGCGCTCGGCGATGTCGAAGGGACCGGCGACAATGGCGCCGATCGACAACTCGAGGGCAATCACCACCCCGCCCTCGTCGAACGGATTGACGATCCAACTGAAACCACGAAGCGACACCGGGCGATCGGCCAGAGCCTCAGGGTTTCTCGCGCGCTCGAGTGCCCTCAGCATTCCGACCAGCACGGCGCTCACGTCGCTCTCAGTCCAGCTCCGCGGATCCCGTCGCACCGGATTGATGACGTACGTCGTCGCGTGGTTGTCGCCGCGAAGCCAGACGTCGACGCTGATATCCATCTCTCCGATCACTCTAACTCAAAACACGCAACTGGCGATCGAGGTCTTCACGATCTGTGGTTGGCGCCTGACAGCTGAAGTCCCGGCACACATACGCCGTTGGCCGCCCGTCGTGCTCCTTCATGCCGGCCATCCACGGAAGCAGGCGCTCGAGAGGACCGCGGTTCGATGGGTGCAAAGGGATGGTGATCGCCGTGGGTAGATAACGACCGCGCACCACGTCGAACAGCTCCTGCGTCGGCTGTGACTCTGGATCACCGGCGATAACCACCTGAGGCATGCCGGCGTGATACGTCGAGAGGGCCGCGAGCATCATCGGTACGGTCCGCCCCGACTGTGCCACACGCGCGGCAAAGGTGCCGAGCGTCAACTCGATCTGAGTGTTGGGCTCGAGGCTTTCGGCGTTAGGCTCTGGGCTTTGGGCTATCGGCTCGGGCGTGAGGTGCGCCAGCGTGAGGAGATTCAGCACCGAGACCGAGCTCGCCGCCGGTTCAGCGCCGTCGTAGTCCTCCTTCAGGCGAAGCAGCACCGACTCGTCCTTGCCTGTTGTGCCGAACCAGCCGCCTTCGACGGGATCCCAGAACAACGCGTTCTGCCCCTCCTGAAGCGACCGCGTCCATTCGAGCCATCGCGGGTCCCCGTCAGCCTGAAACATCTCGAGAAGACCGAAGATGAGATACGCGTAGTCCTCGGCGTAGCCCTCGACGCCAGCCTCACCCTTGCGATAACGCCGCAGCAGCACGCCGCTCGCAGGGTCCCATAGTTTTGCGTGGACGAACTCCGCGGCGCGCCGCGCATCATTCAGGAACCGAGACGCGCCCGGCAGGACGCGCCCGGCCCGCGCGAACGCGGCAATCATCAGGCCGTTCCACGCGGTGAGCACCTTGTCATCGAGGTGCGGCCGTGGCCTCGAGGCGCGTCTGACGCGCAGCGCTTCCCGGCTGCGGCGCACTGAAGACTCGACCTCGTCCGCCGACAGGCCGGTCGTCGCGGCAATCTCTTCGATCGGCCTGGCCGTGTACAGCAGGTTCTTTTGAACGAACTCCGACTGCGGATCGAACGGCGCATTGCCGTCCGGCTTGATCCCGTAGCGGGCAATGAACACGTCCGCATCAGGCCCGAGCACCTCGCGGATCTCGTCCTCGGGCCAGATGTAGAAGGCACCCTCCATCTTGTGGGGATGCGGCTCACCAGCCTGCTCGGGAGGGACACTATCGGCGTCTTCCGCCGAATAGAATCCGCCGGCGTCGTCGGTCAGTTCGGTACGCACGTAGTCGAGCGTATCGACCGCCACGTCCGCAAAGAATGCGTCGCCGGTCAGCTGTGCGGCCTCCACGTAAGCCAGCACCAACTGCGCCTGGTCGTAGAGCATCTTCTCGAAGTGCGGTACCCGCCACTCGGCGTCCACGGAATAGCGGTGAAATCCTCCGCCGATGTGATCCCGCATCCCACCCAGCGCCATCGCGCGCAGCGTCACGAGCACCATGTCACGCGCCTCAGCAGAGCCGGTCCGCGCGTGTTCACGCAACAGGAACAAGAGCTCGCTCGGGCGCGGGAACTTCGGCGCATTGCCGAACCCGCCACGTCGGCGGTCGAAGGCGACGGCGAACTCCTCGACGGCGCGATCGAGCACGGCGGGCGGCGGCACTGGCCCCCGACCACCTTGTGATCGCAGGCCGCGGAGGCGTTCGGTAATCGTCGCCGCCGATTGCTCGACTTTGTCGCGTTCCTCCCGCCACACGCGGGCGATCTCCTCGAGCACGTCGACGAAACCCGGCTTCCCCCACTTGGACGACGGCGGGAAGTATGTGCCGCCATAGAAGGGCTGCAGTGACGGCGTGAGCCACACGCTCATCGGCCAGCCTCCGGAGCCCGTGGTGACCTGCACGAACGTCATGTAGACGCGATCCACGTCCGGTCGCTCCTCGCGATCGACTTTGATCGACACGAAATGACGATTCAGCACATCGGCGACGGCAGCGTTCTCGAAGCTCTCGTGCTCCATGACGTGGCACCAGTGACACGTCGAGTAGCCAATCGAGAGAAAGATCGGCTTGTTCTCACGGCGGGCGGCGTCGAAGGCGTCGCTGCCCCACGGACGCCAGTCAACAGGGTTGTCTTTGTGCTGGAGGAGGTACGGACTCTGTTCCGAAGCGAGACGATTAGCCACTCTTGCGATTATGGAGCAATCGCCTCTTGATCACCTGGAACTCACGGCTGTCGCGCCGTCCGGTGCGATGCGTCGCCACCAGAGTCGAGAGCTCTTTGATGCGTTCCTGTGGAGTCGGATGCGTCGAGAAGAATGCCTCGACTGCAGTCGGATTGCGCCCTGCCTCCTTTTTGAGGATCGCGAACATCTCCACCATGCCGCGGCCGTCCCAGCCGGCGCGGCTCATCAACTCCAGGCCGACGCGATCGGCGTCGCGCTCTTCGTCGCGATTGAATCGCCGCGCGGCGCCGTTGGCGAGGAACTCCGCCGCGACCTGTGCCCCGCCTGCCCCACCGGCATTTCCGAGCAGCGATCCGAGCAGATTGAGACTCCACTTCGTCATTGCCACCGTCGTCAGCTGGGTCGCCGCGTGGCGCCGGGCGATGTGGGCGATCTCGTGCGCGACGACACTCGCCACCTGCGATTCGTTTGTGGCCTTCTCCAGGACCCCGCGGTGAATCCAGATCGGCCCGCCGGGGAGCGCGACGGCGTTGATGTCGCGGCTGTCCACGATGGCCACGCTATAGGGATACTTCGGGCCGGTGGCCACGCGGGCCAGCCGGCCGCCGACGTCGCGTACGTACCGCGCGACGGCCGCGTCCTTGAGCTCCGCCGTCTCCTTGCGGAACTGGGCGTTGGCCTCCTTACCTATCGCAATCTCCTGCTCGACGGAAACCAGGGTGATGGTGGCCGCTGACGCGCACACGCCCAGCATGGCGAGTACGAATGCCGCACCGCCAAGCGAGGACCGTAGACCGTAGACCGTAGCCCGTAGGCCAGAGACGTTCATACCCGTGGCGACGGCGCGGCGGGCATATCGTCAGGTCTTCGCCGCCGCAGCCGCGCGTACGCAGCCGTGAACTCGACGCCGTACATCAGTATGATCGACGACACATAGACCCACAGCAGAAACACGATCACGGTGGCGACCGAGCCGTGAATCATCCTCAATCCGGCGTTGACGCGCACGTACCAGGCAAAACCTTGGAACGCGAGCTGCCACAATACGCCGGTCAGCACCGCGCCGACCCAGACATCGCGAAACCGAATCTTCGCGTTGGGAATAAAGTAGAAGACCAGGCCCACGCCAATCACGAGCAGCATCGTTGCGAGATTGCGAACCGCCAGCGTCTGCAGGTTGGTGAGCCAGGCAAAACGGGTGAGCATCGCGCCGAACCAGGTCGCCTGCGCCATCTGAATCAGGCTGACCAGCAGCAACGCGGCCATCATCACCCCGCCGGCCGCGACGAGCATCAGAAACGACACGAGACGGTGCTTCCAGAAACTGCGCTGCTTCTCCACGCCCCAGGCTTCGTTCACCGCGCTGGTCACGGCCCCGAACACGCCCAGCGAGCCCCAGATCAGCGCGAGCGACCCGGCCACGCCGAGCTGCAGCCGCGCAGCGCGCAAGGCGTCGAGCTGACCGGTCACGAAGTCGAGCTGCGTCGGAAAGTATCGGAAGACGAAATTGAGCACCGCCACCCGGTCGGCATCGTCGGCCGTCACCGATCCCAGCAGCGAGATGGTCATCAACAAGAACGGGAACAGCGAGAGCAGTGCGTAGTAGGCGATCGAGGCGGCGTGCGTGAGGTCGTTGCTGTTGATCAGCTCGACCACACCCCGCCACGCCGCCAGCCCCGACAGCCGAAGCTCGGCGCGGATACGGCGCAGGAACCGCTCACCGCGCACATTCAGCGCGTGACGCTGCCCGCGCGACGCGGCGTCCGCTGATCCTTGATGTCGTGCTTCTTCATCTTGCTGTAGAGCGTCGGCCGGTACAGCCCGAGGATCTGCGCCGCTTCCTGCTTGTTCCAGTTCGTTCGCTGCAGCGTCTGGACGATGGCCATTTTCTCGATCTCGGCGAGCGTGCGATGCGGAGGGATCGTGAAATCCTGCGTCGGCGGCGTATCCTCGCGAATCGAATCCGGCAGATCGCCCGGCTGGATTTCGCCCGTCTTCCGCACCAGGACGGCCCGCTCGATGGCATTCTCCAACTCGCGCACGTTGCCGGCCCAGCGGTTGCGAATCAGCAGGTGATACGCCGACGGAGAAACCGTGCGCACTGACTTCTGGTAGCGCACGTTGAACTTCGACAGGAAGTGATTGCACAGCAGCGGAATGTCTTCGGTACGCTCGCGCAGCGGTGGCACCCGCATCGAGATAGTGTTGATGCGGAAATAGAGGTCCTCGCGCAGTCGGCCTTCCTTCAGTGCGACCTCCAGATCGATGTTGGTCGCGCAGATCAGCCGAAAGTCCACCGCGACCAGCCGGTCGCTGCCGATCGGACGATACTCGCGCTCCTGGAGCACGCGCAGCAGCTTGGTCTGCAAGTACGCCGGCATCTCGCCGATCTCGTCCAGCAGCAGCGACCCGCCTTCGGCCAGTTCCAGCAATCCGACCTTGTCATTGCCGGCGCCGGTGAAGGCGCCTTTTTTGTAGCCGAACAGCTCGCTCTCGATCAGGTCTTTCGGGATCGCGGCGCAGTTGATCTTGATGAACGGTCCCGACGCGCGGTTCGAACGGTGGTGGATGGCGTTGGCAATGAGCTCTTTGCCGGTGCCGTTCTCACCTTGAATCAGGATGTTGGCGTCGCTCGCCGCCACGCGATCGATCAGCTCGAACAGATCCTTCATCACCCGGCTCTGACCGATCACGTTCGAAAAGCTATATTGGCCGCGAATCTGCTCACGCAGATGCTGATGTTCGGCGCGCTCCTCGGTACGAGTCGCGGCCTGGTGCAGCAAGTCGACGAGCCCGTCGTGCAGCACCGGCTTTTCGAGAAAGAAGAACGCACCGGCCCGGCCGGCCTCCACCGCGCGGTGGATGGTGCCTTGGCCGCCGATGACGATCGTCTCGGGCTGTGGGTCGATTTCCCGGAGTTGCTTGAGAAGCTGGATGCCGTCGATGTCCGGAAGGGTGAGACCGGTCAACACGACATCAGGACGCCAGTGCCGGAAGAGGTCTTCACCTGCCTCGCCGCTGAGAGCCGCACGAACTTCGTAGCCTTCTGCTTCGATAACCTGCTGGAGCCATTCCGCGGTGGCGGGCTCCTCGTCAATTGCCAAAACGCGCCGACGGCGCTTGCCGTTCAAAGACATCTCATCCCAAATTTGAAACCCGGGGTAGGCTACCACACCGTCTGCAATTCATACACTCAGCCGTCCAGCTGATGCGTAAGCAGACAACGTGTAGGAATTTCATCTTCCTAAGACTCCCTTATAATCCGGGCAGTTTTCCGCCGACGCGGGACAAGCCTGCATGGACACGCTCCCAACACACGTCAAAAAGGACGATTCGCTCTACCGGGAGAACGATGCCCGGATGACGGAACTCGTGGCCGAGCTTAGAGATAGCGTCGGTCGAGTTCATCTCGGCGGCGGCGAGAAGTACCTCCAGCGGCACCGCGAGCAGGGCAAGCTTCCAGCTCGTGAACGCATCGAGCATCTGTTGGACGACGGCTCACCTTTTCTCGAGATCGCTCCGCTCGCCGCATGGGGGATGTATGACGACGATGCGCCGGGTGCCGGCATTGTGATCGGTGTCGGCCGCGTGTCCGGTCGCGAGGTCGTCGTGGTCGCCAACGATGCGACGGTGAAGGGTGGCACTT
>Ga0075430_100005202_pt1 | contig 10964 bp, 4 predicted proteins | sample RhiMetdeltSRZDD4_FD_75294 | JGI IMG/M metagenome (GOLD analysis project Ga0075430, IMG submission 75294) | Populus rhizosphere microbial communities from Tennessee, USA - Rhizosphere MetaG P. deltoides SRZDD4 | ecosystem: Host-associated > Plants > Roots > Rhizosphere > Soil | place: USA... | reverse complement strand
GCGCCGTTTGGGACCTGGCGCCGTTTGGGACCTGGCGCCGTTTGGGACCTGGCGCCGTTTGGGACTTCGCGCCGTTCGGAACCTGGCGCCGTTATGCTGTTACTCCTGGGCTCCTCGTATTAACGCGTACGCGAGATCTCCCATGATCTTGAGCGATCGTGCCGAGACCTTGTCGAGCGTGTCGTCGGTCGTGTGATGGTAGTTCGGCTTGCTCGATCCCGGCGGTCCGAGGTAGTCGAGGTCGATCACGTCGATCACGCGCAGCCCCTTGTCGAGCAGCGGCAGGTGATCGTCGGTGATCGCCGATCCGACGCGCGGGGGAAAGTGCTGCTGGTAGCCGAGCTTCGCTGCCGCTTCCCAGACGCGCGCTACGACCTCCGGTGCTCGCTCGACCGAATGACCCTCCTGCAGGACCTGGAGGTCCGTGTCGCCGATCATGTCCCACAGCACCCCGAAGATCGGCTGATAGCCCTGCGGCATGTTCGCCGCGAAGTACGTCGATCCGAGCAGGACGTCGACATCCGGCGGGCCGAACGTCCCGTAGTCCTCGCCGTCCACGAACAGCAGGTCGACCCCGACGGTCGGCGGCGTCTGCTTCAACAAGTCGGCGAGCGCGATCAGCATCCCCACACCGGAGCCGCCGTCGTTCGCGCCCGGCACCGGCAACTGTCGCTTCGCCGCGTCTTCCGACTGATCCGCAAACGGACGCGAGTCCCAATGCGCGACGTAAAGGATTCGGATCGACGCTCCCGGGCGGAACCGCGCGAAAATGTTACGCAGCGGCAGCGTGTCGCCCTTCGAGGTGACGTGGTTCCATCGCTGCTCGATCACCGAATCGGCGCGCTGTCGCATCTGCTCGGCGATCCAGTCGCCGGCGCGGCGATGCGCTTCGGTGCCGGGCACCCGCGCCCCGAAGTCGAGCTGCGCCTTGACGTAGCGCCGGGCCGCTTCCCCGTCGAATGGCGTGGTGGGCGCGGCGTCGGAGGGTTTGCACGCGCCGAACCAGAGGAGCGCGCAGGCGACGATGAGCATTCTCACCTCAGGTCTCCCGCGAAGAACTGCATCTGCAGGACGGCCGTCACGACCGTCTGCGTGAGCCGCCGGTTCAAGTTACGATCGAAGTTCACGATGCGAGAGCCCTGAAGGCTGAGGGTGGCGTTCTCCGCCACGTCGGCGTCGGCGTTGAGCGTGAAGGCCTGGCGACCGTTGTCGGTGAGCCGGCTTTGTCGGCCGGCGGCGAAGAGATTCTCAACGTAGCTCTGGGTGTGGCTTTGCTGGAAGCCGAACCGGGTGCGAAGCCCGCTCCTCGCCTTCCAATCCTCCGGAAGCGCAAACGTACGCCCGATCTCTGCGCTCGCGTCGCGAGATCGCCCGTTCGTGACGCTCCCCGGCAGCGAGTCCACCTGACGACGCTGGGAGAACGCGAACGTGGTCGTGAGCTCTCCGGGGGCCCAGGTCATCGAGAGGTTCACCGGATACGTCCGAATGCGGGTTGCACGCTCTTCCTCCTGGCCCCCGACAATCACCGACGGAACGACGAGCGATTGTCGCGTGTGCAGCGCGCGGCCATTCAACCCCGCGGCCGTGACGAGCCCGCCGAACAACGGGCCGTTCGGGCTCCAGCGGACGCTCACGTCCGGGTACACGATCTGGTCGCCGTCGATGGTCGTCTGCTCGGTCTCCAGCCGGCGCGACCAGTTGCGAGTCATCGTCCGCTGCACCCGACCACCTACACTCACGTCGAGCGGAAGGTTCACGCCACTGCCGGCCGCGAGCTGCGTGCTCGCGCCGGCGGTGTTCGCGAACTCGCCCTGCAGCTCGCGAAAGCCGCCGATCGTACCGACACCGAGCTGGTAGCCGACCCCGGGCGATGTGAGCGCGCCATCGTACGCACTGAGGATGCCGCGCGTGACGGAGACGTCGATCGGCTGGAAATGCCGGAGCACTCGAGCGGGGAGGCCAGCGGCGCCGTAGCGCTCCCCTGCTTTCGCGAGGTCGACGCCTGCGCCGGCCGTGAGCGTCCGCGCGTTGCCCATGCGCAGCGGAACACGCGGCTCCACCGCAGGGCCGTCGGTCGTTGGCGGCGCAAGGCGAAGCGGAGCGTTCGGGTCACGAAGGAGCGAGAAGCTCGTCACGACGTCCACCCGCGGCCGCAGCCACGTCGAGACTTCCGGCGCGTAGGTGAGCGAGCTTGCGATCTGTCGCTCGCGCTCGAGGCCCGCGTCGAGACCGAGGAACGAGCCGCGATCGTTATCAGCTGCGATCCCGTTAGGCGTCCGCCGGTCGTAGTCGCGAAGGTCGCGCAACAGGAGCACGTCCGCGCGGGCCGTCAGGTGCCGCACCGGCTGAAGCTCCAGCGATGTCGAGTTCCTCCACAGGTCACTCTCGGCCCTCGCGATGCGTGCCGGGTCATCGGTCGCGCCCGCGGGCTTGAGAAACGACTCGCGCCGCTCGGAATCGCGCGCGAGCCCGCTCGTGACGCGGAGAGACGTCGGCCGGATGTTGAACCGGCCGGCGGCCTGGCCGGACGTCGATAGCCACGCGGGCATGAAACCACCGAGCGGACGCACTTCGCGCGGCGTCGCGTCCGCTCCCGCGCCGACGACCGGCAGCGTTACGAAGTAGTCCGCCGAGACGTTGAAATGGCGACGCTTACCGTCCTGATACTCGGAGCGATTGCCGAGCGAACGGTATTGTCCCGTCAGGCCGAGGTGGTTGACGATCGGCGCGTACCACGGGCCCGAGAGCGGCGTGAGGCGCCTCACCGACAGCGCATAGGTAGTTGCGGAGACGCGCGGCGTTCTCAGCCCCGGGACCTCGTCGCCCGACACGTCGGATTGGGTGAGGAAGAGCGGATCGATGACCGCCGAGGTGTACGCGACCGTGAGTGGAAGCGCCACGCCGAGGCGCGGTGGCAGGAACTGGTCGAGCCTGACCGTCGTCGCGAGCTCGAGATCGTTGTTCGTCGCGAACGACGGCGCCTCGGCCAATTGGCGGAAGTGCGGGTCTCGACGCGTCGCGGAGACGCGGACGGTCGCCAGGTCGCCTAACGACAGCGCCAGGCCGATCTGCCCTGCGAACCCGGTTTCGTTCACGACGTCGGCCAGCCGGATGTCGTCGACCCACACCTCCATCGTGTCCGTGGGCACGAGTGGATTCGGGCCGGTCGCCGAGTCGACGCGCACCAGGCCGACCGCCAGCTCCTGGACGCTGGCGAGGTTCGGGGGTGCGACGGCCGGGTCCGTCGTGTACACCATGTAGCCGCCGTCGCACGCGGCGAACCGATTGATCGCCGCTCCCGGCGGGAGCCCCGACTGCACGATGAGCGCCGAGTCGGCGCCCGAGCACGACAACGAATCGCTCGAGCCGCGGAGATACGCGGACTCGAGCTTCGACCGAAGCGCGTAGAACTTCTCGAACCTAACGCGTACCTCGGGCCGCCAGGCCGCTTCGGTCTCGCCCGAGCCGGCCGGGGTTCGATAGAGATAGAAGTTGTTCGGGTCGCGACCGATCTTGACGAAGAACTGCAGCTCGCCGCCGTTGCCCCAGCCGTTCCCTCGCCCGCGCGCCCACGCGCGGAGCTCGCGGTAGGTCGTGAAGCTCTTCTGCCCCTCAGGGAACCGGAAGAACGCTTCGGCGCGGTCGTACTTCGCGACCCCGCCAGCTTGCAGCCGGAGCGAGCGCTCGTTGATCTGCACGCGTGTGGGGTCGAACGGCGTCTGCAGGTTGTCCGGCTGGTCGATGATTCCCGGCGGTGGATCGTAAATCAATCCGCTCGACGGGTCGCGGCTCTCCGTGCCGATCACGCCCGCGATGACGTAGCCCGTGCCGGCGTGCTCGCGGTCGCCGGCAATCCCGGTGAGCGGCCGAGCGGCGCGCTTGAGCCATGGCGCGCCGACGAGCCGGAGGCGCGCGATCGGCACATTGATGAACGCGTCGTCCGGCGCACCGGCCGGAGAGATCGTGGTGATGCGAAGCGCCTGGATGCGGCGGACGAGCGGCCCGTTGTTGATCGAGTCGGTGGCGGTCGCGAACGGGAGGCGAACGTGGACCCAGCAGAGCGTACTGGTCACGGGCCGCGCCCCGACGGGGTCGTTCACCCGCGCGTCACACTTCCCGCGCCGCTCGTACGCGTTGTCGCTCGTGAGGTCCACGATGTAGCGGCGGACGCGCTCGTCGTCGTCTCCGCGGAGGGCATTGTCGGCGTCGAGATCCTCCTCATCGAGCCGGCTGTTGCCCGCCGTACAGTTCGTGCGCGCGTCGCCTAACGCGCGCTGGCGGATGTCGCCGCGCACGCAGATGCGCACGCTCGTGTCCGACCGCGTGGTCCCTCCCGCCGTGATTGTGATCGTGTCGACGACGTCACCCGGCAGTCCGGTGTCGTTCACATCGACGTTGAACGCGCGCGAGAACGGGTCGCGCTCGGAATCGAGGCGGCCGTAGCCCCGCAGCGTCTTGCCCGTGTAGGTCGTGTCGCGTTCGCCCGTCTCCGGCTGGAGATTGCCCTCGAACAACCGCTCCGGACCAAACGAGACCGAATTCTCCGACACGTCACCGAAATCGAACACCAGGATCGGGTTCGTGCGGAGGCGCGTACCGCTCGTGTCCACGAGCGCCCAGAACTCCAGGGTCTCGACGCCCGTGAGGTCCGCGCCCGATGGGCCCAACGACGTGCGGATGGACCGCCAGCGGCGTCCGGATGGCGCGCCGGCGACGGTCCACCCGAACTGCCCCGTCACCGGGTCGCGCTGGCCGCCGATGCTCAGCGGATACAGCGTGAGCCAGAGCAGCGTCTCGGGCGCCGAGACGCCGGAGCCGACGATGGTCGTCTGCGGATCGATGTCCTCGATGGTGAACTGCACCTGCTCGCCGAACCGGTTCGTGCCGTTCGTCTGCCAGGCGAGCGTCGTCGCGCGACTCAGATCGAGCGTCGGGGCCCCGACGAGCGCCGGCAGCCGCGCGCCTAACGACGGTCGGCTCGAGTAGTACCAGTGCACGTCGGAGAGCGACACGGTCACGCCGCCTTCGCCCTCGAACGACTCCAGAAATGCCTGCCCTCCCGCATTCAACCTCGGCCGGCTGACCGCGAACTCCCCCTCGAGCGCGATCGTGCTCGGGCCGGCGATGCTGTCACGAAATGGGAGCGCGCGTCCGATCGCACGTCCGAGCGGCGACGCGTCGAACGCGAACGCGCCACTCACGCCGGCGACGAGCGACGCGGCGGGTTCGTAGCCGAGCGGCGGGCGCGTGAACGTGGTCCGTTGCGACTGTGAGATCGCGGTCAGGTTGAGCGCGCCATACTCGCCGCCGAATTGCGTCGTGATGCCGAAGATCGACGTCGGGATCGAGGCGAAGAGCGGGTTTTCCTCGAACCGCACTCGCACCCGTCGCGGAAACGGAAACAGCGCCTCGGGGCGCGTGAACGTGACGCGCCCGAGCTCGTAGTCGATCTCGTAATCGACCCCGCGCACGAGCGGTTGTCCGTCGATCGAGAGACGCTCGGAACCCGGGCGAAGCTGGACCGCGTTCAACGCCAGCGTGCCGAACTCGTCGCCGACCTGCCCTTCGTAGGTCACCCGCAAGCGATAGAACGATTGCGGATGTCGCGCAGAGTAGAGGTACTCGTCGGGCGTGCGGTAGATCGTATCGTTCGCGGGGTTCTCGAGCGGGCCGGCGAGCCCGGCGCGCGCGAACGGCTGCACCGAGGGAAAGATCAGGAAGTGGTCGCGGATCACCACGTCGGCATCTCCGCCCTGCGCGACGAGCCGGTTTGGATCGTTAGGCCTGGGCCAGAGCCGGTTGTCCGCGTCGAACCGCGCGCGGTTCGTCGCTTCGGCAATGCCGAACTGTTCGATGTACGTGTCCGCGCCCCCAGCCGCCGGTTTCTCCTGCTCGGCGCTCCCGCCGGTGACGATGCGGACTTCCACGGTGTTGCGCCGGACGTCGCTGCCGCCGATGCGGTACACCGAGCGGATCTCGCGACGGAAGGCGTCGTCGGCGGGAACGAGGCGTGGGTCCCAGACGAGGTTCGCGAGCTGTTCGCGGTCCGCGACGTACTCGAGGTCGGGCGTTCCTCCGGTCGTCGCGATCGTCGTGTCGCGCCCGTTCATGCGGACGGTGTAGGCGACGACGAGCCGTTCCGTGTTCTGGCTGAGCGGCGTGACGAGCGCGAACCAGAGGAGCGACGGATCGATGTAGTAGTCGACGCGCTCGCGGAGCAGCTCGTAGACCTGGCCGCGTTGCGACGTCGGGTCGCCGATCAGGCGGAACTGCGGGCCGTTCGGGTTACGCGGCTGCCCGCCTAACAAGAGGCGATAGACGAACACCTTCGACGGACGCACGGAGTCGGGCAGCGCCGCCGCCAGCGCGGCGAGCTGCGCGCGGTTCAGAATGTCGATGTTCGGGAACGCGGCCCCGAAGCGCAGCGGGTCGACGGTGAAGAAGAACCGGCGCGGCTCGATCTGATAGTCCTCGATGTCGCGCGTTTGGCGCTGCACCGTCCGGTCGCCCACGATGAACTCGACGTCGCCGACGATGTTCCCCTTCTGTTGTGCGGCGATGGCCGCGAAGCGCATGGGACCGGCTCGACCGACTGCCTGCACGCCATAGTTCCCGCTCGGGATGCCGGACGTCAGGAACCGCGACGGCGGCGGGGCAAACGACACGTTGCCGACCTCGACCCGCTGCAGGAGGGAGCTCCCCTTCCCCTCGTACCGGACGGAGATGTTGTTGGACGCATCGAACTCCCGCTGTGTGTCGTAGTCCACGTCCACGTGGATCCGGTCGGCAACCGTGCCCTTCGTGACGAGGTTGAACTGGAAGTCGAAGGCGGGCTGAAAGGTCCCGCGACAGCGGAACCCGCTCGAGAACAGCTGGATCGACCCGCACCGATCGTTGCGGACCTGCTCGCCTTTGGCCTCGAGCCGCGAGTCGAGCCGCAGGTCCAGGTTCTCGAAGCCGGGTGGCAGCCTGCGAGTCGTGTCGCCCGGAGCGCGCGTCGTATCGCGCGCGGTCGTGTCGGCGCGAACCGTGTCTCGCGGCGGTCGCCTCGTGGTGTCCTGCACCAGGGCCAACGCCCCTGCGGCCACTGACGCCCGCGCCCCGCTGGTCGTCGTCTCCCCGCTAGCCTCCCCGCCCCACACCGTTGCCGGCAGGCCGAGAACGAGGACGAGAAGTCCGGCGTGGAGGGCGCGCACCAAATGGCGTGACGTGGGTACCAGCGTAGGCGAGCGAGACGGGGGCGCCGACCGGGGATTCTGGGACCGTGCGGGACCTTGAATTCACCGTCGGGGCGGGTGGAATATTCTGGCTGCCCCAAGGCCTTCTACGACAGGGGCTGAGCCAGGTTCCCCCGCGGTTCGTCCGCTTAGCTTTTCGCCGACGGTCGGCCAGCCACCCTGTGTCCCCAGCGAGCGGATCGCCCCACGTGAAGATTATCAACAAATATGTGATGCGGGAGCACGTCGGGCCGCTCGTCTTCGCCCTGACGGCGCTCACCTCGCTGCTCCTGCTCAACTACATCGCCAAACGGTTCGGCGACCTGGTCGGCAAGGGCCTCGGCTGGAATGTCATCGGCGAGTTCTTTCTCCTGTCGCTGCCGTTCACGGTCGCGATGACGCTCCCGATGGCCGTCCTCGTCTCGACGCTCTACGCGTTCAGCCGTCTCGCGGCCGAGAACGAGATTACCGCGCTCAAGGCGAGCGGCGTTGGCATGAATCGGGTCATGATCCCGGTCCTCCTCGGGGCAACGGTGATCGCCGGGTTCATGCTGTTCTTCAACGACCAGGTGCTGCCGCGCGCGAACCACCGGCTCAGCACCCTGCAGCAGGACATTGCGCGCAAGAAGCCGACATTCGCGCTCCGCTCGCAAGTGATGAACGAGGTGTCGCCCGGGAAGCTCACGCTGGCGGCCGACTATATCGATCAGTCGACGAGCAAGCTGAATGTCGTCACGATCTTCGACATGTCGGACCCGATCCGCCGCCGCACGATCTACGCGGACAGCGGCAAGATGGAGCTCGTCGGCAACGACCTCCTCCTCACGCTGTACGACGGGCACATGCAGGAGGTCCCGAAGACCGAGCCCACACAGTTGCAGCGTCTGTTCTTCGACGTGGACAAGATCCGGGTCCGGGCGGTCGCGAACAATCTCACGCGGACGGACAGCACGAACACGTACAAGGGCGACCGCGAGATGTCGATCTGCGAGATGCAGAAACAGTTCAACGCGTACGAGCTGGACTTCGCCGTCGCGAAATACACGCTCGAGCACACGATGGTCGAGGCCACTCGTGAGCTCACGACGGGCGTGCGTCCGACGCCGGTCGGGGCGACGAGCTCGATGCCGCCATCGGCCGGACTGAGTGAGTCGAGCTCGCAGGTCGGCCACACGGTGGTGCCGAAGGGGTACGTGCCGCCCAGGTCGTGGTCGGTGGGCCGCGAGTATTGTCGCCTGCTGGCTCGGATATCGAAGGCGAACCTTCCGTCGATCGTGAAGACCGCGGGCGCCGCTGAACTGGATGAGGCGGTGACCACGCGTCGGACGTCGCTCGGAGCTGTGCCAGGCGCCTGGCAAGCGGCGCAGTCGCCGCAGCAGAAGCCCGCGGCGCAGCCACCACAGGACTCGGTCGGTCGCGCGCGGAAACGACTCATCATGACGGGGTCCGCACCGCCGCCGGTACCTCCGCCCGTCACGCCCGCCCCTGTACCGTCCGCCACCCCAGCCAATTCGACGGACACGACGACTGCCACGTCGATTCCTGCGGTCCCGACGCCGCCGGCGAGCGCACCAGCCTATCGGACGACCGGGAGTGACGCTGGTGTCGCAACGGAAGCGCGCGCGACGATCGACGCGGCCCGCGCTCGCATGCTCGAGAACCGCACGTCCATGAACCGGTACGGCGTCGAGATCCACAAGAAGTTCGCGCTCTCGGCGGCGTGCATCGTGTTCGTGCTCATCGGCGCGCCGATCGCGCTGCGGTTCCCGCGCGGCGGCGTCGGCCTCGTGATCGGCGTGAGCCTCGTCGTCTTCGCGATCTATTACGTCGGCCTCATCGCTGGTGAGTCCCTCGCCGATCGCGCGTTCCTCACGCCGTTCTGGGCGATGTGGGCGGCGAATGTGATCCTGACCGGCGTCGGCATACTGCTCATGGTGCGCATGGGCAGGGAGAGCGCGACGTCGCGCGGCGGCGACCTGTCGGAATTCACCGATGGCGTGCGTGCGCTGCTCGCCAAAGTGGGGCGCCGCGTGGGCCTGCCGCTCGAACGCCGACATCGGACGGCCTGATGCTCAAGCGCATCCTCCGACCACTCGACCGGTATGTCCTCGCGGAGTTCTGGAAGATCTACGTGATGACGGCGCTCGGATTTCCGATCCTGCTCATCATCATCGATCTCACCGACAATCTCGACAAATACCTCAACCGCCAGCTGCCGCGCTCGCAGATCGCGCTGAGCTACCTCTATTTCATTCCCGACTCGATGTTCCTCGTGATGCCGGCCGCGGTGCTGTTCGCGACCGTGTTCTCGATCGGGGCATTGACTCGGCACTCCGAGATCACCGCGGCGAAGGCGTCGGGGATCAGTTTCCACCGCCTAACGCTGCCCATCTTCATCGGGGCGATCGTCGCCGCCGGTCTCGCGCTTGCGCTCGGCGAGCTGGTGCCGTACACGAACGCGAGGCGTGCGGAGCTGCTCGAGGAGAAGAAGTTCCAGCCCGGCACCGACCGCTACAACTTCGCGTTCGCGGCCGAGCGGGGGCGAGTCTACAAGATCAGCTCTCTCAACGCCGACAAAGGAAAGCTCGAGGGGCTCGAGATCGAGCGGAAAGGCAATGGCGAGGACTACCCGACGTACGTCCTCACCGCCGACCTCGGTGACTGGCAGGCGCCGCGGCAGGCGTGGAGCCTGTCGAAGGGCGTCCTGCACGTGATCCCGTCGGACACGCTGGCCGACATCACGTTCGCGTTCGATTCGCTGCACGACCGGGGGCTGCGAGAGGCGCCGATGGAGCTCCTCGCGACACCGAAAGCGCCGCAGGAGATGGGCTACCGCGACCTGAGTCGCTATATCAGCGCGCTCGAGCGGTCGGGTGGCGACGCGAACGAGCTCCGCGTGGAGCGCGCGCTCAAGCTGGCCGTCCCCATTACCTGCATCATCATCGCGCTCTTCGGCGCACCGCTCGCGACGAGCACTCAGCGCGGGGGCGCCGCGTATGGAATCGGCGTGAGCCTTGCGACCACGGTAATCTTCCTCATGCTCATTCAGCTGACGAAGGCCGTCGGGGCCAAGGGAATCGTGACGCCCGAGATCGCGGCGTGGGTTCCGAACGCCATGTTCGCACTACTGGGGATGGTCATGCTGGCACGCGTGCGTACGTGACAATCGGGAATCGGGAATCGGGAGTCGGGAGTCGCATCCGAACCGTATCTGACTCGGCGCTGGCCCCCGCACACTCCTCATTGCGGCGTAATCACGATTCCCGATTCCACCGGCCCGGCTTCGCCGGGCACGCGCCCGGTTCCCGATGACGTTCGGGGCCCCCTACGAACACAGACCGACCGAAGCGTACCCCGTCATGCAGCGGACGGGGATCGTGTTCTTCCGGAACGTCGCGCGTGTTGGACGAGGCATCTTCGCCGGCATAGGACAGCGCGGGTTCTTCCTTCGCGATGTCGGGCGGGCATTCTCGGAACCGGCCACGTGGGGCGGCGAGACGATCAAGCAGATGCGGAACATCGGCGTCGATTCCGTCCCGCTCGTCATGATCGTCGCCGGGTTCCTCGGCGCGGTGACGGCGTTCCAGGCGTTCTATCAGCTGTTCGCCGGCGTGCAGCTCTCGGTGCTCGGTCTGCTCGTTCGCGGCAGCATCGTGCTCGAGCTCGGCCCCTTGCTCACGGCGCTGGTGTTGACCGGCCGCGTCGGCGCCCGCATGACCGCGGAGATCGGCACCATGCGGGTGACCG
>Ga0075430_100005197_pt1 | contig 10970 bp, 25 predicted proteins | sample RhiMetdeltSRZDD4_FD_75294 | JGI IMG/M metagenome (GOLD analysis project Ga0075430, IMG submission 75294) | Populus rhizosphere microbial communities from Tennessee, USA - Rhizosphere MetaG P. deltoides SRZDD4 | ecosystem: Host-associated > Plants > Roots > Rhizosphere > Soil | place: USA... | reverse complement strand
CGACACTTCCTCGACGAGATCTGCCTCGGGACTAGCAAGGCGTGGCGCTCCACCGTCGTGCAGGTGACGCTGACAAACGCCCAGATCAAGGCGCTCAACGCGACACCGATCACGATCATCCCGTCGCCTGGTGCCGGCTTGCGGATCGGCCCGTTCTGGGTAGACGCGCGGATGATGTCCTCCGCCGGCGGCTACACAAATATCGATCCGAACGCCTACCTAGTGCTCGGGTATTCCGGTGGTGGTGACGTGAGCAACTATCTCCGGAACGACGCCGCGAGCGGCTCACCGGCCAAGACGGATCTCACGGACGCGTTCGGCGCAGCGAACCATGCGTGGGACTTCTTCCCGTTCAACTTAGATGATCCGAATCAGAGCTGGGGCAACGTCGCCGTGCCGAGAACGCTCCACGCGAACGAGTCGCTCGACTTGTCACTCGAGAACAACGGGGCTGGCGCACTGACGGGTGGGAATGCCGCCAACACGCTGGTGTTGACGGCGAAGTACACCGTGCTGGCGGCGGCGTGATCGTGACGCCTGAGCGTTGGTATGTCGCGTTTTGGATCACTGCGGGCGTCGTCGCGTTGGCGCCGATCTACGTGCTGCTGTTTTTGATCTGGAGGAAATTGCCGTAGGGACGAGATCGCGACGGCAGGAATGCCCGTCCGGCGACGAGGCGCGGAAGAGGTTCAGAGTGTGCAGAGTCTGCAACGCATGGGCGCGTCGGCATCACATCGCCAGTGTCTGGCTGTTCATCGCGTTCGTGTGTCTGACGGCGGTTGTCCTGGTGGCCCAGGACTGGCGCACCGAGGATCACTCGCGGCGCATCGCCGCGCTGGAGACGATGCGCATGGACGTGCGCATGTCCGTCCTCGAGCGCCGAGAAGATGAAACCGAGCGGCGCATCAGCAGCTTTGAGAATCTGCTCTATGCCGTGCTGGCCGTCGTGATCGGGCAATTGGTACTGAGCGGGGTGGCCTTCAATAAGAGCCGGAAGGGCGGGTAAGCCGGTGACGCAGTGGATGCTCGTGCTGCTCGTGTGTGCGGTGATCGCCAATATGGTGCTCCGCTTCGTGGAAGATCGGCGTGTCCAGCGGGCGCAGTTGAAGTTGTCGCGGCAGTATGCGGGGATCCTCGGCCGCGTGCTCTCGATGTCGCGCATGATGCACTGCTGGGCGAAACATTGGGGCGAGCCGCCGGAGGTGTTGCGGCCGCTGTTGACGGCGGCGGCGACTGATCCGAGTTACGACCCGTATCCGTTGGTTGAGGATGACAGGCCTTGACGATCCTGCACGCGCTGGATGCCGTGCGCTCGTTCCTGCTCGACGCGATCCCGTATGTGTTCTGCACGGCGTTCGGATTCACCTGGGGCCTGACGATCGGCCTTCACCTTGGAGATCGACGATGAAATTCCTCTTCGGGGCCGAGAAGGCCCGCAACGGTGGTGTCGCGGCGATGGGCGGGATCGTCGTGATGTATGTCCTCGATCAGTATTCGTTCTTCCACGCGATGCCGGCGCCCGTGCATCTCGCCGTCGAGGGGCTGGTGATGGCCGGCCTCGCGGGGCTCGTCGGGATCGTCGTCTACTACACCGACAACAAAGAGGGGGCGTGAGCCATGGACCCGTTAGCCGCCGTGACCGCGCTCGCCAACATGATCACGTCGATCGTCAACGCCGGGGCGCAGGCGCAGCAAAGCATGACGCCGGAACAAAAGAAGGCCTACTGGGACGGCTACCTCGCGGACGCCGCGGTATGGAGAGCCCTGTGGACGCCGTTGACGAATCTGATCCTCAAGAACGCTTCGAAATAACCAACTGGATCATCGACGCGCAGGGGCGTGGAAGTTTCCGTGAAGACTAGGGAGATCTCATGCTGACGATCGTTGTTCGCGGCTCTGTCGTGGGGCTGGTGGCGTCTCTCGCTGGAAGCTATCTAGGCTGACGCCGAAGAACCGGCAGATGGCGAGCGCCTGATCGAGGTTGGCGTAACGCTTTTCGCCTTGTGCGGGTTCCGGATCGACGTAGCGACTCACCCAGGACTGATCGACGTCGAGGGCCTTCGCCAAGGCCCCGCCGTCGCCGCGACGATAGAACTCTCCCTGCGGGTGGATCCGTGCCCGCACAAACGCGCGCAGGCGCTCCTCCACCGTGTCCGACACCGCCACCACTCCGGACAGAGTAGCCAAAAGCCTTGGCGTTTCGGCAAGTTTGACGGACAGGCAAAAAAGAACTTGACGTAACCTTTCCGATCCGGCAAACTCTGTCGCGTCATGATCAGCAAAGCCAGACGCGACGCGATCCGGCGCTTCTATCGAGGCCGTCGGGTGGAGATCGGGAAGAGTCAAGCCGAAGTCGAAGCCCTCACGGGCCTCCCTTTCACACGGCTGTCACGGATCGAGAACGGGTGGGCGTTTCCTCGAGAGGACGAACGTGCCTCGCTCGCGCGTGTGTTGCGCGTGCCGGTGGAGCGTCTCCCGACCGAGCACCACGATCCCGTACCTGAGTCGGTGGCGTCATGAGCGCGATCGATCTCAAGGCGGAAGGCTTCCCGATCACGATGCGCGCCTCGCACCTCTGCGCCGTGCTCGGGATCAGCCTGCCGACGCTCTACAAGCGGATCAAGATCGGGCACGTCCCCGCCTATCGACGGATCGCGAACGTTCGCGGTGCGCTCTACGAGTGGCACCGGCCGGACGTCGAAACCTGGTTAACCCAGCGCACGTCACTCCGACTCCACCGAAGGGCTTAGTCGTCATGCTGTTGCTCTCGCTTGCGCTTGCGGCCTTGTTCTTTGCGCTCGTGGCGGTGCTCGTGTCGGTGGGATCGCTGTGGCTGGCGGTTCGACACGATCGCGCCGTAGCCCACCTGATCGGCGAGCGTCTGCAGGCGATCACGCAGCGCACGCACCGCGCGATCGATCCGATCGCGTTCCGCCGCGCCAGTTAAAGGACGCTCCCGTGAAGTCACCTGTACAGTCTCAACCCAACCGTTCGTCTGCGCTGCTTGTAAAAGAGACGCAGTTGAACGACGTGCGTCCGAATCGCACGCCGCTCAAAGCCAGCCTCGACGTGCGTGCGAAAGAGACGCCAGCCGAGGCCGTGCGTCTGAAAGAGACGCAGGCCAGGGAACTGGCCTCTGAACTCTTCGACGCGGCCTTGACGGCGGCCCAGATCACCTCCGGGGAAGCCGCCTATCTGATCGGCGTGTCAGAGAGCGTCGTTCGCCGGATGCGTTCGAAGGAGGCCCGGGAGCAAGTCAGCGCCTGGCAGGAACTCCTCTTGCCGCCGTCCTATCACCTCGCGAAATTCGACGTGCTCTTCCTCCGGTTGGACAGGCCGGAGGGGCATGTCGTGCGGCTGCTCAGGGCGCTGGGTTCGCTCATGGTGTTGGCGCGATGAAGTGGCTCTCGGCGCTCCTCGTGCTCTCGCTGATCCTCGTCGGGGCCCTGCCGGTGACTGGGCTGATCAGTTCCTGGCTGTATACGAACCGGGATCGGTGGACGACGGCGCAGCTGCGCTTCCGGCTGGCCCTGATCTCCATGGCGGCGATCGCGGTTGTCTTCGCCGTGTTCTCGATCTTCACCGTCTACCTGCTGGCGGGGGCCTGATGCGCACGTTGATCCCCTGCCTGATCGCGGCGGGCTGTCTCGGCTACTGGCTGCGCGCGTACCAGGAACTCCTGCGACACCGGAAGGACTTCGGATCCAACCCGTGGCGACTGGACATGGGGAAGACTCGGCTCGAGCGGTTGCGGGCGCTCATGGGGAGAGGTGAGCGGTGAGCGAGCTCCAGCTGCACCCTGTCGCTGAGATCTTCCCGCCGATGTCCCCGGAGGACTTCGATCGCCTCTGTGCAGACGTCAAGGCGCACGGCCTGCGCGAGTCGATCTGGCTCCACCCGGACGGCAGCATTCTCGACGGGCGTCACCGTTACAAGGCGTGCGCTCGCGTCGGCGTGGAGCCGCTGTTCAGGACATGGGACGGTAACGGCTCTCCGGCGGCGTTCGTGGTGAGCCTGAACCTGCACCGCCGGCACCTGGACGAGAGCCAGCGGGCCCTCGTCGCGGCCAAGATCGCCACTTTGTCTAATGGACAGCGAGCTTCCGCAATTGCGGAAGGTGGGGTTGTTACCCAGCCGGACGCCGCTCAGATGCTCAACGTCTCAGTGGACTCCGTCGGACGCGCAAGGCGTGTGCTCGAAGATGGGGCTCCTGCGCTGGTCGAGGCCGTCGAACGTGGGGAGGTTGCGGTCAGCGCGGCCGCAGCCCTGACGCAGCTCGAACCAGAGGATCAGGCCACTGTGGTTGCCCTCCCTGAGGACGAGCGGAGGGAGGCGATCCGTGACGTCAGAGAAGGCCGGATCCCGCACGTCGCGCACAACTCCGGCAATAACGAGTGGTACACGCCGAAGGAGTTGATCGAGGCCGCCCGGAAAGTGCTCGGGGCGATCGATCTTGATCCCGCCTCGTGTGAAGCCGCCAACACGGTGATCAAGGCCGCCACGTTCTACTCGATCGAGGACAACGGACTCGAGCGGGAGTGGAAGGGCCGGACGTGGTTGAACCCGCCATACGCGAAGGACTTGATCCCGCAGTTCGCGGACAAGCTCGTAGACGCCTATCTGTCCAAGCGCGTGCCGGTGGCGATCGCCCTGGTGAACAACGCGACGGAAACCGGCTGGTTCAGAACGATCGCGGAGCAGGCGTCGGCCGTCTGCTTCCCGGCTGGGCGCGTGCAGTTCTGGAACCCTGCGAAGGAAAGCGCTGCGCCGCTGCAGGGGCAGGCCGTGTTGTATCTGGGCCCGTCTCCGGTGACGTTCCATGCGCGCTTCGCTGGGCTTGGAACGGTGTGGGTGAAACCGTGACGCAACTCATGAAGTTCAGAGACTCGATCTCGAACTACTTCGATCGGCTGCTCAAGGGTATCGGCCACCGCGGCTCGTCGTTCACCGACATTGACGCGCTGACGCATGACGAGGCGACGGATCGCTTCCTCTTCCAAGAGTTCAAGGCGCTCGGTGAAGAGTTGAGCGTTGGACAGGCCAGGTATCTGAAGGCGCTGGCGCGACGGGACTTTATCACCGTGTGGTGTGTGCGTCGCCTTGGAGACGGGCGCGTCGAGTGGTGTGACGTCGCCACGCGTGAACGCGCGGTGATAAGTGAGCAGGACTACCGATCGAAGTTTGCGGCGTGGTGGAACAACGGCGAGCAGCCGAAGGCCGTCGCTCCGGCTGCCAGTGTTCCAGATCTTCCGCTGTCGTCGTTGACAGCTGCGGACATTCAATGGTGAGTGCGGCGGACAAAGTCACGCATGTGACTGCGCTCGCGTCCTGGGACGAAGAGCGCGGACGGTTGGTGCTGGACGAGCAGCACGTCTTCCACGCGCGGATGCGGAAGTTAGATCCCGGCGCCGGTGAACGCTTCGTGATCCGAGTCGAACGTGAGGCCGAAGCGAAGCGCTACCACCGACTGAAGTGGCTGTACGGCTATGTGATCAAGCAGTGCGTGGAGCACACCGGGCACACGGCGAACGAGATCGAGTTGGAGTTTCGGACGCGCTTTCTGCCGCCTGGCGTGACGACGATCTCGCTGATGAATGACGAGCAGTTGCGGGACTTCAACCTGCAGTGTGAAGCGTTCGCGGCGGAGACGATCGGCGTCGTGATCACTGGGCCTGACGACGCACGGTACTACCGAACGGAGTAAGCAAAGAAAAAGGCCACGGTTGCAGCCGTGGCCCAGAAGGAGAACCCACTCAGATGCCCAAAAGAGTAACAACCGCCATGGACGACGTCAAGCGGGATGAGGTACGGGCCGCCATGACGCTCGGGAACGCCACGATCGCGGCCGTCTCCGGCCGGAACACCGCCTATGCCAACCGCACGGTTGGCGACTTCCTGAACGCCCTGCGTCAGCTCGGGGTGAGAGACGAGGACGATCTCGGATCGATCGAGTACGGGATCAGCCAGTTTCACACCGCCCATATCTGTGTGGAGCGGGACGAGCACGGTGCGTGGGAAGTGCGAGAGGTGCCTCGTGGCGAAGTCCGCTGACACCGCCCAGAGCGGCACGCTGCTGGCGGCTGAGGATATGGCCGTTCAGCCCGCGGCGCCTGCGGCAGACACCAGTCTGGCGCTTGTCGTGGAGCGGCTGGCGTCTAACCCTGGCGTCGATGTCGAGAAGCTCGAGCGCGTGATCGCGTTACAGGAGCGGATCCTCAGGTTCAACGCCGAAGCGGCCTTTAACGGAGCGTTCTCCGAAATGCAGGGCGATCTGCCTGAGATCGACGAGAAGGGCCAGATCCTTGTCAAGGGCACGCTGCGCAGCACCTACGCGAAGCTCGAGGACATTCACGAGGCGGTGAAGCCTGTCCTGAAGAAGCACGGCTTCGCGATCCGGCACCGCACGGAATGGCCTTCGGACAGGCCCGGGATCATTCGGATCGTCGGGATCCTCACGCACCGACAGGGCTACAGCGCGGAGTCCGTCTTCGAGGCCCCCATGGATCGTTCGGAGTATCGAACGGATATCCAGTCCATGGGATCCACGGTGAGTTACGGCCGCCGGTACACGACGCTGGACGTCCTGAACATTGTCACGAGAGCCCAGGACAACGACGGCGCGACAGCGGGACGTCCGCAACCGCCAGACGGCTACGACACCTGGTGGAAGGCCCTGGAGTCCGCGGCGAAGGATGGCTTCAAAGTGCTCGATGAGTGCTGGGCCCAGACGAAGAACGCCGAATATAAAAACTTCACCATTCGGCACAACGGCGAGGCGTGGAAGGAACTCCGCGCGAAGGCGACGGCGGTGAAGAAGTGAGAGTGATCGACTGCGTCCAGCGCACGCCGGAGTGGATGGCGGCCCGTCTCGGACGGCTCTGCGGAAGCCGAGCGTCCGACATGCTGGCCACCACCACGAAGGGCGAAGCGGCTGGCCGTCGGAACCTCCGCATGCAGCTTGTGCTCGAGCGGATCACGCAGCGATCCCACGAGCGCGTCTTTCAGAGCCAGGCCATGCGCGACGGGATCGATCGGGAGGCCATGGCCTTGGAGCTCTACGAGTGCGTCACCGGGCGACTCGTGCAGCCCGTTGGGTATGTCCTGCACGACACGCTCGAGGCCGGCTGCAGTCTCGACGGGATCGTGGGGGACTGGGAAGGGCAGGTGGAAGCGAAGAGCCCGATCCCGGCGACGCACCTCGAGTATCTGCGGTACGGCGTGGTGCCGAAGGACTACCTCGATCAGGTTCGCCACGGCCTCTGGATCACCGGCCTGCCGTGGTGTGACTGGTTCTCGTATCAACCGGACTTCGAAGAGCGGCTGCAGATCAAACTCGTGCGCGTGTATCGCGACGAACCGACGATCGCGGACTACGAGCAGAAGGTGCGGGCGTTCCTTCGTGAAGTGGAACTCGAAGTGCACGCGCTGCGCACCATGGCGAATCCACTCGAGACGCTCCAGCAGGTGGCCTCGTGAACGCGTCGCTGATCAAGTCCTCGAAGATGTGGGCCCCTACGGCGCCGGCGTCTGACGATCCGAAGCGCTGCCGCTGGTGTCATGGATCGCTGATCGTCCTGCAGGACACCAAGCAGACGGTGTATTGCCCAGCGGGGTGTTCGCAGGATCACCTGTTCACGCGCTGGTGTCTGCAGTGCCGACGGAACTTCGAAACCGGGAACCTCCAGGCGGATGTCTGTTGGGACTGCGACTCCAGAGAAGACGCGGCGATCCAGGCGTCCATGGGGCCGATCTCAAAGCATGGGCCGGCGAACGTTGGCCGCGGGAGTCGGACGAGGCGAGGCTGACGATGGATCGAGAGATCGTCGACGTTGAACTAGAAGGCTACGAGTGCCTCGACTGCGCGCAACCCGTGAAGTTGGGGGAAGTCGTGCAGGTGGATCGGGACTACGTCGGCGATCAGCAACAGACGTCGGTGCTGGTGCAGCACGAACACTGCCCTGAGGTGGACGCGTGATGGCGATCGACTACAGCCTCTTTCACTTCTCCAAGGGCCAGCCACTGGCGATGGTTCGGCACCGACGACGCGCCGCCGCAGCCACGCGGCTACAGAAGGCGTATCGGGCCGTCGACGCACGCGATCATGGGTTCTGTTTGGTGACGAACACGCACACGGTGACGAGCACAGCTGACTCTAAGCGACGTCGCGAGCACCACCACCTGAGTGGGCGTCGTGTGATGCCGGAGTGGGTGGATAAGCCTGAGCGAATTATCACGGTGACGGCGTTCGTCCACGACTTGATCACGGCGAAGTGGCTGATCGTCCATGGTACAGACGCGCGCAAGCCGATCACGTTCTCATGGAACCGTTCGATCGTGGCTGTCGGACGTGAGCCGTTTCGGTTGAAGGAGTTCGCCGCATGAGTGCCTTAACGTGCGGGTGTGATCCAGAAGTCGATCGCGTCTGTGCCGAGCACAAACAGGACGGGGTGGTGTACCGGATCGTGCCGGCGCTGCGGTGTGGCTGCACGGAAGAGGACTTCTGTTTGAAGCACAAGGGCGTGCTGGTGAGTCAGGCGAAGCGGGACGAGCTCGTGCACCTCTTCGCGTGTCAGGCGCTGCAGTCCCTGCCGACGAATTTGGATCTCGTGGATCGGCTCGTGGCGGAGATCGGGCCGAAGCATGACGACGTCACGGCGGACGGCTTTGTCGTACCGGGATCGGTGCTCGCCAAGCGGATCGGCATGGCGGCGTTTCTGATCGCGGACGCGGCGGTGTGGGCATTGAGGAAATAGGCACTCGTCGACAGGTGCCAGTGAGACTGTCCTGGTGGCCGTGAGGCTGGAGAACGTGCGGACGTCTTCGTCTTCATGTGGGCCACCAGGCAGTGTGACGGACTCGGGATCGAACAACGGGGAGTGGCGTTGGCGGAGACGATCACCCAGCAGGAGCGACGACGGTATCGGAAAGTCTATCCGCGCCTGTGGTCGAACCAAGTCTTCCAGGATCTGACGGACGCGCAGAAAGTGATGACGCTCTACCTGCTCAGTGGGCCGCAAACGAACCGGATCGGGCTCTTCCGTTTCTCTGTGGGAGAGGCTGGGGAGGACTTGCGCGTGCCTGTCGCGACGGTGATCAGACGCGTCGATCAGGTGTGTCAGGCCTTCGCGTGGGCCTTCGATCCGATCGCGCGAGTCATTTGGATCCCGAGCTGGTGGTCGTTCAACCCGCCGGCGGAAAAAGTTAACAATTTCAAGGGGGCCCTGAGAGATCTCAGTGAAGTGCCGCGAACGTCTTTGATCGCAGCGTTTTGCAGGAATACGGTGGGCGTTCCAGAGGCCCTGCACCCGCTGCTGAAAGCATGGACACCGTCGGAACAGTGTTCCGACACAGTCGTTACTCAGGAACAGGAACAGGAACAGGAACAGGAACAGGAGAATGGTAGCTCCGAGCCGCTGCGCGACTCAGAGCCGCCACTGCTGGTGTTCGACACCGTGGGGGGTGGCAGGACATGGGGCCTTAGCCGAACGCTTATTGAGGCGTGGCAACAGGCATACCCGAATGTCGACGTCCTCGGCGAATGCCGCAAAGCGCACGCGTGGATCGTGGCCAACCCGGGGCGACGGAAAACACCGAAAGGCATGCCGAAGTTCCTCGTGAACTGGCTGAGCCGTGCGGTGAACCGTGGCGGCTCCGCGTGGGGAGGCCCCGGCGCGACGAGGCTGCCTGGCACTGTGCCCACCGTCACCGACGCGGATCGGCGGCCGTGGTGGCAACGCGACTGCCAACACGAGCCGATCTGCACCAGCCCACACGAACACCGACAGCGGCTCAAGGAGGCGTCGTGAGTCCCATCGCGTGTCCCCATTGCCAGAGCGAAAAATGGCATGCGACTGGCCGTATCACGCGGAGTTCGAGGAACTTACCGCGTGCGCATCTCGTGTGCGATCGCTGCCGGTTCGCGTTCACGTCTGGCTTGACACCAGCCCTGGACGCGGCCTCAGCGGAACGTGGGGACTGCGAGCTCTCGGAGGCGAGGCCGGAAACTCCGGTGCGTGTCCCGCAACCGAGCCTGCCGATCGAGGGGGCCACCGTGCGGCGCGATCAGGGCTTCGTGACGGTGGGATCGCTGGCGCGGAAGGTGGTGCTGGACTTCAAGCAGCGACAGATCGGAGAGGCGTAAATGACAGCCGAAGTGCGATTCGAACAGGCCCTCAAGCGGGCGAACTCTGCGGTGTTTCTCCTGCGATCGGCGCAGGAACAAGTACGGATCCTGACGGCCATGGAGGAAGACGCGCGCATGGAACTCATGTCCGCGCGAGACGCGATTCTCGAGGAACAGGCGACGCACATGGATCCGCATCCGACGAGGCTCGCGCGGTGACGGTGCGTCGGGCGATCCGCGTGCGCACGTCGACGCCGAACCTGTTTCCGGTTCGTCAACCCACGCCGGTGATCGAAACGCAAATGCGTGCGGTGGGGATTCCAGCCTGGGAGACGGAGTATTGCTTTGCCGAACCGATCGGACGGAAGTGGCGGCTGGACTATGCCTGGCCCTCGCGGCGGATCGGCTTCGAGCAGGAGGGGGCGGTGTTCGGCCGGTCGATCACGGGCGTCGACGGCCAGACGTATCGGATCGGCGGTCGGCACAACACCGGCGCGGGACTCCAAGCGGACTGCGAGAAGTATTCCTGGGCGGCCATTCTCGGCTGGCGCGTGATTCGGGCCACCACCACCATGATTCGCGACGGCAAGGCGATCGAGCTCCTCGAGGCGGCCTTCTCGCGCATTCCAGAGAGGACGTGATTCGTGTTTGATACCGCCAACGTGCCCATCTATCTCGAGCGCATGGGCCACAAGAAGATCAAGATCGGCCGCGATCAGTACAAGGGCACGGAACTCGTGCTGAAGATCGATCCGTTCACGCCAGCGCTCGCGGGTGAGCTCGCCGAGACGAAGGGGATCATCTTCCGTCGCAACGACGCCGAGGCCAACCCGCACATTGACGCGGT
>Ga0075430_100005196_pt1 | contig 10970 bp, 9 predicted proteins | sample RhiMetdeltSRZDD4_FD_75294 | JGI IMG/M metagenome (GOLD analysis project Ga0075430, IMG submission 75294) | Populus rhizosphere microbial communities from Tennessee, USA - Rhizosphere MetaG P. deltoides SRZDD4 | ecosystem: Host-associated > Plants > Roots > Rhizosphere > Soil | place: USA... | reverse complement strand
CATCCCACCATGACCACGCTGCTCGCCCCCACGACCGACGTCGTGGCCGCTCTCCCTGCGCCCGCGGTGCAACCGCGGCGGCAGGCGCTGATCGACCACTTCCTGGAGAGCCAGGACCCCAAGACCCGCCAGGAGTACGGCAGGGCCCTCAGGAGCTTCGTGGCCTTCGCCACGGTGGCGTACGAGCTGGCCGACGTGGCGGAGAACCGGCTGCTGGACGACTGGTTCCTCTGCCTCGACGCCGGCGCCGCCAACGAGGCGGCGCTGCGGTGGCGGACGCACCTGTACCGGGAGCAGAAGTTCGCGCCCAAGACGGTGAACCTGCGGCTCAGCGCGCTGCGGTCGCTGGTGAAGGTGGCCAAGCTGTGCGGCAGGGTCGCCTGGACGCTGGACGTGAAGAACGTCAAGGCCCAGCCCTTTAAGGACACCCGGGGCACCGGCCACGACGGCTACAGGCTGCTGCTGGCCGAGAACCGCAAGCTCAACGGCGACAGCCCCAGGGGCCTGCGGAACGAGGCGCTGCTTCGCCTGCTGTTCGACCTGGCCCTCCGCAAGGACAGCGCCCTGTCGCTGCGGCGGCGCGACGTGGACCTGGAGGCACAGCCGCCGACGGTGAAGCCGCTGTTCAAGCGGCGGGGCCGCCACGAGAGCTGCCGGGAGCCCCGGACGCTGCCCAGGCCCACGGCGGCGGCGCTGGCGGCGTGGCTGGCGGTTCACCCTCTACCGCACGACGAGGCGCCGCTGTTCGTCAGCTTGGACCGGGCGTCCAAGGGGCACCGGCTGTCGGCCAAGGGGGCGTGGCAGATCGTCAAAGAGCTTGGGGAATCGGCGGGGGTCAAGGCTTGGCCGCACGCGCTGCGGCACGCCGCCGCCACGCACGCCCTCGACCAGACAGGTGGCGACGTGCGGCGGGTCCAGAAGTTCATGGGCCACGCCTCTCCCGCCACCACCATGATCTACGACGACGCCAGGAGAGACGTCGCAGGCGAGATCGCCAGCCTGATTGCAGGCTTGTAATTGCCGACCCCCGTACCGCCGACGGAGCCACCCCTCTAAACAGGGGAAGATGGAATGTTGGCGACAGATCCAGGGGTATCCGCAGTACCACGTCAGCGATCGGGGGCGGGTGCGGCGTGTCCGCGACACCGGCTACCTAGTCCTTAAGCCGCTCAGGGACAGCAACGGCTACTACCAGGTCTGCATTTTTACCAACGGCGCAGGCCGGAGGGTGCTAATTCATGCTCTGGTGGCAGCGGCGTTCCTCGGGCCGCGTCCTGCCGAGGACATCGAGATCAACCATCTGTCCGGCGACAAGGCGGACAACAGCGCCGTGAACTTGGAGTACGTGACGCGTGCACAGAACCGCCGTCACGCCTCCGCCGCGGGCCTATGCGCGAGGGGGCAGCGCAACGGATCGACGTCGCTGACAGACTTTCAAGTCTCTCTGATCAAGGCCCGACTCCGTGCGGGTTGGCCACAGGTAGCGTTGGCGGCTCGCCACAGTGTCCATCGGTCCCTGATCAACCGTATCGCCACGGGCGAGTGCTGGGGGTGGCTCGACGCCGCGGAAGGAGAGGTCAACGCCTTTGTGATAAAGGGGCGACGGACTTCCCGGTCCCGGTGGCGCGTTGCGGGGTGCGAAGACTCGCTGCATGCCGCGACCACCGCCGTGGCTGCAATGGCAGACGAGTGGCACGAACTAAGAGTCCTGCATCTTGGGCGGTCGACCGTCGCCGCCGCCGACGTGACGGCAGCCGGTATAGGTGAGGGTGGGCCTTGTCATTGGGCTTTGTTTGGGTAATCGAATGGGCATTCAATTACCCATCGGGACGCCGGTGTGTAACGCATGACGCAGTTCAACATATCACCGGCCGGACTTCGATTTCAACCAAGCCTGCTTGAGCGGCAGCGCCTGATTCCGCCGCCGCCACCGCCTTTCGCGGGGGCATAGGGGAGGGTGAGTGTGCGCCCCCATATTGGTGCCGGGCGGCGAGCACCTTCTCGGCCGGTTCCTCCCGCCAGTCCAGCAGCGCCGCCCGCGCGCCCCTAAGCTCTCGAATCCCCCGGTCCGTGTTCCGACCTCTACACCTGTTGGTGAGACCGGTCCGGGTCCTGAGGATCCGACACCCCTGGCGGCGCGTGCAGGCACTGGGGCAGCCCGCACTCCGTGCAGATCCTCCCACGGGACACGAAGCATTGCTCCGCCAGGGTGGCCAGCGCCTCCATCGCCTCGGTGCTTTCCCCCTCAACCCGCATGCCCAGCGCCTGGTTCGCGAATCGAAGGTGCAGGTCGGCTACCTCGAGGGCTGCGTCCGGCACTCGATAGTTCACCATCTGGTCGTAGAAGTCGTAATAACACTCCGCCGCCAGCAGGACCCGCATCCGGCCGGTGTGATCCTCTTGCCGTAGCCGACGGTCGCTCATCTTCTTCACTTGCCGGGCCACAAGCGTCAGCACGCCGGTCAGTACCGCCTCCGGATTCGGCGCATTGTCCAGCCAAACGTCTGTGGGTCTTGGGTCTTTCATTAGTTTCCTTCCTTTCATGTGAACTCTGTGTCGTCTCTTGTCACTCGGGGCGGCAGGCGCCGCTGCGTGATCGGCACGGGCGACGAGACCCCACCGGCGCGGAACCGAGGGCCGCGCCGGTGAGGTCTGTTGGGACTACCGCGCGCAGATTTCGCGGGCCATTTCGTGGTTGAGCAGGCGATGAAGGTGATCTACCGCCGTCGCGTATGAGCTGCCTAACGGCAGATCCAGCTCTTTGCATTCGGTGGCCGGCAGGGTGTCGGTGCAGCCTTCGAGCTCCTTCAGGAGCCACCTTGCCCGCTCCCGTTCCGGCATCGCGGCCAGGCCTGCCTTGTCGTCGAAGCCCTCGAAGTTCTCGATCGCACCCAGCGAAGCCGCCAGCGTCGGAGCCTTACGGTTCAGCCCCTCCATCAATGCATTGCGCAGGTACCCCGGGCGGCGTCCAACGCCTCTTCTCTTTGTCCGAGCCATCGGTGCAACCTTTCTGCCCCTGAGGGGCGAATGCACCGAGGCTACTTCACCTCCGCCAGAGCGGTAGGGTGCTCGCTTCGGGCCACTTCCAGCCAGATCCCACCGTCCTAAGCCTCTCAGTACCAGGGCGCTCGGTAACCGGGGGGACAGGACACTGCTACGGGCCCCTTTTTGCTGTCGAACGAGTGGAACCTTATCGGAGAGCCTGCGCCAGACGGAGTAGCGGTCGCCTGCCAGATCGATGACGCCTTGTCATCGTATCGCGTCGGGCTTAGGCCACTCGTTCGCATAACTTAATGACCTGGTCTTAGCGCAGGCTTTCGTCCAAGACAGCAGGCATCGTCAAAGTGCTCGCCCCCCGCCCGCGACCGATCCATCTGTCCCACCGCTTGCAGATGTACCCGCAGCACTGAGCCACTTTTCGCTTTTCGTCGGGTCTCCGCCCGAACCGCACCACCGTCTGCTGGAATTCCTCCAGCGGACTCCCACGCCCGTAGCACCGTTCTCGGCATCTTGTCGGGTCTCGCCGCTCGATACTCCGCCCCCACCATCTCCTCCTCCACCGCCCACGCCGCCATCATTGTGTCCGCAACGACGACGGCGACTACTACGACCACTGCCCTCCAGTCTCGCCTCTCTCGGTCCAACACCCCTCTCCCCCCCTCCCCCTAAGGGGACTCCCTTAGTGGCAGGCGAAACTTAACACCGATCCTACGGGGGACTCCTGATGCAACCTCCCGGGGGTGGCTAGGCTGCGATTGGCGCATCATCCCGGAACAACTCGGGGGATCGGGAGGAGGCGGCGGCGGGCGCCGCGAGCCCGAGATTGTGGTAGTCGGTGCGGATGGTGACGTGGGAGACTTCGTGCCCGAGCTGCTCGAGCAATTCGCGCATCTTCCGCAGTGATGGCACCATCCCGCCGAGGCGGCCGACGATCTCCACAATGGCCGCGTGTCGGGCCGCGGCACGCTCTACGCGCGTGGTGGCGCCGGAGAACTGGCGGCGTGCGGCGGGGTCGAATCGGGGCGCCGGCGGCCACGTTTCGAGCTGCTCCGCCTCGTCGGGCTTGATGTCGAGCCACTCGGAGATCCGGCGGTTGGTGATGGTCTGCCTGCCGGTCTTCATGTTCCTGCCCGTCTTCATGGCGCCGCGCAGTTCCGAGTTCGAAAGCGGCGGGCGACACTCCCGGGCGAACTCCTCGAGCTGTCGTTCGAGGTCGGCGCCGGTGACGCCGTTGCGGGTGAGGAAGTGCGTGAAGAGGAGCGCGGCGTAATTACGACAGCCCTCCTCGAACCCGCCCCGGATGCTCCGCAGCTTCTCCAGTTGCCGCAGCCGGTTGGCTTGGAGGGACTGCCATCGCCGGCGTCGATCGGCGGCCTCGGGGTCGTCCAGGGCGGCCTTGACCTTGGGGTGGTACTCCTTGGGCCTGACGCCCAGTCGATCCGCCAGTTCCCGGAGGGTGTAGGTGAAGCCGCGCCCTTGGTCGTCGGTGAGGATGATGTACCGTACGACCACGTCGGACTTGCTGTTGATGCTACCGGGCACTCGAGCGACCCGCGACGCGTCCCTCGCGTCCGGCTTGAAACGGCTCATCTGCGCGGCGATGGCCCGCTGCACCTTCTGGTACAGGTCGACGCGGTCGGGGAACGCCCGCTGCGGCAGGTGGGCCACCTGCGGGTCGTGCAGAAGCCAGAACAGCCAGACGCCTCGCCCGCTGTTGGCAAGGATGCTCGGGGACGGGACGATCCCGGCGTTCACCGCGTCCACAACTTCGCCCATGAGCTGCCCCTGCGACTTGCCGAGGTGGTAGCCGTCGAGGTCGGTGAAGCAGGCGTTGAGGTATCGCAGGTTCTCTTGCCGGCGCGACACGACCAGCCGACTGGGATCGAACGCGCTGACGCGCAGCCCGCGCTCCCAGAACCCGTTGATGGAGAAGTAGGCATCCCGGGTGAGGTGGTCGCGGATGGCCGGGAACATCTCCCGTAGTTCCCCCGCGGGGATGGAGAAGACGTCGCTGCGGTGGCCGTCGATGCGGAAGTTGACGAAGCCGTCGTCCCCGCGGTGCAGCGCCAGGACGGGCGACGAGTCGGGCGAAGCGCAGGCGGCCGTGAATGGGGTCGACATGGCAATCCGTTTACCCGCGATCTCGCCGGCCGGTAGGGTGCTGGCCGCGGCCAGTGCTAAACCGCCCTGGCGACGGCCCCTTCCCGGGCCATCGCCTCATAAATCGCGGCGGACGCCCGGTCGAAGTTCATCCCCTGGATCGCCTGCTCGGTGAATCCCAGCCTTCGGAGCTTCCACGCCTGCCCCTTGGTGCACCGGGTGGACCGGAGCTTGCCGATGATCGTGGATGCCTGTTTCTTGGTGTACGCGGCGGCGGTCTCGCGGCGGATCCCGAACTTCTCCAGGAAGTTGATCTGGGCCTCGCTGGAGCCACCCCGGCGCACGCCCACGACATTCCCGCCCACCCCGGCGTCCTCGAGGGAGTAGTCCGCAGCACCGACGAGCCCCCGTCGCCAGGTGGGCATCGCATTCCGCCGCTGCCGCTCCGCTTCCGCCTCGGCCTCCTCCGCCACGCGTCGTGCAGCGCGTTCGGATTCGACTGCGTCCTGCGCCTCGGCCAGCGCCACCTCGATCTCCACGTCCCGCACCGCGACCATGCGCTTCGCCCGCCCCAGCACCTCGGCGTCGGCATCGGGAGCAATTAGCTCGAAGGGGCTGGCTAGGTCGTGGCATCGCGAGTTGTCGGTGAAGTCAACGACGTCGACGAACGGCTTGGCGCTGCCGGCGATCACCGCCTTCCGCGCCTCAGCATCCGGCAGGTCCCCCAGCATGTCGGCCACCTCTGGCAGCGGCCGCGTCCCCCGGCCGACCATCTGGGCGAGCAGCGACCGGCTCTTGGTGGGCCGGGCGATAACCACGACAGCCGCCCGCGGCTCGTCGAAGCCCTCCGTCGCGATCGTGCAGTTACAAAGGAAGGGGCGGGCGCCGTCGTAGAACGCCCTCAGCTTCTCCCGTCGCACCTTGAGGTCGAGCTGGCCGTCGATCGAGTCGGCCAGATCCCCCCACTCGCCGACGGCGCCCAGCCAGCGGTTCAGCACGTCCGCCATCAGCCGCGCGTGGTTGACGCTCACGCAGAAGATCAGAGTCCGCCGGTGCGCCCTGCCGGCCAGGAGGAGGCGGAGTTGGCGGCGGCGGTCCTCCCCGTCATCGAGCGCGAGAAGTGGCTTGAGCGTGCCCTTGGGCAGGCCGTACGTGAGCTCGATGGTGGTGCTGGCCACCTGCTGCACGGGCCCCTCCGCGGCCATCACGGCGTCCAGCTCGCTCTCCACGAAGTCGCGGCCGCCGTCGGCGCAGCGCTTCGTCCTGATGCGGGAGAACTCCAGCCCCTCCACGATCACCGACCGGTGGCGTAAGGGGACGAGGTAGCCGTCGTCGATCGCGGCCTGCAGGGGGTAGCGGTAGGCGAACTTCTCATACAGCACGCCCAGGTTCCGGTCGTCGTTGCGGTCGGCCGTGGCGGTGACGCCCAGCAGCCGGCAGGCCGGGTTGCCCAGGTAGTAGCCGATCACCGTCAGCCACGAATCGGAGGTGGAGTGGTGGGCCTCGTCGGCGACCACCAGCCCGAACTCGTCCGGATTGAACCGGTGCATCCGCCGCCGCTTCGCGGTGCCGCTGTACTGTGTCTGGATGCTGCTGACGACGAGCGGGGACCTGCCGGCGAACGACCACTCGTCCGCCCGCTGCTCCCCCTTCTCGATCGCCGGCGTGATCCCGGTGATCAGCCCCACCTTGTCCGCGGCCTGGCGGATCAGCTCGTCGCGGTGGGCCAGGATCAGCACCCGCTTGCCCGCCTCGATGGTCTGGCGGGCCAGGTGGCCGAACAGCACGGTCTTGCCCGTGCCGGTCGCCATCTCGATCAGGATCTTGGTAGCGCCGCCGGCCCACGCCTCGGCAGCGCGGTCGATGGCCTCCTGCTGGTAGGGTCTGGGGCGGGTACACTATTTCGCCCCTTTCCCGCTCGAACGGGCCTTCGTTGCCTCCTCGTGACGCTTCCACGCCTCCGCCGTCAGCCAGCCTAGGCCGCGGCACTTCCCGCACTTCGGGTCAGCGGTCTGGAGGCCGGAGCACTCGGGGCACAGCGCGTGTGGCTGGTGAGACCGCAACAGGTACCTGGCCTGCTTGCAGTGGCCCTCGATCTGCGGACGGACTGCGGCCAGCGATGCGGCGGCGGGAGTCCCCCACAACTTGTTAAGCTCATGCATGAACTGTGAATGGAGCGACAGGGCTCTGGCGATGATGGCCCGGTCCTCGAACGCTCGACGCAGATCAGGCACGTCCGGGAGAGGCTCCCCCAGTTCATCAGTTGGCGTGTCGGTCGACTCGCTACTTTCCGCCAATGCTTCGGGCTGCCGCTTCGCGGCCTTCACTGCTTCCTTCGCTTTGGCGATGGTGAGTTTTCCGGCAACGATCTCTCGTACCAGTTGGGGCTTGACCTTTTCGACGTCGGCCACAGCCTGAACTTTCCGCTCGGACACTTTGGCGGCCTTCGCCGCCACCGTCCGCTCCCTTGGCTTGTCCACAGGGGCAACGTCCGGCCGCTCGGTGACCGCTGTGATCACCGAGCGGTGAAACTGCCCGTGGTCGTCGCGAGCGGCCGCACTGGCTCCCTTGGCGGACCGGTCTCGCTTGCTGATCGCGATCCGTTGCTTCGACACTAGGTGCGCCATGGCCGCGCGCTGGTCGTCGGTGAGGTTGCGCCTGCCGAGCTGATTCTGGAGGATCCACAGCTTTGCCGACTCCCGGTCCTGCAACGCAACGTCGACGACACGGAAGGGGATGCCGTGCTCGGTGCAGAGGCGGTGGCGGTGGTAACCGTCGAGCAGGAGCCCATTGCCCTCCCACCGTACGAGCGGGTCGCGGCATCCTTTGGCCAGCAAGTTTTCCTCGAGCTGGCGCAACTCGTCTTGCTGAAGTGGCTGGACGAGGTCCCGGAACTCCGGCTCGATGACGACTGCATCATCGGGAGCCCTTGGCAATCCCTGATCGAATAGGCCGGCGTCTTCCCCAACTCTCCCCGACGCAACGGGTTGGGACGCGGTAGAAACAGGTCCGTCTACTGACACGTAAGACATTTAGTCCTCCAATGACGTACCCACCCTCGACTTTCGCGGGTTCAGGGGTCCCGTCGTTTCTGAGTCTCACACCGCAGCGGAACCGTTCCGCCGCATGTCGCCGTCCCTCAGCGCGAAGTAGGCCTCAAACTCCGACCACAAAAATCACCGTTTGGCCCGCCGCGAGAGCGGGCGTAGTCTCCTTAGCTTCCACCACCGGCGGATGGTCGTTGCGCATCGCTTAATCCATTCCGCGACATCACTTAGCTCCACGAGTGGCTGGCGGGACAGGCTCGGACGTTGACGACACGGGTTCGCAGATGGGACCCGCGGCAGACCGACCGGACGTCGAGCCACACATGCCGGTCATTGTCCTAGGGACCTTTCAGAGCGGTACGGGGGTCGGTCCGAGCGCTGGGCCATCGGCCAAACGGCGCTGGCGGCGCGGGACAGTCGCCAGCCGCCCTTTGGCCGTTGCCACCCAGCAGAGGCGCACCGGTTTACGAGTTGCTTTCGACGGCGGGAGTGACTTGGCTTACCAAGGGTGAAGTTGCTGCACGAGCGCCCGACGTGGCTCGGCGGACGGTGCGCTCACCCCACCGGGTTTGTCCGGCCGGTCTGGTGGAGCGCCACGACGTCACCCCGGCCCACTACCGGCTCGACCGATGGCGGAGGAGAAATGCGGTGCCTATCTGGTCGCCGACCTTTCGTGGGCGAATCAACCCGCCGCTGCCATGATCGGTGAGTCGCCTCGCTCGGCCACTGGTTGGCCGGACCACAGTCGTCATACTTCGTTGAAGGAGGCTCGTCTCCCCTCCCGCTCCTCCTCGACGTCGCGCTTCTCGAACGACAGAGAGCAGTCACGGATGGCCCCGGTGGCGCGAGCGTCACTTCACAGGTCCGCCCGTGCAGTTGGGCGACTTCGACAACCGCCACGGGGACGTTGCGTAGCAATGCGGTGAGCAAGTGCATCCCCTCCCGGTACTTGTAAGAAGTTGCCGCAGTCGGTTGACGTCGTCGGAAGTGACGATATCGGCGGGGTTCCGCAGCAACTGGGCCAGTGTCTCCAGATCGGACAGATTTGACCTGCCCTGAGTGGGTATCGGATTCATCGTGTGCTCCTGCTGGTTTGCCACGCGCGCTCCAGCGCGCGGTCTGCGTTGTCAATCGCGTCCTCACGCTGGCGCGGCGTCGGCGGTCGTCCTTCGCCCGCGCCGCCGGCAGGGTTGCTCAGGCGGTTGAAGAAGTCCCACAGCCAGGCCTCGCTGGTGCACTGGCACGAGCCGACACGCACGGTCCGGAGCTTGACGCCGCGCAGTCCTCGCTGGGCCCAGCGGTACACCGTCGGCAAGCTCAACCGTTTTCCACTTCGCAGTGGCAGCCACGGAAGGGACGGCACGTCGGCCAGCCGGATGAGCCGTTCGGCCGCGGGTGGCGCCGATGCGTCTGCATAGGCGAAATTCTCGCGCATGCACGTCAAGTATCAGGGGGTCTCGAAATCCGGTAGGGGGGTCGGGGGGTAGAGTCGGTGGCGTGGAGCCGGGGGTGTGGCGGTGCTCAAGCTCTACCGGGCTTACCGGAAAAACTTGAGCTATACCGCGATTTTGCGTTAAAAGCGGAGAGTCGCTGATACTGCTTGCGAATTGGCCGTTGCTTGCTAAGTTGATGTCAATTCTAGTGGATGCGCGGCTTTTGGTGTGTTGGGATGGTCGCCTGTTAACCGGCTGGTTGTAGGTTCGAGTCCTACCTGCCGAGTTTCCACAACGGTCACGGAACTGCGTGACCCGCCGGTTAACGCCGAACCCCGAGAGCACTGCTCTCGGGGTTCTCTCTTTTCCGGCCAGATCTGGCAAGGGTTTAGACGCGCCGGCTGAGACGGCAGAAGCACGGAGAGCGCAGTGCTGGCGCTCTAAACCGGAGCGTTGCCCGCCGCGGCCTTGAAAGTGCCGGCAACCCTCTCGTTTTCTCTGCCCCCGAAGACTCTGGGAGTTAACAGCAGCGTTTGCGGACCAGGTGCGATCGGAATCTTCGCTGGGTGTGCATTCAAGCGGCAAACTGGTTGCTCGCAACCGGCCTGCCGGTGGCCTTGTCGCCGAACACCATCACGCGCTTGTTCCGGGGGGCGGTAATCGCCATGGCGGTAGATCGCTTGTAGAACGACATCAACCAAATGGATTCGTCGGGGTTGTCGTCGTCCCAGCGGATGCTGGACAAGATCACCGCGGGCGACGACGACGCGTTCATGCGTCATTGCGGGTACACGCTACGGGTGGAGTGAACGTGCTCTAGACGCGGCCACTCCAATCCGTGGCAGCGGAAGTGCGCGAGCTCCTCTCCGTTTCTCTGACGGCGGACCCCTACGAGTTAACAGCAGCGTTGCGGATCGTTTGCGATCGTAACCTACAGCTTGGACGTGATCCTCTACGAGCTGCTGACCGGTACGACGCGCATTGAGCGCGGCGAGTCGGCGGCGGCCCAAATGTTCTTCGCGGCTCGCGGTCGGATCGTCTTGCATGGTGGGTCATCCACGTCGCGAAGGATCTGAAACGGGCGAATCAGGACACGCGGCACGTAGTCCTCAACTCCCGGCACGCTCCGTCGACGAGTCGTGAAGGTAACGGAGCAGTGGCTCCGCGAAAGGTTCCGCACCCAGTCTTTCGCGCTCCCGGGACTGTTCGCCGGGCGGCTGCGGACGTCCGCCGTGCGGCAGAAAGCGATGGTGTTCGACGTCCTCAATCGTGACGGCTACTCAAACATCTCCGGCCGTAGCTGTCCCCCCAACTCGATGATCTTGTCTGCCGGGATGTTCAAACGCCTCGCCGCCTCGCGAATCGCCTCGGCGCTCGGCGCTTCGTACAG
>Ga0075430_100005195_pt1 | contig 10970 bp, 9 predicted proteins | sample RhiMetdeltSRZDD4_FD_75294 | JGI IMG/M metagenome (GOLD analysis project Ga0075430, IMG submission 75294) | Populus rhizosphere microbial communities from Tennessee, USA - Rhizosphere MetaG P. deltoides SRZDD4 | ecosystem: Host-associated > Plants > Roots > Rhizosphere > Soil | place: USA... | reverse complement strand
GCTCGGGGTTGGGCGGATGAGAAAGCCGGCTTTTTTGAACATCCTCACTGAGCGTTAATGACTATGGTCGATCGAGAATCAATGTCTCCCTTCAAGCTGGGTCTTGGCGTGCTCTGGGCTGCGTCCTGGACCGCGCTCCCCATCAAGATGGCGTTCGCCCTCCTGTTCATTGCGATGGGCACCATCCATCTCGAAACCATGCTAGGCATCGTCTTTCTGCTCCTGCTGATGAGCCCCGTCAGCGTGTTCGCGTATTTTGTCCTCACGGCGGGGATGGATGTACATCTAGGCGAAGGTGTCGGATTGCCGATATTGTTTCTTCTGTCTATTCCCGTCGATATCTGGGCGCTTGGGCTCGTTGCGCGTACGATGTTTCTGGAGAAACTCCGTGTGGAGCCGCCGGATTCGCTGGGGTCGTCCTTGTGGGTGCGATGTGCGCTCGCCGGGGCTGTCTACATTCCCCTGTTGTGGTTCGTCGAAGGGCAGGTCACCGATATCGCTCGTTCTGTTTCCCAATCCCTCCTTGAGCTGGACTTTCTGAAACATCTCGGGGTGGCCGAGCGCATTAGTCTTGACCTCACCCTATGGGGCAGTGTTTCCACGATCGTGCTGGCGCTACTGGTGGGTATCGGCTTCTCGATTGTGGGACGATTCGTCCGGTCTCTCGCGAATCAGGGTCGGCCCGCCGGCGAAGACTATCGCGCACTCGTCTACAAATGGGACGTGATGCGCGTGCCGTCGGATCAGGTGTTGATGCTCGGAGCGTTTACGTCGGCAGGGGTCGTCTTAGGCATTCTGTTCTGGGCGTTCCTGCCCTCCACCACGCCACATCCTCACGAGTGTTGCAAGCCTCAAGAAGTGAAAGCGGAGTCGCACATTGATCCGCAGAAGGCGCTCGGGAAAGCGGAAAAGACCCTTAAGGACTCTGAAGTCAAAATTGCTTCTCTTGAGAAGCAAGCCGAAGAAAACAAGGGCAAGGGCGGGAAAGAAAAGGCCGGTGCAAAAGAAACGGCGCCAAGGGGAGACACGAAGCCGCATGTTGAAGCCAAGCCTGCGCCGCAGAAAGCCAAACCATAATCCGAGCATTCACGAGGTGACGAACATGGCGCACCAGCGTGACCCTCATACACCAACCTACTGTCAAATCGCGGGCCTCCTCGGGGTTGCAGGCCTGGCCTCCCTCATTTATTTACTCGGCCTTCCTGACCTCGGTCTGGCGGAGGATTCAGGCAGTGCTTCCGCCCGGGATTACCGGGATATTCCCGGAATCGGCAGCCGGAACATCGTCTGGGTCATTGCCCAGTTGCATCTTCTCCTGGCCGGCTTCGTTCTCGGTGTCCCGATTTTTGCCTGGTTGTGCGAAATTGTCGGGTGGAAATCCGGTGACAAACGCTACGATAAGCTGGCGAAGGAATTCACGAAACTTCTGACCTCCTCCTACGCGACCACTGCGCTGTTCGGCGGGATTCTTCTTTTCTTGCTCATCGGCTTCTATCCCAAGTTGATGAACTACTTGACGGACATCTTCTTCCCGTCGTTCATTGTGTACTGCCTGTTATTCCTGCTGGAGACCGTGACCCTGTATCTCTATTGGTATGGCTGGGATGCGATGTCGGAGGGAGGGGGAAAAAGCTTTCACATCTTGCTGGGATTTCTCCTCAACGTCTTCGCATTCTTCATCATGATCGTTCCCAACTCCTGGGCCACGTTTCAAGCCAGCCCAGTCGTGATTTCCGAGGGCACCGATTTGCAACGCGCATGGGCCGCTACCTGGAATCCGACCTGGTGGCCGGTGAACATTCATCGGTTGATCGCCAACGTGGTCCTGGGTGGCTACATCTGCGGCGCTTACGCCGGGATCCGGTATCTCTCGGCGAAGAGCCAGGACGAACGTTACCACTACGACTGGATGGGCTACGTCGGCAATTTCATCGGTGTGTTCGGCCTCCTCCCGCTCCCGTTTGCCGGATATTGGCTGATGCGCGAGATCTACCAGTACAACCAGCAGATGGGCATCACGCTCATGGGTGGATTTCTCTCGTGGCTCTTCATTCTACAGGCGATGCTGATCGGTGTCCTGTTCCTCGGATCGAATTATTATTTCTGGCTCGGTATTACACATCGCATTCCTGGGTCGGAGATGCAGTATCGGAAGCCGATCATGGCGATGCTGATCATTCTGCTCCTGTGCCTCGGCGTCTGGATGACCCCGCACTCGCTCGTCGCCAGCCTGGAGGAAGCACGGAAGATGGGCGGCACGCACCATCCCTTGTTAGGCGTCTTCGGCGTCATGTCGGCCAAGATGACGGTGGCCAATCTCATGATTCTCGTCACGTTCATGAGTTTCATTATGTATTGGCGTGCCGGAAAACAGGAAACGGCGGGCTGGGCCAAGGTCGCCAGAGCGATGATGGGTGGCGTGCTCGGCCTGGCTGCTATCGTCGTCATCGTATTGGGGGTGTGGGGATATTTTGTTCCTGCCATCATCCGCATCAACTACTTTTCCACGTCGCAAGTGCTGATCGTGTTGTTCGTCATGCTGACGATTACCCCGTTGACCGCCTTGCTCTTGAAGAGCGCCAGAACAACGACGGAAATGGTGTGGGGTCAAATGCCCCCGCGAGCGGGATATGCGCTGGTCTTGAATGCGGTCATGGTGATTCTTTTGATGACCCTGATGGGGTACGCCCGTTCCTCATCGCGGGTGCATTGGCATATTTACGGCGTCATGCGGGACTCCTCTCCCTATGCATTCTCTCCCGCATTGGGGTATGCCGCCGCCTTCATGGCGCTGAACACCTTCTTGTTCTGCATGCTGGTCGCCTTCATCTTCTGGGTCGCGACCATGGGCGATAAGGCCAAGGCCGGCGGGGGTACGGCGACGAAGGCGCCCCTTCCTCACGGCGCGCTGCCTGCCATGGCCGGTGGATCGTCACAGCTCGACGACAATGCGCCGCGCTGAAGTCCGAATGGTGAGTGATGAATTCTGAGTGATGAATTCTGAGTTGTGAATGATCAGGTCTGCGTTCGTGGTTATGAACTGAGTCAGGTATTTCGTGAGTTGTAATCGGACTCTCAAGTTTAACCCTCAGAACGCAGCACTCATAACTCAGAACTTCACAGGAGAGGGTACTTATGAGTGAAGTTGCAATGTTGCAGTTGATCGGGCTTTGCATCGTCGGTTCCGGCGTCATCATTCTTCTTTTCATTAAAGCTCAGTTTGTCAGAGTCACGGGATTCGTCGCCATCGTCCTGGGACTGTTTGCACTGGTCGCCCTGGCTGTTCCGCAGATGGCGTCGCTGCCGCCTGCTGAGGAGAAGTTCGATATTGCGAGTATCAAGACCCCGACGGATATGGCGGCGATCGGGCAGACCATTTTCTTTAGCAAGGGACAATGTGCGCTCTGTCATTCCATAGGCCCGAGCGAATCGGCCCGCTGTCCGGACCTCAAGGGAATCGGCGCGAAACTGTCCCGCGAGTTCATGTATGAAAGTCTGACCGATCCACAGGCGTATTTGTATCTCGATTTCCGTCATGAGGGTCAGCCGAAGGAATATCCCGCTCGGATGCCGTACATCAATAAGAACCCGATCGGGCTTTCCAAGAACGAGATTCTGTCGGTTATCGCATTCTTGCAACAGATGAGCGGTGAACCGATCACCGTGAATCCGTCCGAGATTGTGGCGCCGGGAGCGCCGGTGAAAGCAGCAGACGCATCACCGGTTGCCGTGGCAAAGGCGCCGTAGACGGAGGAACATTCTTCAGCACCCTGCTGGAGTAGGAGGACGTATGGGAGGCGTACTGGTTCGGCCAATTCTGTTGATCGTCTTTATTTATTTGTTCCTCAAGTTCATCGTCCCGAACCTTCCCCATTCTGCGCCGCTCCCGGCGAGTCTTATTTTTCTGTACCTGATTCTGGTCGTCACGGGTATCGTGATATTCGCCACGCTAAGCGGCGCATCGAAGGATGCGTTTTTCGAACCGATCTTCCGCTTCCTGTCCGGTGAGAATGCCGGCGCCATGCAAGGCGCGAGATATCTGGTCTTGGCCCTGTTTCCCTTGTTGGTCGGATGGCAGACATATGGCAGCACCGCAGTGAGCGATGCCCCTCCGGCTGAGAACCGAACGATCCATCCGGCTCCTCCCGGTGAATATACCGGCCTGTCCAATCCCGTGCCGAAGACGCCGGACAATATCATGTATGGCAAGGGGCTCTACGCGTCTCGCTGCGCACCCTGTCACGGAAATTTTGACGGGAAGGGATTTGCATCCGGAGGGTTCACCCCGCCGCCTGCTAACTTTAAAGACCCGACGACGATCGCGATGCTGCAAGAAAGCTTTCTTTTCTGGCGCATCAAGAAGGGTGGAGTCGGCCTACCGGTTGAAGGCATGCCGTGGAAATCTGCGATGCCGCGATGGGAGATGGAGCTTTCGGATGAAGATATCTGGAAGGTCATCATGGGTGAATATGACGGCGCGGGACAGAAGCCGCGGACATGGGATGAATCAGAATAACCGGCGCGGGTCGCGCGAGTGAGCGTCAAGAGGATGGCATGGCTATAGGACGTGGAAGCAAATGGGTGGTCAGCGCGGGGGGGCTTTTGGGACTGTTCCTAGTGGTCGGAACGGACCTTGCGCACGGCCAGGAGAGTGTGGCGGTGCGGGCTTCGCTCGTCAAGGGTGCGTTGCCGGTGGATGATCCGGCGGCGGCCGCCTGGGCGACAGCGCCTGCATCGGAGTTTCCGATGTCCCCCCAAGTCCATTGGCCGGTTCGAATTACCGAGGTGACCGCGAAAACCGTCAAGGTCAAGGCTCTTCACGACGGAACGACTGTCGCTTTTCTCTTAGAGTTTGCTGATCCGACTGAGGATCCCGAAGACGCCGCCGCGCTCGAATTCATGGTCGGAGATACGAAGGCTCACTTTGCACATGGGCAGCCTATGGCCCAGGTTCAGGGTGGCCCCGTTAACATCTGGTATTGGAAGAACAAGAACGGGAAGGGCGTCGATATGAGTGCGATGGGCTTTGGGACGTTGAAAGCTCAGGCACATCAAGACGTCAAAGCCAAGGGAGTCTTTCAGGGCGGAGCCTGGAAGGTGGTTTTCTCCCGCCCGCTGACGACAGAGCATCCGACGGAGGACACTCAGTTCAAACCCGGCGAATTTACCAGCATCGCCTTCGCGCTGTGGGATGGGAAGAAGCTGGATAGTGGTCAGCCCAAAGAAAAGGGCTCTGAAAAAGCCGTCTCATCATGGTGGTATTTCCGTGCAGAAGCGCCACCGGATTATTCCCCCTATGTTTACGCGTTGCTGGCCATCGTCCTGGCGGTCGGATTCGAATTGGTCCTCGTGAAGCGTTTAAAGAAGAAAGGGCCCTGAGCATGAGGACGTCGACAAGATTGCGAACGCTCAGCCTGGTAGCGGGTCTGATTTGCGTGTGGGGAATCGTTGGCTCGGGATGTTCGATGTTTCAGAGTGAACAATCCGCGAGAGGACAACGCCTCTATGCCCATTATTGTATGCACTGCCACGGTGAGCATGGCCGGCAGAACGAAGGATTTAATTGGTCTTCCATGTCTGATCCGAAGCCGAAGGACTTATCCAATAAAGAAGAAATGGGCACGTTCAAGGACGAGGACATCTTCAATACGATTTCGCGGGATATGAAAGATACCAGCCCCGGCGGAGATAAGATTGGCGACGACGAATTCGCGGTTCCGACCATGCCGACGTTCAAGTACACTCTCTCGGAAGAGGAAATCTGGAGCATAGTGGGAGTGGTACGCGCCCTGCATGGCAAGAAACTGGAATTCAATGTCGAAGGCCGGAAAAAAGAGCTTCAGGATGCACAGCAGTCTGCTCAGCAGAAGTACAATGAGGCCCTGAAGATTGCCGAGGAGGCCGAAAAAAAGGCCAGTGATGAGGCGGATAAGAAGGGTGTCGAAGTCGACGAGTCGTTGTACGCGAAAGAGCAGCAGGCCATGGTCCAGGCAAAAAAGGAATTGGACCAAGCGCAGGCCGGCTTTGCCAATTTCACGACGCGCCCTGGAAAGGGCGTCAATATTGTTCGTCCGGACTTGACGATGAAGCCGGAAGTTGCCGGCAAATTGGCGGATGTCGGGAAACAGCTGTACTTCAACAAATATGGGTGCAACGGGTGCCACAAGGTGAATGATGAGGGAGGCAAGGTGGGTCCCGCACTCGATCGGGCCGGGTTCAGACTGAATCCGACCTGGGTGTATCGGTGGCTTAGAAATCCGCAAGCGATGAAGCCGGACACGCGGATGCCGAGCCTCGGTCTCAACGATGCTGATGCCAAGGCGGTCAGCATGTATCTCCGCACCCTCCGTGCGCCAAAACCAGAGAAGCCGCTCGAAAAAGTTGAAGGCTAATCGTCTATTACCAGACGCTGGCCCAGATCCCCAAGAGAATGATGGCTCCTGCCCAGACATGTTGCTTGAAGAGGACAAAAGCAATGTCCGGAGGGACCGGTCTCCGCAGCCTCAGCACCTGAACGACAAAGCATAGTCCGACCACGGCAAGGATCCCATAGTAGAGCGGTCGCACCGCATACAGGTATCCTGCCAGGCTCAGCAATCCCAGCATTGCCGCCAAACATGTTCCTACGGCCAGCCAGGCGTATGACCCGAACCAGACCGCGGCCGACTTCACTCCGACGCGGCGATCGTCGTCGCGGTCTTGCAGCGCATAAATGGTATCGTAGGCGATCACCCAGCATATCGTCGCGCCAAACAAGGCCCAGGCCGGTCCCTCCACCGTGTTTCGAGAGGCGGCCCACGCCATCACCGTTCCCCAGCCAAAGGCAATACCCAACACGGCCTGAGGGATGGGGATGATGCGTTTGGCATAAGGGTATGCAGCGGCAAGGACCACTGCAATGGGGCTCAGGAGGATTGCCAAAGGATTGAGGAAAAGAACGAGACCCGCTGCAGCCAACAGGAGTACAGCGGCAATCGCACCGGCCTCGCGAGGGCCGAGGGCTCCTGACGCCAGAGGTCGCATACGTGTTCGAGCCACCTGACGATCGAAATCCCGGTCGGCCAGGTCGTTGAGGATCACTCCCAGACTGCGCATGACGAAAGAACCGACGACAAAAATAGCGACCAGAGACAATGGAGGATGTCCCGTATTGGCCAAGACAATTGCCCAAAGGCTTGGCAACAGGAGGAGCCATGTGCCAGACTGATTCCGCAGACGGATGAGGTCGCCCAGAGATGCTGCAAATGTCCGATGTGGCGTATGATGAACGACCGGAGCGTGCGGTGACTCGATCACATCTTGGACCTTAACGAAGACCAAGGACCCTGTCAATTCAGGGTCGAAGCCAGCAAGGCATTTCCAATGCCGGGAACCAGAACGATACGAGACAGTAGGGGACTGCCGGGGGCCACAGTTGTGCCTGCCGGCGGGGTCGACTCATGGTCCCTGTTCCTGATACTCCTGCTCTCCTCCCTGGTGATCGGCTTGTCTGCATGCAACCTGTTCACCGGTCGAGACAGCGCGCTCCATTACGACCTTCCCCTCACCGTTCAGATCCGACCGGATGCGAGCATCACCGGCGCCGTGCTGGATTACAGAGATGCATGCGGTCAACCAAGCCAGGTGAAAATTGACGGCATTCTACAGGAGACGCTCAAACGAAAACTCGGGATGGTATTCCAGCATGCCGCCGTCGATGCCTCCGCCGTGCCCGGCGCCGTGGATGGTGTGGTGGATGTCGGTCTGGGGTTGAAGCAACTGGAATTGTTCGTTCCGCGGAGGACCACCCGAACCTATCCGGCAACGGTCACGTTGGGATTGGATTTTTCCTATAGCGATCTCGACGGAACCATCCGCCATAGCAAGAAACTGCAGAGCCAGGGTCGTGACGACGTCGGGACCACCAGAGAGTCCTGCGAAGTGAAGGGGGTCGAGGCAATCGTCCAACAGGCGGCTGATCTCGTTGTAGAGGGGATGGCCAAGCAACTCGGCGACTCGAGCAAGATACGTGAGGCGGCGCAATCGACAAAAGGTCGGCGACGGATTACCAGTCAACCGTCCGGTCAACGGACCTCTGAACCAGTCGTGACCTCCTCATCTCGCGCGCCTGCAAGCCCAAGCGGGATCGAACCAGTCGTAGCGCTGCCTGCGCAGCCCGCCCCATCCACGGATCGTCAGGAATCCGGACCGACCAAACTATCTTTTCGCACGATTATCCGCGATGAGAACCGCAATCAGGTGTTGGAGCGGAACGAGCATTTCGTCGTGGAGTTTGAGATCAAGAACGAGGGGGGCGCGGCTGCGGATGATGTGGAAGTGCATCTCACCGGTCATCCCGCTGTCGTCCAAAACCTCAAGCCCCCGGTGTTCGTCGGGACGATACGCCCCGGTGAGATCAAACGGGTCTCTATCGCCGGCACATTGGGTGGAGTCTCTGAGATAGAAGCGGCGGAGCTCGTCTGCTCCCTCCGCGCCTCCTCCCTGGTGGAACTCCCGCCCAGTAAAAAATTCGTCGTCGCGATTCGACCGGAGACGGTCGATGCCGTCGAAGTCTTGTCCGTAGATGTCGATCAAATTGCCAACCAGCCGGGTAAGTTGAAACAGTCCCAAAGCATCGGGATTGCCATTGGTGTCGGACAATTCCGGGATGTGAATGTGCCGGAGGCGCGGTTTGCGGGGAGGGATGCCGAAGTCATGGCGAAGTACTTCATGACGTACGTCGGCATCCCATCGTCCCGGGTCAAGTTGTTGGAAGATGACCAAGTGTTGAAGGACGATCTGATCGATGTATTTGAGACGTGGTTGCCCACGCAGGTCGATCCGCGTGCCGTGGTGCTGGTGTATTTTTCCGGGCGCGCGATTGTCGATGCCTCCACGGGAGCCGTATCCTTGGTGCCGTATGACGGATCGGCATCCTCGAGGTTGTTCTCATTGGCCAGACTGCAACGGGCACTGGCCAGGGCGCAGGTTTCCCGGGCGATCCTGCTCTTGGATGTGTCGCTGGAACCGACTCCGGGGACGGAAGCCGGTCGTGCGATCACGCCGGTGTGGGAGACAGGCGAACTGGCGCAACAGAAAGACCGGTTTATGTGGATGATCGGGAATAATTCCTTACAAGAGGCCCATGCCTACCAGCAGGGACAGCATGGACTGTTTACGTATTATCTTCTCAAGGGACTCCGCGGGGCAGCGGACCTGGATAAGAATGGGACGGTGCTGTCCGGGGAACTCTGCACATATGTTCATCGACAGGTCGAGGCCGTGGCGAAGCATCAGTTCGGCAACGCTCAAGAGCCGGTCTGTCTGCCGGATGCCGGCCATACGTCTCCGCTGCGAGTATTACCGCTCAGCAAACAGCGATAGAACACTTGCCTTCCATGTGTACACAATCCGACGGGTATCATCATGTTTTGCGCGGTGCAAAAAAGCGGCTGCCTAGGCGAGCCGATGGGTTGGTGGACAGGTGTGGTCGGTAAAACATGAAGCAGGAGCCAACGAGAGAAAGGACAGAGGCACGATGTCGAGATTTCGAAACCTCTTGTTAGGGGGCGCGCTCAGCGTCGTGAGTATTGGTATTTCGGTGGCCGTGCTGGAGGTGGCGATGGGGTATCTCTATGACCATGCTCCGTACGCCAACGGCAAGCGAACCGTGGAAATGTACATCGGCAACCCGATGTCTCCCATGATGTCCGCATCCAAGTCCCGAACCGCTTTGCTGCCACATCCATACCTTTTGTATAACAACATTCCCAATATGCAGGCTGACGGATACCAGCAGACCAATTCCCTTGGGTATAGAAGTGACGAATTTCCTCTTGAAAAGCCGGCAGAAACGATCCGCATTCTTTGTCTGGGCGGCTCAACCACGTACATGTGGCCTTATGTGAAGAATCCCAAAGACACCTGGGTCGCAAGACTCGAAACGAAGCTGCAAGCGATCTCGAGAAGGCGGGTGCAGGTCATCAATGGCGGCCTCAACTACGGAACAAGCGCGGAGGCACTCGCAGGGTATGTGTTTCGGCACCGGTTCCTGAGGCCGGATCTCATTGTCTATCATGGAGGTGGCAATGATGTGCTGCCTCTCATGTTCGAAGGATATAGTCCCGAGTACACGCATTTTCGCGGGCACGGCAACGGCGTCAAGCCGAGGGCCGGCGAAAGGACCTTGCTCGCCAGATCCAACATTGGGAAATACCTGTATGCGAGATGGCTGCAGCCTGTTGAGACCGTGTTCACGACCAAGCCGTTCTGGGAGGTCTCCCCTCAGGATGCGTTCGAGCGGGTGAAACGGACCGATCCTGAAGGGTTTCGACGCAACGTCGATTACCTCGCCACGCTCGGCAAGGAAGGAGGAGCGCAAGTTGTCTTGTTCGGATTTCTGCAGGCCCGCAAGGAGAACCTGACAAAGAATGCGAAAGCGTTTAAGGGATTTGAAGACACGCTCGTGCTAGGACTGGAGAAGAACTATGAGGTCATGAGAGGAGTGGCACGTGAACATGGCATCCCGTTCATCATCCCCGAACAGGACAAATTCAGGGATGAATGGTTTCTAGACAATTGTCATCTGACTGGAGAGGGGGAGGAAATGAAAGCTCAGATTCTCTTTGACGAGCTCAAGCACAATCCGATCTTCAGAAATCCTCTCCCGCTCTGACAGCCTGCATCATTGACAGCCGTTTCTCGGCCTGAGTAAGATGGCCACCTCAGAGGTCTTATTCTCCTGCCATCTCAATGCCGGCGTAGCTCAGTTGGCAGAGCAGCGGTTTCGTAAACCGCAGGTCGGTGGTTCGATTCCACTCGCCGGCTCCAATACTTCAAGCACTTACAGAATTGGCTGAGGTCCCTAAGGTGGCAGGTGTTATTACGGTGTTAGATTGTAGATAAACATCCAGGCGGGATGCCGCGTTTGTGAGATCACGTTCCTCAATCGAATTGTACCGCTTCCACATCTTCTCGGACTTGTGACCTAC
>Ga0075430_100005194_pt1 | contig 10971 bp, 11 predicted proteins | sample RhiMetdeltSRZDD4_FD_75294 | JGI IMG/M metagenome (GOLD analysis project Ga0075430, IMG submission 75294) | Populus rhizosphere microbial communities from Tennessee, USA - Rhizosphere MetaG P. deltoides SRZDD4 | ecosystem: Host-associated > Plants > Roots > Rhizosphere > Soil | place: USA... | reverse complement strand
CCGGGCAGAGCGTCCCCTCGTTCTCCGTGTACGCGGGGGTGCAGCCGGTCGCGATCTCATCCTCGAGCCTGCTCTTCGCGGGATCGCAGTCGAGCGCCTGGGTGAGGCTCCCGCTGCCGGTGAGCCGCAGGATCACGGGCGGATCGGTGATGTCGCTGGCGGCCTTGAGGCTCGGAGCGAGCTGGAGCTCGACCACCAGGTCGTGCGTGCAGGTGGCACAGGCCTCGAACGAGTTGGCGTCGAGCGCCGGGTCGGTGATCTCGAAGACGCGCAGGTTCCGGACCGCTCCAGAGCGCGAGTCGGAGCCGGAGAAGATGCGCTGGGCCGCGGGCCAGTCACCATTGCAGGGCGTGTTGTTCCCGTTCGTGCAGGTGAGCCCACCGGAGGTGCCCTGCCGCTTCTCCCAGTGGAGGTTGATCGGCACGGAGCCCGCTCCGGCGGCGATCGGAATGATGGCGCTGGACCGCCAGCGGCTCGTGACGGGGTCGTACGTGAGCGTGTAGCTCTGGTTGCCGCCGAGGTTCGCACTCACCCTCGCACCGAGAAGGCCCACGGGGTCCGCCGTCCCGAAGTCGATCTGCGCCTCGATGCCGGTCGCGCACTGGGCGCTCGAATAGGTGAAGTACGCCCCAGTGCACGTGCCGGCAAGCAGCCGCACGTCGCGCGCGATCGGATTGTCGGCCGGCGTGACGGTGCCGGCGCCCGACCAGCCGCGGATATGGAGAACGCTGCCGTTGGGAGATTGGCTGTCGAAGCACTCCACGAGCGGATCGCCGCAGGCGAAGGGGCCGTCGGTCGTGCTGCTGACCGCCACGCGCACGCCGATGTTCGGTCGGTTGACCGTCAGGCTGAGCGGATCGCCCGAGTTGTCCCAGACCGGCGAGTCAGGATCGCCGACCCGCGTGAGGTTGCGCTCACCGAGGACCTCGCCGGTGCTCTCGTCGATGAACGTCACACGGGCGCGCGCCGGGCGCGGGTCGGGAACGCCCACCGGCAGCGCGCCGGCAATCGTGTCCGCCTGGATGATCGACACGCGCGCGTGCGCGTTGATGAACGGCACGAACTGCGCCGCCTTCAGGAACCAGGGCAGGTCGGTCTCCGTGAGCTTCACGTCCACCATCCCGGACTCGCACGTGGGCGGCCCCACGGTGGTGTCCACCGGACTGGACTGGTTGTGGTAGGTGGCCGAGTTGAGCCGCATGTGGACCTGGTCCGCGGGCGTGCTGCCGATCTGGGCGTTGAAGACCTCGCCGCCGTAGTCGCGTGCGTCGGCCTCGATCCTGCTCCAGTCGCAGGCCGGCTGCGCCCACTGGCGCGCGCCTGCCAGGGCTGCCGCGTCCGCCTGCATCTGCAGATGCCGCTTGTGGACAAACCAGTTCGCGACGTCCAGTACGAAGCTCGCCATCAGGACCAGCAGCGGAAGCCAGAGAACGACCGTGATCAGGATGGCGCCACGCTCGTCTGAGCGGTCGGATATCCGACCTCTCGCCATCGCTCTAGAACCACCCGGCGACGGGTCCGATGAGGTCCGAGACGGCCGTCCCGAGCGGACCGAGCGATGCCACGACCACGGCTGTGACGAAGGCCAGGATGAGCGCGTACTCGATCATCGCCTGACCGCTTTCGCCGGCGAGCAAGCCCGGGCTCGGCCGCAACAGCCGAGCCGGGGATGGCACGACTCGAGGCGTGCGCGCGGCGTAGTCGGCGTACTCCGGGAACTCTCTCGTCAGGGCGCGCTCCTCGAGGTGCATGCGCGTGAGCTGAGCGATCACGAACGCGGCGCCGGCAGCCAGGTTGCGAGGCGACGGCGAAGCGATCAGGAGGCCCGCCATCGCTGCGAACTCGCCCAGGTAGAGCGGATGGCGGACGAGCGCGTACGGGCCGTGAGTCACAAGCCCGCGGGCCTCCGGCAGCACGCCGAAGCAGCGTCCGAGCGCGAGGGCCGCGACCAGCATCCACGCGACGCCCAGTACCGCGATCAGCTCGCCAGCGATCACCAGCGCCGGCGAAGCGGCCTCGCTCGGCGCCTTCAGCACCGCCGGCAGGACCACCGCCGCACACACCAGGTACGCCACCGGCTTGCGCGCGCGGCGCCGCGCCGGGGACCGGATGATCACGAACACGGTGAACGCCACCGCGACGACGAACTTGACGACCTGGTAGACGGCGATCAGCCAGTCCTCCAGCCGCCCGCCGTCGATCGCGTCGCCGATCGCGTGGATCGCATGCTTGCCCACCGCCGCCGCCAGCAGGCCGAAGATGAAGGTGACCACGTGCCTACCCATCATCAGCCCCCAAGCGCCGCCGAGAACTTCTGGACGGCCGGATAGAGCAGCACGATGAACATCGACGGGAACATCAGGAGGACGAGCGGGAACAGCATCTTCACCGGGGCCTTGTGAGCGCGCTCCTCCGCGTGCTGCTTGCGGCGCTTGCGGGTCTCGATCGCCAGGTTCCGCATGATCGTTCCCATCGAGACCCCGAGGTTCTCGCCCTGGATGATCGAGCGAACGAACGAACGCATCGACGGCGTCTCGCAGCGATCGAGCATGTTCGTGAGCGCGACGTTGGTCGACAGACCCATGCGCTGCTCCTGGAGCGTGAGGCGCAGCTCGTCGCGGAGCGGCCCGTGGAAGCGCTCGGACGCCACCTGAAGCGACCGGTTGAGCGCGAGTCCCGCCTCGACCGTCACGACGAGGAGGTCGATCAGCTCGGGGAGGTCCCCCTCGACCTGCTCGAGCCGGCGCTCGGCCCGCCTTCTCACGAGCGTCATCGGCACGACCCAGCCGGCCGCTGCGGCGAGCACCGAGAACAGGATCACCTTCGGCCCGGAGCTGTCCCCGGCCGAGATCAGCCAGAGCATCGTGGTGAAGGTGAGGGCCGAACCGAGCACGCGGTAGCCCAGGAACGTCATCGGCGCGGTGGTGTAAAGACCCGCCGCCATGAGCTGGTTGCGGATCTCGGCCTCCTTGAAGCGGCTCGAGACCCGCGATGCCAGGCGTCCCACGCTGTTGGCGATCGTCGCGACCAGCCGCTTGTCGCCGGCGACCTCCGGCGGGGCGTCGCCCGTGAAGCCGTAGGCCTGCATCTCCGCGATGCGAGCCGCCGCGGCAATACGCGGCATCGCCATGGCCCGCAGGCCGAGGGCCACGGCCGCGCCGCCGAGCCCGAGGGCAACAAGCACTGTCAGTATCACCGCGCTCTCCTCATACCTTGATCGTCACGATTCGCTTGATGGTGAGCGATCCCATGACCAGCAGGACCGCTCCGATTCCTAGGGCAAGCCTCCCGCCGCTGGTCTCGAACAGCGGCTGTGTGTAGCCCGGGTTGAGCAGGCTCACCAGCACGAGCAGGGCCACCGGGAGCGCGGTGATGATCCAGCGCGACATCCGCCCCTGCGCGGTCAGCGTCTGGATCAGTCCCCGAAGCTCGGCGCGCTCGCGGGCGGTGGTTGCCACCTGGTCGAGCACCTCCGCGGTGTTACCCCCGGTCTCGCGCTGGAGCCTGGCGACCAGGATCACCTGCTCGAGGTCCCGCGAGTCCATCCGCCGCGCGGCGCCCTCCAGGGCGTCCTCGATCGAGATGCCGAGGCGCTCGTCGGCGAGGACACGCTCGAACTCCCTCTTCGTCGGCTCCGGCGCCTCCTGCACGGACACCGTCATGGCGCCCAGGAAGCTGTGCCCAGCGCGCTGTGCTGACGCGATCACCTGGAGGTTGTCGGCCAGCTGCTCGTCGAATGCCCTGCGCTGCTTGTCTGCCAGGTTCCGGACGAACGCCTTGACGCCGACCGGAACGCCGATCAGGCCGACGACTCCGAGCAGGGGAATCCCGGAAGCGGCCGCGAGGAACCAGCTGATGAACAGGGTGGCGATGATGGCGGCCGCGGCGATCTGGGCCGGCGGAACCTTCACCCGCGCGATGTCGAGCTCCTCCTGGAAGGCCGACCACCCGCGAATGCCGGCGAGGCGGCGCTCGAGGGCGGGCAGCAGGCCGAGCGCGTGCTGCTCTCGCTCGCCCTCCGCCGGCGCGTCCTCGCCGCGAACGAACATGGCGAGCCGCTCGCTCAGCCGGCGGCGGCCGGGCCGCGCGAAGAACACGAAGAGCGCCAGCGCCACGAGGCCACCGGCGGCAAGGCTCACCAGGACGAGCGCGGCCGGAGAGCGCCAGAAGTCCTGGCGGTCGTACGGCGGCACCTCACCCATCGCCGCCGCCGGTGAGCGGTAGCTCGCCGTGGCGGTGCCGATTCCGTCGACCGTGACCTGCACCGTCACGCGCTTGCTCGCGTCCTGGAGCGACCGGTACTGCACCAGGTACTCGTTCGAGAGCTCGGCGCCGAGGCGGTCGTAGATCGGGGCGAGATCGGCCCCGTTGCCGGCCTCCGAATAGCGCCCGCGGCTGTCCGCGGCGAGGTTTTGGAGAGGCTCGGGCCTGAACGCGCTCGACTGGAGGCCCACCGAGAACACCCGGATGCCCTCGGCGCGAGCATGCGCGGCCGCCGCGGAGAGCTTCGTCTTGCTCCCGGTGTCCGCGCCGTCGGACATCACGATCACCGAGCCGCCGGCGAGGTCCTCCTGAGCAAGCATCGACACGGCGGCGTCGACGCCGTCGTACACGTGCGTCTCGCGCTTGAGCGTCGGCGTCGAGGCGAGCGCGCGGTTGATCTCCTCGCCGTCCGTGGTGAGCGGCAGCGGCGTCGCGACCTCCGAGTTGAACATCACAACGCCCATGGGCTGAATCGGGTTGCGTCGGCGCGCGAACGCGCGTGCGGCCTCCATGGCGTCCTCGATCGGCTGCCCCGTCATGCTGCGGCTCGCATCGATCACGAGCACCACGCCGAGCTTCTCCGCCGCGCGGCTCGCGGGCGACACCGAGCGGCCGGCCACCGGGCTCCCGTTCTCCTCGACCCGAACCTGGTTCGGGTCGATCGCCGAGCCCGGCGGGACCGTGAGCGCGTAGGTGCGGTCGGGGAAGCGCGGCTTTCCGACCGGTGTGAGCCGGAGGCCTCCATCGGCGCCCGCCGCCGGTGCCACCAGCAGCAGCGCCAGAAGAACCAGGATCAGCCGGGCGGGGACCTTCACTGCGCCTGCCCCTGGATCACCGGCCGCTGAGTCGGGCGGCCGTTGCCGGATCCACCCGGGTTGAACTCCACGCCGTGCTTCTCGAACTTCGGCAGGAAGCCCGGGCGCAGGCCCGTCGGGCGAAGGGCTCCGACCACCGCGCCGTCCTCGGTGACCTCCTCCATCCGGAACTCGAAGATGTCCTGCATCGTCACGATGTCGGACTCCATGCGCCCGACCTCGGCGATCGCGACGACCTTTCGCGAGCCGTCGTGCATGCGCTCGAGCTGCACGATCAGGTCGAGCGCCGCGGCCACCTGCTGGCGGATCGCGCGGACCGGCAGGTCGTAGCCCGCCATCAGAACCATCGTCTCGACGCGGGCCAGCGCGTCACGGGGCGAGTTTGCGTGGATCGTGGACAGCGAGCCATCGTGGCCCGTGTTCATCGCCTGGAGCATGTCCAGGGCCTCCGCGCCGCGGACCTCGCCGACGATGATGCGGTCGGGGCGCATGCGCAGGGAGTTCCGGACGAGCGCCCTGATCGGAATCTCGCCCTCGCCCTCGATGTTCTTCGGGCGCGACTCCAGCCGCAGCACGTGGCGCTGGTTCAGGCGCAGCTCGGCTGCGTCCTCGATCGTGACGATCCGCTGCTGGTTCGGGATCGCCGTCGACATCGCGTTCAGGAGCGTCGTCTTGCCGGACCCCGTTCCGCCGGAGACGAGGATGTTCAGCTCCGCCTTCACGCAGGCGTCCAGGAACTGGACCGCGGGCGGATCCAGCGTCCCGAGCCGGATCAGGTCGTTGAGATCGAGGCGCTTCTTCGAGAACTTTCTGATCGTGACCAGCGGGCCGGTGAGCGAGAGCGGAGGCAGCACGGCGTTCACGCGGCTGCCGTCCGGAAGGCGGGCGTCGACCATCGGCGACGACTCGTCGATGCGCCGGCCCACCTGGGCGACGATCTTGTTGATGATGCGCCGCAGGTGCGACTCGTCGTTGAAGCGGATCGGCGTGGGATGTAGACGGCCGCCGCGCTCGATCCAGATGTCGTGCGGGCCGTTGATCATCACTTCCGTGATCGTGTCGTCAGCGAGCGGGCGCTCCAGCGGGCCGTGGCCGAGGATGTCGTCCGCGATCTCCTCAGCGAGCCGCTCGCGGTCCTCCCGCGCGATGCCGGTCTCCTGCTGGAGGCGGCCCCGGATGTCGGTGGCCACGCGGTCGCGCACCGCCGCCGGATCGGCGTCGGCGGCGAACAGCTGCGGGCCCAGCTCGCCGATGACGGCGAGGTGGATGCGGTTCTTCACCTCGTCGAAGCCGTCGCCTCCCGCTCCCGGCCCCGAGCGGGCCGCGCCGAGTCTCTGCTGAAGGTCCACGGCGCGCTACCTCCGGCCGATCCCGATGCGACGGCGGCGAGCGCTCGAGGGGCGGCCGTTCGACGAGACCCGGCCGTTCTGCTCGGGGCGCCCGTACAGCGCCGCAAGAGACCGGAATGCCTTGGCCGCCTCGGAACGGGGCTGTGCCTGCACGATCGGGATCCCCTCGTTCACCGAGCGCGTCACGTCGCGGGCACTCGGCACGAGCACATCCGGGCTGCGGCCCACGATCTCCGTGACATCGGCCGCGGTGATCCCAACACGGCTGTCCGCGCGGTTCAGCACGAGCCGCGTGTGCTCCTCGGCGTACCCCATCAGCTCGAGCGTCTCGAGGCCGAGCTTCGTGTTCTTCAGCGACAGCGAGTCCAGCATGCCCACCAGGCACACGTCGGAGGAGCTGTCGATCGAGGTGATCACCTCCGGGGTGAATCCCGGCGGCGTATCCACGATCACGTAGTCGCTCATCTGACGGAGTACCGGATAGACGGTGGCCAGCAGCTCCGGCGTTACAACGCCGGCCTGGTCCGGGCGCACCGGGGCGAGCAGGACGCGGACGCCCGAGTCGTGTACCGCCAGGTACGCGTCGAGCTTGTCCGCGTCGATCGAGCCCGCGGAACGCGCCAGGTCGTAGATCGTGCGCTCGGGCCTGAGTCCCAGCGCGAGGCCGACGTCGCCGAACTGGAGGTCCACATCGACGACCGTCACGCTCGCCCCGCGCTCCGCGAGGCTGGCGGCGAGGTTCGATGTGGTCAGCGTCTTTCCGATGCCCCCCTTCGGCCCCAGCACGCAGATCAGCCGGCCCCCCTCGGTCGTGGCCGTGGGGGTCCCGGACCTACGTGCCACCGCCTTCTCGAGCACGAACGACAGATGCTCGGACAGTTCCTCCGAGCTCCACCAGTCGTCCTCGGTGAGCCGTACGAGGTCGTCGGCGCCTGCCTCGAACACGCGGGCGACGTTGCCGTTCTCGGCTGTGCCGGTGAGCACCACCACCGGCCGTCCGGGCCGGCGGTCGCGGGCGCTGCGGATGAAGGCGACCGCATCCTCGGACGGCTCGTCGCACGCCACGACGAGCACATCCGAGGGGGTGTCCTGGAGCGGGTTTGCCTCATCCTCGAGCCCGTGCACGAAGCCCAGGACCTGGACGTGGTCGCCCGTCAGCGCCGCCTCCACGGCAGCCGCATCGACCGTCGAGTCGAGTGCGACGATCACGCTTACGGCTGTCACGGGGTCGCCCCTGGGTTCGTGTCCTCGAGGTACTCGTCCGCCTGCTCGAGTGCCTTGGCGCCGACGCCGACGGCGAGCGACTGGATGTCGGTCACCGGGACCTTGCTCTCCCTGGCGCCAACCTTCGGCCGCGCGACCAGCCAGACCTTGCCGATGTCCGCGGCAAATGCGATCTCGGACGCCTTGCGGTCGGACACGCGCAGGATCACCGGCTTCGTGGCGCCGGGGCCGCTACCCGCGCCCGCGGCGGGCTTGTCCGGGGCCTTCAGCACGTACGCGTCGTGCACGATGACCCGCAGGGTGGCCCGGCGGTTCTCGCTTGCGCCCTGCTGCAGGCCGATTCCCGCGAGCACGTCCACGTGGTCGCCGGACTTGATGTTCCCGATCATTCCGTGCGACTCGTCGAGCGGCACCGCGATCGCGCGGTCGAAGCCGCGCAGGCGGTTGATGATGCTGGGAGTCGCGTTCACGAACTCGCCGGCCACGAGCTGCTCACCCGGGAAGACGTCCGTCGTCGCGATCTTGCCCTTGAGGCTCGACGGGTCGGAGATCGCGCCGTCCTTCAGGTCGTCCTTCTTCACCTGGGTCGTCTGGAAGAGCGCGTCCTCGGCGACCACGTCGCCGGGGCTTCCCTTCTCGATCAGGTTCTTCGCGACGAGCACCGTCGAGACGTCCTCAGCGTCGTTCACGCTCTCCCGGTACTGGTTGAGGAAGACGAGCAGGACCGCCGCGGCGAGCAGCGCACTCACCCCGGCGAGCATCGTGGTCCCGCTGCGGGTGGACAGCATCTTTCGAATGTCGCGCCGCGGGTTCCGCCGCTTTGGCGGAGGCGGCTTCTGAACGGTTTGCATCGTCACTCCTTCGCGCTCATGCGCAATCGGCCGTCAGGTTGGTAGGGGGTCGTTCCAGGCGCATCGTCGAAGTGCTCGAGATCACCTTGTCCGTCACGCTCAGACGATCCGCGATGAAGCCGAGGAACGTGTACGTCGACCTGACCGTCACCTCGACCGGCTCGCCGACGACAGCGCCGTTGGCACCCGGGAAGGCGATGCAGACCTCGAGCGCGTCCCTGAGCTCGTCGGAGTCCGCCTGCGACTTGATGGACTCCTGGAGGCTGGCTCCGGGTCCGGGGTTCTTGTTCACCGCCGCGAACCTCGCGCCCTCGTGGGCGAGGTGCGTCTCATCGATCCAGTAGTTGAAGGCTTTGCCGATATCCAGCATGCCGAGCAGCAGCACGAGCAGAAGCGGCAGGACGAGCACGAACTCGACCAGCGCGGCGCCGGCCTCGTTCCGATGGGCTCGTGGGTGTTGATTGCTCATGGATCTCGGTGTGAATGCGAATCGGTGTGGTTGCGGTCGGGTGAGAGCGATAAGTTTTGGACTGCTGTTGCAGTAAGTGCGCACGCTGCCCCGTCCGTGCGAAAGCCGGACGGGGCAGCGGCCTGTTCGGCTTAGAGGTCGCCGAGGATCGTCTGCAGCGTCCCGTCAACGCCGAGACCGACGGCCTCCAGCGTGACGACGGCTGCGACAGACACGAGCGCCAGGATCAGGGCGTACTCCACCATCGCCTGACCTTCCTCGCGCTCCTGAAGCGCGCGAAGGCGCTCGGTGAGCTTCATCTGCAGCTTGAGCATGTACTTGTCACCTCCTTCGAACGCTCCTTCGGCGCCGTCTGCGGCGCTTGACCTAAGTTCATGGCGGGCACGACGTCGCCTACCTGCTGGCCAACGTATGCGCGGGCCTCGGCACATGGACCGGTCGAAGGTCTAGTCCTGGCCTAGACGTTCGGCGAGCGACGGGCCACCGCGCGCGATGGAGACTTGTCCTCGCATGGGAAGAGCCGTCACCATCGCGAACCTGGACGGGCCGGTCGTGTGCGAGCGCTGCGTGCTCGCCGACTCCCCGATCCGGCGGATGCGCGGGCTACTCGGTCGCAAGAAGCTCGACGCGGGCCACGGGCTGCTGATCCGACCCGCGCCGGCGATCCACACGTGGTTCATGCGCTTCGCGATCGACGCGGTCTTCCTCGACCGCGAGCTCAGCGTGCTCAGCGTGCGGCACGACCTGCGCCCGTGGCGCATGGCCGCCCAGCGGGGCGCGCGCTCCGTGCTCGAGCTTCCGGCCGGCGAGGCGGAGCGGCGTGGAATCGAGCCAGGCGATCGGCTGGAGGTGAGCCTTGACGGTCTCTGATGTGCGCGGCGCCTCGAACGTGGTGCCGCTGCGACCGGCGAGGGTGCTCCTCGTGGGCGCCGACGTGCGCTTCATGCGCGTGGCGGCGGCCCTGCTCTCCTTCGAGGGTTACTCCGTCCAGTCCTGCGATCGCCCGAGAGAGCTTCTGGAGCTGGTCCACCGGCTGCGGACCGACGTGGCTGTGATCGACGCGAGCCGGTCCGTCGGGGAGGCCGCCAGGGCGGCCGCCTCGCTTCGCGCGCTTCCGGACCCTGTTGCTTCCGTGCTGGTGGTCGACCAGGACCGCAGCTCGCCCGCGGCGGGAGTGCCGCTGACCTCGAAGTGGGGTCACTTCGACGAGCTCTCCGCTCGCATCGGCGAGGCTTACATGTGGCGCCGCGAGGCGTGCGCATGAGCGAGCAGGCCCACGCGATCAGGCGCTTCGCATTCCTCGGCCCGGCCGCGGCGGACCTGTCGGACCTGTCTCCGCGCGTACGCACGGCCACCGCCGTCGCCGGCGGAGCCGCGGCCGGTCTGGTCGTCGCTCGCTTCGGCTTCGGTGGACAGGCGCTCGTCGGTGTGATCTTGATCGCCGCGCTGGCGGTTCTCTCGGCGATCGATATCGAGCGGCGCGTGATTCCCAACCGCATCGTGATTCCTTCGTTCGCCGTCGTGCTCGTGGCGCAGCTCGCGCTCTTCCCGGACCGAGCCTTCGAGTGGGTCGCGGCGTCGCTCGCCACAGGGTTCGTGCTGCTGGTGGCCGCCCTGGTGAAGCCCGGCGGGCTCGGATACGGAGACGTAAAGCTGGGCCTGCTCTTGGGCGCGGGCCTGGGAGAGGAAGTGATGACCTGCCTGATCGTGGCCGTCTTCGCGATCTGGCCGGTAGCTGTCTACCTATATGTGCGCCACGGACGGGCCGCGCGAACGATGGCACTGCCCTTCGGCCCGTTCCTAGCGCTGGGAGCGGTCGTTGCCCTGCTTGCGAGTTGAGGTTTCCGCCGGTTATGGGCCTGGGCTGAACCTCGACCTTCGGCTAGGGCGCTCCCGACACCATGCGGCAATAGTCGAAGTTCGGCCATGGACGACCGACCGCGCCTGAAAAAGTGGCTCCGCCCTGTTGCCGTTGCCCTCGTGGTTATTGCCGCGGCGGC
>Ga0075430_100005191_pt1 | contig 10973 bp, 12 predicted proteins | sample RhiMetdeltSRZDD4_FD_75294 | JGI IMG/M metagenome (GOLD analysis project Ga0075430, IMG submission 75294) | Populus rhizosphere microbial communities from Tennessee, USA - Rhizosphere MetaG P. deltoides SRZDD4 | ecosystem: Host-associated > Plants > Roots > Rhizosphere > Soil | place: USA... | reverse complement strand
GTGGACATCGTGATCAGCGCGCAGCGAACGGACTCGAACACGGCCGCGCGATCGGTCGTCTCCGTCGCCTCGCCGAGCTCGGGGAGCAGGAGCGCGAGGTGGGCCCGCAGCGGCCCGCACTCGTCGAGGCCACCGGCGTCGGTGCGCAGGTACGACCGCAGTGCGGTGATCAGCGGCGCGAACGGAGCACAGCCGGGACTGGCGGCGCCGCGCACCGACTGCACGTCGGCGAGCGAGCCGAGGGCGTCGTCGGCGAGCCTCGTCTTGCCGATGCCGGCTTCGCCCGAGAGCAGCAGCAGCGAGCCTCGTCCCTCGACCACGTCGGCGAGCGCGGCATCCAGCCGCGCTCGCTCTGCGTTGCGGCCGATCAGGATGTCCGTCACGGCACGAGTTTAGATCAGCACTTCAGACCGGCATCTCGCGCGGACCGCCGCTGTCGAAGACGGCGGTCACCTCCGCGACGAGGTTCGCCGGGAAGCCACCGCGTGTCGCGTGCTCGAGCACGTCGTCGGCCGTCTCTGCGTCGTGGACGCAGTAGATCTTGTCGCCCGCGACGTAGCTGTGGCGCCAGGTGTACGGACGCTCGAGCTCGGCGACGGTGTCGTTGGACTTGGTGGTGATTCCGCGCAGCTCGTCCTCGGTCAGCTGGCTGGCGCCGGGGACGTCGCGTTCGATGAGATACGTCGGCATGGGACCCTCCTTGAAGGCTGGTTATCGGATGTCTGCGACCGTACGCGCGGTCGATCGCCCTGCCATCCGCAGAACTGCCGTACTTCGCCTCGGGCTATGCCGTATTGATGCGTCGGCTCAGGTCGGGAACTACGCGTCCGCAGCGCGACGCCGCTTCTCAGCCGCTGCGTCGCGCTGATCTCCCAAGGTGGCTTGCCGGCGCAGTAGGGCGAGGCGCGCCTTGCCGGACGGCATCACTGCGATCCGCGCGTTGACGGCTTTGAGTCGCTTCATGGCAGCGGCATCTGTGAGGGGAAGGGCCATCCTCTAGGTCTACCCCGGCGTGGCCGCGGCAACCTCGGTCGCCCGCATGCCGGCACGACGACGGTGTCACGATGGTTCGATGAAGAAGCGCATCGGCTTTCTCTCCTTCGGGCACTGGCAGGACTCGCCGGGCTCGCAGACGCGTACCGCCGGCGACGCGTTGTTGCAGACGGTCGAACTGGCCGAGGCGGCAGAAGCGCTGGGGGTGGACGGCGCCTACGTTCGCGTGCATCACTGGGCACGCCAACTCGCCGCGCCGTTCCCGCTGCTCGCGGCCGTGGGCGCCCGCACCAGCCGGATCGAGATCGGTACCGCCGTGATCGACATGCGCTACGAGAACCCGCTGTACATGGCTGAGGAGGCCGCGGCGGCAGACTTGATCAGCGGCGGGCGCCTCCAGCTCGGGATCAGCCGGGGGTCGCCGGAGCCGGCACTGGAGGGGCCTGCCGTGTTCGGCTATACGCCTGGCGAGGGCGAGTCCGGCGCTGACCTCGCGCGCCGCCACACCGCGACCTTCCGGGCCGCGATCGCGGGTGACGGCATCGCGACGTCCGACCCGCGACAGGTCGGCGTCCGCACGCTGCTGCCGATCCAACCGCGTTCGCCCGGCCTCTCCGAGCGCATCTGGTGGGGCTCGGCAACGCGCGAGACCGCGGCCTGGGTCGCGCTCAAGGGGATGAACCTGCAGAGTTCGACGCTCCTCGGGGAGGACACTGGGGTTCCGTTCGATCAACTCCAGGCCGAGCAGATCTCGGTCTATCTCGACGCGTGGGCCGCGACGGGATGGGAGCGCGAGCCTCGTGTGTCGGTCAGCCGCAGCGTCCTGCCGATCACCACCGATGACGACCGCCGATACTTCGGTGGGCGTCCGGACTCCGATCAGGTCGGCGCGATCGATGTCTATGAGAACGCTCGCTTCGGTCGCAGCTACACGGGCGACCCCGACGTCATCGCCGAGGCGCTCGCGCGCGACGAGGCCGTTCGCATGGCCGACACGGTGCTGCTGACCGTCCCCAACCAGCTCGGTGTCGAATACAACGCCCGGTTGCTGGAGACCATCACACGGCACATCGCGCCGGCGATCGGGTGGGAGCCGGCCACGATCCCGACGTAGGCCCACACGCCGGTGACGCCGGCCACACACTCGGCGAGGCCGGCTTTATGCCCCAGGCCTCTGCGTCCGGAGTCACACGGCTGAGGTGCGGTGCTGAGGTGTCGTCAGGCTGGACGTAGGAGCGCGATTGCTTCCACGGGAGGCAGCACGCAGCCGGGGACCAACGCGGGGTATGAGACGGGTGTGAGGCTCGGAAAACGCGCCACATCATCGCGAACACCCGTTACGCTGCTCGCGCCCATCGTCCACGAGGGCCTCTGGAGCCAACCGGAAGGATCCGATAGCGATGAGTTCCGCTGGTCGTCTTGGTGTTCGCAGTCTCGTGCTGTTGCTGGGGATCGTGGCGGCGGTGGTGCTCGTCGTGCTGGTGGGCGCGCAAGCCGACGCTGGCGCGAAGCCGGACAACGGTCCGAACGCGGGACGCGGCGCGATCGTCGCCTACTGGACGCCGGCGCGCATGGCCGACGCCGTACCGCGCGGAAAGGCTCAAGGCAACGGCAAGCCTGTTGGCGGTGGGTCTTCGGGCTCGTATACGCGTTCGGCCGTCAGCTCGCCCACGTCGTATCCGAACCGGACCAACGGCAAGGTCTTCATGACGATGGGCAGCACCAACTACCAGTGCTCCGGTACCGCGGTGCAAAGCGCCAACGAGAGCCTCGTCTGGACCGCCGGGCACTGCGTGTATGACGCAGCGACCGGCGGCTACGCGCACAACTTCATGTTCGTTCCCGCCTATGACAACGGGGCGGCGCCGTTCGGCCGGTTCACCGCGACGACGGCGAACCTGCGCACGACGGGCGAGTACGCGGCGACCGAGAGCTTCGCCTACGACGCCGGCGCCGCGCGTGTCGGCACCAACGCCAACGGCCAGAGCCTCGCGCAGGCCGCGGGCGAGCGCGAGATCAGCTTCACCCCCGTCCGCGATCAGGCGTACACGCTCTTCGGCTACCCGGTCGACCGCAAGACCGGCAATGGCAAGGTGATGTATCAGTGCTCGACCCGCTGGGCGCTTGACGACTCGAGCTTGTCGCCGCCGCCGATCGGCGTTCAGTGCAACTGGCCCGCAGGGTCCAGCGGCGGCGCGTGGATCGGCGCGAACGGCGCTCTGTCGGCGGTCACCAGTTACGGATACCGGTCGCTGGCGGACTACATCTTCGCCAGCTTCCAGGGCGCCAGCGCGTTGGCGCTCTACAACGACGTTCAGGGCTAAGGCATCGGCCGGGCGACCAACGGCGTCGCCGAGCAGAACGCCGAGGCTGACAGGCTTGCCAACCAGGGGATCGATGACGCGATCCGCAGCTGAAGAGCGCAAGACTCGACGCGCCTACACCTGGGTTCGCGTTGACCAAATGTTGCCCAACGGCCCGCCGTGGCGCCCGAAACGCCAATAGCTGGGGGGAGACTCGAACTCCCGACCTCACGATTATGAGCGGGTGCCAGGAATCCCGCGATGGCCCGCGATCAGCGGATTCGGGCGATTGCGACGCGGAGCGCCCCGGCCAGATGCGCTTGGAGTGGCCCGAATAGGGCCGGTATGGGCACCAGTGCCCATACGCTGTGACCTGATTGGCGGGATCGTGGGGTCGGGCGCAGATCTTCGGCTCCAGAAGTCATCTTGTTCGACTGCGCCGACGGATCGGAGCTGTAGTTCCACGCGAGAGCCGCCATTGGATGACTGGAGCACTACGTCAGCGAGCGAGCGGCAATGCCCTGGCTGAGCAGCCGATGGAGATGCCAGCGCTGCTGAGGGTTGCTGGCTAGCGCCCTATTTGACGAGATTCGCAACGCCGCTGAGCACGAGACCAACCGCGATGATTGGCAACCCGCGCCACTGCAAGCGGACACGCTGACCCTCCCGCTCGGCTGCCCGCTCAGCATCGGCCGAGACCTCGTCACGTAACTCCTCCAACGCTTTGCGCTGGCCAGCCGTTGACGCTGCCTCCATTGCTGCGAAGTCGGAGCGTGCCTTCTCGACGAGATTCCCGTAGTGGTCGTCCAGGTCGTTGATCCAGCCCAAGACCTTTGACCAGCGCGCGTCGGATGTCTCGCCAGGTCCGAAGTGTCGGACCTTACGCACCGTGAGGTGTCCAGCTACCTCGATCGTCCCGGCCGCGCTGACGCTAACAGCGCCAGAATGAGTCTCGGGCCGGGATAGGTGCAGCTTGCGCTTTACGGCCGACCACGTTCGACCGAGCACATGCGTGCCTGACAGCGACCTCTCTGTCCGGGCAAGATCCATCGCAGTGATGCCGAGACCTACTAGTTCCAGCGTCACACCTGCGATTGTCAGCGCCCACTTCATTGCTCTCGTGTCCACAGATCGGGGTTCTTCCGCATCCAGGGCTTCGTGTACTTCTCGGAAGCGATATAGGCGAAGTTGCCCAACGCCTTGACGTTGCGCCGTAGCTTCGTGATCCACGTCTTCTTCGTGACTTCGGGCATGAGCTGCACGACTACGTCGTCTGCGAAGCCGTAGCGAATCTTTCCGACGTACTGATCGTCAACCTCGATTGTTGCGTCGTTCTCAGCGGCCGCCTTGACGGCCCTGCCCATCGGCTCACGACCCCCAGCGGCCCGAACCGGGTCCATCTTCGGGTAATGAAACGTCGTGTTGCGGTGGTGCATGATCCACGAACCGAGGTAGTACTTCGAGTCTGGATCGATCCCTCCGACCACCCGATCGCGCGCGTCTCGACCTTGCTTTCGCATCGACGAGACGAAGTCATCGATGGCAGTAAAGCCCGACTGGGATTCTCCGATGAAGATCGCCGCCTCGACATAGAGCGCAGCTTGGAGTCGAAACGACAAGACCCTCAATGCGTCAGCGTCCGGCACGTAATCCGGAATCGAGCCCATCTGCGCGAACATGCGCATCCAGTCGTTGCTGATCATCCCTAGACCAGCGATGAAGCGCGCGACAGGATCGGTGACGTCTAGGTAGTCGCCGACCTTGAACCGCAGCGTCGGCATCACTGGCTCTGATCTTCGGTGCGTTCGACCGCATAGTTGTTCGCGGCCGTCCACCTCAGCAGATACCTGATCGTTGTCTGAGTCGAGCGGTCGCGACCCTGCGCCAGAAGCTCGACGCGCATCGTCTCTGGGCGCGCCCGTCCAAGGATGTTGCCGGTCAGATGCAGATGCCCTGGCGACGCAGGCAAGATCGGATCAGGAATTCGAAGGTCGAAGCCTGCTCCGTTGTCCGGCGTGACCGTTGCCCGGATGAGCGTTCCTGGGATTGTGCCAAGGTTGCGCACGACCACCATTAGGTCCTGGTCAGCCTCCTTCTGCGCCCACTGGACTTCCGGCGCTATGTCCAGAACAGGAGTGTTGTTAGCGATGTAGTGCCGCTCAAGCGTTGCGACCTCAGCTTCAGAGGCAGCAGCAAGTCGAGCGGTTTCCTTGCCCAACTCCATCGTGGCGTTGACCTGTTCCTTACCGCCTTTAGCGAGTCTCCATGTCTCAAAAGCAAGCGCGCCCGTACCGACCGCGACCGCTGCTTCTAGCCATTCGCCCAGAGTCATCGCGGCGGCAGTCCTTCCATCGCTCGAGGATGTCGTAGCGGCCGGATAGCAACGGCGATCCCAGCGACCGGATAAGGCTCCGGACCTAACGCGAGGCTCTGGCAGTCGTCTCCAGCATTGACTGCGAACACCAACGCGACGAACAGCGCAGCAGCTCGGTCTCACGGGCAATAGTCAGTGGTTGGGTAGCGCAAGCTCAGCACCCCGCACCGCGACCCCGACGACAAGGTCTTCTCGACGACCACCGGCGGCCCCTGGCGCGACAACGCCCGTAAGCGCATCTTCGACAGGGCGGTGAAGCTCGCCGACGAGCGGCTCGAAGAGAACGGACTGGCCCCGACGTCCGAGGGCTTGACGCCGCATTCGCTGCGGCACACCTACATCAGCCTCCGTGTCGCACTCGGGGATGACGCGGCGACGATCGCACAGGACGCGGGGCACGCCGACATGGCCGTCACATTTCGCATCTACACGCACGTAATGCGTCTACAGGAGGGCGATCGCGACCGCCTCCGCGCCCTCGTCGAAGGGCTTGAATGGGCACCATTGGGCACTGGCAGCCCCGCGGACGGGTCCACCGAGCCTCAGAGCGAGACCCACGAGAACGAAGAAACCCCAGCAAACGCCGGGGTTTCTGCGAATAGCTGGGGGGAGACTCGAACTCCCGACCTCACGATTATGAGTCGTGCGCTCTAACCAACTGAGCTACCCAGCCACGCCGGCGCCAGGATAGCCTCAGCGCGTGTCGCTGTTCCCGTTGTCGAACCGCGAACGCCATACCCGGCATCGCAATAGCGAAGATCTGCTAAGCAGTGGCGATGGCGACATTTACGCTGGTCAACATGGCCGAGATCGATGACGTTGCACCCGGTTACGGCCTGGGCCACGCGTGGGAAGCGCGTATGGCCCGAATCGCGTTGGAGGCTGAGCAGACCGGGTTGGCCTTCTATCGGTTGCGGCCAGGCTCGCGATCGCCGTTCGCACATCGTCACGCCGATGCCGAGGAGATCTACGTCGTGCTGCGCGGCAGCGGGGAGGTCAAGCTCGACGACGAGCTTCGGGAGGTTCGTCCGCTCGACGCGGTCCGCGTCTCGGCCTCTGTGGTTCGCGCCTTCGAAGCCGGCCCAGACGGCCTCGATTTCATCGCGCTCGGTCCTCACTACGACGATGACGGTGAACTCGTCGAGGATCGCTGGACCGACGACCCGCGACCTTGAAACGAGCTCGCCAACTGAGCGTCGGGCCCGGATAGCCTCAGCGCGTGTCGCTGTTCGCCGTCCCGAATGTCTCCGAGGGGCGCGATGCCGCCGTCGTCCAGGCCGTCGGCGACGCGTTCGCGTCGGCCGACGGCGTCCGCCTGCTCGACGTCCACAGCGACGCCGATCACCATCGCTCGGTCTTCTGGCTCGCCGGCGAGCCGGGCACACTTGCCGAGGCGCTCCTCCGCGGCGCCCGCGAGGCGAGCGCCCGGATCGATCTGCGAACGCCGCGCGGGATCCATCCGCACGTCGGCGCGCTCGACGTCGCTCCGGTGGTCTTCACCGACGCCTCGCTGCGCGGCACCGCCTGCGCCGAGGCGCTGCTCGCCGCCGCACGGATCGGCGACGAGGCCGGGCTGCCCGTCTACCTCTACGGCATCCTCGCCGGCGATCGCACGCGCGCCGAGCTGCGCCGCGGTGGCCTCGCCGGGCTGATCGAGCGCGGAACCCCGCCGGACTTCGGGCCCACGACCATCGATCCGGCGCGCGGCGTTGTGCTCGTCGCGGCGCGGCCGCCGCTGATCGCGATCAACTTCGAGATCGACGGCGACCTCGCAGACGCCCAGGCGATCGCCGCCGATGTGCGGCTGCTGCCGGCGGTGCGGGCGCTCGGCCTGTGGCTCGAGGGGCCCGGCATCGCGCAGGTCTCGTGCAACATCGAGGACCCCGCGGCGACGCCGCCGGCCGCGCTGCTCGCGCACGTCCGCGCGGCGACCGGCGTGCGCACGGCGGAGCTGGTCGGGCTGGCGCCGCGCGCCGCCCTGGCAGGATGGCCCGAAGAAGTGCCGATGCGCCATCGCCGGGCACTCGAAGACCTCTTAGAGTGAGGCCATGGCTCAGACGCGGAAGCAACGGCGGCGAACGAAGCACCGAGGCAACGCCGCCGGCATCGTTGAGACGCGCGGCCGGACCGGCCGCAAGGCGGAGCCCGCGGAGAAGGACTCGGGCAAGCAGAGCCTGCTGCGCCGTCGCGACCGAGCGACGCAGCCGCCGTCGTGGAAGGCCGCCATCAACCGCGCGTCGATCTCGGCGCTGCTGTTGTTCTTCCTGATGCTCGTGCTGCTCAAGCAGGACGCCAAGGCTGCGTTCGGGCTCTCGACCGTCGCCCTGGCGATCTACATCCCGATCGGCTACTTGACGGACTCGTACCTTTACAAGCGCCGGATGTCGCAGGACAAGCGCTGATGGACGTCCGCACGCTGACGGTCGGGCCGCTGAAGGAGAACTGCTACCTCGTCCGCCGTGACGGAGCCGGCAGCGCGGTGCTCATCGATCCGGGCGAGGAGCCGTCGCGGCTGATCGAGGCGATCACGGAGGCCGGCGTCACGCTCGACGCGATCCTGCTGACGCACACCCACTTCGACCACATCGGCGCCGTCGCGCCGGTCGCGCGGGTCACGGGCGCGCCGGTCTATTGCCCGGTGCTGGAGGTGGCGGTGCTCCAGGACGTGATGGCCCACGTCCCGTACCCGGACATCGGCCCGTTCGACTCCTGGGACCCGGAGCACACGGTCGCCGGCGGCGAGACGCTCGAGCTCGCGGGCTTCAGCATCGACGTGATCTTCACGCCCGGCCACAGCGTCGGCCACGTGACCTACGCGATCGCCGACGAGCAGGCGTTGTTCAGCGGCGACGTTCTGTTCCAAGGCTCGGTCGGCCGTTCCGACCTGCCGGGCGGCGACGCGCCGACGCTGATCCGGTCGATCCAGGGGCTGCTCGACGCGTATCCCGACGAGACCGTCGTGCACCCCGGCCACATGGGTCTGACGACGCTCGGCGCGGAGCGCGCGAGCAACCCGTACCTCGCCGGGCTGCCGGCGTGAGCGGGTCCCGGAGGCCTGACATCAGGCCGGAGGGGGGCCCCGCCGGCCAGATCCAGAAGATCCAGGCGCCGCGCGGCACGCAGGACGTGCTGCCGGAAGCCGCGGCCGCGTTCGCCGTGGTCGAGGCGACGGCGCGGAGGATCCTCGAGCCGGCCGGCTTCCAGCGGATCGAGACGCCGACGTTCGAGGCGACCGATCTCTTCGCTCGCGGCGTCGGCGAGGCGACCGACATCGTGCAGAAGGAGATGTACACCTTCGACGACGCCGGCGGGCGTTCGATCACGCTGCGTCCCGAGGGCACAGCACCCGTCTGCCGCGCCTACGTCGAGCACGGCATGCAAAAGCTGCCGCAGCCGGTGAAGCTCTGGTACCTGTCGAGCTTCTACCGCTACGAGAAGCCGCAGGCCGGGCGCTTCCGCCAGTTCTGGCAGGTCGGCGTCGAGGCGATCGGCTCGGCCGACCCGGCCGTCGACGCCGAGGCGATCGCGCTCCAGGACGCGCTGCTGCGGGAGCTCGGCGCGCGCGAGGTGCGGTTGCGCATCGGCAGCCTCGGCACGCCGCAGACGCGCGCCGAGTATCGCGAGCGGCTCCAGGCCCACCTGCGCGACAACGTCGACCGCCTCAGCGCCGAGGTCGCGGCGCGGATCGAGCTCAACCCGCTGCGCGCCTTCGACGCCGACGATGCCGGCACGCGCGAGGTCATGGCGACCGCGCCGCTGCTGCTCGACAGCCTCGCGGGGGAGGACCGCGAGCACTTCGACGAGGTCTGCGCGCTGCTCGACGCCGCCGACGTCGCCTACGCGATCGACCCGACGCTGGTGCGCGGGCTCGACTACTACGCGCGCACCGTTTTCGAGTTCAGCTCCGACGTGCTCGGCGCGCAGAGCGCACTCGGCGGCGGCGGGCGCTACGACGGCCTCGTCGAGCTGATCGGCGGGCCGCCGACGCCCGGCGTCGGCTGGGCCTCTGGCATCGAGCGGATGCTGCTCGCGCGCGACACGCCGGCGGCGGTCGCGACCGAGGTCGACCTCTTCGTCGTCTTCGACGACGGGCTGCGGCAGGACGCGTTCACGATCGTCGCGCGGGCACGCCAGGCCGGGCGCGCCGCGCAGATGGAGCTCGCCGGGCGCTCGATCAAGGGTCAGCTCAAGCACGCTTCGCGCACTGGCGCGCGCTTCGTCGCAGTTCTACGACAGGATGGGACCGTGCTTCAGGACACAGAGACCAACGACGAAATCCCGGTCGAGGGCGGCGCCGACGGCGTCGTCGCGGCCGTGCTGCGCCACATGGGCCCAGGGTCGCTGTGAAGCCGCCCCGGGCGAACGGCTATCGCGACAGCTGGGCGGGCGAGCTGCGGGCCACAGACACCGGGCGCACCGTGCGTGTCGCCGGCTGGGTGCACCGCCGCCGTGACCACGGCGGCCTGATCTTCATCGACCTGCGCGACCGCAGCGGCATCGTCCAGCTCGTCGTGCATCCGGGCCACGCCGGCTTCGACGTCGCCGAGCGGCTGCGGCCCGAGCACGTCCTGACGGCGACCGGCACGGTCGTCGCGCGCGACGCGGCGAACGTCAACCCGGCGATCGCCACGGGCGAGATCGAGCTGTCGGTCGAGGACCTGACGCAGCTCGCGCATTCCGAGACGCCGCCGTTCGCGATCGACGAGGACCCCGACGCCGGCGGCCGCGTCGACGAGATGCTGCGGCTGCGCCATCGCATGCTCGACCTTCGCCGCGAGCCGATGCGCGACGCGATCCTGCTGCGCCACGAGGTCGTGCGGACGATCCGCGACGAGCTCAACGAGCGCGACTTCGTCGACATCGAGACGCCGATCCTGACGCGCTCGACGCCCGAGGGCGCGCGCGACTTCCTGGTGCCGGCGCGGACGGCGCCCGGCTCCTGGTACGCGCTGCCGCAGTCGCCGCAGCTGTTCAAGCAGCTGCTGATGATGTCGGGATTCGAGCGCTACTACCAGATCGCCCGCTGCTTCCGCGACGAGGACACGCGCGCCGACCGCCAGCCTGAGTTCACCCAGCTCGACGTCGAGATGGCGTTCGTCGACGAGGACGACGTCATCACCACGATCGAGGGCGTGATGCAGGCCGTGTTCGCCGTCGGCGGGCTCGACGTGCCGCCGCCGCCGTGGCGGCGGATGCCCTACGACGAGGCGATGGCGCGGTTCGGCTCCGACCGTCCCGACACGCGCTTCGGGCTCGAGATCGTCGACATCGGCGACGAGCTGCGCGGCTCGGACTTCAAGGTC
>Ga0075430_100005188_pt1 | contig 10976 bp, 7 predicted proteins | sample RhiMetdeltSRZDD4_FD_75294 | JGI IMG/M metagenome (GOLD analysis project Ga0075430, IMG submission 75294) | Populus rhizosphere microbial communities from Tennessee, USA - Rhizosphere MetaG P. deltoides SRZDD4 | ecosystem: Host-associated > Plants > Roots > Rhizosphere > Soil | place: USA... | reverse complement strand
GCCGCGATCGCCCGCTGATGGCTGCGCAGTGCGAAGGCATCCTGCTCATCGCGAGACACGCTCGCCTCGCGCGCATGATTTTCCGCGACCAGACCGGTGCTGAGATAGACATCCGGATAGTTGTCGACGAGCGTTGGGTTCGGCGCCACCTTGTGGCCGCCCATCGGCACCAGGCTCATCGACTCTGTACCGCCTGCGACGATGGTGTCGGCGAAGCCAGCCATGATGCGCTCCGCGGCGTACGCGATCGACTGGAGCCCGGAGGAGCAGAAACGGTTGACGGTGACCGCCGACGCCGACACCGGCACGCCGGCGCGCAGGCTCGCGATGCGCGCCACATTGAGGCCTTGTTCCGCCTCTGGCATCGCGCATCCCATGATCACGTCGTCGACTTCCGAGGGCTGGACGCCTGCGGCCCGTCTCAGCGCCTCGGCGATGACGACCGCACCCATTTCGTCCGGACGCGTGAATCTGAGGGTGCCCGACGGCGCTTTGCCGACGGCTGTTCGAACGGCTGAAACGATGACTGCATCCCGCATGGTTGACTCGCTTCCTGGCTCAGGCTGTGAAGTCGCCCAGAAGATCCTCGAGCGCTTCTCCGACCTCAGCCGTCTTTCCCTCGAACAAGTGATCCGCTGCGTCGATCACGACAAGCTCCTTCGGTTCGGGAAGCTGACCGTAGAATCGCCACATGCCTTCGAGCGGACAGACCTCGTCTGCCTCGCCCTGGATCAGGAATTTCGGTTTGCTGCTCGCGAGCGTGTTGGGGAACGTGTAGTTCATTCCAGACACCGAGGTCACGACCGGCGGCGCAATGCCGATGAGGACCGAGACGCGGTCGTCGGCGGCTCCCGTCTCGAGCGCCACCCACGCTCCGAATGAAAAACCTGCCGCCCAGAGCGAAACGCCGGGATATCGCGCAGACATGTAGTCCAGCGCAGCCCTGAAATCGTCCATCTCGCCTTCGCCGCGATCGAACTGACCCTCGCTGGCGCCCACGCCTCGGAAATTGAAACGCAGCACGGTGCAGCCGACCCGCGTCAGGGCCTTCGCGCCCTGATACACCGTCTTCGTGTGCATCGTGCCGCCGTATTGCGGGTGCGGATGCGCGAAGACGACAGCCGCCCGAACCGGGGTCTCGGACGATGGCTCGTCGAGCAGCGCTTCGAGGCGGCCAGCAGGGCCCACGAGGTCAGTGATGATTGGCATGGACGAAGCTGCACACGATGTCTGCGAACCGTTCGGGCTGCGTCAGCATCCCGATGTGGCCCGTCTGGTTCATCTTCTCGTAACGCGATCCAGGAATGAGGTCACAGTACTGCTGCGTCACCTCCACCGGCACCACAGAGTCGAGACCCTCGTCGCCGGTGACAATGAGCGTCGGCGCGCCGACCCGATCGCAGTCCGCGCGAAAGTCCAGCCGCTGCTGGAGACGCACGCGTGACGCCACCGCGGAGGGAATCATTGGCGCCAATGCGACCCGCACGCCGTGCGTCAGCAGGAAGCGCAAACGCGAGCCCCAAGGCCGGACCGCAGCGCTGATCTCCGGCCAAACCCGCATCGGTGAGGTCACCACGAAGGCCGGCGCGGAGAGCCAAGGCCTCTCGAGGTACTGCGATTGCTCATCCGAGGGATGCCAGCCCGGAGCCGGCGCCGAGACGAGGATCAGTGCCGAGACGCGCTCTGGTCGCGTCGCGGCGTACCTGAGCGCGACGAAGCCTCCGAACGACACGCCGCAGATTGCACTCTGCTGGAGGCCGGATCGGTCGAACACCGCGTCGAGCTGTCGAAGGTACGAATCGAAACTCTGATCGGCGTCGGCCGCGTACTTCGCACCGATGTCACCCGTCAGCGAGTACGAGATGACCCGACACTGGCGGGCCAGCCTCAGCAGTGCCGGCTGCATCCACTCCCAGCGTCCCTGCACGCCGGGGATCACGATCAACGGTGGACCCGAACCCTTATCGAACATAGTCAGATTGCGCCTGCCGTAGTTCGTGGCTCGTCGCTCGTGGCTCGAAAGGCTGTGAGCGACGATTAGGCTCCACGAGCGACGAGCTACGAACCACGGACCACGGCACGGATCAATTCCTCAACGTTTTCCCCGTCTTGAGCGTATGCGCGATGCGCTCCTGCGTCTTTCGCTCGCCGCACAGACTGAGAAACGCTTCACGCTCGAGATCGAGCAGCTGCTGCTCGGTCATCGTCGTTGGATGCGGACTGTTTCCGCCAGCGAGAATCCACGCCAGCTTCCGGCCGATGACGGCGTCGTGATCGCTGATCCGGCCCGCACGCCAGGCCAGGTGGACTCCGAGCTTCAGCGCGGCCAGCAAGCCTTCTCCGCCGACCCGTATTGTCTGCCGCGGAACCGGCGTCACGTATTCGCCGGCTCGCTCGATCGCGCGCGCTTTCGCATCCGATAAGAGCCGTTCCGTGTTCATGGTGATGCCGTCGACGTCCCGCAGGTATCCGAGGCGCCTGGCATCCACAGCACTCGTTCCGACCGTCGCAAATCCGATCGTTTCGAAAACGGATTGGACGTATGGAAGCGGATCGACTGAAGCCGGCACGCCTTCCATCGCCCGCGCCAGCATTTCCTTGGTTCCACCGCCCGCAGGAATCAGGCCGACACCTACCTCGACCAGGCCGATGTACGACTCTGCCGCGGCCTGGACGCGATCGGCGTGCAGGACGATCTCGCAGCCGCCGCCAATGGCGAGCCCGGCCGGCGCGACGACAACCGGAATGGGCGCGTACCTGAGCGACATCGTCGACTTCTGAAACGCCCGAACCATCAGATCGACTTCGTCCCAGTTGCCTTCCTGCGCCTCGAGCAGCAGGAGCATTAGGTTTGCGCCGGCGGAGAAATGCGTCGCTTCGTTGCCGACGACAAGCGCGCGGAAGTTCTCCGCCGCTTCCTTGACGCCCGTCTGGAGCATCTGAATCGTGTCGCCGCCAATCGCGTTCATCTTCGAGTGGAACTCGACCGCGAGGACGCCATCGCCGAGATCGACGAGGCTCGCGCCAGCGTTGGCGCGGACTACCTTGCTGCGTTCGCGGGCGGCGCGAAGGACTTGCAGGTCGGATGCAGCCGGCGCTACGCGAGTGCTCCTCGTCGAGGTTGACGGCCTGAAGGCCCCTTTCGTCCGGGCCTCCTCGAGGAGTGGCGGAATCCGCGCGGGAGCGCACGCCTCCATGACGCGGTCGATGCCGATGGCGTCGAAGGTTTCGAATGGACCGAGCTCCCAGGCGAATCCCCAACGCATCGCTCGATCGACGTCGTCTATGGAGTTTGCGATGGACGGCGTGACCTCGGCCGCGTAGAGCAGGTTCGGCGCGAGCGTGGCGCGCAGGAAGCGCCCGACTTTGTCGTTGCCGCTGAACAGCGTTCGAATCCGTTCACCGACGTCGTCGATCGATCGGGCCGCGTCGATGGACGGAAACTTCGCCGGCTGGGGGTCTCGAAACGTCAGCGTTACCGGATCGAGCGTGAGAATCCCGCCGGCCGCATCTTTCTTGTAGAAACCCTGCCCGGCCTTCACTCCGGTCATGCCCCGTTCGACCAGCGTTTCAACGAACGGCGGCAACGCGAATTTCTGTCTCGCCTCGTCTGAGTCGAGTCGCTCCGCCAGGTTTCTTGCCACATGCGCCAGCACGTCTATGCCGGCGATGTCCACCGTGCGAAACGTCGCGCTCCTGGCGCGGCCGATCGCGGGTCCCGTGATGGCGTCGATCTCTTCGACCGTGTACTCGCCGCTGGCCAGCGCGCGAAACGCCAGGACCACACCATGGAGCCCGAGGTGATTGGCGATGAAGTTCGGCGTGTCTTTCGCAATGACGACGCCTTTGCCCAGCCGGTGATCCGCGAACTGCCTGACGGTCTCGACGATCGCAGGATCCGTGTCAGGAGTCGGAATCAGCTCGAGCAGATGCAGATAGCGGGGCGGGTTGAAGAAGTGCGTGCCGAGCCACGCGGCGCGAAACTGGGGCGACCGGCCATCCGAAAGGGAGGCAATCGGGATTCCCGATGTGTTGGAGCTGACGATCGCGTGCGGAGCCCGGTGTTGCTCGACGCGAGCGAGGAGCGCGCGCTTGATGTCGAGACGCTCCACGATCGCTTCGATCACCCAGTCCGAGCCGGCGATCGCGGGGAGATCCTCGTCGAAGCCCCCAGTGCGCACCAGCGTGTGCGTGCTCCCGGTGAACAGCGGATCGGGTTTCAGCGTCCGGCTCTTCTCGAACCCAGCGCGCGCCTGATCGCGCGTGACGTCGAGCAACAGCACGGGTACGCCTGCATTCGCGAAGTGCGCGGCGATCTGCGCCCCCATGGTGCCGGCGCCGAGCACTGAAACGGATCGAATCTGCATGAATGTGTCCACCCCTCGCTCACGCAGAGGCTGACCGCACGCCACGGACGAACAGATCGACAATCGCGTCCGCTTCCGCAACCAGCGAGTACTTGCGGCGGCTCAGAATCCAGTTGGTGGCCATCTCGTCGAGCATTCCGAAGAACAACTTCGCGCCGAGCGTGGGATTGATGTCGGTTCTGAATGCTCCTGCCGCCTGCCCGTCGGCGATGACGTCACGGATGATGCCGAGGTACTCGCGAAGCTGCGTCGCCGAGAATCGCTCCATGAACTTCGTCGACTGACGGAGCTCGATCTGGAACACGATGGCCAGCGACCGGTCGCGTCCCAGGCGGCCCAGGTGCAGCTTCGCAATCTCCCGCAGGCGATCGGCGGGGTCGGCAAGTCCGGCGACCGTGCCGCGTCCTTCGGCAATCGCCTCCTTCATCGTGCGCTCGAAGATCGAGACCAGCAGGTCGTCCTTTCCGCGGAAATACAGGTAGACGGTCCCGGCGGCGACACCGGCGGCGCGCGCGACATCCGCCACCTGCGCCGTGAAGAAGCCGCGTGCCGCGAACGTGTCGATCGCGGCGCGCAGGATCGCGTCACGCTTGTCCGGGCGTTCGGCTCGCGAGGGGGAAGAGGATCGGCGCGGAGCGGAGACAGCCATGAATGAATGTTCATTCATTTTTTGCCCGGGAGTCAATCGACAATCGGAAGGGATGTCACGTTTTCGGCTTTTTGGATTGGGCGGGCGTGTTGGATCCGGCGGGCCGGATCTCGGTCACGTTAACGTGGCGCTCGGTCAGCATTTCAGCGCATTTCGTGGCATTCCCGTGCAAATCCGTCCTCAGCGGTAAGGCGTGCCGATTGCAATATCGACACTTCCGAACGGTCAGGCTTGGGGGACCGTAGCCTTGCCGCCGCGCAGCAGGCTGGGCGAGCGATACCCTTCAGGAGCTGACCAGGGCGATTTCGAGGTTTTTTTGCGCGCCCCCGAAACGCGGGAACCTCTGCGGCGTATTCGAAAACGCTGACATGGTTCGTACGTTCGGGGGAACTTCATGCTAGATGAGTTACAACAGCAAAGCCTCGTCACACGCCTCAACAGGATCGAAGGTCAGGTCCGTGGAATCCGCCGGATGGTGCAGGAGCCTCGGCTCTGCGTAGACATCCTTCAGCAACTGGCGGCCGCCGAAGCGGCACTGAACCGAATCAGTCTGGCGGTTCTGCGGTTTCACGTCGAGAAATGCGTCCCGGACGGGGTGGCCAAAGGGGAACCGGAGAAGTCCAAGCGACTCTCCGAGCTGGTCGATATTTTCGACCGCTTCGCCAAGTAGTCCCTTCGCATCTGCTCTTCCTTCGGAAGCATTCCGCCGCGCCTTCGACCTGCGGGACGCCCGCGCGTCCGGGGTTCCTGCATTCTGATTGTTTTGCAAGTCCTGGTACTCGAGTCCTAGCGTTTCGTCTCGCCGGAATCTGTGCGTGCTTTCGGCAAGCGGGTGTACACCCGCACGCGCCGGTCGCTTTGGAGGAGGCGGCCGGCGTGTTTTTTCAGGCGCCAAACTGACGCAATCGCGTCGCGCTCCGCACCGTGACGCGCGTTAGACAACCTCCCTTCCCCCTGCAAATCCGGCCCTAATGTCCCGCTTGTAGCCGGACCGTTCCGATCGTTGTCAGCGCAAAATCCGCTAAACTTATGGTTTCGTTCTGGCGTGCCTGCCGCGCGCCCTGTGTTACTTCTGAGAACAAAGACGCCATGAGAAAACTGACATCCATCGCAATCATCGTCGCGAGCCTTTGTGTTGCCTCGATTGCGGCAGCCCAGATTCGCGGGGAAGGCCGCATTTCTGGGAAAGTCGTCGACGAGCAGGGGCAGCCGCTTGCTGACGTGCAAGTCAAAGGAAACAAGGTCGGCGAGCTCCAGCCGATGACGGCCAAGACCAACAACAAGGGCGAGTGGGCCTTGAACGGCATCGCGCCCGGCCAGTGGAACCTGGAGTTCAGCAAGGAAGGATTCGAGGGGGCCAAGACGACGATCGAGCTCGACGACACCGGCCGCGCGCCGTCGATTGACCTCAAGATGGCGAAGGCCGTCGCCAAGGTGGATCCGAACGCCGAGATTCAGGCGGAAGTGAAGCGCGCGGCGGCGCTGATGGAAGGGCAGAAGTTCGCGGAGGCGCGGAAGGTCTATGAGGATCTGCTGACGAAGTTCCCGGATGTGTACCAGCTGAACCGCTTTATCGCGAGCTCTTACATCGGCGAGAAGAACAACGCCAAAGCGATCGAACACCTGAAGAAGGTGCTCGAGAAGGAACCGACCAACGTCGAAATGAAGTTGATCACCGGCGATCTGATGCTCGAGAGCGGCGACAAGGCCGAGGGGCTGGCGATGCTCCAGTCCGTCGACATGACGCAGGTCAAGGACCCGTCATCGATCATCAACGGTGCGATTACGATGATCAACGACGGAAAAGTCGACGAGGCGCTCGGATTGCTCGACAACGTCGGCAAGCAGTTTCCCGATCGCGCAGACATTCACTACTATCGCGGCCGCGCCTACGTGGCGGCGAAGAAGCTGCCCGAGGCCAAGGCCGCACTCGAGAAGTTCGTGAGCGTGGCGCCGCCTGACGCACGCGAGCTGCCTGACGCGAAGAAGATCCTGGAGCAGTTGAAAGACGTCAAGTAGGAGAAGTCGCATGGAGCCGAGGGTTCGTGCGCTCCTCCCGGCTGTGGTCGCCGCCTGCGTGCTCGCCGCCTGTGGCGGTTCGAATGGCAACGGCGGCGACAACCCGTCTCCGAACCCGGGAGGCGGAAACTCGCAGAACCCTTGCGCGTCCGCTTCCGCCGAGCCGGGCGCGGACCTTCAGGCTCCAGGACCTTCGGAAGCAGCACTCCGCAAGAAGGGCAATGTCCTCGACCGCAACCCGAGATGGCGAGTCTTTGACGCCCTCTGGACTCATCGGCAGAAAGTACTGCTGCGGGGCGAGCGGGCCGCCGAGACCATCGGCAGGGACACCGTCGATATCGGCGACATCGCCGTCGTGCAGGACGAGGGCGATCTGATTGCACCGCCCAACCAGTTCGATCTGCGTAACACGGGGCTGCGCTTCGCACGCAACGCGTCCGGCGGTTACAACGTCACGCGGATCGATGGCACCTTTCGCAGTGCGCTCGGCTCGAGGCTCACGCTGACCGACGATGACAGCCGGCAGGTGAACGTGCCGTTCAGCTTCCCGATGTACGGCCGGGGCCAGACGACAGCGTTCGTCAATTCAGACGGCAACATCACGTTCGAGCAGGAGGACCGCGCGAGCACCGATCGCAACGTCGCGCGGCTGCTTACCGGTCCGCCACGCGTCGCACCGTTCCTGGCTGACCTCGATCCCAGCACCGGCGGGCGCGTCTTCGCCAATGCCGCTCAGGATCAGTACACGGTGACCTGGTGCGGCGTCCGCGGCTTCGATTCCACCCGGACCGTGACATTTCAGGCAACACTGCTGCCCGATGGCGCCATCGAAATGAAGTTCGGCGATCTTGCGCTTACCGACGCCATCGTCGGCGTTTCGCCGGGACGGACCGGTGATTTCATGCCGGTCAACCTGAGCGAAAACGGACCAACCGCTGGCGGCGCCGCGGCGGTGGGTGAGCGATTCGCCGACAGTGCGCAACTCGACACCGTCGAAGTCGCCCGCAAGTTCTATCGGACGCACCCGGACAATTACGATCAGCTCGTGATCTGGACCGACGCGCCCCTCATCGATGACGCGTTCGCGTTCGAATCAACCGTGGCCAACGAGATCAGCGGTCTCGGTATCGGGCTCTTCGATGCGTCGCGCGACTTCGGAAGCGCCGGCCAGCTGCGCAGCTTCGTCGTGATGGACGACATCAACAAGTACCCGGACAATCCGCTCGAGAAGGTCCTCGGCGAGAACACGACCGTGAGCGTGCTCGGCCAGGAGGCCGGGCATCGCTGGCTGGCGTTCTTCGAGTTCAGGGATCGCAACGGCAATCGATCGACAGATCTGCTGGGACGAGACGAGTCACACTGGAGCTTCTTCTTCGATTCCGACGCGTCGGTCATGGAAGGCAATGACATCGAGGATCTCGGAGGCGGGTCGTTTCAGACCGTCGCCGCCGTCGAACGCTACAGCCTGCTGGACCAGTACGCGATGGGTCTCGTGCCGGCATCGGGCGTACCGACGTTTTTCTACGTGGAGAATCCCACCAATGTCTCGCCCAACCGCGATCGGGACGATGCGCCGCGTGTCGGCGTCCGTTTTAACGGCACGCGGCGAGACGTGTTGATCGAGGACATCATTGCCATTCACGGTCAGCGGACCCCGTCATCGGCGCAATCATCGCGAGTCCACAGGCAGGCCTTCTTGTTCGTCGTAGGTGCGGGCCGCACACCTGGAAATGCGCAGGTGCAGAAGATCGATCGCGTTCGACGCGAGTGGGAAATCTTCTTCCTCCGCGCCACCGATGGCCGCATGCGCGCGCAGACAAATCTCCAGTAGAGTCCGGCTTTAGCCGGACCAAAAATCCCCAGTAGAGTCCGGCTTTAGCCGGACCAGAAAACTCCAGAGAGTCCGGCTTTAGCCGGACTTTGCTGACATCCGGTCGCAGTCAATCCCGTCGAGACGCAAAGGTATAATCCAGGTCCATGAACAAATTGCTGGCGCTGGTCCTGCTGGTTGGCTTGGCCGGGCAGTCGACCACCCGGCTGAGCACGTCTGGCGCGCCAGTGCCCCCGGCTGGCGCCGTGGCCGCCGACCAATCGACGGTCGAAGCGCGCCGCCTCGATCTCATCGAGCCCCTCGTTCGCGAGGCGACTCAGGAGAAGAAACTGCCGGGAGCGGTCGTGCTCATCGGCAGGGGCGACCGCATCGTCTACCAGAAGGCCTTCGGGAATCGCTCGCTCGTTCCGTCGGTCGAGCCCATGACGCTCGATACGGTTTTCGATCTCGCGTCGCTGACGAAAGTTGTGGCGACGACGACGAGCATGATGATGCTGGTCGAGCAGGGACGAATCCGCCTGAGCGACAGGGTCGCGAGCTACATCCCGGGGTTCGAACGTTACGGGAAGGCAGACATCACCGTCCGGCACCTGCTGACTCACGTGTCCGGGCTGCGTCCGGACGTCGATCTGGCCGACACGTGGCAGGGCTCCGAGACCGCCATTGCCCTGGCTATCGAAGAAGTGCCCGCTTCTGCACCCGGTGAACGGTTCGTCTACAGCGACATCAATTTCTTCCTGCTCGGCGACATCGTCCGCCGCGTGAGCGGCCAGACACTCGATCAGTTCGCGCGTCAGCGGATCTTCGAGCCGCTGGGCATGAAAGACACGACGTTCATTCCTCCACCGTCGATGACGTCGAGGATTGCCCCGACGGAAAACTGCACGCCGCTCGGATGGCCGTGCCAGGGCCCGGACATGCGGATGTTGAGAGGAGTCGTGCACGATCCCACGGCACGGCGAATGGGCGGGGTTGCCGGCCACGCGGGGCTATTCAGCACTGCAGCGGATCTGTCGATCTTCGCCCGCATGTTGCTTGGTGGTGGAGCGTACCAGGGCACCCGCATTCTTGCTCCCCTGACGGTTCAGAAGATGACGACGGCTGCGACCCCGGATCCTGAGCGCAACGTGCGCGGCATGGGGTGGGACATCGACTCGTCGTTTTCGGTGAACCGCGGCGAGCTGCTGCCGGTCGGATCCTTCGGTCACACCGGGTTTACGGGAACGTCGATCTGGATCGATCCTGCCACTGGCCTCTACGTGATCTTCCTGTCGAACCGCGTGCACCCTGACGGCAAGGGTGATGTCACGCCGCTTCGCGCGCGGGTTGCGACGGTTGCCGCCGCTTCCCTCACCACACTGCCCGACGGACTCGAAGGTGCGGCGCTGACTGGACGTGACTTCGGGCCTTCGGGCCCGGTGCCCACGCCGGCGCGAGCACCTGTCCTCAGCGGCATCGACGTCATGCGTGCCGACGGATTCGCGGCGCTGCGGAACAAACGCGTCGGGCTCGTGACCAACCACACGGGCCGCGCCCGCGATGGCGCGACCACGATCGATCTGATTTTCAAGGCGAAGGACGTCAAGCTCGTCGCCCTGTTCAGCCCCGAGCACGGCATCAGGGGTCTGCTCGACGCCAACGTCCCGTCGGCCACAGACGAGAAAACAGGCCTGCCGATCCACTCGCTCTATGGCGAGACTCGGCGGCCGACTGCCGCAACGCTCGAGGGGCTCGACATCCTCGTCGTCGACATCCAGGACGTTGGCGCCAGGTTTTACACGTACACGACAACGATGGCGTATGTGCTGGAAGAGGCGGCCAAGCGGCAGCTGCCGGTGATCGTGCTCGACCGCCCCAACCCGATCGACGGAGTCCAGGTCGAGGGCCCGATGCTCGACAAGGCTCAATTCGGGTTCACCGGCTACATGTCGATGCCGATTCGCCATGGCATGACGATGGGCGAGCTCGCAAAGCTGTTCAACGCCGAGAACAAGATTGGCGCGAATCTGACCGTGGTCGAAATCAAGAACTGGCGTCGTGACGCCTGGTTCGACGAGACCGGTCTCCCCTGGATCAATCCGTCGCCGAACATGCGCAACCTGATTCAGGC